>Ga0111176_1007_pt2 | contig 42715 bp, 35 predicted proteins | sample DeeMarSWOR324_28_FD_80229 | JGI IMG/M metagenome (GOLD analysis project Ga0111176, IMG submission 80229) | Bacteroides sp. SM23_62_1 | reverse complement strand
CACAAATAATTAAGGAGGAAAGTTATGACCAGACAATTAATTATAATTATAAGCTTGATTTTACTGACAGTGCAAGCATATTCACAACAGACCAGAATAGAAGGAAATGTTGGCGAATTAGATGAACAGGGAAAAACCATCCCATTACCTTTTGTAAATGTATATTGGAGCAGTTCAACAACAGGGACAGTCACTGATGAGAATGGAAGATTTTCTATACCGCTTCTTTCTTCGGAAAGCAATAAACTGGTTTTCAGCTATATTGGTTATAAAAGCGATACAATTCTCATAGGAAGCGAAAAAAAGGAACTGGAGGTTATTTTAAGTTCTTCAAGGGAACTGGAGGAAGTAACAGTTAGTAAGAGGCTGGGAGGTTCCTACATATCGAAGTTAAATACGATTAAAACTGAAGTTATTACAGAGCAAGGGTTTAGCAGGAATATACAGTCAGATGTTATTTGAAAATATTCCCTTTTTGCGAGGATTGGAATCAGCATTTGGATTAAACTATGTTCCCGGACCCTGGATGGAATCCATTCAGATATCGAAAGGAACAGCCTCTGTAATGAATGGATATGAATCCACAACGGGACAAATCAATATTGAATACAAAAAACCGGATAAAAGCGATCCGCTCTTCCTTAACCTTTTTGCAAACAGTACTGGAAGAGTTGAAGGCAATGCTTTATCGGCGTTTAAAACGGGTGATAATTGGAGCACCATGATTCTAACTCATGCATCAGCCATGCAGAACAGGATAGATCGCAACAGAGATGGATTTATGGATATTCCGCTCACCAGACAGATTAATGTTATGAACCGGTGGAATTTTCATGCAGAAGATAAGTTACATATACAAATCGGATTCTCAGTATTAGATGAATCCAGGAATGGAGGACAAATGGGTTACAATTTTAATCTGTCAAACAGCATGCAGGATTATTATGGGTTGAACATCAGCACCCGTCGTTACAATGCTTATGGGAAAATCGGGTTTCTGTTCCCTGAAAAACCATACCAGGGTTTTGGATTTACTACTTCTGCCACAATGTTTAATCAGCATGCCTTTTTCGGATTATCCGACTATTCCGGAAAACAATTTTCTTATAATGCAAATCTGCTTTACCAGACAATATTTAGAACGACAGATCATAAAATAAATACCGGGTTAAGCCTGATTTATGATCACTTTCAGGAAAATTATAATGATGATGAATTTGATCGTACTGAAATAGTTCCCGGGGTATTTGCTCAATATACCTATACCCTTCCGGATAAGTTAACAACTATCACTGGTTTACGAGCAGATTATCATAATATCTGGGGCCTGTTAATAACACCAAGGATACATATCCGTTATGATCCGGGCCATCATAACACAATTCGGGGATCAGCTGGGAAGGGATACAGATCTGCAAGCATATTAGCAGAAAATATTGGATTTTTGTCTACTTCAAGAACACTGGTATTTACTGAGGATTTTGAGATTGAACAGGCATGGAATTATGGCATCAATATGACCAGAGATTTTCATCTTTCCAACCAGAGGGAAATAACATTCAGTATTGATTTTTACAGAACTAATTTCATCAACCAGGTAATTGTGGATGTTGATCAGGATATCTCACAAATTTATTTCTATAATCTCAAAGGGAAATCATATTCGAACAGTTTACAGACTGAGATCAGTGCTGAACCAATTGAACGCTTCGATATTACCATGGCATTTCGCTTTAATGATGTGAAGGCTACCTATCATGGTGATTTACTTCAAACACCCTTAACATCACGTTACAAAGGACTCTTAACACTGGCTTATGCAACAAGATTTGACAAGTGGAAATTTGATATCACAGGTCAGTTAAATGGCTCTGTAAGATTACCTGATACCAGGATGAATCCTGAGGAATACCAGAAACCTGAACATTCACCTGTTTATCCTGTTATTCATGCTCAGGCAAGTAAAAGATTTAAAAATATTGAAATCTATATAGGAGGTGAAAACCTGACGGATTTTGTTCAGGATGATCCAATCATTGCAGCAGATGATCCTTTCGGGGATTATTTTGATGCTTCAATGATATGGGGGCCATTACTTGGAAGAATGTTTTATGCAGGGATAAGATTAACAATTGAATAAGTAATAATCATGAAAGCAAAAAATCTAGTTCTCATTACCGGATTTATTTTTTTAATAAACCTGAACGGGTTTACACAAACGAATAATAAGTTTGAGGAGGTGAAAATCAAAACTTCAGCTCAATGTGAAATGTGTAAAGAAAGGATTGAAGAGATCCTGGCATTTGAAAAGGGTGTTAAATCATCAGATCTCAATCTTGAAAGTAAGGTTGTGACGGTATTGTATAATCCGGCAAGGACAACTGCAGATAAAATCAGGAACGCCATTTCACACGGGGGATATGATGCAGATGGTATAAAGGCTGATCCGAAAGCATACGAAAAACTGCCGACATGTTGCAAAAAACCTGATGATCCAGAGCATTCCGGGCATTAAAATCATGTAGTGGAAAGCTATTTTTTTGCTTTTGCCTGTGCTGCGACGGCTGCTGCTTTTTTTGCAATTTCCTCTTTGTCGCCAAGGTAATAGTGGCCAATTGGTTTAAGATCCTCATCCAGCTCATATACCAGGGGTACACCGGTTGGAATATTCAGGGCTATGATAGCTTCATCTGTCATATTATCGAGGTATTTTATCAGTGCCCTCAGGCTGTTACCATGAGCTGAAATAAGAACCTTTTTCCCGGATTTGATAGTTGGTGCAATGACCTCATGCCAGTATGGAAGAAATCTGGTAACAGTATCTTTGAGCGATTCGGTTCTTGGAGTATCTTTCTCGTCAAGGTCCTGATAACGTGGCTCATGACCGGGGTACCTGGGATCTGATTTGTCAAGTTCAGGTGGCGGGATATCATAACTCCTTCTCCAGATCATAACCTGTTCTTCTCCGTGCTTCTGCGCTGTTTCAGCTTTATTGAGGCCCTGGAGAGCACCATAATGCCGTTCGTTAAGTCTCCAGGATTTTTGTTCGGGGATCCAGAGAAGATCCATCTGTTCAAGCGCAAGCCATGTGGTACGAAGTGCTCTCAGAAGAACAGAAGTAAAGACTATGTCAAAAGTGAATCCTTTTTCTTTCATAATCTTACCGGCAGCAATGGCTTCCTCTACTCCCTTTTCAGAAAGATCAACATCTGTCCAGCCTGTAAAACGGTTTTCCTTGTTCCAGACACTTTCACCATGGCGTAAAAGAACTACTTTATACATCTTGGGTGATTTTAATTGTTTAATTGGTATAGGTACGCTGAGAATTTTATAATGACCACATACATTTTTACAAATCCGTGATAACTATCCGGGATAGGATTTTGTATCAATCTGTTTATGAAATCTTCACAGTCAGTTACAAAGATAATAGATCTGCGACTTTATTTTGCTATACCGCTATATTTATAACCCAAAGATTCAATTTTTTGCTTTACCTCTTTGAGATCAAAATTATCACCGGAGAGGTGAACTTCTCCGGTTGTTATATCTGCGTTCACGCTGTTTACCCCGCCTAATCCGGCGATATTCTGTTCAACTGTTGCCTTGCAATGATTGCAGGTCATTCCTTTAACTATAATATGGAGATCTTGCATGTTAAGATTGTTTTTGAATGATTCAGCAGATTTTTTAATGAATAATGAGGCTATTTTTTTCCTATACTTTGTAATGATAGTATTCAGGATTAACAGGGAGAGGAGAATACTTGAACTAACCTGTAACCAGTAAGGAAGAAAACCGTGCTCATGGTGTTCTGAATGAAAGTATTTCAGGGGATCGGTAAACCATTCCCTGGGCAGGAGATTATTCACCAGTATTCCGAAGAATAGGGCTCCTGCAATGATTGAAACAAGATAAAGAAACAGGGTTCTTTTTCCCAGAACCCTCCCAATCACCGTTATTGTGGCCGCATTTGTTGCAGGCCCTGCCATCAGGAATACGATGGCTGCCCCAGGTGAAAGGCCTTTTAGCATTAATATTGCAGCTATTGGAATAGATCCCGTGGCACACACATACAATGGGATAGCCGCGACAAGGATCAATAACATTTCAAAATATTCATTTCCCAGGTAAGCTGTAAAGAATGAATCGGGGATAACAACATCAATAAGGGCAGCAATAATAAGCCCGATTATTAACCACTTGGCGATATCTTCAAGGAATTCAACAAAAGCATAATGCAGCATACCCAACAAAGACTTGTTTCCGTTATTTTCTTCAACGGCAGATCCATTTTTTGAAGAATCATTCATAGATCCGTTCTTCCCGAAAAGGTTCGTTAAAAAACCTCCCAGTAAACCTGTGAATAAAGCAATGATGGGCTTTATAATGGCCATTGGAAGCCCGAGCAATGAATAGGTTACCATAATACTATCCATACCTGTCTGTGGGGTAGATACCAGGAAGGAAACGGAAGAACCTTTTGAAGCCCCACTCTTATAAAATGATATACCTGTAGGAATTACACCACAGGAACATAAGGGCAAAGGGATCCCAATCAGGGCAGCATTAAGAACGGAAGCAGAATTAGGCTTTCCAAGATATTTGTATACTTTCTTTTTAGGAAACCAGACATATAAAATTCCTGCAAATAGAAATCCCAGAAGCAGATATGGAGACATCTCTTCAATAATCCTAATGAACGCCAAACCAAACTCACGGGAATATGTAAGAATAAAATCCATCATAATCAGGATAAAAAGACTCAAATGTACTAAATATGATGAATTGAAAAGATCCTGATGAAAGGTTTAACAGTTATTTATGATGGATCATATTGGTGTTATCACAGGAACCAAATTCCATCTGGAGAGTCACATGGTTGATATGGTATTTCTCTGACAGAATTTTTTCTATTTTGTGCCTGATTTTATCCGTGTTGCTTATTCTAAGGTCATCGGTTAGATCAACGTGCCCTTCAAAATGCAATTCATTTTCACTCAGGTTCCAGGCATGGATATGGTGGATATTCATAACTTCCGGGAGGAACTCAATTTCATTTTTGATGAGCTCGAGGTCAATATTACTCGGGGTGGATTGCATTAATATATTAACGGACTCTTTCAGTAATCTATAGGTCTCTTTCAAAATATATAAACTGATCAGGATTGTAATCAGGGGATCGACCCACCATACCTGCAAAAAATAAATAAGAATTCCCCCAATAATCACGGCCACAGAAGAAAGTGTATCACCGAGAAGATGAAGATAAGCTGCCCTCACATTCATGTTTCTGGAGGAGTCAGTGTGCAGGAGCAAGACAGCAACAAAGTTTACTACAAGCCCAATTCCTCCAATAAGAAACATCATAAGACCCTTGATGCTCTCAGGCTGGCGAATTCTTTCGAAAGCTTCATAAATAAGAAAAACACATATCGCAACCAGAAAGACAGAATTTAAAAATGCAACGAGGATTTCAATCCTTTTATACCCGAATGTTTTCCTTTTATCTGATTCTTTTCTACTGATCCGGTTAGCAATAAAAGCAACAAGGATGGCAACACCATCACCAAAATTATGAAGCGCATCGGATAACAAAGCAAGACTGTTGGAAAGCAGGCCACCAACAAATTCTGCTATGGTAATGGTAAAATTCAGAATCACAGCAATAAGCAGATTCCTGCCGGAGATAACATTACTGGATCGATCAGTATTGTTCTGTTGAGGAGTTTTTGAATTCAAAATAGCAATAACTAATATTTATAGGAATAATAGCAGACTGATGGCCATTATAACCATTCCGAAAATCAGTCCAAAAATAGCATAATGATGGTAACCGTACTCCCTTGCTGTCGGAAGCAGCTCATCAACAGAGATAAATACCATCACTCCGGCTACTGATCCGAAAAGGATACCTAGCATAGTGTCGCCAACAAATACATATAGGAGGGAATAACCGATCAATGCACCCAGGGGTTCAGCAAGCCCTGAAAGAAAAGACAGGATAAAAGCTTTTCTTTTCCGTCCAGTAGCATAGTAAATGGGTATAGAAATTGCAATTCCCTCGGGTATATTATGAATAGCAATTGCAACAGCAATAGGGATGGCAATCTGTGTATCTGTAATACCAGCTGTAAAAGTGGCAATCCCTTCAGGGAAATTATGGATTGCTATCGCTAATGCTATAAAAATACCCATTCTTAATAATCCATTAACCCCTTTATTTCTGTTGTTGCTTTTATTATCCGTAACAAGTTCTTCAACTCGGTGAGCTTCATGGGGATTTTCAAATGAAGGAATAAGAAAATCAATCAGTGCAATGATAAAAACACCACCGAAAAATGAAATTACAGCATACCAGTTGCCAGCAACATTTCCATAAATCCCTGTTAGAATATCTCTCGATTTTCCAAGTATTTCAGTAAAAGATACATAAATCATAACCCCTCCTGAAAATCCAAGAGCCCATGATAGAAATTTTGTATTTGTAGTCTTGGTGAATATAGCCAGTGCACTCCCTATTCCGGTTGACAAGCCGGCAAAAAGAGTTAACCCAAATGCAAACAGTACTTTTTCTTCCACTTTTATTTATTCTGACGGTCCAATTATATTAACAATATTGTAAAGTAAACGATATTCAATACAGAATCTTTGAAAATGTGTGAATGTAAGAAGTGTGAAAGTGAACGAGTGGAAAAGTGTGAAAGTAAGAATGTGAGAAAGTGTGAAAGTGAAAAGGTGTGAAAGTGAGAAAGTGTGCAATTATGATACTATGTCGTAAAATCCTAAAAACCAAGAGAATTTAACCATGTATTTATTCTTTCAGCAGTTAATTCAGGCTGGTTTCTCTCGTCCAGTACCAGGCCAACGAATTGACCATTTCTTTCGGCCCTGGAATGCTGAAACTGATAACCATCAACAGGCCATTTACCAACTGGTTTACAATTGTTTTTATGAAGCTGGTCATAAAGCAAACCGAGGCCATCTGCAAATGTATCCGGATATGATTCCTGGTCACCTACTCCGTATAACGCAACTTTCTTTCCTGTAAAATCAACACTCCTAAACCTGGGAAGAAATTGATACCAGTCCTCCTGCATTTCACCCAGTCCCCATGTAGATATCCCCAAAATTAAAATGGGATATTGACCCAGATCATCAACGCAGGATTCATAAATATCATGAATTGCAGCCATGTCAGTACCTATTTTGTCCCTTATCAACGTGGCGACTTTTTCTGTGTCACCGGTTGATGAACCAAAAAAAATCCCTATTTGTTTCAATTTGGATTAAATAAAAACAAATATAGGAAAAATTGATTAAAAGAGACAGAAAATGAGAATAAGTTAAATGATAGATAAAGTCGATTTTATCTTCAATTCTAATTGAAGATAGGAAATCGATTTATGCAGGAGTGGGTTTAGCTTTTTTTGATTTTCTATAGTAAAGGTAAAGAACGGTTATTCCAAGAAGAACGAATGGAATACTCAACCATTGTCCCATATTCAACGTCATGCCACCTTCAAAAGGTACCTGGTCTTCCTTGATAAATTCGATGAAGAATCTGATTCCGAATACCAGGATCAGGAACCATCCGAATAATGTTCCGTCTCTGAATTGAGCTTTGGTTTTAAGATAAATCCAGAATAATATTCCGAATACAAGAAAATAAGTCAGGGCTTCGTATATCTGAGTCGGATGTTTTGGTACAATTTCATGGTTACGGATAAAAACAAATCCCCAGGGGAGACTGGTTTGCACACCATAAATTTCTGAATTCATCAGGTTACCAATACGTATAAGTGCTCCGCCGAGTGCAACAACTACAACAATTCTGTCAAGGATCCAGATAAAAGGCTTTTTATGTTTTCTGACAAAGAGATACAGGGCTATCAGAATACCGATAGCAGCACCATGACTGGCAAGACCTCCCTTCCAGATCTTAAGGATTTCAATAGGATTGCTAAGATAATAGTTTGGTTCATAGAAAAGACAATGTCCGAGTCTTGCACCAATAACAGTACCCAGAGCCATATAAATAGTCAGTTTATCCAGTATCTCAACAGTTAATCCTTCTTTCTTAAAGAATTTATAAAAAATCAGATAGCCGAATAAGAATCCAGAAGCAAATAATAATCCGTACCAGCGGACAGCAAAATTACCAATCCGGAATATCTCCGGATTTACATTCCAGTTTATGGCATCAATAATCATAATAATCCTGTGTTTTAAAAGAAGCAAACTTATAAATAATTCTTAATAAATTATTCAAATTAGATCAGACATTTACTGTAAGTGGAGGATTTTTGAGGATGTTTATGAATGCCTGAATTCATTAATTCCAGAAATGTGTAAAATATTTATTCTTAACCTGCTACAGGGAATGTTTATTAATTTCTGCTGCATGTTAATATTTTTGAATCCAGCAGCATATTAGGATATAATAAACTTTAATCTTTGTAAGTTTGTAACCTTATAACAAAGCATTTTGAATAAGCGTATCTTCATCATATTGTTATCTGCTGCTTTTTTAGTATACCAGGGTTGTGCAAAAATTGGAAGTCCCACAGGGGGTATGAAAGATGAAATCCCTCCCAGGGTGGTTAAAGAAAATCCGGTTAATTATTCTGTTGAATTTGATCAGGATCGCATTGAGATAGAATTTGATGAATTTATACAGCTCATGAATATCAATCAGGAACTTATGATTTCTCCTCCGATGAAAGAAAAACCATTGGTACGCATCAGGAAAAAATCCATCCTTATTGATTTGGATGAGCAGCTCTATGATTCAACAACATATACACTCAATTTTGGTCAGGCTATTGTTGACAACAATGAAGGTAATCCGCTCGAAAACTATGAATTTGTATTTTCAACGGGGACATATATCGATTCGCTGGGTGTTTCCGGGATTATTTTGAATGCCTTTAACCTGCAACCATCCAAAGAGCCTATCTACATCATGCTCTATGATGTGGATAGTGATTCAGTTCCTTATCTTGAAATACCACTTTATGTCGGGAGGGCATCCAGTGAAGGTTCATTTTATATTCATAATATAAGACCGGACACATTTAAGGTTTTTGCATTGAAAGATATAAACTCCAATTTCCTTTATGACAATAAGGATGAAATGATTGCTTTCATGGATACAACATTTATACTTTCAGCTGAACTTATTGATAAGTTTCTTGATTCGATTCAAATAAATAATGATACGTTAACACTTGATTCCTTAAACATCACAGGAAATGATACTTTAATGGCTGATAGTCAGGACACCCTTGCTATTACCCCGAAAAGAGATTATTCTCTGTTTTTTGATTTATATTTCTTTCAGGAGGACTTTATTCCACAATATTTATCTGACTTTCAACGCACCGATCCAAGGAAAATCGAGTTCTATTTTAATCGTCCGCTTAAAGATACACTCAAAATTGAACCACTGAATTTCGCACCTGATACAAACTGGTATATTCATGAAAATTTTGTAATGGGTGATACATTGTTTTATTGGATAAAAGATTCATCCATTTATAATCTGGACAGCTTACAACTGCATTTGAATTATCTGGTTACAGATTCAGCATTTAACTATGTCCCATTTGATGATACGGTATATATGGTCTATAAACAGGAGGTTTCAAGAAGAAGAGGAATGAGAAGGGAAGATGAACAAGAGGAGTTGAAAGAGGAAATACTGGGATTATCCCTTAATGTAAGGAAAGGGGCAAGGCATGATATTTATAAAAAGATCAAAATCACGCCTGATCATCCAATATCTTTTATTGATCAGACGAAAATTCAACTGTTCTTCAGGGAGGATACAAATGAATTACCCCGTGATTTCAAAATGATCTATGATCCGCGATACCTGAGAAATTACTGTTTGGAGCATACCTGGGAGGAAGGTATGAATTATCGATTATTTATTGAACCTGGTGCTTTCACTGATATTTATGGAATGGTAAATGATACCATTGATCTGTCATTTAACATTCAATCCCTTGATCATTACAGTAAAATAATCCTTATGATGGAAGATGTACATCAACAGACCATCATTCAACTGCTGGATGATAATGAACGACTGATAGCAGAGAAAATTCAGGATCAGGATGGCAGCATTGAATTTCCTTTTCTAGAACCTGTTAAATACAAAATAAAAGTAATATTTGATGAAAACCGGAACGGTAAATGGGATACAGGCAGGTACCTCGATAAGATACAACCCGAGAAAGTTAAATATTATTCCGGGACGATTGAATTAAGGGCTAATTGGGATTTGGAGCTTACCTGGAGTCTTGAGAATAAGTAAGAATCAAATATCTTTATCATCTGTAATTCAGTTAACGTGTATCATTCTCAGATCATGAAAAACATGATTTCATATCCCTGTAATATTTAGTTTCCTTTCTTTATTTCATTCCATATTAGTCCGGCTGCACCGAGTACTGCGGCGTTTTTATCCTGCAGACCTGAAAGTAACAACTTCACCTTGTTCTGGAATATTGTAAGGAGATTTTTCTCCATATGTTTTTTAGTTGGTTTCAGTATCAATTCTCCTGCTTTTGCCAGTCCTCCAAACAAAAAAATTGCTTCCGGGCTGGAAAATGAAACTGCATTGGCAAGATTTCTGCCGAGAATTTCACCGGTAATTTCAAATGCTTTCAATGCAATTTGATCACCATTAATGGCAGCATCACTGATCATTTTAGCAGTCAGATCTTCGAAACTGATTTTTCTGAGATCACTCGGTTCTGTAAGATCGGCCAACAATTCATAGACTGTTCTTTTTATTCCACTTGCCGATGCATATGTTTCAAGACAACCTCTTTTCCCGCAACCACAAAGCCTTCCATTATCTATGGCGACAATATGTCCAAGTTCACCGGCAAACCCATCGTGACCATAAACGACATTTCCGTTTACAACAATACCACTGCCAAGACCGGTTCCAAGTGTAATTACAATAAAATCTTTCATGTTTTTAGCTCCACCATACATCATCTCACCCATGGCAGCAGCATTTGCATCATTGGTAATGGCTATAGGAATGTTGTAATGCTTTTTCATCAAATCGGCAAGGGGGACGATCCCTTTCCAGATAAGATTTGATGTGTCTTCAATGGTTCCGCTGTAATAATTACCTGCCGGGGCCCCAACACCTATTCCCATGATCTGAAGATCTTTATCCGATGTTTTAACGGATCCTTGAATGGTACTGAACAAATTTTTCAGATACGAATTGATGTCAGGATAGCCAGAGGTATGAATTGAGCCCTCAAAATAGCTGTTTCCATTAATATCTACCAACCCATATTTGGTGAATGTTCCACCAATATCTATTCCAATAACAACTTGCTGAGCCATAATACCTGGTTTGGTTATATGGGATACTGATAAAATGTGGTTTGTAAATGTAATATTTATTTATAAAACATGAGGAATTAACAGGATTTAACCATGATTTGAAGAAGGAATAATAATTTAAACAAAAAATAAAAAGCATAATAATCCAATCTGCCATCAGCTCTCTATTCATTCAAATAATCCTTACAATTCAAGGTCCATTACTTTATGATCATAACCTTTGTTAACATCTAAAAGAGTTCTAAAATATCATACCGTCTAATTTTTTTGCTTAAATTAGTTATTTTAACAAACACAATAATTACGATATGAAAAACCTGATTGTTCCAATTGATTTTTCAAAGGAATCCATTAATGGTCTTGAACTTGCAATGCTTTTTACAAAGAAACAGACAACGAATATCCAAATGGTTTATGTCCAGAAGAAAAGCTCTGATTATAATAGTCCTGGTTATTTTGAAGAGGAAAGATCATATGCCGAAAAGAAATTCAAGGAAATCTTAACAAATTTTAAACCTAGATTGGAGAATAATTCACAGCTTGATTATATCATAAAAGCCGGTAAAATTTACAGGGAAGTTGTCACCCAGGTTGAGTCATACCAGCAGGCCATGGTTGTGGCATCAACACATGGAGGCTCCGGATTCGAGGAATTTTTTATTGGGAGCAATGCATTTAAAATTATATCTGCCACAAATCGTCCTGTGATGACAATCAGGAAACCGAAGTGTCCGGATGACATAAGGAAGATTGTAATGCCTATTGACATAACTGTCGACACAAGACAAAAAGTACCTTTTACCGTAGAACTGGCCGCATTATTTGGAGCCGAGATCCATATTATTACAATCAGTTCTTCCAAGGGGAAAAAACTTCTGGATAGGCTTGCTGCTTATGGGAAGCAGGTTGAGAAATACGTTAAGGCTAAAAATGTACCATATAAATTAAAATCCCTGTATGGCGAAAATATTGTAGACCTGATCGTGGTTTATACCGATTCTATCGATGCAAATCTGATATCGGTGATGAAAGAACAACCAAAAAGTCTCAATTTCCTGGGAAATTTCACACAACAAATCCTGAACAGGGCAACAACACCTGTTTTAACCATATCTGCAAAAGAAACACATATAGCTACAGGATTCAGGACTTACGGAGGATAGTAATTACCTGTTTCTCCAGATTCTTATTAAATATTTTTCTTATTGGGATAACCGGAACGGATTAACTGGTTTACGATGATCAATGCCCCGGAAAAAATCGGTCAGGGCTGGGATCGGGAAGCCAGTGAAATATTACGCAAGATTATGCATAAAATCAGAGGTTTCCGGTAATTGCATAGTTGATGAATTTGTTAAATGGATACATTAATTTGAATCCATATATTACTTCATTCAGCAAGGTGTTGCCAAAGAGAATATCTTCCGGGATTGAATGGAGCACGGTATAATTCTTGTATTTTAACAGATTTATATTTTCAAAATCTTTGGGATACCCTGCAGGGGGATTGACCAGCTGTTCTCCCCATATTTTACCGAAGTAATCCAGAAACTTTTTGTTTTCAATAATCGATAAAAACTCCTCAATGTTTTCGTAAATCTCCCGTCGGACTTTTTTCAGGATTTCCGGCAAAGGCATATATATACCCCCTGCCAAAAAACAATCTCCTGGTTCGATGTGAAAATAATATCCCGCCAGGCCGGATTTCTTACCACCCGGGACAATATGTGCTCCCATATTGGCTTTGTAAGGGGATTTATCTTTCGAAAAACGAATGTCACGGTAAATTCTGAACATTGCTTCACGGGGATTAACCTGACCAATAGCAGGATCAAATTTCCCGATCTCAAGGGCAAGCAGCTCAATAAATCCAATAAAATCCTTTCTTGCTTCTTCATACCATGGCTTATTGTTCTGAAACCATTGACGGTTATTGTTTTTCTTAAGTACAACAAGGAAATCAAGTGTTCTTTTCTGAATCATGATGGCTTAAGTTGATTATATGAATGCTCCTAAATTAGGTTATTACATCTAAATTTTGTAAGATTTTTGGGAAATATATTTATTAAATTAGTGATTTAATACATGAAGTGAAACATGCAAAAAACCGTCATTATTGTAGCCGGTGGAAAAGGGACAAGATTGATAGGGAAAACACCAAAACAATTCCTTGAGATTGCTGAAAAACCAGTGTTGATGCATTCATTTGAATGTTTTTACCGCTATGATAATTCCATATATTTTATACTTGCCCTGCATCCAGATTATTTATCAACCTGGAAAGCTTTAATGAAGAAACATTATTTCACCATAAAACATGAAGTGGTCCACGGTGGTGGAACAAGATTTCATTCTGTTCTGAATGCGCTGGATAAAACCGTTAAAGGTGGCTGGATTGCTGTACATGATGCTGTAAGACCGTTGGTCAGCCGGGATACAATTGACCGTTGTTTTGAAGCCGCAAGAGAAAAAGGCTGTGCTGTTCCCTGTATCGGGATAAATGAATCAGTTAGGGAATTAATTCCTGAAGGAAGCAAATACGTTGACAGGCAGAAGCTTAAATTAATTCAGACACCACAGGTTTTCAGATCGGATATTATTAAAGATGCCTACAGACAGACTTATATGGAAATATTCACAGATGATGCAAGTGTTGTTGAACATGCCGGGTACAGTATTACCCTTGTAGAAGGAAACAGTGAAAATATAAAAATTACCACCCCTCAGGATGTTTTCATAGCAGAAGCACTGATGAAATCAAAAAGAAATTAGCATTTTATTTTTTTAACCCTTTACCGGTTAATAGAATATGTATGATGGTTTAATTATTCTTCGTCATTTACAGTCTGTAGTATTTCACCACCGAGTGTTGCTTCTTTATCGACTTTTTCCGGTTCGCCGATATATCCGATAAATCCTTTTGATGTCGCTGTAGCTTTTAGATATTTATTGACAGCAATTTTAGCCTTACCTGCTGAATTGGCCAACACGACTGCTTCTTCAGTATCCAGGTCATATCCGGAAAAAGTTGCACCTGTGCCTACTTTAACATCAAGAAATTTTGTTTCACCTTTAAGCGTAATGATACTTCCTTCTGTAACAGAAGCAGTTATAGTGTCCGCATGAATTATTAACCGGCATTCACCACCATTATTGATAATGAACCGAATCTTATTCACATACAGTTCTTCTTCAGACCATATAGTTGCACGACTCTTGGAATTTATTGACTGAAGGTCGGTATAATAAACCATGGCTTTTATTTCAGCATCTTTATAAATACCTGGTTTAGTTCTTAACTTTAAGGTGTTATTCTCAACCTGAGTAATGATTTTATCCGCTTCAATATTTTTCAGGGACCATTCAATACCACCTGTCTTATCAAGTATAAGTTGAACATCGATATCACTCCCGACCTCAATTTTGTTAAAGGGAGATAATTCAGTTCTTTGAGCCTGGATAGTGAGAGATATGGCAATGATAATGATTAACACGAAAATAAATCTGCATTTGTTCATGGTTAAATATTTTTAAGTTTAGGATTCAATCAAAATAATAAGAATAACTGGAAAAGATCATTAAAAAACATGGGTTCTGGCCAACCCCTCTCTGAAATTTTCCCTCCTGTCAAAATTATATGAAATAATATTACAAATTACAGATAATCCCTTTACCAGTGAATTTTCGTTCTATTAAATCTGTATACCACCGGATAATTTGATTCATTTAACTAATCCTTTTCAATTTATGAGTCTTGAGTATGATCTCATCCTTCAAAATACAAGAAATCAATACTTTTCCTTCCGAAAATATTGGTAAGATCCGGCTTAAAAAGCTGGTTAGAGAACCTGTAAAGGGTTGAAATAATGATTTCAAGGAATTAGAAAATATTTAGCTAATTTTGATATCCGTGGGATTGGGAGTCACCAGATAAAAATAAATGTCTTAATGTTCAGGCATTACCTTTTTAACGCTTATCGAAACCTTCTCAGAAATCCGCTTTATACAATTATAAATATCGCAGGATTTGCTATTGGATTATCTGCCTGCATTTTTATTTTCTTATGGGTACGGGATGAATTAAGCTATGATAAATATTTTCCGGATGCTCACAGGATATACAGGATAATTTACCGTGACATTAACTGGACTCAACCACGAACACCGCATCCATTACCCCTGACGATGGCTGCAGATTTCCCTGAAGTAGAAACAGGTGTGAGTATATCGCCAATATGGGGAGTAGGCCTTACGCGTCCTGAACATACAGTGAGATATCTTGAAAAACGATTTGAGGAAGAGGAAATCCTGGCAGCCGATTCAACGTTCTTTGATGTCTTCCCAATTCCTTTTATTGAAGGCAACCCCGATCTGGCACTCAAGACACCCTTCGGAATTGTAATTACCCGGAGTATTGCTTTAAAATATTTTGGAAACGAACCAGCTCTCGGTAAAACGCTTGAAATTGATGGAGAGGCAAACCTCACCATTACCGGAGTAACCCGTGATGTACCATACAATACTCATTTTACTTACGATTTCCTGGTTTCATATGTAACACTTAAAGCTGTTAACATGCAAGAGAATGAGGGTATGCTGAGTGATTACTACACATGGAATGATTTTGGACATTTTAATTATATTATTCTGGCAGCCGGATCTGATCCCGCCACTTTGGAAAGTAAGTTTATGCAATGGTTATCCTTATATATAGATTTCACCCCTGAGGTTATAGAAGAGATCGAAAAAAACAATGCAGAACTTATCCTGCAACCGGTTACAGATATTCACCTGCACTCGCATATGGTATGGGAGCTTGGGAATAACAGTGATATTATTTATGTATATGCGTTTTCAGCAACAGCATTATTAATTCTTGTTATAGCCATACTAAATTTCATGAACCTTTCAACTGCCAGGAGCGAAAGACGGGCAAAAGAGACTGGTGTCCGTAAAACCCTTGGAGCATTTCGCAGCCAATTAATCATCCAGTTCCTCGGGGAATCAGTTTTACTTACCCTTGCTTCGGTTTTTCTGGCTGCCATCTTGGTTGAATCCCTGATACCGATATTCTCTTCTTTTACAGGAAAAGATTTCAGTCAGGTCTTATCTAACTGGCCTCTTAATATATTATTTCTTTTACTTGTTATTGTTATTGTTGGAGTAATTTCAGGGAGTTATCCTTCTTTTTACCTTTCTTCTTTTATCCCTGCTCAGATAATAAAAGGAATAACAGGCACCCCACATTCCCAGATCAGGCTAAGGAAAACAATTGTCATCATTCAATTTGCTATTTCTGTATTCCTGATCATTGCGACCTTGGGAATTGAAGACCAGATTCGATATTTTCAGAACAGGAGTCTTGGTTTTAACAAAAGCCAGGTTATTGTCATACCGCTTAGAAGTAATGCAATACAAAATCAATTCACATCTTTTCGGGAATCTCTGCTGCAAAGTCCGGGCATTTCAAATGTTTCAAGTATATCAAATATTCCAGGAGGACAGTTTAATAATAATTCAATCTTTTGGAAAGATCCACAGCAATCAATTAATTCGTCAGAAATGTGGGTTGATGAAGAATTTTTTTCTCTATTGGAAATACCTATTGCAGAAGGCAGAGGATTTTCTGTTGAATTCTCCACAGATTCAATTGCTTCTTTTATTCTGAATGAAACGGCCTGCAAAAATCTGAATATACCGGACCCAATTGATGAGATGATCACCTGGGAGGGTGATGATCCGGGGACAATACGTGGCAAAATAATTGGGGTTGCAAAGGATTTTAATTATAAATCTCTGCATGATAAAATAGCTCCACTTATAATCCAGCAGCTTACTGAAAACTGGCAAAGAGCCTTCATTATTATCAGGGTTTCATCAGATGAATTACCCCGTACCTTGCAACATATTGAGAGAACATGGAAAAAGTTTGAACCAGACCTGGGATTTAAATATTCCTTCCTGGAGGAGGATTTTGTCGCACTGTATCAATCTGAAAGCAGGATGGGAACAGTTTTCCGGGTTTTCACCCTGCTCGGGATTATAGTTGCCTGCATTGGATTACTGGGGCTTTCGGCTTTCGCTGCCGAACAAAGGACAAAAGAAATTGGAATCCGGAAGGTTCATGGTGCTTCTAAGAGGCAGGTTTTCACTCTTCTGACAGGAGAGGTAGTCATCCAGGTAATTATTTCAAGCCTCATAGCCTGGCCTCTGGGCTGGCTACTGTTGCAGAAATGGATTCAAGATTATGCATACCATACAAATATTAAACTTATTTTCTTTATTGCAGCAACTATTGCAGGTGCACTTGTTGCCATCCTGGTTACTGCTTATCAGAGTCTCTCAGCTGCCTCTAAAAACCCGATTGATGCACTCAGGTATGAATGATTTTCTGCTGATACCTTATTACCTGTTTCGTTTTAACCTTTTCTTGTCTACTTCTTTACCAGCGGATTTCCAGCCGGCAATACCGGGTTCCAGAACATAAATATATTTAAATCCTTTTTCAGCGAGTAATTCCGCAGCTGCATGACTGCGTGTGTTAATTGCGCAATATAAAAATAACGGTGTGTCACGGTCCAATGTATCGGTAAATGAAAATAATTTTATACTTTTTTCCGCAAGTATAGCCCCGGGGATTCGTCCCACCCGATATTCCAATCTTGAACGCACATCAATTAAAAAATGATAATCGTGCAAGTGCATCTGAATATAAAATTCCTCAGGATTAACGAGATAAATGCTTGAATCGGTTATTTCCTGGCCCCGTATACCGGTAAAAATTAAAAAGGGAAACACAGTTAAAATAAACAATCTCATATTGGGAAAATGATACGTAGTGAAATCACTATCTGCCAAATTAATAATTATTGATAAAGAAAAAGAAAACTACGAAATAATTGCTTATCTCCAGTATCGATAAACAGGGTCATTTTGGATAAAGGTATAAAGACCTTTATCATGGAGTGGTTACATGATTTTATTAATCTTATTTTCCCTGCAAACTGTGCTGCCTGTGGGAATATACTGATGAGAAATGAGAGGATTATTTGTTCGGAGTGTATATATCATTTGCCAAAAACAGATTTTCATTTGATACATGATAATCCTGTTGCCCGTATTTTCTGGGGGAGAATCATGATTGAACAGGCCACTGCCTATTATTTTTTCAATAAAGGCAGCAGATTCAGGCGTCTGATCCATGAACTTAAATATCAGGGAAGACAGGATATTGGTTATGAACTTGGAAGAGCATTTGGTCATGACCTTTTAAACTCTGGTTTCAGGGATATTGATATGGTTATACCAATCCCACTTCATAGAAATAAGTTACGAAGAAGAGGGTATAATCAAAGTGAGAGCATTGCAGGAGGAATTGCAGAATCGATGGACAAACCTGTCAGCACAACCTCCGTTATACGGGTTTCCCAAACAGGTACCCAGACAAGAAAATCACGGTATGAAAGGTGGCTGAATGTTAAAGATGTTTTCCGTGTAACAGAGCCGCTCTTGCTTGCCGGGAAACACATTCTCCTGGTAGATGATGTTCTGACAACAGGAGCGACAATGGAAGCGTGCGCTGCAGTAATACAGGAAGTAAAAGGGACGAAGGTGAGTATTGCAGCGCTGGCAGTAGCGTAAAAAGTTAAAACCTGCAACCTGTAACCTGCCCCTTCATCCTGAATTCTTAACTCTGAACATAGGAATAACAATTATTTCGAAATCTGATAATAAACCGCAAATGTCAGCACATTGTTATACTGTCCTCTGTTCAGAAGATAAGTTTGTCCACTGGGATGATTTCTGATGGGAAAAACAGAATAATTATAGCGGATATTCACAGTAATTTTTTCAAGAAATTTATAGCCTATTCCTCCTATGGCACTCATGGTTAGCTTATGAAAAGGAGGAGCATCTACAGGTGATGCACCATATTCGTCTTCTTCTTCACGGTGATAAACAATGAATTCAGGGGCAAGACCGGCTTCGAAAAGGAAATTCTTCTTATAGATATAATGGACTGTTAGAGGGATATCGACATAATGTAAAACAAGCTTATAATAGATTGCATCATCAATGTTCTCAGTCTCATATGCTCCTTTCATGATGTATCTGAGTTCTAATTGACCTTCTATTGTATATGTAAACATACGCTTGATGTAACCACCTCCCAATAAACCAAGTTTATTGAATCCCCAATACCTGTCGCCATCAACCTGGCTGGCACTTAATCCGGCGACTACACCTCCATCAAAATATTGGGAGAGGGAAATGGCAGGGAATAGAACTGCAAATAGAAAAATATATCTTAATTTTTTTGTATTCACAGACCTGGACTGTTACGGGTGTGAAAATTAATTAATACTGCGTTATGCGTTTGAAAAAGCTAAATAAATAAATTATATAATAATTTGCAGAGCCGCACCGCGGCGTGGCTCTGCAAATTTCTCATTATTAATATTTTTGGTTTAATTGCACAATGCGTTCATTAATAATATTCTTCAAGGAGATTTTTTTTCAGAATGGGTACTCCAATGCTTGCTTTTTCCCTGATAAATTCCACCTGTCTGTATTGTGGTACAGGTATATCATTCGGATCAATCAGATAGATAGGAACATTAGCTGGCACGTAATCAATCAGACTTGCTGCAGGATAAACCACAAGTGATGTTCCGATAACTGCAAAAATATCCGCTTTGCTGGTAATGCTGATCGCAGCTTCCATCAGTGTAACAGGTTCTCCAAACCATACAACATGTGGCCTTAGCTGATAACCCTTTTCACATTTGTCACCAGGATTTAATTCCCAGGATTTAAGTTCATATATCAGGGAAGGATCACCAGTACTTCTTGCCTTCATGATTTCTCCGTGCAGGTGAAGCACATTTGTGCTGCCGGCACGTTCATGAAGATTATCAACATTCTGAGTAATAATCTGAACATCAAAATAATCTTCAAGTTCGGCAAGTTCAACGTGCCCCCTGTTCGGGGTAGCTTCAACCAGCTGTTTTCTACGTTCATTATAAAACCTGCAAACCAGCTCCATATCACTGGCCCATCCCTGAGGACTGGCTACTTCATGCACATCGTATTGTTCCCATAATCCACCCATCTCACGAAAGGTCTTCAGGCCGCTTTCAGCACTGATCCCTGATCCTGTTAATACGACTAACTTTTCCAATTGTATAGAAATAGGTAATACAACAAATTTAATTATTCCTGAATGACTCAGCTAATCTAACAGGTATTTTTATGAAAGATATTTAACCACAGATTGCTCGGAGAATATACAGAGATCACAGAGCACAGAAATAATTTATATTCTCCGTTTGCTCAGCTAAATCTCTGTAGCCTCTGTGGTTAAATCTTTACAATGACAACAGTATCTATATCTCATTTGTAAATAAAAATTCAACCGAAAAAAATATAGTTTTTTCTTCCGGAATTACCTAAATTAGTAAAACTACCTCAGGAATATAACTAACTCATTATCAAGGCCTATTTAGTAAAAATGATTGACAGGCAGACGATAGGAAAGATTTTTGATGCAGCAGACATTGTTGAGGTAATATCGGATTTTGTGACGCTTAAGAAAGCAGGACAGAATTACAAGGGATTCAGTCCGTGGACGAATGAAAAGACACCTTCATTTTTTGTATCACCATCGAAAGGGATATTTAAGGATTTCAGTTCCGGGAAGGGCGGGAATGTAGTAGGATTTCTGATGGAACATGAGAAATTAACTTATCCGGAGGCATTACGTTACCTGGCTAAAAAGTACCATATTGAAATTTCTGAAGAAGAACCCACTCCAGAAGAAATAGAACTGCATAATGAACGGGAAAGCCTGCTGGTAATTAATTCTTTTGCACAGAAAAACTTTTCCCAGAATCTATATGATCAGCTGGAGGGACAATCCATAGCGATAGCTTATTTCAAAGAAAGAGGATTCAGGGAAAATATCATAAAAAAATTCCAGCTTGGATATTGCCTTGAACAAAAAGATGCTTTTACCAGGGAGGCACAAAAAAAGGGTTTTAAACTTGACCTGGTAACTAAAACCGGCCTAGTTATCAGGAAGGATGACACATACTTCGACAGGTTCAATGGCCGGATCATGTTCCCTATTCATGGACTATCCGGTAATATAGTTGGATTTGGGGGAAGAACTCTACGCCGGGATGATAAAACAGCCAAATACATTAATTCTCCTGAATCAGATATTTATCAGAAGAGCAGAGTTCTTTACGGGCTCTACTTTGCCAAACAAAAAATTGTAAAAGAAGAGAAATGTTACATTGTAGAAGGATATACTGATGTTCTGGCGATGCATCAGGCAGGAATCGAAAATGTTGTAGCATCTTCAGGAACTTCACTGACAGTGGAACAGATCAGACTGATTAAAAGATTTACGCCCAATATAACAGTCATTTATGATGGAGATGAAGCCGGTATCAAAGCCTCTCTGCGAGGTATAGATCTGATACTTGAAGAGGGATTAAATGTTAAAGTAGTGCTTCTGCCTCAGGGAGAAGATCCGGATTCCTGGTCGAAGAAATGCAGCTCAAAAGAATTTCTGGATTATATTGCAAAAGAGGAGAAGGATTTCATTTCCTTTAAAGTGAAACTACTCATAGAGGAGGCTTTGAACGATCCGGTAAAAAAAGCAGAATTGATCAATGATGTGGTCCGTTCTATTTCTGTTATCCCCGATACCATAACCCGATCGGTGTATATCAAAGAGTGCAGTAAACTTCTTGATACCGAAGAACGAATATTATATTCACAGGTATACCGTCTGAGAAGAAAGCGGGCAGAGGATCGGTTTAACCAGTTTGCCCGGGAAGAACGTGTAAAATTTCAATCGACCCCCATCCCATCATTTGTTCATGAAATTTATAGTGAACCACAGGAAAAAATTCTTGTGAGGTTCCTGATGCAGTTTGGGAATGAAAGACTTTTTGAAATTCATGATGAACAATCAGGGATTGAATATATTTCGGTTGCTGAATATATCGTCAATGAAATCCTGAATGATGAACTGGAGTTTAAAAATCTTCTTTACAGAAAAATATTCGAAGAAGTACATGAATTTATCAAAAGAGGAGAAGTGATAGATATAAAATATTTTATCAATCATAATGATGAACAGATCAGTAAACTTGCTGTTGATCTGCTGAGTTCTCCATATGAATTAAGTAAATTACATAAAAGGAAAGGAGCGAATGTTGAAACAGAAGATATGCTTTTAAAGAAAAATGTACCAAAAGCAATTATTGAATACAAAAGAAAAATTCTTGAATCAGCTCAGAAGGAAAAGGAAAATGAGATACGAACAGCACAGGAACAACCTGCCCCTGAAGACCAGATCAATCATATCATGCAGCAATATATTACAATCGCTTCCCTGATCAATGCGATTTCGAAAGAAAAGGGGTGGGTAGTACTGAAATAGGGTGACTGAATATTTGACTTCTTAGTGATTAAATATTAATTTTATATTTCTTCCGGAATAGAAAATATAATGGCAAATATGCAGGTAGATTTTTCCAGATATTTGACAGAAAGATATTTAGAAACACTTTCTAAACAGGCATTCGAGGGACCCGTTATCACCATTTCAAGGGAGGTAGGATGTCCTGGGAAAAAAATTGCCTCAAAGCTTGCCTCAAGGTTAACAGAGTTAAAAAGCCCGAAGGCGAAAAAGATGGAATGGCGGTGGATAAGTAAGGAAATACTTGCAGAATCAGCCAAAGTACTGGGAGTAGATCCCACGGAAATAGGACATGTCTTCAGATATGAAAAACGCAGTTTTATGGATGAGATACTTTCATCTCATTCGAAAAAATATTATAAAAGTGACCGTAAGATCAGGAATACGATAGCAAAAGTTATTCACAATATTGCCAGTGAAGGGAATGTGATCATTGTTGGCAGGGGACGCGTTGCCATAACCAGGGATATAGAAAAGTCTTTTCATATCCATATCGAAGCACCCCTCAACTGGAGATTATTGAGAATCAGTGAAAGGTATTGCATCTCAATGGAAGAGGCAAAAAAATATGCCATAGATATTGATAAAAAGAGAGCTGAATTCCGGGATTATTTTCATGGTAAGGGAAGTGACTATTCATTTTTTGATGTTACTTTCAATTGTATGACTCTAAGTGTGGATGATATCGTAGAATCGATCATTAAAATACTTCAAATCAGAGGATTAATCTAATCTTAACTTTCCCGTTGCTGCAGGGTTGAATAAACCATCAGCCTATTTTGTTAGTAAGCCAGAATTTTTTTAATCTCTAAAATCATTAATTTTAATTCTTTGTAATATTATTCGATTGAATAACAAAGGTGTTCCATTGATAACCAGTTGAACAATGAAAATATGATTGTTGAATTGGAGCTGTATCATATCTTCATTTTAAAACATCTCGCAAAGCTTGTAAAGTAATCGCTAAGATCACAGAATGCTGGTTAACAGGCACATATACTTTGCATGGTTGTTGTTTTGTTTGCGACTATTGCATACAAAATTAGTTCTGAAACAGCCCCAGAATCAATATGATTGTATTTGATATAATTATTATTAATAAATATAACCCGGCGAAAATAAAAGAAACTAATGAAGCAAACTAAGATTTATTCATTTTCCCTATTCATAGTTTCCATTCTCATTATCTCATCATGCAACTCTGACAGGTCATCTGAGCACCTGCCGGGAATTACAATTGGAATGATGGATATTCTCGATACAATTCCTCCTGAACCAAAGGAAATCTATTATCATATGTCCCTTCCGGTTGAAATGGCGCATTTGTTTGAACAGGTTGGAGCAAATTATTTTCCGGATATTTTAAATCCTTCGACCAACCTCAGCCGGTATAATACCAATTTAAAACTGGCACTGAATCTGGGTATTTATGGAGTAGATCTCAGCTATGTAAAAATGTTTGAGAAGCAACAAAATACTGTAAATTATCTTAATGCGATTCAAAAACTTTCTGATGAACTTGGATTACCAAGAGAAATTTATACAGATGTACTGACAAACCTGGAAAATTATGTGAGTAATAAAGATTCTCTGACAAAGGTATCAACAGATATTTATAAAGCGACGGATCATTATCTCCGTAAAGCCGGGGAAGGATCGGCTGCAGCAATGGTTTTAATGGGAGGATGGGTAGAGGGGATGTATATTGCTACCCAGATTTTTGAAAGAGATCAGGGGAATATCAAGTTACTTGAAAAAATTGCTGAACAGAAGTACTCATTAAACAGTCTTATCTCTCTGATGAATAATTATCATGGAAATGAGGAAATGACTGAATATTTGCTTATGCTGAAAAATCTGCGCAGATCTTATGATAAGTTCCAGATATATTATATTGCAGATGATGTTGATGTAGATACAGTTAACAAGATAATCTCAGCAAGCAAATATTATATTGACGTTAAACCGGAACAGATACTTGAAATCAGCACCAAACTGGCCAGCCTGAGGGATAAAATTATACGATAGGAGTATAGATTTATTTTAACCACAGAGTACGCAGAGGTTTCTCAGAGAACACAGAGCTAATATTGAATTTCCAGATACTCTGTGGTACTCTGTTGATTCTCCGTGACCTTTGTGGTTAATATTCTTATCACATCTCATTTCATGAAACCAGGAGAAGGGTATATAAAATTTGTAGTTAACTGGAAGAAAACCGGGCCGGTTATTCCTGCAGAAGAATTGGTCAAAATCACTGCCTGGAGGGATATATTATACAGTCTTGGCATGATAGGGGCTGATAAGAAAAATATTGGATTTGGGAATATCAGTATGCGGAGAAAAGGAACAAATCATTTTTATATTACCGGTTCCGCGACAGGATCCCTGAGGAACCTTGATGACAGGCATTATTGCCTGGTTACCGGGTATAATCTGAACGAAAATACCATAGCCTGCACTGGTCCGATTAAAGCTTCATCAGAGTCAATGAGTCACGCAGCAGTATACAAGGAATTTCACGGCGCAGGTGCAGTCATTCATATTCATCATTCACTTTTCTGGGCAAGCCTGGCAAACAGGCTACCCACTACCGACAGGAATGTGGAATACGGGACACCGGAAATGGCAAGAGAGATTATCAGGCTGCTCGGGGAGCCCGGAACACTGGAAGGAAGAATTATTGTCATGGGGGGACATAAAGATGGGATCATCATCTTTGGAAAAGATATAGATGAGGCAGGGGCGTATACTTTGTCGTATTATAATGAGATCATATAAACTGGCACTTTGTTTGAAAAAATTAAGATTTAGCCGGGAGTAATATCCCGACATTTTAAAAGTTGAGGCTGAGGTTAAGAAGAAGAATATGGGTGCAGGGTGAATTACGGGGGTGTGTCGCAACTCCATTGTAAGGCTCCTCGCAAAGTTCGCAAAATAATCACTAAGATCGCAAAGCCCTGATTAACAACAAACTGAATGTTACGAACTTAATATAAACTTTGTATTCTTTACTTGAAGAATTAGTTGTGATACAGCCCCGCAATTATTCAATGTTAATCAGGCTCCTGAAACGACAATATCTTTAAACACCAGGCTTGGTAGTTGCCAGCTGCTGAATTTCCAGGGATCATTTGCAATCTCTGTCAGCTTATTCCAGAACAGGAGATGGTTATCTGCAATATTCATTTCAGCAACAGGTTGGATGATATTTCCATGGTCAAATAGCTGGCCGAATATTCCCAGAGAAAAATCACCCGTTGTTGAATTTGAATTTCCACCAATAATTCCTGTGATTAGTATACCACGACCAAGATCTTTCATGATTTCCTCAACTGATCTATTCCCCGGCGGGATAATCAGGTTTGAGGATCCTCCTGTTGTTGGTTCACAGTCAAGCTTACGACTGTAATACCAGTTGATGTAATATTCTCTAAGAATCCCTTCATCAATCATTGTTCTTTGTTTGCAGGGGAATCCATCGGAATCAAACAGGCGGCTTCCCAATCCCCTGATGATTAATGGATTATCGATAAGCATAAATTGTTTATTCCCGATGATCTGGTCTTTCTTGTCGAGCAGGAACGAACTTTTCTGCTGCAGGTTCTGGCCATTCATTGCAGACAACAGGCCGGACAGAATCCTGGCAGTGTTGCGGTTTTGAATAATCACCTGCAGTTTTTCCGTTTTAATTTTCTTTGATCCCAATTGTTGGTATGCATCACGGGTAACCAAATCCGCGATTTTTTCAGGATCGGGAAAATCGTCCAGCATCCTGGAACTGACATATATGAATCCCTCCGGTTTACGGTCACCTTCATCCTGGATGGTAACTGATACTTCAGCACCGAAACGTGTCCCTGATGCTTCTCCCTCAAAACCATTATTTGATAAAGTATATATTTCAGTGAAACGATCACTTATTTCAGCCTGGGCAGAGATCAGTTTGTTACCACCTTTCTCAATGCATGCTTTTTCGATATCCCTGACAAGTCCGTGTCGTTGTTCGGCAGAGAATTCCTGATAGACAGGGTCCATTATTTGCAGATCGATTTCGGATCTGCCTTCGTAATACTTTGCATCCGGGAGGTATCGGTAAGAATCTTCTTCCAGGTATCTGGTATTACCAATTGCTTTAATGATGAAGTTTCCCAGTGATTTTTTCCTTAGATCAGGAGTGTTCTGGGCTGAATATTTCCCATCTACATAAACTTCAAGGGATAATCCCTGGGTAGTTGCTTCCTTGATGATTTCAGGCTTTTCTTCCCTGTACCGGATATTTACGTCCCTGGTCGTGACAATGGACGCTTTACATTGGTTAGCACCATTCTTTTCAGTATTGTTGATTACCCATTTACACAGATTTTTCATTTCCTGGTTCATGATACACCTCCTTTCTGGCCGGTACCTCCGACTGTCATTGATTTGACAAGGCATGTAGGTAATCCGAATGAAACTTTAACACCCTGGTTTTCTTTTCCGCAAAAGCCTGCTCCTCCCTGGTACATGCTGAGATCATTGGCTGCCATTGTAATATTTTCAAGCATTTTTGGTCCATTGCCCATAATATTAATATCTTTTATTGGTGCAGTGAATTTACCATTTTCTATTCTGTATCCCTGGCTGACATAGAAAGAGAAATCACCCTGTCCGATGAATACCTCTCCATTGCTGACATCCTGGACATAAATGCCATTTTTCACCTGTTTTATGACGTCATCCGGTGTGGCCTCGCCCGGCATCATGAATGTATTCCTCATCCTGGGGAAGGGCATATATTCATAACTCTGGCGACGTCCATTGCCGGTGGGTTCAACATTATAATAACGGGCCGAAATTTTGTCATGCAGATAACCGGTCAATATACCATCTTCCACAAGGATAGTTTTTTTTCCGGGTGTACCCTCATCATCCACGTTGATTGAACCACTCAGGTTTGGAATGGTACCATCGTCAATGATTGTAACGAATGGTTCTGCAACTTTTTTTCCGATCATTGTGCTGTATACCGAGATGTTTTTTCGGTTAAAATCAGCTTCCATACCATGACCGATTGCTTCATGCAGCAGCACGCCGGTGATACCTGATCCCAGAACAACCGGCATCTCACCGGCAGGAGGCTGGATTGCATCGAACTTGATAAGTGTCCGTTGGACAGACTCATGGGATAATTTTTCAACAAGGTCCGGGTCATACCATGAAAAGTCACGATGGCCACCGAACTCCCATCCACCGCTTTCCATTTTACCTTCCTTTTCGGCAATCACCGAAGTATAGCAAAAATTACCCGGTATCAGGTCCTCTGCCTTAACGCCATCACTGGTGACAACCATGATTCTTTTCATTTCATCCTGGAATACAACTGTTACTTTACGTACAAGTTCCGATAATGCAAAACACTTTTCATTAATGTCCTGCATAATAGGGAGTTTGGATGAAACAGGGAATTCATTAAAATAAGTTGAAACAGGGTAATAATCACCAATTTCAGGAGTAATAAATTGATCCTCTGGTGGAACAGCCGATGCGTTAACAAGGGAAGCAGCTGTTCTGGCAGCCGACAGCATAGATTCTTCCGTAAGGACCTGGGTAAATCCGTAACCGACCTGGTCATCCTTAACTGTCCGGATCCCTACACCCAGGTTAATATTACCATAAGATTGGTTAACTTTGCCATCTTCAAGTACCAGAACACCGGATATTGTATGTTCAAAATACAGATCTGCAAAATTACCTCCTTTTGATAACGCTGTTTCCAGGAGTTTACGGCATAATTTTTCATGAATGCCAAACTCAGTTTCAAAGTATCCAGATTTTCCCATATTGTTTTGTGAAGATAAGCATCCGCTAAGATAAGGAGGAATAAGCAATACTCCACCAGCAGATGCGGTACGTGAAATAAATTTTCGTCGGGTTAGTGGTTTCATTGGGTTTAATTAAAATGTTGAATCTTGTTGGTATCTGTGATGGAAAAAATAATCCCCTTAATTTAGATAATTTATTTATATCAAATGCGAACATTTGACATTTATCCTGTAAAGTTGTAATATTGCATTCCGGCTTTGGACGTGAATCGTGAGTCGTGAATAAGGAAAAACTGAAATTTGAAACATGATATAAGCAATTCACATAAAAACTTCTTACTCACATCTCACCAGGAACAAGGAAACAGAAGCCAGGAACTATCACAACGGGCCCATAGCTCAGGCGGTTAGAGCATCTGACTCATAATCAGGGGGTCGCTGGTTCGAGCCCAGCTGGGCCCACACAAGACCCGGCCATTTTGGCCGGGTCTTGTGGTTCTCAGTTCTCGGTTCAAGGTTCCCGGTTGGTATGGATGATTATAATAAACCTGACAGGTTGGGTCAAACCTGTCAGGTAAAAATTCACTTTATTCATCTTTTACACACCGTACCGAATAACCCTGGTAATATCCAAAAAAATCACGGTTTATCCGGGAAGAATTGTAATCCAGTTGCCGGAACCATGCATAGCCCATACCGGTAGAGGTCCAGAACCTTGCCTCATTGCCCAGGCCAGTGAAATAGCCTCCCCCATGACGCCAACCGCCAGGTAAGGCATTGAAACCGCTTTCATTTGTTGCCCCGTTATTTGGACTTTTCCAGAGGTTGAGATCAGCATTTTTCATTTTACCACCTTCATCTGTTCCCCGCCAGTCCATGTTGTCAGCTTCTTCCTGGCTCATACCAAGAAACATTTCAAGTTGTTTCCATTCACTGTCACTCGGCATATGCCATCCATCAGGACAGATACCCCGGATACCGCTCGGATTGGTATCGCTGCCCAACGTATCATTGATAGCAGCCGTCCATGTGTACAAAGCACCGTAGACATAACCATTGACTAACACATTTTCATAATAGCAGAATGCTTTGTCATAGCGTCCAAAATGGAACCAGATGGCACTATCCTCAACATGCCGGATTGGAGATCCGTCAGGATAGTGGGTAACCTTCAGGTTATCAGCCATCCAGGTCTGATCACCAATTTGAACGGTATTGTAAATATTGCCATCGATATCGATTACTGTATTCAATAAAGGTGCGGATGTGGTAAATGATTTCTCATTACCATATTCAGTCACTGAATTGGTTATTGCATAAGCTTTAATATAATATGTTGTTCCGGGTGAAAGAGCAGAGATAGTATAACTGAAACTTCCCTTTGAATCCCTGGGTCCTAACTGGATTGAAAGATCATTGTTATCAGGGTCTTCTGATTCAGACCAGCAGAACCCATGCTGCGTGATTGTAAATTCTCCTAAATTGACAAATGTACCATTGAACCTGTAGACTCCCTGTCTGATAATTGTTATATCATCTGTAGTAATTACAAGGGTATTTTCTGGTTCAGTGCGGTCGCAAGCGTTCATTAACAATAGGAAGATAGTTATTCCAATGAGGATGATAACTGAATGCGGATTTATTATTTTATTAACACTGGTCACTCTGTTTATTAAATCATTTCTTTTAGGATAATAACCTGATTGTTTATTAAAGTTAGAATATTATTGGATTATTATCAAATTTCTTGAGCGCATACAATAGGAGTTTGTAATTTTCAATTCTACTAAGATTACTCACCGGGTACCATCAAGTCAGCCGGCGGTAATAAAACGACCAGAATATTGATTGGGTCGGGCAGGCTAGGATTTTTACCAGTCCTGAAAAAGGATATGTTTAAGTGAATATGCTTGACATTTGCTTATATAATGCATAATTTTGATTTTCTCATCTCTCATAATTATTGAACAGAAAAGCAGTGAACCAATTGGTAATGAAACCAACAATTAAAGTGTTGCCGTTCATCCTTGCTATGATTTTATTGAGTCAATGCGAAAAAGATGAACCGGGCGACCAGGTTAAAATCCGCGATCAAAACTTTTTAAGTGCACTGATACAAAGAGGTGTTGATACGAACGGGGACAGTATTATCAGTTATACCGAAGCTGAAACAATTACGTTTTTAAATGTTGGCGGAAAGGGTATTTTCGACATGACAGGGATAGAAGCATTTATCAATTTAGATACTCTTTTATGCTTTAATAACCATTTATCCACCCTGGATGTTTCTCATAATAAGGGGCTTACATTGCTGGGTTGCTGGAATAACCTGATTACTACCCTGGATGTTTCAAAAAATCCTGAATTAACAGAACTGGGTTGCAATTATAACCAGTTAACAAGCCTGGATCTTACTAATAGTCCTTCCTTAATAGAATTGGGCTGTAATTCTAACAAATTAGCCACACTGGACGTTTCTAACAATAATAGATTAAAATACCTGAATATCCTGCATAACCAGCTAAAAACGCTGGATGTTTCCAATAATGATTCTTTAATAGTATTACAATGCTCGGATAACCAGCTAGCCAGTCTGGACATTTCTAATAATACTTTATTAAAAGGATTGATGATAGAAAATATGCCTATGTTATATACGGTATGTGTCTGGACAACACCATTTCCTCCAGCCGGTGTTCTTGTTTATACATCCGGCAGTCCGAATGTAGATTTTACAATTGATTGCAGTAAATAAATTAAATATAATTATTATGGCAGGTATCTTCAAGTTCACTTTTGGCCCGTGGAATATTCATGAAGGAGCAGATCTCTTCGGCCCGACAGTAAGAAAAACCATCGCATTCTCAAAGAAGCTTGAATTCTATAAGAAGCTTGGATTTGATGGCGTTCAGTTTCATGACGATGATGCTGTTCCCGAAATGAACAACCTTTCTCCTCAACAAATCATCAGTAAGGCAAAGGAGGTTACGAAAATCCTTGAAAGCAATGGACTGGCTGCTGAGTTCGTTGCCCCGAGGCTGTGGGAAGACAGCCGCACCATTGATGGAGGATATACATCTAACGATCCCGGTTGCAGGGAATATGCTCTTGAAAGGAGTAAGCGGGCTATAGATATTGCCAATGCACTGGGTACAGATCTGCTTGTCTTGTGGTTTGCACGGGAAGGCACCTATATAAGAGAAGCAAAAGACAGCAGGATCGCAACTGAAAGAATTGTGGAGGCAATTAACCTTATGCTGGCTTATGATCCGAAAATCAGGATATGTATCGAGCCCAAACCTAATGAGCCAATGGATCACTCATTTATTCCAACCACGGGGCATGCTGTTGCATTATCATTGCTATGTAACGATCCGAACCGTGTTGGTGTAAACATTGAGAGTGCACATGCTATCCTTGCAGGCCTTGATCCTTCTGATGAAATGGGTTTTGCACTGGCATTCGGTAAATTATGGACTGTGCACCTGAATGACCAGAATGGATTGAAATTCGATCAGGATAAATCATTTGGTTCTGTTGATTTGCGAAGAGCCTTGAACCAGGTACGAATCCTTGACAAACACAATTATGGGAATAATGGTGAGTTTGTTGGTCTTGATGTAAAGGCTATGAGAACCCAGAAAGACGATGTCGCAACAAAACACCTGAGAAACAGCAGGGAGATATTCCTGAAACTCCTGGAGATATCAAGGGAAATAGATGAAAATGTGATACTTAAATGCCAGCAGGAACGGGATTATGAGGAATTGGATCTGTATATTATGAAATCATTGCTGTGGGGATAAATAGGAATATATAAGCTTTCCTGGTCTGTTAGTTGTTCAGCCCACCCATAAGCATGAACGAAAAAGGATCAATGTACAAGATACCTTCTTTTTCCGATTTTTTCTGCTTTATAAGCTCATCCCGTTAATGAATTCTCCTTTTCCGACAGATTTTGCCAGGTCATTAAGAAATCTAACCATTGTAGCTCCGTCAATAACATCATGGTCAATCAGAACAGGCATTTTTCATAATGCAAGATTAATAAATTTTGTTTTGTGAGATATTTAATCACGTATTATCCACTGGGTTATTTGAAAGAAATCCATATAAACATCTGATGTATGAGCTGAAAATCTTAAAGGTTGAAATATTATTAAATTTGTGATTTAGAACCTGCCATAAAACTGTTTATTATTTCGGCAATTTCCTGAATATATATACTGAACGGTAAAAATCATTAGATAACACTCTTTAAATGAGACAAAGCATACTCAAAGTAACTGCAGGAGGAATACTGTTATTTGCATTTGCCATCCTTTCCGGTCAGGGTTCATTCCACGATCTTGTTATGAATGCTTTCGGGCTGGATCAGGATCTTGTGAACGGAGTTCAGTATTATTACCGGTATTTTCAGACAGAGGGTCATCCTTATTTTCTGGAAGACAGGTTTAATACTGGCTCGGTTACTATAAATGGCAGAGTATTTCAGAATGTGAAGCTTAAATATGATCTTTATTCACAGCATGTAGAAATTGAGTATGAATTCCTTTCCGGTGGGAGCAACCTGATTCTCGCTGTACCGGAACATATGTCTGCATTCACTATAGGCAAATATAACTTCAGGAAACTGAAACTAACGGAAGTTCCGGAAAGGTTTTACCAGGTCATTCACAATGCCCGTTTCACATGTTTTATTTACTGGGAAAAGAAACTGGTCCCTTATAATAATAATACGGTTTATTTGTATCATTTTACCAATCCTGAAAATTTATATTACCTGGAACTGGATGGTGAGATAAAAGCTTTTAACAACCGAAGGACTTTTGTTAAACTTTTTCCTGAAGGCATTCAGAAGAGACTCATGAAACACCTTCGGCAACTGGATGTTTCGTTCAGAAGCACTAACCCGGATGAAATAATCCGAACGATAAATTCGATTGCCACCCTGTATAATACTGAAAGTCATTTATGAGAAAGATCATAATCATATCACTTTTTCAGGTTTTCTTCTCATTCTTCCGGTTGGAAGGACAGGACAGACAGGTCACATTCAGCGGTGAATTCAGGGATGCTCCATTTACAGAGTTTGTAAAAGAAGTAGAGCAGCAAACCGGGGTTATATTCTATTTCAGAGAGGAATGGGTGAGGGATATCAGGGTAACCGTTTCAGGATCCAATCTTTCCCTGCAAAACACTCTTCAAAGAGTATTATTGCCTGAAGGATTAAATTATTTTATTGACGAATGGAATCATATATATTTGACGAATCAATTATCACTGGTTATTCAATTGCCTGATTATGAGGGGAGTGCCGGGCAGGCAGAAGAGCTGGAAGGATCAGAAAAAGAGGATGTACTTACCTCTGCCGAACAGAAATACATCGATGGAAGGAAAGCCAGGATCATTGAAACTATCAGGATAGGGGATAGCAAGGAGTCAAACGGACAAAAAAGTGCAGTAGTCCATGGAAGAATGACAGATACAGAGACAGGTGAACCCCTTGTGGGAGCTACGGTGTATATCAGGGAATTAAAGAAAGGAGCTGCGACTGACCTGGATGGTCATTTCAGTCTGGTTCTCAGCCCCGGCACATATACTATTGAGTTTACTTGCATGGGTATGAAGAGCAGGCAATATTACCTTGAAGTTCTTTCAGGTGGAAGCATCTCCATTCCCATGGAAAAAAGCCTGATCCCTATCGCCGAAGTGATGGTCCAGGCCAACAGGTTCAACAACGTGAAGGGGATCCAGATGGGATTTGAGCGGCTCGATTACAAAGTATTCAAAGAGATACCACTGGTCATGGGAGAAAGGGATGTGCTGAAGATTGCCAGGATGCTTCCGGGAGTACAGAGTGTTGGGGAAGGATCAGCCGGCTTTAATGTAAGGGGAAGTGCGGCAGACCAGAATATGATCTATGTGAACAGGGTTCCGGTATACAACAGTTCACACCTTTTCGGTTTTTTTACTTCAATCAATCCTGAAATTGTAAAGGACTTCACACTGTTTAAAAGCAACATGCCAGCAAGTATGGGAGGCCGGCTGGCTTCTTTCTTTGATATAACCACCAGGCAGGGTAATTTGAACAGGCATACTGCCCGGTTTGGAATAAGTCCGATAACAGGCTATTTGGCTGTTGAAGGCCCCATCCGGAAGAATATAAGCTCATTTATCTTAAGTGCACGTTCAACATACTCCGACTGGATATTGAATCGACTGGAAGATCCTGTAATGTGGAACAGTAACGCAGGTTTTTATGATATTGCAGGTGCATTCAATTATCAGCCCGGGGATAAGACACTGATTAAAGCGTTCGGTTATTTCAGTCATGACAGGTTTAACCTTGGTAAAAGCAACAAATATGCATATTCCAACCAGGGAGCATCTGTTAATGCCAGGCACCGTTTCAACCAGAGGATCACCGGAGATTTTGCCCTGGTTTACGGGCAGTATGATTTCAGAACTGTGGATATGAACTCACCATCAGAATCTTATTCACACGCATACAGGATCAGTCACTCTGAAATGAAGTCCGACCTCAGCTGGCTCTCACTGGGTAATCATAAGTTAACTTTTGGAGGGAGCATTATCTATTACAATCTGGATCGTGGGATCATCGAACCATACGGTTTTTATTCATTCAGAACTCCTCTTGATCTGGGGAATGAGAATGGTCTGGAAACAGGTATTTATGTTGCCGATGAAATTACTCTCACTCCTCAGTTAACGGTTTACGCAGGATTGCGTTTAACAACCTTCATGTCTCTGGGACCGGACCAGGTCATGATCTATGAACAAGGAAAACCCCACAGGTATGAATATACGGTAGACACATTGAATTTCCAACCTGGAGGAATTGCAAAAACATACTTTGGTATTGAACCAAGAGTATCCATGACTTACCTGATAGGTGAAAATAATTCGGTGAAGTTCTCCTATAACCGCATGCATCAGTTCCTGTTCATGCTCAGTAATACAATAGCTATTTCACCAACCGACCAGTGGAAATTATGTGATTATCATATTAAACCACCATACCTGGACCAGATCTCACTGGGATATTACCGTGATTTCCCCGGAACAAATATCAGTTATTCACTGGAACTTTACCGCAAATGGATTTCCAACGTGGTGGAATATCGCGATGGCGCAAGTTTTATCACCAGTCCGCATATTGAGACCGAAACACTACAGGGGAAACAGAAAGCTTATGGTGTTGAGGCAATGGTCAGGAAGAACTCAGGGCATCTTAATGGATGGCTGGCATATTGCTATTCCAGATCGATTATCCGTATTGATTCTCCAATCCCTTCTGAACGTATTAACAATGGCTTATCTTATCCATCTAATTTTGACAGGCCGCATAACCTGACCCTTGTAACCAATATTAAAATGAACAGGCGGATCAGTTTTTCTTCCAACCTGGTATATACTACCGGCAGACCTGTAACCTATCCGGTTTCCATTTATTACGTGGATAATTTACAATATGTCCACTATTCATCAAGGAATAAATATTACATTCCTGATTATTTCAGGCTTGATCTCTCAGTAAATATGGAGGGCAACCTGAAAAGAAGAAAGCTATTTCACAGTTACTGGATGCTGAGTGCGTATAACATTACGGGGAGAAGAAATGCCTACTCGGTATTTTTTCAGAGTGATAACGGGGATATAAACGGGTACAAATTATCTATTTTCGGCCAGCCTATGGTTACCCTTTCATGGAATATAAAACTTGGGAATTATGCGAGTGAATAGATACCATATTCTGTTTTTGTTATTGCTGGTATGCCGTTCCTGTATTGAACCTTTCGAGCCGGCTATCGAAGAGTCTCAGGAAGTGATGGTTATTAACGGTATGATCACCGACCAGCCTGGCATACATTATGTTGAGATCTCGCGTGCCACACCGTATAACGAACCTTTCTATCATCCGGTTAGAGGATGCCTGGTTATTGTCATAGACGAGACCGGAGATATGATTCGCTACTATGAAGCAGAGTCAGGAAAATATTATGCTTATATACCGGGCTATTTCCTGGCAACAGGCAAATCTTACAGTCTTCAGGTATACACATCTGATCAAAAGGAGTATCGTTCGGATTTCGATACGCTCCTTCCCTGCCCTCCAATAGATAGCATATATTATGAGATAGAATTCAGGGAAACTTCAAATCCGGAATTACCTCTGGCAGGGATTCAATTCTACATGGATATGTCCGGATCTTCTTCCGACTCCAGGAATTTCATGTGGCAGCTTGAAGAAACATGGGAGTATTGGGCTGCCTATTTTGCTCACGAAATATGGTGGGGAGGTGCTTTCGAAAAATTCGACACCTATGATATTTTCAAATGCTGGGAGATTCATCCTATCAGGAAGATTTATACAGCAACAACAAGGCCTCTGTCTGTGAATGCTTTTAAAAAATATGCTTTCAACTTTGTTTCAAACAGGACCGATCGGCTGAGCGTGATGTACAGCCTGCTGGTAAAGCAGCAGTCACTTACCCGGAGCGCATATGAATACTGGGAAAAGATGAGGGTGCAATCTGTTGAAACGGGCGGATTATATGAAACTCAACCCTCAAGTACTATAGGTAACATTTATAATACCAATGATCCGGCTGAGATTGTACTGGGGATGTTCTATGCAACCCAGCAACGAACCAAAAGGATAATGGTAAAAAATGAATTTGATTTTCAAATACCTCATATTACATGCGAGCTGGAACCTTTTCAGGGTGGTTTTGATTTTCCATACTACCTGATATCCATCAGCCCTATGGGTAAGGGCCCTCCTTACCTCACTGCTGATCGTATATGCTTTGATTGCAGGATCAAAGGAGGAACTAATGTTAAACCTGATTACTGGTAATTACGTATTGTGCTATTAAAGAGGATAATATTGATAATCATATATATATTAGGCCATGCCTGCGGTGCGGCCTAATATTAAAATTTAAGGTTTAATAACATATCGGATCTAGATAGTACAATTCATTGGTAATAATGAAATACCTCAGAGTAATATATAATCTAAGGGTTTACATTCTGATACTTATCTTTAAGTTTCCTGCCGGAATTTGTCAGGATTCACCTTTTGATCCGGATTTCTATAATGAAGCCTACCGTATAAGGGAACATGTGGAGGTTTTAACCGATCGTTCCCTTTATATAATCAATGAACATATAAATTTCAGGGCAGATCTTTTTACAGAGGGCCTTTCTAAAGACAGAGCCTGGAGTTCAGTCCTTTATGTTGAACTGGTAACTACCGGGGGAACACCCCTGGCCCGTGCAAAATTTGTTGTTTCAGACCGGATGTGCAAGGGCAGACTGACCATTCCACCTGATTTACTGACCGGCAATTATTTCCTGAAGTGTTATACACGGTGGATGCGTAATGCTGGTCCGGGTAGCTTCAGCTACACACCACTTAAAATAATTAATCCATTTAAACCGGAAATAACTGTTCAGGCCAATGAAGAAACAACAGTCCCACCCGTTTACGGGCAGGATTATGATCCGGGATTCTTTAAATGTAATATCGAGGAATCAATCTTTGAGAGGGGAGAAGAGATCGTTTTCAGCCTTTCAGGCCTGCCAGATATAGATCTTCAGGAAATCCACCACTGCATTACCGTTGTTCCTCTCAGTGCCATTGATACAGTAAAAGGACAACTAACCTTTTCCCAATCATGGGTGGATAGGGAAGAATTCAGTGTACGATTCCTTCCTGATCTGAATGGCACATCAATTTCGGGGACAGTGGTTATGCCGGGTACAGAAGAAAATTCCATTCAACATGCCAGGATCCATTTCTCCTTGCTGGGGGATCAATCAGGCTATTTTGTAACTAAAACCGATGTTTTAGGGAAATTTGTGGTATCCATTCCTTCCCGGACAGGCACCCAGGAATTATTTGTTGTTCCGGAAGTTCCGGACAATGAAACTGTGGAAGTCAGGATCGACCAGGATTTTGATGCAGGCACCCTGCCAGTCACCACTATACCTTTTACTTTATCAGCCGAGGAACATGAAATTGCCACCCGGATGGCTTTACAAATGCAGCTTTCAGAAGCATTTGCCGAACAGGCAATCCCTGAAGAGTATATGGAGGATACAATACCGGTCCCTTTTTATGGTATATATGGGAATTCAGTTGTATTGGATGATTACATCGATCTTCCCACACTGGAAGAGGTATTTATAAACCTTATTCCCTCAGTTACTTTCGTAAAAAGAATGAATAAAACCACTCTGACGATACACAGTGGTAACAGGTTTATTGGTAATTATAAACCTCTCGTTATGGTTGACCAGATTCCTATATTCGACCTGGATGCAGTTATATCTATTGACCCGGAAAAGGTAAACAGGATTGATGTTACCAACGAGGTTTATGTAAAGGGGAACGTGACCTATGGTGGAATAGTTAATATTATTACACAGAAAGGTGATATGGGAGGAATAGAACTGCCAGCCGGTTCTTACTTCTTTGATTTCATGGCACTCCAGCCGGAAAAAAGGGTAAAGAAACAGATACCTGTTCCGGAAGATCGGATACCTGATCTACGAAACACCCTGTTATGGATACCTGATCTGGTTCCCGATGAGGGTAGTACCACTAATATAACCTTCAAAGCTCCGGACTGCCCGGGTGAATATGTGATCCTTGTCAGGGGAGTGGCCGGTCCGGGTGAAATCCTGTCAGCTACCACACGTTTTACAGTTGAATAAGGAAATTAGAATCAAATTGTTATTGGAGGATAGTTCAGGATCCCATAGTTTTAAAAACATCCACTGCTATTATTATGTCCTCAAGTGTAATGATTTTCATTGTCTGAGTTCTGTAATTACTTCTTCTATCCGTTCCAGCCCCCTGATGAGATAATTGTGTTGCAATCCGAAGCTTACACGGATAAATTTCCCCATTCCAAAATGATCTCCCGGAATGATCAGCACACTTTTCTCCCTGAGGATCTTTTCCACAAGGTCTGTAGAACTGATATCAAGATTGTACTTTATGAATGCTATGGCAGCTGCCTGTGGTGGTATACAGCTTAATACGCCCCCCTGTTTACCGATCCATTCTTCCAGCACAGGGAAACCTTTCCGGATATAATCCCTGGTCCTTTGTATGATATATGGTCGTACCCGTTGGGATAATGCAAGGGCAGCAAGCTTGTTTGACATCATTGCTGCACTGAGAGTTGTATACTCATGCCGGGCCCATATCTGATCGATCATCCTTTGCGGCCCGACTACCCAACCGGTTCTCAAGCCCGGTAATCCATAAGCCTTACTCATGCTGTTAACGGCCAGCACTTTTTCATATTTCCCGTAAAATGAAGGTGTTTCAGCATCATTAAACTGCTCTGCTCCGGTGTATACTTCGTCGGCCAGGATCCATGCTCCTGCCTTATCTGCGATCCTGATAATGGTATCGATCTCCTCTTCCTTAAGAATATATCCGGTTGGATTATTCGGATTGCAGATGGCGATCATTTTTGTTTTACCGGATACAATTTTTTCCAGGGTATCCAGGTCAGGAGCCCATCCTTTCTCCTCTTGTAATAAAAAAGTCTTCACACGAAACCCATAATTTTTCGCCACCCCCCATATCTGCATATAGTTGGGAAGCATGACAACGATCTCATCTCCCCTGTTCAGGACTGAGTGCATGGCATTAAAGTTGGCCTCTATTGCCCCAACCGTCACCAGTACATTCTCCGGTGAGGCACCCGTATACAGCCTTGCTATGTTCTCCCTTAGTTCAGGGATACCATTGGCGTGCGCATAATTGATCTCCGTTTCAAGAAGAATATCGAGACAACTATCATCAAAACCAAGCAACTCGCGAAGCTGCATTGGATGAACTCCGCTTTCGGATAAGTTATAATCTACATCCTGCTCATTTACAGACATGAACCGCTCCATTTCAAAAGGCTGGAATTGTGCCATAACTTATTAATTAATACATGTTTATTTTTAATAACTCAATTCCTGGTAATATTCAATTATTAAAAGTAAAAATTAATCAACATTCCTGGAGGTGTGTCACGAATAATTTTTCACGCAAAAAGCGCAAGGAAAATATGAAGTTCGTAAAGGTTATATGTGTGTTAATCAAGGCCTTGCGATTCCTGTCTGCGTGCTGAGGTACTGCGGCAGACAGGTTTGTGATAACTTTACCAGTCCGACTGGACAGGTGGGGGGCCCTGCGTGAAGCCTTAAATTTTAGTTGTGATACAACCCCGGGTTGAAGAACTGATTCTTCTCATATGTATTCTCCAAAAAACAATTGCCACCAGGATATATATAACTCCCAGAAAAACACCTGTTTCCGAGACCAGGTAAAAAGCCTTTCCCTTATCGAGTGTCATTTCTTTGAATATCCCCATCAGGATGACGTTATGGCTTGTATGAAGAAGCACGCCAACCCATAGATTTTTGGATTTTTCGATCAGAACGGTTCGCATAAATGAAGCACCTGTTAATACCATTGTAAATCCTGGCAGTGCGACCCATAACGGGGTACTCACTCCGTAAAATCCACCGATAATTGCCGGGAAATGCCATACAGCCCAGAAAACACCGACAATCACAGAAGTGACCGGGACAGAAAACACTTTCCTCAGTTTTGGTGTCAGAAATCCGCTCCATCCGAGTTCTTCACCGAAAACGAAAATGACAGTCATGAAGGATGCCAGAATCATTTTTGAAAAAAGGCCCGCAATAAAAGGTGCCGGGAGGTCGAAACCGATCATTTTTGCCCACCTGTAGTTACATACTTCTTCGGTTGTAAAATCTGAAAATTTGGTCAGCCATACCAATCCATATCCAAGGAGTGATACGATAACGGGCAGTAAAAAACTATACAGGAGAGGCCCGGCTTTCCCTGACCTCCATCCGAAATTTCTGATTTTATCCCTGTATATCACTGCGGTAATTAAAGCAGAAACACCCGGGGTATACATCATCAGTAAAACCGCCGGGGCACTGTCTTCAGCACCACTGAACATCCAGATGAAAATCCCGGTTGAAATAATGCTGGTAATAACCAAAAAGGTGATTACCTGTTTCATGGTTTGCTTTTTCGATTCCATTATAGTATCGTTGATTAAATAGTGGGTATGTTGTTTCTGGGCGTTTTTTAAGTAACATTGAATGATTTATTTTCCATGTTTAAAGGTTAGACACTACAAATACATCCTTTGTTACAGAAAAACTAGTAAGAAATAAATCACTTTATTATAATATTTACTCAATTTAAGGTGATGTGCGATTTAATCGAAGATTTCGATAATGATTTTTTGTAGAACCGCACACAGGATAGCTATCGGGATGGCTCTACAAAAGATTATAAATCAACTATTTAGCTCTTTCAATTGCAATATGCATTTAAAATATCTGAATAGTGGTGATTACCAAATTAAATAACAGGTGGCCTTTTTGACACTGTTGATATTTATAGTATATTGCCGGAACAAACTTCCTAAAACAAGACTTATGAAATCAATTTACTATTTATTGGTTATTCTAATTATTATAACTTCCTGCAAGCGTCCGGCAGAAAAACCTGAAATTACTTTTCCTATTAAAGAATATGTCATGGCCGGGGATGAGGCATTCAGTTATTCATTTGTTGATACACTGAAAGGAGAGAATTGGACTGAATATATCGTGAGGGTGGTGTCAGGTAACTGGCTGACCGAGGAAGATGTTGACCAGCCTGAATGGTGGCACTGGCTGAATATTATCATCCCGGATCAGGTCAGGGAGACCGAATCAATGATAATCATTGGAGGAGGATCCACACACGATACAGTTGCAGAACCAACTGAAAAATGGGTCATTGAAGCTGCCCTTAAAACCGGTTCGGTTATCTCTCACATCAGCAACATCCCATATCAACCTATTGATTTTAAGGGAGATGAGAAGGATGGAAGATATGAGGACGATCTTATTGCCTATGGATGGAGACAATTCCTGGAAAGTGGGGCAAGCGGGGAAAAACTGGAATGGCTGG
>Ga0111176_1006_pt1 | contig 42787 bp, 28 predicted proteins | sample DeeMarSWOR324_28_FD_80229 | JGI IMG/M metagenome (GOLD analysis project Ga0111176, IMG submission 80229) | Bacteroides sp. SM23_62_1 | reverse complement strand
GTTGAGTTCTGAGTGTTGAGTTCTGAATGCTGAGTTCTAATTAATGAGGGAATAGGTTAATCCTCAGCCGTTTAATTATTTGCCCTGCACCCTGCTCCCTGCTTCCTGCTATTCTTCCATAAATATGGAGATATTTTCCACGAAATTTCTAAATTTACTTTACAAAATTTTAAAGAGTAGAAAAGATGAAAACATTTCAATTTTTTTGCCTTCTGGCAGGAGTGATGCTGGTATGCCTTACCTGTAAACAGCTTCCGCAGGAAACACTTTCTGAATTTAACCCTGATGTGGAAAGGCAGCTTGTCAGCGACGCCATCCATAATTCCATTTGTTGGGCTATGACAAAAGATACAGTAAAGTTATATGGAAGTATGGTTCAGGATACGACATTGTTTATTTTTCACCCTGATTCCGCTTCAACAGTAACTGATTTCAAGCAGATCAGACGGGCTGCCGAAACGACATGGTTGGATGACCGTTTTAAGGCGACCGAATGCAACATTAAGAATCTAAGGATTCAGCTGAGCCAGGGAGGTGATGTAGCCTGGTATTCCTGTTTCCTTGACGATATTGGTGAGTGGGATGGAAGAGCTATCGGGTGGCATAATGTGAGGTGGACGGGAGTATTGGAGAAGAGAGATGGTAACTGGGTGATTATGCAGATGCATTTTTCCTTTCCTGATGACAGGTTTAGATAACGCTCCAAGGGTTCTGAACCCTTGAAGCGTTTAATCCCTATGCGTTATACTACTTCTTCAAAACAGCCTTCAGGACCTCGTCTTTACTGATCTTTTTAGTACAGAAGAACCAGTCATAACAGGTTACATCCTTATCTTTTCCTTCCATCCTGTCCTTGGCCACTCCGCACGAACCGGCAGGTGGAACAATTACATCATCACCCGGCCTCCAGTCTGCAGGCGTGGCAACTGAGAACTTATCGGCCGTTTGAAGGGCGATAAGAACCCTGTATAGCTCATCGAAATTACGTCCGAGACTAAGCGGGTAATAGATAATCGTCCTGATGATCCCGTTTGGATCAATAAAAAATACTGCCCTGACAGCTTTGGTAGAGCTTTCACCCGGCTGTATCATGCCATACTTTTTGGCAACATCCATGGTAATATCCTCGATCAAAGGAAATTTTACCTCTACATCCTTCATCCCTTTATATTCAATTTTTTCCTTGATCGTTCTAAGCCAGGCGATATGGCTGTATAGTCCGTCGACAGACAATCCGACGAGCTTGCAATTAGCCTGTGCGAACTGCTCTTCCATATGTGCAAAAGTTATGAACTCAGAAGTACAGACCGGCGTAAAATCAGCTGGATGGCTGAAAAGTATAACCCAGCTGCCGGAATAATCAGAAGGGAAATTAATTTCACCCTGTGTTGTTTCAGCTTTAAATTCAGGTGCTTTGTCGCCAATACGTGGCATAGCAACCACCTGTTGTTCCTGTTTTTCTTCCATAATTATAAGGATTTAGAATTAATAAATAATGTATGTTTTAATTAAAATTGTATGTTTTCCTTATTAAACTCAAATATGGTTGTCTGGAATAAGGGAATAGTGGAATGATGTAATAAAATACTCATCAGGGAAATTAATTTCCAGCCATGAAGGCAAAGACATAAAGATCCACAAAATACTACTCGTTGAGATAGATCTGTGATCCCGACAACAATCGGGATTAGTGGCCTTGTGATAACGTGGCAATTCCCCTTCATCCCCCAAGGATTTGGAACCTTTGGAGGAGTTAATGAGCCAGCTATTAGTAAACCTTAAAGCATTATATACTAATCAGCAGAGGCCGTTCCTGAGCCTGAAACTGATTTACTTCTTTCAATTGATTGCAGTGCCAGGTAATTATCACCGAATTTATCCATATTTTCCATTTCGGTATCAAACTGGTCATAATGCCTCTCCTCATCCATAACCAGGTTCTCAAACAGCTTTTTCGAAACAGAATCGGCATTGGCGGCGCATTCATTAGCCCAGAGGTTATATTTTTTAATCGCACCCTGTTCATCCTTACTCGAGTAATCAAGCATCTCCCTCACAGTATGAATGGGCTTAACCTCACTGGATGCTTTCATTTTAACATCACCTTTAAGAAACAGAATTCTTTCGGCAAGCATTTCGATATGTCCCATTTCTTCAATTGCTGTCCTCTTGAAAAGGTTTGCCAGCAGGTCATACCCCTGGTCATCGCAATGAAAATGGAAATACATATACTGATGAACAGCTGCCAGTTCATCAGCAACGGCTTTGTTTAATAATTCAATACTTTTCTTGTACATGATTTGGTCAATTATATTTAGTTATGGTTTAAATTCAATCCCGAGCCCTTTGGCTATCGATGAAGCCAGTTCTTTGTCAACTTTATAAAAATGTGATAATTGTGAATGAATTATCTCCATTCTTTTGGGTCCCTCAATACCTTTCATCGAAGATACGAAATTGTTTACAGTATTCTGACGCTCCCGGTCAGTCATTACTTTACGGAATAAATTACCGGGCTGTGAGTAATGATCGTCATCGTTCTCATTCCGGTCATAACTGTCTGCCATGTTTGAATCCATTTTGAATGATGGTTCTTTGTAGCTTTTGTCTGCTTCAATATCGTCAAAACGGTTGGGCCAGTAGTTCGGATTATCTCCACCATTACCATCACCACGCATATAACCATCGCGTTGATAATTATGCACCCCGAAAGGCGAACGGTTAACCGGCAGCTGTTCGTAGTTCACACCCAACCTGTATCGATGTGCATCAGGATATGCCAGCAGACGGCCCTGCAGCATTTTATCATATGAAAATCCGATACCATTAACAACATGAGCAGGTGCAAAGGCAGATTGTTCGACATCGGCGAAATAATTAGCAGGTATTTCGTTTAATTCCATCACACCCACTTCCATCAAGGGATATTCAGCATGGGGCCATACTTTTGTGATATCAAAAGGATTCCATTTAAATACTTTAGCCTGGTCATCGGTCATGACCTGGATTTTCAAAGTCCATTTTGGAAAATCTTTGTTATCGATAGCCTGTACAAGGTCACGCTGCGCCCAGTCAAGGTCCTTAGCCTTCATCTCATCGGCTTCTGGCCCGGTGAAATTTTTAATTCCCTGCCGTGTTTTAAAATGAAACTTTACCCAGATTCTTTCATTTTTAGCATTGATAAGAGAAAAGGTGTGACTTCCATAACCATTCATGTGCCTGTAACTGTAAGGTGTACCCCTGTCACTGAATAAAATCATCACCTGGTGAAGACTCTCCGGATTCAGGCTCCAGTAGTCCCACATCATGGTAGGATTTTTCAGGTTCGTCCTGGGATCACGCTTTTGTGTATGTATAAAATCAGGGAATTTTTTTGGATCTTTAATAAAAAATACCGGAGTATTATTCCCGACTAAATCCCAGTTACCATCCTCTGTATAAAATTTTACAGCAAATCCACGGGGATCCCTTTCAGAATCCGCACTCCCTTTTTCACCTCCCACGGTTGAAAACCGGACAAATACACGGCACTCGTTACCCACTTTACTGAAAAGCTTTGCTTTTGTGTACTTTGTAATGTCCTGTGTCACAGTAAATTTCCCATAGGCTCCCGTTCCTTTGGCGTGTACGATACGTTCAGGGATTCTCTCACGGTTGAAATGGGCTAATTTCTCATGCAGGTAATAATCCTGCAATAAAACCGGACCTCTCGGTCCTGCGGTCAGGCTATCTTCGTTTTCATAATATGGCCTGCCGGATGCAGTTGTCAGTTTTTTGTTTTTGTTTTTCATTGTTATGATAAATTAAATTAATAATTAACTAGTTGTGATATTAATGCGATATCGTTACCCATTATGGATGATAATGGTAAAGATCAAAGGTTATATACTTATACATATCATTCAGTTTTAGATATTTTAACATAAGTATTAAACAGTACTATTTATTGAATGAATCAAATAATTACTCTATTTATCCTCGAATTTTCCAATAATCTGAAGTTTGATATTCTCAATCCTGAAATTTGGTATTTTGTTTTTCCTGAAATAATCTTCTATCAGTCTATTCAGTTTGTTATCATAATAATCTTCAATCCTGTCCGATTCAGCACAATACAGATGATGGTGAGGATCTGATACCGCATCATAGCGCATAATATCCTTATCCGTTTTTACTCTTTTAATAAGATTCTTTTGTATGAAAGTTTCCAGCGTTTTATAAACTGTTCCGGGAGAGATACTGGGATGAGAGGTGGTAATATAATCAATAATGTCATCTGTGGTTGGATGGTTATGTAGTTCTGTAAGAGCCTGGTAGATCACAATGCGCTGGGGGGTGGCTTTTAATCCATGGCAGGTCAGGATATTTCTAATTTCACCGATAGTCTCCACTTTTATTATTGATTTAAATTATAAACGATAATAATTACTAAATAAGAAGAATTATTAAATAAGAATGATTCAAAATTATTAAAAATATTCATAAAGTCCAAATAAAAATGGAATCTTAATAAGCCTGCTGAATATTTGATTTGTAGAAGATGTTTTGAGGAACAAATATACCGGCTGAAAACGGTATGAAACTTCTATATGAAAGGAAAACCGGGAAGTATTGGTGTTTTGGTCACGAGTCAAGAACAGATACGGTTTATGTTGGTCAGGGAAGGAATTTACAGATCCGTAAAAATTGATTCAGGAAACAAAAACTATGTGATAATTTGACTTTTAAGATGTTATTCCCGATATTTATTGAATCAATCAGGGGAATCAAAATTAATATTTTTTCTCAAAGCAGCGGCTTGAATTAGGTTCTACCTATCAGGCAATAAAAATAACTATGCACAACCATCTATCATCCAGGCGCCTCAGACCAGGATCCTGGATTCTTACCATCCTGTTTCTGGCATTTATCCAGCCTGTATTATCACAACAAAGGATGATTACTGGTGTGGTTACACATTCCGTAACCGGCGAACCGCTTTCCGGTGTTTCTGTTGATGTTACCGGGACAACCGTTGGTACCGTGACGGATGAAACGGGTAGATATATTCTTTATGTTCCTGAAGATACCCGGATACTCCTCTTCAAATTACCCGGGATGCAAATACTTGAAGAACCAATGGATGATCGGGGGATCATAGATGTTGTAATGGGACCGGATATCCTGGGAAAAGATAATGAGATTGTAACTGCCTTTGGCAGGATTAAAAAGAAAAAGACCCTGGGCTATGCCATTCAGGATGTTTTCGGGGAGATCATTTCCCAATCTAATGAACCCAATGTGGTAAATGCATTGCAGGGTAGGGTAGCGGGTGTTCAGGTCACCAATGCAGATGGGGGAGTCGCCTCCGGAGCCAGGATTATTATCAGGGGACTGAGTAGCCTGACTGTAGAATCAGATAATCAGCCACTGTTTATTGTTGATGGAGTTCCTGTATCAAATGAATATTCACAACCCGATCAATGGGGCGGAATGGATTATGGTAACGCGATAATGGATCTGAATCCTGCTGATATAGAAAATATCAGTGTGCTTAAGAGTGCAAATGCAGCTGCCCTCTATGGTTCCCGGGCCCTGAACGGGGTAGTACTCGTAACAACAAAGACTGGTAAATCCCCGGGCCAGAGAGGTGTCGGGGTTACCTTTGAATCAGGCTGGTTGTGGGACCGGCCACTGGTAATACCTGCTTTTCAGGATAAGTACGGACAGGGTATGGTAGGCCAATTTGCTTATGTTGCCGGAGATTATTCAGGCCTGAATGACGGAGTTGATGAAAGCTGGGGTCCACCACTGGATTATATTGTTAAGGGGCAGGATTTGCTTCCGGGTGGTAAATTATCGTGGACAGATACTTGGTGGTATGGTGATATTCACCAGACCGCTGGCAAGTTATTGGCTCTGCCTCAGTGGGACAGTCCATACAATCCTGAAACCGGTGTCCGCACACCAACACCATGGGTATCACATCCGGATAACGTGAAAAACTTCTTTGAAACCGGCCACAGGATCACTCAGAACCTGGCTTTCCAGGGTTCTGCGGATAATGGGCATTTCCGGTTATCTTATTCCAACCTGGATATTAAAGGGACAATACCAAATACTGACCTGAAAAAAAATACCGTTTCTCTGAATGCCGGATATAACCTTTCCCACAGGTTAAAGACGGGTGGTTCTGTCATTTATATAAGCAATAGGAGTAACAACATTGTTCAAAGTGGCTATACCGATGGCAACCCGATCTACAGTATTGGGCAATGGTTTGGGCGCCAGGTAAATATGCAAAACCTGCATGACCTGGCCGGTCAGACCGATCCGGTTACCGGTTACCCGATGAACTGGAACCATAGCTATCATAGTAATCCTTACTGGGTTGTACATCATAATACCAATTCAAGGAACAGGGACAGGATTATTGGCAACCTGAACCTGGATTACATGTTCACAAACTGGCTTTCACTTAAGGTCATTTTAGGGAATGACTGGTACATCGAGGACCGTAAGGAAAGAACAGCTCATTGGACCATTGGTGATCGCCAGGGTGCCTTCTGGGCCGGATCATATCGCAGAAATGAGTTGAATGCTACCGGGGCTTTTACTTTTAATAAATCATTTGGATCAGATATCCATATTGCTGCTTCACTGGGTGGTGAACTGAATAAATATGATTATCAGTATCACTCCACCAGTATTGCTGACCTGATTGTTCCCGATCTGTATGCCGTTTCCAATGCTGCTGTGGCGGCTGAAACAGGTTTAGAAGAAACACATATGGAACTTCAGAGTGTGTATGGATCCCTGGATCTGGGATTCCGCAATTTCTTATACCTGGATTTGACAGGCAGGAATGACTGGTCCTCTACTTTACCGGCATCAGATAATTCCTGTTTCTATCCTTCAGTATCACTCGGATTCATTTTAACGGAAGTATTACCTTTTCAATCTGTAGTCCTGCCATTTATGAAGTTCAGAGCCAGTTATGCTGAAGCCGGCGGTCTTGCCAGTCCATACCAGTTACAGGGAATCTATGAACGATCCGAATCATTTGACGGGTCCCCGGTTGTTACCTACAGTGATATCCGCCCATTGCATAAACTTAAGCCCAGGCATAAGAAATCCATTGAAACAGGTGTTGAAATGAAATTCATGAACAATCGTCTCGGAATGGATGCAACCTGGTATAAAGAGAATACCATCAACCAGATCGTGGATATTCGTGTTTCTGGACAAACAGGATTTAATTACCAGAGCGTTAATGCAGGCGAACTTCAGAGCATGGGTGTTGAGTTGATAGTATACGCTACACCGGTAAAAACAACCTATTTCTCATGGGGTATCATGGCCAGCTGGTCCTGTAATGAAAACCTGGTTGTTGAACTATATGAAGATATGCAATATTTCAACCTTTATTCCGGGACATGGCAGGCACAAATCCATGCCCGTCCCGGTGAGGAATATGGTATCCTCTGGGGATATGGAATTGTAAGGGAAAACCAGGAAAAAGTTTATTATGATGAAGATAAAACACAGCTGTCTCATATCTTGTATTCCGGCAGGCCTGTAATAACAACTGAGGGTCTTTATATCCAGTCTGAAAACCGGACTGACCTCGGGAATGTTTACCCTGACTGGTTTGGAGGAGTGAGTAATGTGTTCTCTTTCCGGAACATCAATGCCAGTTTCCTGATCGATTTCAGGAAAGGGGGAGTTATTTACTCCGTGACAGATTGGTTTGGACATTATTCCGGGGTCCTCGAAGCAACTGCTGCAGTTAATGATAGGGGAGTAAATATTCGGGAATCCGTTGATGATGAGGGAGGTATTAAAGTTGAGGGTGTATATGGTTATTTAGATGCCAGCGGAGATGTTAAGTTTACTGATGCGAATGGCATTGATACTGGCTATCCTGTTGACAATCAAACATACGCCCGGGCAGAGCAGTTTTATCATGATTATTGGGGAAAAACTGAACTATCCGTATTTAATGCCAGCTTTATAAAACTGCGTGAATTGTCGGTTGGGTATACCTTCAGCAACATTCCGATATTACAACGGGCAGGTATCAGGGATATAAACCTTTCGTTACTTGGACGAAACCTGTGGATTATCTATAAGAATACCCCCGACATCGATCCTGAGATGGGTATTGGTGCGGGCAACTATGTGGGTATTGAAACCAATGTCATTCCTTCAGTAAGGTCGATGGGATTCAACGTGAAGGTTAATTTTTAATTAACAGTCGAAAAATCGGATTAAAACAATGAAAAGGATTATTTCAATATTGTTTACAGCAATACTGGCAATCCCATCCTGTACGGATCATTTTGAAGATCTGAACAGTGATCCGAATAACCTGGTGGATGTTCCGGCTATTAATCTTTTTACCAGCGTGATCATTAATACCTGCGGCCGTGAAGGCACCGGAGCTTATTATTGCGAAAGAGGTTGGGCGCAGCATTGGAGTTACTGCTGTTATAAGAGCGATGACAGGTACTTACCCAGGACATTTGATCTGAATGTGGAACTGGTCTATTCCCAAGAACTTCTCGACCTGGAATTAATAATCCGGAAAACGCGTGCTGACATCTCCCGGGAAAAGGAGATGGAAAAAAATACAAGTCTCCTGGCAGCAGCTAAAATAATGCGTGTATTTAATTTCCATCGTCTTACTGACCTGGTGGGTGATATCCCTTATTTGGAAGCTTTACAGGGACTCGATGACGATGGTGTTACGACTCCAAAGTATGATACACAGGAAAGCATTTATATGGATCTCCTGGATGAACTGGAGGAAGCTAATGAATTGCTGGATCTGTCGGTAGTATCCAATTTTGGTAAAGGGGACCTTTTATTTGGTGGCGATCCGGCCAGATGGAAAAAGTTCGGTAATTCCCTCAGATTAAGGATCCTTAACCGTTGTGCAGGCACACCTTGGTTCTTTGCCTACGATATGGTTGGCACCATTCCCTTAACCACTACGCCGGGAGCAGCTGCTTATCCCGGTGCCGATGCGGAAATCGATGCCATTCTGGATAACCCTGCCAGGTATCCCATTATATCAGGCAATGAGGACAATGTCTTGCTTGTTTATCCAGGTGATGAATATAAACAGCCCATTTACCAGGCATTTTATTCCAGGACGCCTTTTAATATGGCCGAAACCCTGATCAACTGGCTGGTGGACAGGAATGATCCACGGATACATATTTTTGCCTGTCCTACCTGGGATTACGTAAATGGAATTACAACGGATGCATATGTAGGTGAACAAAATGGTTCACCTTATCTATCATCATATGATCCTGAGGTTTCTGCAATTGGTTATCGGATCTGCAAGGACGAATCGGCTCCGCTGTATATCATGACCCACGATGAAATTGAATTCATAAAGGCGGAGCACTATTTGAGAACAGGCTCAGAAATGGCTGCCAGGGAAGCTTATGAAGCCGGAATTACTGCATCCATGGAAAGATGGGGTTGTAGCGATGGATCAATCGTATTTCCCTTGGGTTTTTACCGGGGAGAAATTTATACTTATACGATAACACAGCACGTGGACTTTGCGTCTTATCTGGCAGAACCGATGGTTAACTGGGTCGTTGCCGGTTCTGAAGGAGAAAAATACCAGCGGATCCTCGAGCAGAAATGGGCGGCCAGCTTCACCCAGGGATTCCAGGTCTGGACCGAGGTGAGAAGAACCGGGTTTCCTGCAAGGATATTTGAATATGAATACTCGGCAACATATTTTCCTGACCTTGGAATGCCTGTGAGAATGAATATCATGGAAGTATCACAGATTAATTCTGCAAACCTTGAAGAGGCCAAAAAGCGTCAGAACATTGAACAGACCAATTATGGCTTGTTCAGTACGGATGGGATTAAAAGCCAGATGTGGTGGCATACAAGGAAAAATCCTGTGCCAACAGAAACGGATCCTCCGGAGATATGGTGAGTTATGATTCTTGAGAGTTAATTGTTGGATTGTCAGCAAGGAAGTATAAGTGGTGAATGATAAGTGATAAGAAAAAAGATTAGACCGACAACTAATAATCCTTTGAGGTTAGCCTCAGCCGCTGCTTTAAACTGGATTGAATGTACCAATAACCCAATACACCAATCAACACCCACCTGTTCACAAATTACAACACACACAATCTCTCACCCAGCACCCACCAATCTACCAATCTACCAATATACCAACAAATGTTATGTAACTGTCAATCTTTGTTATCTACGTGTTAGATTTCCCCCCTCCTCATTCCCGACCTTTGTATCAGAAAATTCAGTATGCAGAAATTTTCGGAAACAACGTACTCAAACCTCAAACTCACACTCAACTGAAAACTGAAAACTAAAATAAGGAGGGAAATATCATGAGACCAACACTGCGACAAAACGGATTTCCTGCATTGAATCGCCTGTGGGAGTATCATAATATTTTAGAAATTGATGGTTTGCGCAAAGTTTTTGAGGAAAAGGTCAGGGAGAGGACAGTTAAGCTTGAAGAGAAAAATAAAGCCATTATTCAGAGTATTCAATATGCCAGCAGGATTCAGAATGCCCTGCTGCCTACCGGGAAATTATTTAAAAATCATTTTAACGATTATTTTATACTGAACAAGCCAAAGGAGATTGTGAGCGGCGATTTTTATTGGGTTACCCAGGTCGAAGGAAAGCTGATCTTTACCATTGCCGACTGTACAGGACATGGTGTACCGGGTGCATTCCTGAGTATCCTGGGGATACTGTTACTCGAACAAATCACCTGCAGGGATAAGATGGTTGAGGCAGATATGATCCTGAACACTTTAAGGGAAAGAATGAATATGACCATGCACAGGAAAAGGAACGGGGAAGAAATAAAAGATGGGCTGGATCTTACTTTATGTGTTTTTGATATGAAAGAAAATACACTTCAATTCGCAGGCGCTCTGGATCGTATTTACCGGATCAGGAATAACTCGCTCGATAAAATCAGACCGGATCAGATGCCCTGGAATGCACATATGGATTGCGATAAACCATGTATAAAATATGAAATCGGTGTACGGCCGGGAGATATATATTACCTGTTCACCGATGGATATCCCGACCAGTTCGGAGGGGAGAAAAATAAGAAATTTACCTTAAAGCGTTTCCAGAACCTGCTGGAGAACATTTACCATAAAAAAATGAACAGGCAGAAACAAATCCTGGATGATACAATTACCGAATGGCAGGGGCCGGTAGAACAGATCGATGATATTACTGTTATGGGGATCCGTTTCTGAAAAAGATAAAAGATAAAAGGAAAAAGATAAAAGTCTACACTGTGAAATTTGAGGGACAAAAATATTTCACAGGGAAAAAAGATAAAAGGAATTATAATCCACGAATTTATTCGTGGGGATGCGTCTCCGGCCCTCAAACCGTGCCTTAAAAAGGATAACCTTAAATCTGGAACTTAAATCAATAAAGACCTGAAGATGAAAACAAAATCATGCAAAAAAGGATTCCCGGCACTGGTCATATTTCTGATCTGGATGGTAACCCTCGTAATTTTTTGTTTACTCAGCAGTGCATTTGCTAATGCATAGGATAATCTGGTGGTTCTGTGCGGAATCATAAGGTTGGAAGTGAAGGTCACAGAGGACCACAGAGCTTTTTGAGAGTCATAGAGTTAATTTCTCTGAGGCCCTCTTAATTCTCTGTGACACTCTGTGACCGATTTATTATTATCGCATTATACCTCAGACACAAGGAAAATCCACAAGGCATTCTTTCAGATGAATTCCAATTATCTGAAAAAATATTAAAAATATCTTGACTTTCAGATTTTTAGGTTGTAATTTTATAAACATTAATAATCTTATATTACTATTATGGAACTAGAACATGATTCCCGAAAACGTAAAGCAGTAAGAAGGCTTATTCATAGGTTAGACTGCAGGCTAAGAAAATTAGATAAAGATGCAGCCAAAATAACTCAAAAGAATAAATTAGAGATAACCTTCGAATACAATCCTCCACAGACAGAGGATGTAGAGACCTATTTTAAAAAGGTTTCTTCTAAATAACCAGCTAAAGATCCTTGTTCAATAGGATAATTTTGGCCATTAATTTTTATCACAACTTATTAGCATTATTACAGTTGTGGTAATTAATTACTGATCATATTAATTAATTAAGTCCAGATTTACCAGTCTGAAAATATCAGGAATTCAGATTTCTATACTGATTATAGAGTTAATAATTTTTATCCCCGCATAAGCACACTTGATCTTTTACTGATCCCTCCGGTTATTAATCCTATTCTAAAAAGTGAAGCAACAAATTTTATACCTGTCGGTTTTCAGGTATTGATATCCTCCTTATCTGAGGCAGGATTTAACACAGAAATATACATTCTATGGAAAGTCTTGCTAATAAAAAGTGATTATCAGATAGTAGCAAAAGATATAGTTGAAAAGAATCCAAAAATTATTGGTTTTTCAACCTGGTGTTTTTCTTATCCATCCGCCATTCTTATTGCAAAAGCAATAAAAGCTTTATCGCCTGAACTTCCGGTTGTGTTCGGAGGTCCGCAGGCTTCAATCCTGGATGAGGAGACCATGAAAGAATATCCTTTTATTGATTTTATCCTGAAAGGGGAAGCCGATGAAAGTCTTATTAAATTATTGAAATATATTTTATCAAATGGTAAAAATCATGATATCAGTCAAATTGAAGGACTGACATATCGGATTCCTGGGAAAAAGAAAAAAATAATGCACAATGGGGGATATGGTTTTATTGAGAATCTTGATTCCCTTCCAATTCCTTCATATGAAAGGATTTTTCAGAAGGAACACCTGAGGCTGGATGTCGGGCGGGGTTGTCCGTTTAAATGTACTTATTGCTCTACAAACCAGTTCTTTTCAAAGTCCTACAGGGTAAAATCAGCCATCCGGATTATAAAAGAAATAGATTATTGCAGAAAGAAACTGGATGTGAATCATTTCGGATTCTCTCATGATATGCTTACACTTGATAAGAAATATATCAATACCCTCTGTGAAACACTGATAGACCATTATAATTCAAGGAAAATAGAATTAACCTGGTCCTGTTCAGCCAGAACAGATTGTGTCACTGAAGAAATGCTGAAGGCCATGTGGAATAGCGGGTGCAGGGCTATTTTTTTCGGGATAGAATCGGGATCTGAAAAAATCCAAAAACAGATCAAAAAGAACCTTGATCTGAAGGATGCCTTCAGGAAAATAAGTTATGCAACAAGTCTGGGAATGAAAGTTATTGTTTCCTATATGGCTGGATTTCCCGGTGAAACTGCTGAAGATATTGACAAAACCCTCAGGTCTGTATTGTTAATGGCGATGGCAGGTGCTGAACCACAAATGACATTATTATCCGTCTTGCCCGGAACTCCGTTATATGAGCAATATATAGATAAACTGGAATTTGATGGTAAAAGTTTTGGATTCTCAGGTTCAAGTATTACCGGTCCTGTTATTGATCTGGTCAAAACTAACCGGCACTTGTTCAGTTCATTTTATTTTCTGCCTAATAAAAATCTTGGGAGAACTGAGTTATTGTTTATCAGTAATATGGTTAATCTGCTAATCCATTTTATACCTACCATTCAATCTATTAAAGAATATCTTGAATCAGATATTTCAGATTTCCCATTATATCATTTCATAAAGAAAAATACACCGGTAAAATCTGACAAGAGATTAATTACTGAGAGGGGATTATACTTTTTAACCGAATCATTCAGGCAATATCTGGAATATTTAACTTCCAGAGGATTAAAAGAGTACATATTCGATTTATTCCAGGCTGATTTTACCAAAGCTTATATGCAGGTAACATATAATAAATGGCAATTTATAAGATCCTCTGTAAATAAATTGTCAAAAACCTCAAATACTATTTCAATAAATAATTATATGAAAGTATTACCTGTCTGGAAAATAATTACCACCATGTATAATATTCATCATCTTGCTAATAATCATTTAACTTTACTCGGGAAAACACAACTTAAAAGAGGAAGCTATCATTACATTGTGCTTCCAGTTTCAGAAAAATATTGCGAATTAATCCCGGTATCAGGAAAATATTTGGTTATATTGGAAAATCTGAGGGATATGAAGGTTAAAAAGTTTATTGATTATTGCAAACCTGTATTGGATGAAAACGGATCAAGGAGATTATTGAAAAAGCTATTAAGGCTTGGAATAGTTGAACTTACAAAAAATAATTGATTAGTTTTTCAATTAATTGATGAAATACCATTTTGTTTCCATATTGCTTGTAATGTTTTATATTCTTTCCTGCAATTGTCAGAATGTTCGGGACAGTCTGATTGAAAAGCTTGATATTGAATCAGAAGATACAAATAAAGTAAATCTGCTTCTTGTAATTTCAGAACAAACGAGGGCTTATGATCCAATTGAAGCCTTAAGATTTGGAGAAGAGAGTTTAACGTTATCGGAGCAGATCGGATTCAAGCATGGTATTATGAGATCATATAACAACCTTGCGATAATAAACAGCAATATAGGCAGGTATGACAGAGCAATGGATTATTTATTGAAATGCATTCCTTTATATGAAGAAATGAATGATAAATCAGGACTTGGATCAATTTATAATAGTATTGGTAAACTATGGGTGACTGAAAAGAATTACTCACAAGCCCGGGAATATTTTGAAAAAGGACTTCAACTTTTCATTGAATTTGGTGATGAAGGCAGAGTTGCTTCCTCATCCGTTAATATTGGTACAGTGCTGGATCATATGGGAAAACCAGACAGTGCTTTGCATTATTTATCTTATTCTTTAAATGTGTTTACAAAACTTGGTGATTCAACCAAAATCCCGTCAGTATATCTGAACCTGGGTGAGCATCATGAATTTCTGGGAGAAACCAATGAAGCCAGGGCTTTTTTTAATAAAAGTCTTTTAATCAGTAAAATGATCAGTCTTAAACCAAGGATTGCTGATTCGTACTATCATCTGGGTCGTTTATATTACAAAACCGCCAATTATAATCTTGCTATCAGCTATCTTGATTCTGCACTTAACCTATCTGAAGATCTAAGTTCAATTGACCGGATCAGAGATATTGCAGAATATCTGGGAGATTCCCATAAAAAGATTGAAAACTCTGAAAAAGCACTTCAATATTCGGAACTGTATTATCGAATAAATGACAGTATTGAAAGGATGGGGGTAAAAATTGAATTAATCCAGTTGGAATGGGACAGGCAAAGGGAGCTTGAAAGACAACTCCAGGAAAAAATCCTGCAAAGGCAAAAGTTGTTGAGAAATTTTTCATTTATCGCTTTATTTCTGGTAATTATTATTCTGGCAGTATTGTACCGTAATTATCGCATGAAACAAAAAGCCAACCGGCTCCTCGCTGAAATTGACGAACTCAAATCCCGGATGTTTTCCAATATCTCACATGAGTTTCGCACTCCGCTTACGTTGATTCTAAGCCCACTGGAAGATATGATTGAGCAGGGCTCCACAGGCAAAACCTCGGGTAAAACCCTGAAGATGATGCAACGGAATGCACAACGTCTGCTTGACCTTGTCAACCAGATGCTGGATCTGTCGAAAATGGATGCCGGTAAACTGAAAATCGAACTGATAGAAGGCGATATCGTCCATGCACTCAAAACTATGATTCTTTCGTTTACCTCTCTGGCCGAGCAAAAGAATATTGATTTTAGGTATGAAATTCCGGATGAGCTCTGTATCACTTATTACGATCCCGACAAGCTGGAAAAGATCATTAATAATCTGCTTTCAAATGCTTTCAAATTCACCCCTGAGAATGGCACTGTAGGAGTCAAAACAGCTGTCGTATCCGAATCCAGGGCGGTCATCCGGCCTCCATTTATCAGTGAAAATCCTGTTCTTGTTTTATCTGTCATGGATTCCGGAAAAGGAATTCCCGAAGACCAGCTGTCCAGAGTTTTTGATCGCTTTCACCAGGTGGAGGGCTCATCTGAAATTGACCGGATCGGTACAGGTATTGGACTGGCCCTGACGAAAGAGTTGCTGGATCTGATGCATGGAATGATCACTGTTGAAAGCACGCCGGGTAAGGGGACCCGGTTCAATGTACACCTGCCGCTCGGGAAAGAGCATCTCAGGGACGATGAATTCATCCTGACAGAGACTGAAAAGGTAATGGGAACAATGAAAAAATCAGAAACAGAAGAACTGGTTCCGGAATCTTCGGAAGATCAGATTTATAATGAGGGTGAAGAAGGTCTTCCGTTAATACTGGTGGTTGATGATCATCCTGATATCAGGTCACATATACGTCAGCATCTGACAGAGTTCCGGGTGTTTGAAGCCTCTGACGGGGTTGAGGGCTTAGCGATCTCCACAGAACATATACCTGATCTGGTTGTTACCGACCTGATGATGCCCAATATGGATGGTGTGGAATTCTGTAAAAGGCTTAAAACAGATGAACGTACCAGCCATATCCCCGTCATTATGCTTACTGCAAAAGCCACTGTTGAAGACCGTATTGAAGGACTGGAGACTGGGGCCGATGATTATATTACCAAGCCTTTCAACATGAAAGAGTTGCTTACCAGGATCAATAACCTAATCGACCAGCGGCGGAAGCTGCGTGAACGGTTCAGCAGGGAGGTGACCCTTCAGCCAAAAGAGATAGCCATCACCTCTGCCGATGAACGGTTCCTGAACAGGACCATTGAGATCATTGAAAACAGGATGGGGGAGGAGGATTTTGATGTGGCTGCCCTGCAAAAAGAAATCGGGCTGAGTCATATGCAGGTGTTCCGTAAACTGAAAGCACTTACCGATCAGGCCCCCGGTGATTTTATCCGGACAATCAGGCTTAAACGATCCGCCAGTCTTCTTGAACAGAAATTCGGCAACGTGGCCGAGGTGGCTTATGAGGTGGGTTTCAATAACCTGTCCTATTTCGCTAAATGCTTTAAGGAATTGTTCGGACAATCTCCTTCGGAATACCTGAAAAATAAATCATGACCCTATACACCCTGCACTCTCTGCCTCCCTTAGCCCTAGCCTTAGTCTTAGCCTGCATTTCCATCTTTTTCTCATTTACACAATTTTTTCTATCAAACCACATAGGGTAAAAGCTTCTGAAGGCATCATATATATGAACAAAAAAGTATGTGAAAAAAGAATTTGCATCGAAAACCGCACTACCCTCAATCCTGAGATTGATTATCTACATTCTGATCATCTCTGGATTATGTCTCCTCAGCTATATTGTAGCAGGAGCTAATGATGATTCCTATCCCCTGCAGGATAATCAGTCTGATTTAATTGAAAATGAATTAGAACAGGTTCTACAGGATATTGATTAATTCACTGTCAGTTATTTTCTTTTCCTTTTCCAGTTTTAAAATTTAAACGATAAATAACAGGTTCCCCCGGTATATATCATACCTTATTTATCCCCTTTCTTATAAAAAATCATTAGTTTTATACCTGAGCATTTGTGTTTTAATGAATTGCTGTTTAAAGGTATCTTGCACATTGGCATATATTTGCCCGCTGAATATCGCAGATTTATCATAAATAGTAACTCTTTCTCTGCGATATCTGCGGATAAATCAGCGAAATCTGCGAGAACTTAATATTGTTACTTCTATTATTCCTTTAATCTGAAGGCAAAAACCAGGTATTATAATAAAATCTACCCATCATGAAAAACATCATTCCAATCCTCGCAGTACTTATACTCATACTGACGAGTTATTCATGCAAGCAAGCAGGTGAGCCGGCTGTCAACACATATGATCAGCTTGCCGGATTATTCAAAGATCCTCCTGCAGAATACCGTACTGTACCATTCTGGGTATGGAACGATGCCGTTACAAAAGAAAAGATCAATTTTCAGCTGGAAGAATTTCGGAATAAAGGTTTCGGAGGGGTGTTCATTCATCCCCGCTACGGGATGATAACCGAATATCTCTCGGATGAATGGTTCGAACTTGTGAAATATTCCGTTGAAAAGGGAAAAGAACTCGGCCTTTATATCTGGATCTATGATGAAAATTCATACCCGAGCGGCTTTGCCGGCGGGCATGTTCCTGCAACAATGCCAGAATCATACAATCATGGCAATGCTCTCAAACAGTATAAAATGACAAAACTTGAACCTGATAACAGGAAGGAATACAAGCATATTTTTATAAAGCAGGATGGTCAGCTTGTTGAAATAACTGACCGCTTGGAGGAATATACCGGCATTGAAGGTGATTTTTATCTCTACGAGCTAATCTATTACCCGAAAGGGAAATGGTATGCAGGATATTCATATGTCGACCTGCTTTATCAGGGTGTCACAGAGAAGTTTATTGAGCTGACTATGTCAGGTTATGAAGAGGCTGTCGGTACAGAATTTGGTAATATTATTCCCGGTGTTTTCACTGATGAGCCGCACATCGGGCCCAGTGGCGGACGTAGTTCCATACGCTGGACCCCTGACCTGTATGAGGTTTTTGAGCAGCGCTGGGGATATGACCTCAGGGTACGGTTGAATACATTGGTTGAGGAAGAGGGTGACTGGAAAAAAGTAAGGCATGATTATTATGAAACCCTTCTGCAAATGTTTATCGACCGCTGGTCAAAGCCATGGTATCAGTATACGGAGGAAAAAACCCTTTTGTGGACAGGCCATTACTGGGAACATGACTGGCCGAATCCCTATCATGGAGGTGATAATATGGCCATGTATGCGTGGCATCAGGTACCTGCAATCGATATGTTGTTTAATACCTGGGATGACCGACCTGATCAGTTTGGAAATGTGAGGTCTGTGAGGGAACTGCGAAGTGTGGCAAACCAGATGGGAAGGAGAAGGACACTGAGTGAAACATATGGCGGTTCCGGACATGAACTTACTTTCCAGGACATGAAAAGGAACGGTGACTGGGAATATGTGCTGGGGGTGAATCTGATGAACCAGCATCTCTCATTTATGACACTTATGGGTGACCGCAAGCACGATTATCCGCAGACCTTCTCCTATCACAGCCCGTGGTGGGATTATTACCGTTATCAGAATGATTATTACGGACGCCTTTCTATGGCCCTCTCAGCCGGTGAGCAACAGAACCATGTTCTTGTTATTGAACCTACCACCACAGCCTGGATGTATTATAATTCCGCTGGTGACAACCAAAAACTGGATGAAATTGAAAGTAAATTCAGGGAGTTCATTGACAGGATGGAGTTGTTCCAGATTGAATATGACCTGGGTTCTGAAAACATCCTAAAGGACCATGGACAGGTGAAGGATGGGAAGGTTGTGATTAATCAAAGGAGTTATGATATGGTAGTTATCCCTCCCGGACTTGAAAATCTTGAATCGTCAACATCTGCCCTTGTGGAAGAATACCTGAATCAGGGAGGTAAGATACTGTCGTTTATTCCACCGCCCTATTTTATTGATGGTGAAAACAATCCTAAAATGCATGAACTTGCCAAAAAATATGATGAGCATTACCTTAGGACATCAGGCGAGTTAAATGGTGCAGAAGCCGAATTACTTGCACCGGCAGCGATCAGTTTTAAAAATCCGGAAAATACCGGTGGCCTTCTGTATCATATGCGGAGGATCTTCAGGGATGGAGAACTCCTTTTCCTTGTTAATTCAAGCCTGAATGAAAATACTGCAGGGTCTGTCAGTATTCAGGGTAAATCGGTTGTCAGACTTGATCCTGAAACCGGGGATATTTTCAAATATCCTTTTGTCAGTGAAGGAGAAGAACTATATATCAGTTATACACTTCCTCCGGCAGGAAGTCTGCTGCTTTTTATCAGCAGGAAGTTGATTGATGCGGGCGAACCTCTGAAAGAACCCGAAAAATGGGAAGCTGTTGAATCGACAGGTGAAATGGCTGTAAATCCTGTCAAAGAAAATGTGCTTGTCCTGGATTATTGTGCTCTGACAATGGGTAACATGAAAGAACAGGAATATTATTTTTATGCAGCTTCAGACACCATTTTCAAACATCATGGCTTCGATGATAATCCATGGGCCACATCCATCCAGTTTAAAACTGAAATCCTGGACAGGGATACCTTTAAGGCCGATCATTCCGGATTCAGGACCGATTTTAATTTTGTTATTGTCCGGGGAGTGGATTATTCAGATTTTAAAGCTGTTATTGAACGACCCCATCTTTATACAGTTCTGGTAAATGGTAAAGAAGTCAGACCAATGGAAAATACGCACTGGCTGGATGCATCATTTGGTGTTTTCAGCATCGGAGAGTACCTGGATTTTTCAGAAAATACCATAAGCCTTATCGCTAACCCGATGTCGGTTCATTGTGAGCTGGCACCGGTATTTGTGACAGGTAACTTCATCCTGAAGCCAGGTAAAGAAGGATGGGTCATATCTCCACCTGCAATACTGACAACAGGCGCATGGCCTGACCAGGGTTATCCATTCTATTCTGATATTGTCAGTTATTCAAAAAATTATTCAATAGAAAACAAAACTGGAAGATATAAGATAGTTCTTGGGGATTGGAACGGGGCGGTTGCCGGCGTCGGGGTAAACGGGGCCGAAGCAGGAATAATCTATCACCAGCCTTATGAGTTGGATATTTCGGATTTGATTACTGACGGTGAAAATTCCATTACAATTCACATTGTTGGATCACTCAAAAACCTGCTGGGACCTCATCATAATGTCAGAACCAGGGATTTTGTAACCCCCTGGAGCTTTCGATATGCTCCCGATAAACAACCACCGGGAGAAGAATATGATTTGCTTGATTACGGATTGATGGGAGATTTTGAACTTTTGTCTGGAATCTGATTCTTATTGTATTTGGATGTGTCCTGTTAGAAACCGGACTTGACTCATTTCTCCATTGTTATAGAATGTGTCCTGTTAGAAACCGGACTTGACAATTTTACCTATCATTGAAATGGCTGCCGGTTAAAAACCGGCATAACTCATAACTCATAACTCATAACTCATAACTCATAACTCATAACTCATAACTCTTCCTTAGCCTTAGCCTTCTTCATTCTTAAATTTTAATAAAGATTTTCCTTTTATAGAACCACCAGCAAAAGTACCATTCTAGCCCCAAGACGACCAGGGCATTGACTATTTGCACAGTTCCTTCACCAGCGCCAAACCAACCCAGGATACCTCCTGAATATATTTCCATATAACGATTAAACCATTGATAACCAACAGTATTGCTGAACATATAGATAAAGATTGGATTCATACCTACCACAGTAAAAATGATCAGCCCTTTCCTGTAATTTTTAACATCTGTCAGCCAGTAACAGAACGCCAGGACAACCAGGCACCATCCTCCTGATGCCAGGATGAAGGAGCTGGTGCAGATCCTTTTAATTATCGGAGTTATATTAATCCAGTCAAGTGAATAACCAACAACAAGTCCGATAATACCAGTAATAAGTAACCATTTGATTTTAAAGGTATGTGATTGGGGACTTTTCAGCAGCTTCCCGGCCAGGACTCCCCATATGGTATGTGCCGCTGTGGGGATGCAGTTGATAGCCACCCATCCGTCAGGATTGATCTTTCCCATGAGGACCATATCCATCCAGGCGCCAAAATTTTCTCCCTGCAGGAAAGGTTTATCATAACCTTCAATTCCTGTAAAGCGGTAAAGTATTTCTGTAAGCAGCAATAACCCGATACTGATTAATAACTGGGTTCTGAAAGATAATTTAAAAATCAGGAAGGAAAGCATAATGGTAAAAGAGAGCTGAGCAAGAACATTCCATAATTCCCAGACAAGTTTGCGTTTATAGCCGCAATGCAGGATAACTCCAAGGAACAAAAGGATGAGACAGCGTATGACAATATGCCTGAAGGTCTGCATCCAGGTTTGTCCTTTGCCCCAGCGCTTCTCAAGTGAAAAGGCCATGGCCACACCCACAATAAACATAAAGAAGGGCTGGATGAGATCCCAGAACCGCAGTCCGTTCCATGGATGATGATGAAACTGAAGGATCAGGACGTGCCAGAATCCATCCTGCGGACCATAATCCAGAAGGGCCTGGTATAGATGTGTTCCTTCAACAACAAGGAAAAACATTGTTAAACCCCGGAATAGGTCAAGGGAATAAAGCCGTTCATTGGATAGTTTGATGTTGGACATGATGAAACTTTTGTATTTAAAAATTAATCGTATCTATCGCCATTGGAAAATACTGCGATGGCACTCTTGCATAGGTCATAATCTTTCTCATATCTTCAATAATTTCCGGATATTCGGCAGCTACATCATATTTTTCGGAGAAATCTGTTTCAAGGTCATATAGTTCTATTGGTGCATCGGGATCAGCAGTAATCCCTTTTTTCACTGATTTCCAGTTTCCCGAACGAACTGCCTGCCATCCGCCCCCACTCCGATACTCCCAGTATAAATAGATATGTTCAGCCTGTTCTTTCCCTCCGGTTAATTCATTCCTCATTGACAGACCGTCAATGTCTTCCGGGACATTAATCCCGGCAATTTCAAGGATCGTAGGCAATATATCCTGGAACCCTCCGGTATGGTTTGATACAACTCCAGCATTTATCTCTCCCGGCCATCTGGCGATAAAGGGTACGCGGATACCTCCTTCATAAAGATTTCCTTTAGAACCACGGAGTCTGCCGTGGCTGGTAAAGAATTCGGTATCCACCTGTGACAAAAAAGTTGCACCGTTATCACTTGAGAACATGATGAGGGTATTTTCTGACAGTTCAAGTTCCTCCAGGAGATCCATGATCTGGCCAACATATTCATCCATTCGGCTGATCATGGCGGCATAGGTTGATTTCGGAAATGGATGGGGGAGATATCCTCCTTCCCCGAGGTATGGTTTTTCATCAAATTTCCCCTTATATTTTTCCAGGCTTTCATCGGGTACCTGCAGTGAAAGATGTGGGATTGTATAAGGCAGATAAAGAAAGAAGGGATGGTCTTTATTGCCCCTGATAAAATTAAGTGCTTCCATAGTCATCAGATCAGGGGAATAATCTATGCCCTTATACTTTTCAAAATCAACCAGGTTGTCCGGATCACCTTGAAATTCCTGATGGGGATGAAAGAATGTATTGCGAAGTGTGTCCCACACTTCATTTCTCCAGAGATGAGAGGGATAGTAATTATGTGCCTGTTTTTGGCAGAGATATCCATAGAAGAAATCAAAACCCTGTCGGGTTGGGATTCCGCTGGAACCGGGTCCTCCCAGTCCCCACTTTCCGATACAAGCTGTCAGATAACCATTCTGCTGCAGGATTCTTGCCAGTGTTCTAGTATCCTCGGGAAGGGGCAGCTGACCTCCTTCTTCCTCATCCAGATATCCCCCCATTTCATAGTTATCCCTTACATAGGAGTGGCCGGTATGCAGCCCTGTAAACAAAACGCATCGCGAGGGGGCACATACAGGACTACCAGAATAAAAATTGGTAAACCGCATCCCTTCACCGGCAAGGCGATCGATATTTGGGGTTTGTATCAGCTTCTGGCCGTAACATCCGAGTTCACCATAACCAAGATCGTCAGCAAGAATGAAAATGAAATTCGGTTTGGTTGGTTTATTATGCTGGCAGGATGAGGGGATCAAAAGAAGAATTAAAAATAGAATATTGCATAGATTTATTTTCATTTTCCGGGGATCAGGTTAACAGATTAAAAGTAGCAATTATTTATTTTTCTACAACGTCCTGGAATGTGTACTGTTAGAAATCGTGCCCTGCCTGTCCTGCGATTGGGCAGGCGGATTGTTCTGTGGACATGCAGGCAGGCGGATTCTATTCCATGGTAATGCTCATCATGAATAAGATAGTTTGGTTATTTCCCCAGGTGTCTGAATGTATCCGCCTGCCAGGCAGGCAAGATCGGAAACCGGATTTGCCTGTTTTCTCCGGTGCTATTGAATGTGTCCGGTTGGAAACCGGACTTGACATTATCCATCATGGTTGGTAAAGTCCGATTGGAAATCGAACCTTCATGCTCCATGCTCCATGCTCCATGCTCCATGCCTTCTCTGCTAATCATGTCTCAATGCTTTCACCGGGTCGACGCGTGCTGCCCTGATAGCCGGGTATAATCCTGCGGCCAGGCTGACTATGATAGAGAAGGCTATGGCACCCAGGATCAGCCAGATGGGGAAGTAGAAGAGATCCACCTGTGGGGTATCCAGTGGTAATAATTTTGCATTGACAATCATATTTGCAATACGGGTGACAAACCATCCAAGGATAAGACCGAAGAGAGCACCGATGAGTCCGATGAAAGATGCTTCAACGAAAAAAATGAGTTTAATCTGGTTCTCACTTCCACCTACGGCTTTCATGATTCCAATTTCACGGGTTCTTTCCAGGATTGACATGATCATGGTATTAATGATTCCCAGAGCTGCAATGATCAAAGCAACTGTTCCGATTGCACCAAACAGGCTATCCATGATCAAAAAAACCTGTTTCATCTGTTTTAAATCATCTGTGATAGAGAATACCCCGAGGCCCATATTTTCTATTGATTTCCTTACAGGCGAAACATCTTCCATATTTGCTACCCGGACATAAAACGAACTGTAACTGCCTTCCTTCCTGTTATTATTCAGAATATCCCAGACACTCGAAAAATTGAGACGGGGTACATTTCTGGCAGTCTCCATTGGTATCATGATACCACCTCGAAATCGTGGCATTGTAAACTCATCCCGGCGATTTAATATTCCACCTATGATAAACTCCATCCGGGCTTCAGTAAAAGGATCAAAATGGGGCTTCATCAGGATTCCAAGAGGATTTCTTACAATATCCCTGTCGATGGTGGCAGTTATCATGGTAATTGATCTTCCAACAAGAGAATCAGCAGGTACGATGTTCACTCCTTTTAAAGAATCCTCTCTGGAGAGGACGTATTTATTTCCGGGATAATCAACTATATAACCAAGGTTCCGGAGTGTCTCCCAGGTAATGATGACAGATCTGGAGGTATCACTCTTAAAAAAAGAACCTGCCAGCAGATCGTTAAAAGGATAGAATTCACCCATTTGTACGGGGATCGGTTGAATACTCAGAGAGTTTTCCTTGTCTTCCAGCAGGATACGTGCTGGAAACGTCTCTTCGGGAAATGCAATGATGACCCCCGGAATTTTCCTTATTTCATTTAATACTGAATCTGTGAGCGGTTCGGGAGTTTCATCCAGTACATTACCTATAGAGGAAAGATCCCCTTGTGTAATTTCTTCCAGGCTAATACTTTTTGGAGTGACATTCATACTGGTAAACAGGTCGCTTTTCTTTATTGCGTCTGTAAAGTTTTTCTGCATTCCGGTACCAAATGAAACCATTGAGGTGAGTGCACCAATTCCGATCACCACTCCAAGAATCGTCAACGATGTACGAAGCCTTGTTCTCCAGAGGTTGGAAAAGCCCATTCGTGTCATGTCGGGGAAGTTCATCGCCTATGTTGTTTATATTGTATCTTTTGTTCCTCTTTTCAACATGTGTATCAGGAATCATATGCCCCGGTTAACAACCGGGGTTACAATATCCTCCTATGCGATTCTTTTTCCAAGCTCCATACACCCTACTCCCTACTGCCTACTCCCTACTGCCTACTCCCTACTGCCTACTCCCTACTCCCTACTGCCTGCACCCTGCACCATGCCTCCCTGCACCCTGCACCATGTTCCATGCTTCATGCTTGTTCGATGCGAAATTTCCCCTGATTTGGCAATCAGGGATTAACAATACATTCACCCTGTACCCTTGACTTAGCTCCATGCTCTATGCACCATGCTCCATGCCTCTATTCCACGATCATCCCATCCTTCAACTGGATAACCATACCCGAAATCCGCCGGGCCGTTTCCTGATCATGGGTTACCATGAGGACTGTAAGGCCTTTATTTTTATGGAGATCAACCAGAAGTTTTACAATTTCCTCCGAAGTTTGGCTGTCAAGGTTACCCGTAGGTTCGTCGGCCAGGATGACACAAGGATCATTGACCAATGCCCGGGCAATGGCAACCCGCTGGGCTTCCCCTCCGGAAAGTTCACCCGGGTAATGGTTTTTACGGTGTTCCAGCCCCACCTGTTCGAGGATTTCCAGTCCCCTGGTCTTTCTTTTCTTTTTGTTTGTACCAGAGAAAATAAGGGGGAGGATAACATTATCGAGTGCTGAAAGGGATGGGACAAGATTGAAGGATTGAAATATCATCCCAACTGAAAATCGCCTGTGCAAGGCCAGCTCATACCGGTCCAATCGTGCAAGATCCCGGTCCTTAAAAATGATCTGACCGTTTGTGGGACGGTCCAGTCCACCGATAAGATTTAATAAAGTCGACTTTCCGGAACCAGATTTGCCGACTATACCCACGTACTGACCTGATGTAACACTGAAAGTAATATCCCGGAGAGCAGGAACTTTAATTTTTCCTTTTTCATAGATCTTGCTGAGATCCTGTGTCTGAATGATCAGATTATTATTGGAATTTGACATCTGAGTATAAATGGTTCTCTTCTAAATAATATATATGTAACGATGTGTCAGTTAGAATATTTTCAGAGCTATTTGTAAAATTGTCAGTTTAATTCTAATATAGTATCTCGCAGATTTACGCAGATTTAAAGTTAGAAATTTACGGACAATTTCTGTCCTGGTAACTTAATCTGCGGGAATTTGCGGACAAATCTGCGTACATCAGCGAGAACCAATTATACCAATATCGTTTCGTACTTTATCATAACATAACTAAGTCCTATCTTTCAGAGGTTTCCGGAATGGCCGGTATAAAAAGGAAATTATAATAACCTTCCGGTTTGTTTTCAATATCCCTGGAGCAATCACCTTTATCATCTATGTACCACTTTTCATATCCATGACTATTAAGGTAGCCGATGATATCATTAATTGAATATTCTGACCGGGCATGGGTTTCTTCTTTCAGTTCAATTAATACTTTGGGTTTGAATTTTTCCAGGGTTTTTTGCATGCCTTGTAACGCAAGCATCTCTGATCCCTCAATATCTAATTTTATCAGATCTACCCTGGTAATATTCTGATTATCAACATAAACATCAAGTTTTGTTGTTTCAATCCTTTCAACTGTACCACTCTCGCTATCATGATGGTAGATACTGGACATCCCAAGATTTGTTTTGTTCGCCAGGAAAAGGTCTATTGTGGAATTCATATCAAGCAGACCTTTCTTTTCTGTTATTATATTGGAATATTCATTTATTTCAATATTCTCACACAGCCTTTTATAAGCTGCTCCGGCTGGTTCAAAGGCGTATACACGACCGGTTTTACCGACCTGTTTTGCTGCGATGAGGGTGTACGATCCAATATTTGCCCCGGCATCAATAAATATATCATCCTCTCCCAGGTTTTTTTTCAGAAACTGAACTCCCGGATAATCAAAATAGCCGAGGAAATAAATGTGTTGCTGAATCCATTCATCCAGGTCAAGTTTCATCTTTAAATCCTGGTCGTAGCATGTAATCCGGATCACATCCCTGAACAGTTTAAACGGCTGGAAAATACGGAGTACAATACCGTAATACCTCTTACGAAAAAAACGGATACTGAAAAGTAGTCTAAAACATCTAGCAATCAATGTTCTCATGATATAAGATCAGAGGCAACAAAAGCTTTTGTGTCCGTAGTGAATTCCTTTATGACATTTTGTGGTTCAATTAATTGTTAAACCATATATGGTCACAAAGTACAGCACAAAGTTATACAAAGGATTTAAACAGTAGGGTGGTTAGCTATTTGGAAAGCTGATTATAATTATTATTCAGTTAATCTTAAATCATATTCTTTCCCGATAGATGTTACAAAATTTCCTGTTGCCAGGGGGATCTTTACCAGCCCGTCACATTCCTGGTGAAATGTGAAAAATACTGTTCCCAGGACAAGGTCTTTTAAGTGATTGTCGGAAGAAGTATTGACTTCTATTTCACGCAGGACAGCAAATCCGGAAGATGGATTTTGCAGACATGCAGTTGTAAGGATTGTTTCTATCATGGCCATTTGCATCACGGATGTGGAGGAATGGAAAGTATAATTCCCCACTTCTACTTTTTGCTGACCTCCTGTGAGGATGTAATTATCATCCATCAGGTTCCAGGGTGTTCCTTTATGATAAACATCCACGATCCAAGCGTTCTGGTCTATAGCTACCTCTTCTGTTTGCGGCCTTTCGACATCCAGACGGCCAATTTCAATATCAATCCAGAGCGGATCCATATCAATTTCCAGGGACACGTCATTGCTGACATTTACATCATTTCCTGCATACACTGCAGTAATCCTGTCTTCTTCATAGATAACCGGAAAGGTTTCCATGCTGGACAAATAGAATCCTTCCTCCATTTTAATGGATTCGGTAAAGAATAGACTCATAATGGCAAGATCTTCGTCAAGCTTAAGGTTGATAATGATGATGTCACCATCACTGTTAATAAATGGGAAGGGAAATTCATGATCAGGATGAAGATAAACAAGTGTATGGCCGTTTCTTTCCATTATCGTTGCATTCGGAATGGTACAGCCCTGACTGGCAGCCATGCCTGCTACAGCACAGTAACCAACGGTGGAGGAAATTTTTATGATCCTGGTAACCGGATCAACAGGAGGAGGTCTGAAGAAGTCGGTCACCTCGTCTGCAGTACGATCCATTCTGTCACAGGAGAATATAAGAATGGGAATGAGGATCATGATGAACTTAAACCGATTCATAATTTTTACAATTAATATTAATGTGTCCGGTTGGAAACCGGGCTTGACAATATTCATTATTTCTCACATGGGGAGTGTGTCACAACTTAAATAATTCGCTTAAATATCATTTCACCTCCCTCCAAACATCCCCCTAAAAGGGGGAGGCTGAAGGGGATTCCTGTTCTCCTTCCCACTTCAGTGGAAGGGGATAGGGGATGGGGTGAAGTTAGGAACTATATTTTATCAGATCTCCGTCTATATTAAATGGGAAAGTGGTTATGACATACCCCCTCCATGATTTGACCACCATACACTATGCTCCCTGCTACTAATAATACTGCCCAAAGTTCATCCATAATTGTGAAAGTTGTAAAGCAAGATATATTGTACCCAGGATGAGCAGTATAATGCTCCATGATTTATTTTTTATCAGACCTGCAGATATTAATGGTATTGAACCAAACAAAAGTGTTGGAAGAACATTCATCCCGGCGCCATAAACGCCTAAACGGGGTAGAATAAACCAGTACAGACTGTTGATGGTCAGGAATAATGCGATTGTGATTACCCAGCTATTAGTTTGGTATTCAATGGGTGAAATTTCAGGGGGACTGGGGGGATTGAACATTTCTGATCCGGCCGGGCCGTAATATCTTGCTTTCCCAAAGGCAAGGATTGGTAAAAAGATAAAGCTCAGGAACAGGAGTCCTACAGTAAATCCGGCACCTTTACCGAAACTTTTCGAGATCAGGTTCAGCATCCAGATTGCGAATATGATATTCGCAAATGGGATCAGGAAGAGTAATATCCACCACCATGGTTTTCCAATGATCTGAAGAATCACAAGTGTACCGTAAACAGGTACAAGGCAATACCATCCGCGCTTTCCTGCTTTTTCGAAAAGTACCCATTGGGCGGCACAGAGCAGGACAATCAGTGCGGAACAAAGGAGGCTGAGGAGAAATGAGACGAATGATAATCCCATGATTTTAAAGTTTTAGGTTAATAATGGAATAAATTTATCTAAATTTAAGAAAATTCATGAATCTCTTGCATTCTCAAGAATTTCCCGGACACGACTTGCTACAATTCTTTCCTGGCCGGGAAGCATCATCCATGTGGTAATATCTACAGATTCCTCACCACCAACAGTTTCTATGGAAGGATGTCCTTTTCTCAGCTTTTCCCTGACCTCTTCAGTTGTGATTTTTACTTTATCCTGGTCCCAGCTTATCCTAAGAGAGGGCACATGGTTTGCTACATCAGGCACATGAATTTCTGTTTTCACACCCTTCACAGATGAGGCAGCATCACTGATTAATTTTATCTGTGATTCCCAGTTTTTCCATTCCGATTCATGATCTTTTTCAAGGTATATTTCAAGTGCCACCAGCATACCCAGGATCTCTTCCTTATTTACCTTCATACCTCTTCCTATCGTGTTTCCCCGTGGCGGTGCATGAAGCCTGGCGGCCTGGATGTACTCCTTTTTGCCGAGCAATAACCCGGCACTTTGCGGGCCAAGCAACCCTTTCCCACCTGAGAATGTAACCAGGTCGAACCCCATATCAGTATATTTCCAGAGATTTTCAACTGGCGGTACATCAGCAGCGCAATCATTGAAGGTAGGTATTCCGTATTTTTTGCCAATTTCAACAAATTCCTCATCCCTGATATGTCCGACATAGTTATTGGCATTTAAGAACCACATCATTGCTGTTTTTTCATTTATTGCTGCTTCCAGGTCTTTCCGTGTTTCAACTTCAACAAGCCTTACACCGCAATTCCTGATGGCGTGATCATAGGTAATACGGTGTTGCTTCTGAATGATCACCTCGCTCTTCATTCCGGTAAGATCAGGTAGTTGAATAACTTTATCTTCATCCAAACCGGTTAAAATTCCTGCTGTACCCAGGGTAATTGCCGATGCAGCCCCTGCTGTAACAGTAGCAGCTTCACAATGCAACATTGCAGCGATCTGCTCACCCACTTTATCCTGTAACTCATCAAGATTAACATATTCATTGGATGCATATTTTATCGCTTCAATAACTTCAGGTTCCATCAGGGATCCGGTCAGTGCGGTATAGGTCCCGGCAGCATTAATAAAAGTTCGCATACCTAATTCCTTAAAATAATCACGACGCAAAACCTGGGCCCGTAAATCATTAGTTATCAAAGATCCTTTATTGAATAATGCACCTACCAACGGTAGTACTGAAAACTGTTTTAATAGTGTTCTCCGGCTAATCATGGTTAGTTGTTTTTTGATAATTCAGAAGGCTATGACAGTGATTAGTCCAATGCTGCAATGCAGTCAATTTCCACAAGCGAGTTTCCCGGGACACCCCCGTAGGTGGCTATGGTGGTTCGTACAGGCGGATGATCACCGAACCTCCCGCGGTAAACTTCATTCATTGCATTATAATCTTCCAGATCATGAAGATATACATTGACTTTCAGAACTTTTTCCATGGAGGATCCGTTTTTCTGAAGCTCTTTTTCCATTTCATTCAGAACATGCTCTGTATGTGCTTTGATGTCTCCTTCAAAATGGGCTCCTTTACCAGCCAGGAACAGGAGGTTGCCATAGGCTACAGAGCTGGAAAAGAGTGGAACATCCTGAGACCGGATGATACCAGTACTAGTCTTTTTAGATGATTTTTGACTTGTGGTTGCAGCTTTTACTCCTGCAAAGCCAAACCAGGCAGCAGCAACAGCCAGCATACCTTTGATGGCTCCTCTTCTTGTGTTGTTTACCTTGTTACTCATAATTTTTTGTTTTTATAAGTGAATAATTTTGTATTACATGTAAGATATCAGACGAGGGATTTAAAGGTTTAAATATTTGCTGTACCATACCACAGCAAGGCTCGGCAAAATAAGTATACCAACTGGTTTTTGTGATTCACCTGTACAATATGTTAAGTTTAACGCTTAAGGTCTTATTATTTGTTTTGAAAACTATTCTTCCACTCAGGTTTTGTGATTCCATTTAAATCCCATACAACTTCCCCGTTTTTGATTGTAAGCTCACAGATAAGTTTTTGAGTCCCTTTAATTTTCCAGCCCCCTGTATCAACAAACCCGAAGTCGCCAGTCTCCATTTTTAGGATAGCAAGATCTGCTATGACTCCCTCACTCAAATGACCCAGTTCTTCTCTATTTATTATTCTTGCAGGCTTCCATGTCAGGCATTCGACCACTTCCTGAAGTGTCATTCCCAAGTTTAAAAATTTCGATGATACATTAAGAATATCCTTCATTCCTCCGTTCATGCTGCCGGTATGCAGGTCGGTGCTGATAGAATTGGGCTTGAATCCCTGGTTCAGTGACGGGATGGCCTGCTCAAACAGGAAACTCCCTCCCCCGTGACCAACATCAAATACAATACCTTTTGCCTGTGCTTGCAGGACATAATCCCTTACCTTTCCGTATTCATCAACGACAGGCATTCTTCCATTAACATGAGCATATGCATGTGTGAATATATCTCCTGGCCTTAATTTTTTCAGAAGTAATGTTTCAAGGGAAAGGGGAGGGGTATGTTCACCAAAATCTATCATAACAGGAACACCTGCAATATTTCCTACCCGGATTGCCCTATCCACAGGGTCCCATTCCGGACCACTGTAATGAGCAACTTTTATCCCGACAATATATTCCGGATACTTATTTGCCATATAGGCAGTTAATTCTGCATCCATATCCGACAGATTCTGCTCCACCTGCCCGCCTTTCATTCCAAAACCAACAATATTCAGAAATGCCAGTACACGCGTTTCTGACCGGTCAATGGTCTGTTCTTTGAAGACATTAAAATTTCGCCATCCGGAACTCCCGGCATCAACCACTGTCGTTACACCGGTTCTGAGAGTGAATCCATCCGGGGGAACGCTGGTGTAACTGTTACTTATATAAGCATCAGGTTCTGTACCAAAGAATGTATGTGTGTGAATATCAATAATCCCCGGAATGACATACATTCCCTTCGCTTCAATCACCATCTTTGCTTTATAATCAGTAAGGCTGGAACTTACTTTTGCTACCTTTCCATCTGCTATGGCTATATCCATTATCTCATTGATCTCATTTTTAGGATCAATAAGATGGCCCTGTTTAATGACCAGGTCATACTCCTGAGCCTGTACAAAATATGCAATGAAAAAAGGAACTAGAAAAGACAGGATCAGGCGGAGAATGAATGGTTTCATAATTTATACCGTAGATTAATTGTTAAAACTATTTTGTTATCTCGACTTTTTCAAATCTGGCAACCCATCCGCCACCGTTCATCAGTTTGATTTCCAGCCTGTCACCGGCTTTAACATTCATTACTTCCTTTTTATAATCAGTTGCATCGCGGTCTGCGTTAATACCATCCCTGAAGATTTCGGCTTTATATTCACCGGTGCCAAGGAATGTAAGATCGATTGTTAATTCCCTGGGAGTCCAGTTGGTCATGACGCCAACAAACCAGGTATCTCCTTTCCTGCGGGCAATAGCGACATATTCAGCCACGTTACCGTCAAGCGGAACGGTTTCATCAAAGGTAGTGGGGACTTTTGTAATAAAATCGGTGCATTCATGCTCCCTCATATAAATGGTAGGATTATCCGAAAGCATTTGAAGGGGCACTTCATAAACTATGTACTGGGCCATCTGGTTTACACGGGTACCCTTACTCATGGGCATATCGTTAATAGGTCTGAAATTGGTCTGGTTGGAATTCCTCATGGCACCTGGAGTATAATCCATCGGGCCGGCCTGATTCCTGATATATGGGATTGTGACACAATAACGCGGTTGATTTTCATTAGCCCATTTATAGTTTTCAAGGCCTTTTACGCCTTCGTAGCCAACCACGTTTGGATACGTGCGTTGCAGCCCGGTTGGTTTAAATACACCATGGTAATCGACCAGTAAGTGATTTTCAGCGGCAAGTTTTGCTATTTCATAGGTTGAGGCCACAGCTAACTGGTCATCGCGGTCAATAAAATCAATTTTCATTCCTTTGATCCCCGCTTTGTCATAAAACGGGAAGGCTTTCTCTTTTTGTTCAAGAATATCCTTCCATGAACACCATACAATTAGTCCCACACTTTTTTGATTGCCATATTCAATCAACTCCTCAAGGTTAATCTGTGGTCTGGCTTTGGTGAGATCGCCCCGGATGTTCCAACCTGCGTCGAGTAAAATAAAAGGCACCCGATATGTGGCGGCAAAATCGATATAATACTTGTATGTTGCAGTATTCATACCGGCTCTGAAATCAACATGAGAAATATTCATGGCATTCCACCAGTCCCATGCAACCTGGCCAACTTTTATCCATGACATATCTGAAATACGGCAGGGTGAAGCTAATTTTTGAACGATATCGCAATTCAGTAGTTCTTTGTCCTGTTCGCTTATGACTATTGCACGCCAGGGAAAATTACGGGTACCATTGGTTCTGGCAATATAGTCGGCTCTCTTACTCGGGATGATATTGATGCCTCTCACGTATGTTTCAAGCGGATACGGAGCAAATACTCCCTTGAATCCTATCTGCGTTTTGTTCAGGTCAAGATACATCCCCGGGTAATTTTCAAGATCAACTTCGAACAATCCAACTTTCTTGTCTTGTCCTACATCTACCAGAACAGGCAGGAATGCCAGTGAATCTTTCGGGAACTGTGAAAGTCTTATTTCCCTGTACAGGGCTTCAAAGGATGAGTTGAATATTTTACCATCGCGGTAATCCCACTGTATAGGGATGAATGCCTGATGGTCTTCCGTAAAGTTGAAATTGGCTTCTTCGTTTTGAATGATAATTTCTCCATCTCGGTTGGTGAAGAACCGGTAGGCCACGGCATCGTCATATACCCTGAAAATTATACCCCAATCACCTTCACAGCTTAATGTGATCTGATTATAAATATCATTAATTAATGTCTTCCTATAGTTTATAGCTTGAAATTTTGTATTAATGCTTTCGCTATTAGCAGACAATACTTTTGCATTATCACCGAGTACTTCACCTTCATGTAACAACAAAGATATGGCTGAAGGTGTGATAAGTATTTGTCCCCTGTGTTGGACCGACCATTGCAATTTCTCTCCGGTTTCTAATTTTACCACAATAGTACCATCAGGTGATTGTACTTCATATTTCCTTGTTTTTTGGGCATTAATAATGAATGGAGTCAATATGAGAAGAAAAAAGAAGGTTATTATTATTTTTTTCATAAAAATTAATATTTAAGTAGAATTTTTACTTGAATATTAAATAATGCTCATTTCTTAGCAATTGTGAATTATTCCGGGTATGAATTTAATTGAATTCACCACCAGAATTCAATCCATAACTGAGGCTTTTTATTTTTATAATGATCCATCCAGTTATAAACACCAAAATAAAAATAGGGAAAATGTGTTAAAAAAACTCAATCCTTGTATTTGATGAAAGAATTTGTAAGGCAAAAACAGGTTTTGTCTTTTCAAGGACATCACACAAGAATTTTGTAAAGATCAGAAAAACTTCAGATAGCTTTTAGAAATAAAAATGTATTTTTAATTAATATTATGCGGCTGAAGGAGCTAAGTGATTGAATCATATAGCTTTTTTGAAGTGCTGCGGCTCTTCAAGTTTCTGCTTAATTATATCGTTAATTGCATATCACAGAAGGATTTGAAATATTCATTCATATTCAGACCATACGTAACAGAAAATAATATCCAACGATATTTTTGAGAAAACACAAAAAAGCAAAAGGATGAAATATTAGAATATCTCACTGATCTCTGTGGTTAATTCTTTCTCCCACACTATATCTTTCAGGAACCAGGAACCGAGAACCGACAACTGACAACCGACAACCGACAACCGACAACCGACAACTGACAACCATCTCCCCGGTTGACAACCGGGGTTACTGGCCGATTCACACTTGATGGGCTATAGCTGCCGATTAGCAATCGGTAGAACTTTATGTATTCACACCTTCACACTCTGAACTTTGAACTTTGAACCTTGAACTATACTTCCTTAGCCTTAGCCCCAGGCTTAGCCTCTACTCCAATTTATTTGCTCATTTCTTTCTTTAATTATTACTTTTATAACCTGAAAAGGAGGACTGTTAAAATCATTCTTATTAATAAAAATTGTGATGAAAAAAATAACCAGTATATACCTTATCATTTTGCCGGCAATACTTATCAGTTATCATGGTTGTATTAAGAAGAATGAACCTCCTGTTGATGAACTATTGGATCAGCCACAGATAGACTATTTCATTGCCACCTATTATTTCCCAAATTATCATGTTGACAAGCGTAATGAACAGGTTCATGGTACAGGATGGACAGAATGGGCGCTGGTAAAGGCTGCAAAGCCAAAGTTTGAAGGTCACTGGCAACCCAGGGTTCCTGCATGGGGTTTTACAGACGAAGCCGATCCGGATGTCATGGCATATAAAATAGCAGTAGCGGTAGATCACGGAATCGACGCTTTTATTTTTGACTGGTATTATTATAATGATGGACTTTTCCTGGAAAGAGCTATCGAAGAAGGTTTTTTTGGTGCTAAAAACAGGGACTGGATTAAGTTTGGATTAATGTGGGCCAACCATGATTGGTTGAATATCCATCCGGTAAGTGTTTCAGATTACCAAAGTGCTGAGGGTCCGGAATTACTGTATCCCGGTGCCATCACTCCGGAAACTTGGGAACAGATGACAGATTATGTTATTGAAACTTATTTCAAACATCTTTCATACTGGTTTATAGATGGCGCTCCATATTTTTCAATCTATGACCTGACCAAGTTCCTGGAGAGTTTTGGAAGTGTTGAAGCGACTGCAACAGCTGTTAATAGTTTCCGCGCAAAAGTGAAAAATGCCGGTTTCGCAGATCTTCATCTGAATGCAGTAATATGGGGAAACACAATACTGCCCGGTCCTGAAAAAACAATCGTGACAGATATTAACCAGTTGCTTCAGCAGGTGGGATTTAATTCTGCCTCCTCCTATGTATGGGTACATTATGTAAAACCGGATTTTCCAGTACATGATTATCTCAATGCCAGGTATACATATTTTAATTTTGCTGAAAAGATTGCGGATTCACTGGATCTTCCTTATTACCCCAATGTGACCATCGGCTGGGATCCAAGTCCAAGAACGGAAAAGGATGAACCATGGGAAGACCTTGGTTATCCTTTTACCGGAGTGTTTATCAATAATGAACCAGCAAATGTTAAACAGGCACTTTTGCGTGCAAAAGAATATCTTGCCAATCATCGAGAAGCAGACGGGATCCTTCAAATAAATTGTTGGAATGAGTGGACTGAAGGCAGTTATCTTGAACCGGACACAGCATATGGAATGGAGTATCTGGAGGCAATAAAAGAGATTTTTGAATAATGTATTCAGTTAAATCAGAAATAGTGAAAACTAAATATTTGCAGAGACCCTTTACTGCACGTCTCTATTAATAAATTATCATTTAAAACAGAGTTTGTCTATCCTATAAAAGGTTCACAATATAAACTACATCAAAATGCAGGATAAAATGCCATCCCACCCGAATAAAAAATTATTTTTTTTCAATGCATTGTCAAGGATTATATTCCTGTTGTTAACTCCCACAATATTCAGGGCATTAAATTTTGGATTTATATGGCATTCCATTTACTGGGGGACCATTACCCTGGTTGTACTTATCTGGGGGTCGATGATTGTTATTTCTCCCCTCTTTGGAAGAATCGGATGTGGTTGGATCTGTTTTGCCGGGACGGTGCAGGATTTTGTAAGCCAGACTTCTTTATTTAAAATCAAATGGAGAAAACCCATTCTGGTTCTGAGAGTTATCATGATCATCCTGTTTTTTGCCAGTTCGATAACTTTTTTCATCATAAACCTGAATGCAGGTAAGATAAGTGGAATACAGTTTAATCCCATGTTCCTTGATATGGAATTTAATGCTCATTACAAGCATGTCTGGTTGTTTGATATAACCGGATTTATCCTGCTTGGGATGTTGCTTGAGAGGCGATGGGCCTGCCGCAATTTATGCTGGATGGGGGCAATATGTGCTGCCGGTGCTTCTTATTCACGGTTATTACCGGTTATTGACCCCCAAAAATGCAATTTGTGTGGTAAATGTGAAAAAGACTGCCTTGTGAGGATACCGATGGTTGATTACGTGAAGAATAATTACGGATTGGTTACAAGTTCAGAGTGTACAATATGTGGCAAATGTATCGAAAGCTGTGACCGGGATGCCATTAAAATCAGGATGGTATGGAGCCGGAGTGAATATATTCGCAGGATGGAAATGAATCAGGACTCACCCCCCCTTTGATTCCCCCGCCAGTCTTTTGAGAGAGGGGGACCAGGGGGGTGAGTACGTGTTTATCCCGTCGCAATATCCAGCATCCGTTTTACAGCTGGATTTGGATTGGAGATTTCTTCCGCTGAATCTATTGTAATGGTTGGAATTGCGTTATGTTCAAGATGTATCTGCATCCGTAGTTCTTCATCTTTATTTATTCCGCTAAGTCCAGAATATCCAAGAGTTCTGCACAACTTCCCGAAAAGGTACTCATTAAGGTCGCATCCACCTGCCCTCTCCAGACCTTCTATAGAGCTTTGCCAGCTTTTAAAAAGATGCACCTGTGCGAAAGATTCTCCCTGGGCGGTTATTTCATTCAAACCTTCACCTCCCACAACCAGGCCGGTTCCCAGCCTTCCGACATGTTCAATAAGCCGCTTCATACCTTCCGTCGGAGTCATCGACTCAACCAGGCAATTATGAATATTCCAAATGCAGAGAGTTACATCAATAAAGACTGTATCGAGTGACAGTTCACTCACTGCTTTATGAATATTTTCTCCAAGTATGGACCTCCAGGTACACAACCCGGGATGTATTTTAACCATTACTTTCTTATCACGGTTGTTCAATCGGTTTGCATTTGATTCGGGAACACCAATGACCCTGTTTTCGTACCAGCTCCAGCCCTGGAGTTTATTCTCCTCCAGTGACCGGTACTGGAAATCCCTGACCCTGGCATATACAGGGTGGGAAGGGTCCATGTCGATGGAATTGAAATGAGGCATCACATGAAATCCCATTTCCTGGCATTTTTTGATGAAAACTCTTCCGTTTTCACTAGCAATATAGGTTGGATAATTTTCGTCGTAGCGGTCAGTCCTCCAGTTCGGGAAGTGCAGTAAAACCTTTTTTGGAGATATTTTTTTCGCCAGGGCATCGAGAATATCAGGTTTGCCCGGACACCATGAAATTGCAAGTTTAGTATCATAGATCCATTGCTGGCGTCTCTGCTCTTCAAATTCCAGGTTATATGCTTTCCAGTACCATTGCCTGTATTTCTCTGCCGGAACATGCCAGTCCCCCTGATAAGTATTCATTCTCCAGCAGATCCCTCCGGCACTGAGGTTATCATTAACCGGGCCATATGCTTCACTGTCCAGCCCGATAATAAATGGATTATCATTAGTACCAGTTTGTATTGCTTTAAACCTGTACCGGTTATCCCGGGTATGAATCCAGAATCCACCTGTACCGGATTGTAAAATAGCCAATCCGGCCTCCCAGAAATGTGGCCATTCCCACCTGTTGTTCCTGATTAGCGGATCATCCAGTTTTAGTTTAATACCCTGAAAGAAAGGAGCTATCAGTTCAAGACCGGATTTTATTCCGGATATACTCCACCGACATGCACGCACCCCAGGACGCGACGAATAAGCTGATGGTTCAATCAGGAGATCACCCGTATCCGGGTCAGCAGAAATTAGAATCACTCCATCCCCGTCCCAGCTATGAAAGACTATCTCGGCTCGCTGACCGGAGACCTGATAAGATTCGATACTGCCAAACTTTTCCTCATTCACCTGGATGATTTCATTATTACAATACAACAGCTGCAAAGCACGAAACTTATCAGTATCTGGCTTTTCTATAAATTCTTCCCCAGTCATTACACTCTTAAGGGATGTTAAGACACCTTTCTCAATAACTGCAGTAAGTGAATGTGTTTCAATATGAACTTTATTATCTTTAACAATCACAGAGGCTTTTTTCTCCGTTGAACCGGATTTGAGGTTAACAATATCAGCATCGCTTTTTCCCGGAATTAATTGATGTGACAGGATAACTGCGGAAGCAGTACACCCTGCAGTTTGAAGAAATTTTCTCCTTTTCATTATAAATATGCTTAACTGAGAAATTATAATCCGAAAAGTGATCAAGATATATGTGAATCTAGTGGAAATTTTTATAACATAAAAATGTTTTTCTATTATCAGTTATTGAACCGTGTCCTGGCAAATCTCCACAAATAGCTTATTATCAATATTATTGAATTAATAGCATAACAGATTTAAATATTCATTAACTTTCAAAGTACTTTCAGTATATTTAACTTCAACATAATCATCAAAAACAAATGAAAAAAATTGTTACAATGTTTTTTTCGATTTTATCAGTTGTTATAGTTTGTTATACCTTTACCAGTTCCTGTACAGGTAAGGCAGGATCAGAAAAGCTGCTTGAAACAGAATCGGCCGTTGAGCAGCAATCCGTTATTGCTGATACAGGTTGGAGAGATCTTTTTAATGGACAGGATCTTACCGGATGGAAACATGTTGGTGATGGTTATATGACTGTGGAAGATGGAATCATACGAACACACGGTGGTATGGGACTTTTATACTGGACTGCCGGGAAGCTGGGGAACTGTGAGATCCATGTGGAGTGGAGAATGGAGAAAGAAAATAGCAATTCAGGTGTGTTTACCAGGATACCAATTGAACCACGTGAAGCCTGGATGCCGGTATACTATGGCCACGAGATCCAGATCGACAATCATCCCGAACTGTCGGGTGAAAATGAATACCATTCTACCGGCATGATTTATGCGCTGACTAAACCACTGGCTATAGCATGGAAGCCGGGACCGGAATGGAATACTTTTAATATAACGCTTGACGGCCCGCGCACCATTGTTTATCTCAATGGTGTCAAAGTCACGGATTATACAGATGGAGATCCCATACCTGAACGGATATTTGATTTTGAACCTTATCCCGGCCCCAGGCCGGATTCCGGCTATTTCGGTTTGCAGAATCATGGTGAGCATGATGTGGTATTTTACCGGAAAGTAGCAATGAGACCTCTTAAAAAGCTACTCTGAATGCAAGGATAAAATTTCTTCCCGGGCCTGCAATTCCAGAGCTATAGGGACGGTATCGCTGGTTGGTGATGTTTTCTATCCCGCCTGACAATGTTAACTGATCTGTGACCTGGTACATAGCTTTAAAACTCAATGTGTACCATGCCGGGCAATATGGATTCCCGTTATTATCTGCTGCGTAAATATAATCTTTACCCTGCTCTTCCTGTGGAAGGTTTTCATAACTTACTTCAGCATTAATAATAGTGTATAGGTCAAGCATCAGCTTATGGGATGAATATGTAAAATGTGTTATATTGAACCATGGAGCAGCATGCCGTAGCGGATTAGTAGACCCATCGTCCAGTTCTTCTTCACCTTTCTGATAGTTAAAACGTGAGAGGACACCAAAACCTTTGGGCAGTTTGGCTTCCAATCCCACCTGGATGCCCCACACATAGGCTTTTGCAGCATTTTGAATGGCCTGTACCTTGCTAAGTTCCCCATCATACATTATACTGTCAAGGCCATTCATCCTGAAGTCACGCCTTACCAGGGCATTATCCAGCAGGGTATAAAATCCCGACAAGTCAAGCCTTAACCAATCATTGAATATTCTTACAATTCCTGCCTCTGCATTCCAGGCATATTCAGCCTTAAGGTCCGGATTGGGAACCACAACAGAACCTGGTTCGGAATCAAATACTTTACCTATATCATCAACATTAGGTGACCGGAAACCGGTTGAAATGTTAGCATTGACGGACCAGTTTTCAGAAGGATTGTAGATCAGTCCCAGGCTTCCGGTTAATGCGCCATTATTGATTTTTGTTGTTGTAAATGGAAAAGGATAGAATGTTGTATCGAACTCGGCATTCAGAACAAAGTGATTATACCTGGTGCCTGTCTGCAGCAGGAGGTGTTTTGTTAATCTATATTGCCAGGTCAGATAAGCAGCCAGGGATGACCATCCAGACCGGGGATAGCGGGAGGGGCCGGGTGTTATAGTACCGGTATAAATATCTTCATCCGTTCCTGTGGAATGAACATCATTATAGACGGCTTCCAGCCCATAAAACAGATGATGACCGGTTCCTGCAGATTTATTGAAATCGATATTGGCAGAAAAGGCATTTACCTTTTCTAACCTTGTTCTCCGTTCAGGGTCATTAAGGTCACGGTCAATACGACTTTCCTTAAAGAATTGGTGGGCCAGCCGTGTTGTAAGCTCATCATAGATGCCGGAAGAAATGTGATGTGTTGCAGTCAGGTTATTCATCATCCATACCTGCGGGCCATAGTACCATTCAGCGCTTCTGGGCAGGCCACCTCTCATACGCAAAAGCCTATCATACCGGTCATAATCTGAAGTGGTGGAATAGTGAAATCCATAGGTTATCTTCCAGTTTTCATTTGGAGCAAAACGAATTTTCTGCATCAGGTTGGTTTGTGAATAACCTGTAGGCTTCTGAATACGTGGATGATCATTTGTGAAGACCCGGTCTGCGGTATCCACACGCTGCACATAGGAATGCCGGAGATATTCATCGGGGCCGTTTGATCCTATGCGGAGGTCATCAAAATGGAACTGTGAAAAGCTGGTTAAGGAAGCCCATTTTTTCCATCCGGCATTCAGACTGAAATGACCTGTGTATTCGTTATTGGCTGATGAATAGCGGATAGCTGCATTTCCTGAGACCAACGGTTTCTGTTCCATAGACAATTCCGGTGTTAATGTATAGAAGTTCATGACACCTCCTATGGCATCGCTGCCATAGATAACTGACCCGGGGCCAAAAAGGACTTCTGTTCGTTCTGTGGTGAACGGGTCGATGGAGATTACATTTTGAAGGTTTCCGCTGCGAAAAAT
>Ga0111176_1010_pt1 | contig 45446 bp, 39 predicted proteins | sample DeeMarSWOR324_28_FD_80229 | JGI IMG/M metagenome (GOLD analysis project Ga0111176, IMG submission 80229) | Bacteroides sp. SM23_62_1 | reverse complement strand
CTGCACTATTTCAAGTCTGAGTATTTCCGCCCATACCAGTTCGTGACACATATGTTTATGCATGGCGGGTTTACCCATATCTTCCTGAACATGTTCATGCTATGGATGTTTGGTCGTGTTCTTGAACAGGTCTGGGGTGGAAAACGATTTCTGATATATTATTTTTTCACAGGCCTGGGAGCTGCAGCATTACATATCTTTGTGACACATCTTGAGCTCTCCTCATTGATAAAAGATGCCGCTGCACTGGCCAATACACCTTCAGCAGAAGTTTTTTCAAGTTTTGTGAAATCGCATGTTCCAAAATCCACACCACAGCTTTATGATTTTATTCAGGCATGGTCAGCTGATCCCTCTAACCAGTCTTATGCCAGGGAAGCTATAGATTTTGCCAACAAGCTGGTAATAACCAAAATCAACATACCGACAGTTGGTGCTTCAGGCGCGGTCTATGGTGTCCTGCTCGCATTCGGTGTGATCTTCCCTAATATGCCACTTGTTCTCATTTTCCTGCCATTTTTCCCGATCAAGGCAAAATATATGGTTATTGCAATGGGTGTTCTTGAACTTGTATATGGCTTCAGTATGCCCGGCAGCAATGTTGCCCATTTTGCCCATCTTGGTGGTATGATTTTTGGTTATATCCTTATCCGGTTCTGGAAATCAACAACAAGGAATTATTTTTAAACTGATTTAATACTCAGGGTATAGCTATAAGTCGTTCCCTGAGTATTAAAATCCTGACTTAAATGAGTATCGCGGATGAAATAAAACAAACCTTCAAAGTCGGATCAAATCTGACCAGGTTAATCTATATAAACCTGGCTATTTTCATAATTGTTAACCTTGTAGAAATATTCTATTTTCTCTTCAGCCGGCATGATGCATACTCTTCATTCCTTCTCACCTTTGCTATTCCCGCCGATCCGGCAATCCTTATCAGAAGGCCCTGGACCCTGATCACATATATGTTCTTACATAAAAATTTTCTGCATATATTATTTAATCTCCTCTGGTTATATTGGTTTGGCAGGATTTTCCTGGAATATCTGGATGGTAAGAAACTGATAGGTGTTTATATACTTGGAGGGCTTGCCGGAGCATTGCTATATATTCTGAGCTATAATCTTATACCTGTTTTCCGTGAACAGGTCCCTCTTTCCTATGCACTGGGAGCCTCCGCCTCTATTATGGCAATCGTCGTAGCCATCTCTGTATATGTTCCGAATTACACTGTCTATTTATTGTTTATCGGCAGGGTAAAGATTATTTACATCGCCCTGGTGGGTTTTCTTATAACTTCAGTTTTTGATTTTTCCATTAATACAGGCGGGAAAATAGCCCATATTGGTGGTGCCCTGCTAGGCTATTTATACATCCTCCGCTACAGGCAGGGACACGATATGACAAGGGGATTAAACCGGTTGATTGACAGCCTGTTCGGACTCTTCAAACCAAAACCGAAAATAAAGGTTACACACAGACGCAATGAAACAGACCAGGATTATAATAAAAGAAAAGCTGATGAACAGGCCGAAATCGACAGAATCCTTGATAAAATAGCAAAGAGTGGTTATGACAGCCTTTCCTCACAGGAGAAGGACCTCCTGTTCAAACAAAGCAGGAAATGAAGAATGGATTATTGGGATAATGGATTGATGGAATAATAGTATACCGGAAAATAGAAGTACTAAAATTCCAGGAGTCCAACATTCCAATATTCCGACATTCAAGCATTTCATTACTTTATCATTCCGTTATCCCGGCATCCGATAATTCCCGGTTTCATAACTCCTGAATAACTTACCTCCTTCAACCTGCATCTTACAATTAAATAGTTTGTAAATTACTGCCGTTCACAATCAGAGCTATTTGAATTGAAAAGGATCATTAACAGATTTGTACTCTTTTTCAATATTCTGCTGGCACTTTTGCTAGTTTCATCCCACCTTGCAGTTATGGTTAATCCGCAGAAGATATGGCAGATCGCCTTTCTTGGTCTTGCATACCCCTATCTGCTGCTGGCAAACAGTGCTATGATACTGTACTGGCTTATCCTGAAAAAGAAAGAATTCCTCGTTTCTTTTATTGCAATCATTTCCGGATGGAATATCCTTACAAGTGTCATTCAGCTTAACTTTAACTTTACCAGGAAGGCCCGGTTCAGCCAAACCTATAACAGATCATTTCGTGCAGATAACCAGACACTCAAAGTGTTAACCTATAATGTAAGGGCCTTTAATCTGTACAACTGGATTAATTTTACGGAAGCAAAGGATAGTATATTCAGATTTATTATCAGTGAAGATCCGGATATAATCTGTTTCCAGGAATATTATTCACAGGAGCTGGGGCCGTTTACCTCGGCCGATCTGTACAGACTCCTTGCCAGTACTCCTTACCGGCATATCCATTATACGATAGGTGAGAACAGGAATGCACGTTATGGCATAGCTACCTTCAGCACTTACCCGATTGTAGGAAGTGGCGTAATTCGCTTCGATAATACCATTAACGTTGCAATATATACAGATATTAATTTCAAAGGTGATACCCTCAGGATTTTCAATAACCACCTTCAGTCGATTCATCTGAACAAGCGCAATTATGCTTTCATAGACAGCCTCAGGTTACGATATACGGATCAGCAATTGCAGGATTTTCTCGATATTTCCTTCAGGCTAAAAGATGCCTATATCAAAAGGGCAGAACAGGCTGAAATAATATCCGGACATATAGCCGGTTCACCTTACCAGGTTATTGTATGTGGTGATTTTAATGACACACCTGTTTCATTTACCTATAAAAAAATGAAGCCCGGTTTATCCGATTCATTTGTCGAAGCCGGATCGGGCCTTGGTAATACCTATTCAGGAACTTTTCCGTCGTTCCGTATAGATTATATCCTGCACAGTCCTGAAATCAATTCATTATATACTTACAGGATTCGATTAAAGTTATCGGATCATTATCCGCTGGTTTCGTATCTCAAGGTAGAGTAAATGGAAGTTTGCCGAGGTCCACATTCCCACCGGAAAGAATAATGCCTACACGTTTTCCTGTACAGTCAACTTTCTTTTCAACCAGCGCAGCCAGAGGAACTGCCCCTGACGGCTCAACCACAATCTTCATCCTTTCCCATATCATTCTCATTGCCTCGATAATGGAAGATTCCTGAACAGTAACTATATCATCTACCTTTTCCCGGATAATCGCAAAGGTCAATGTACCGAGAGAAGTCAGGAGTCCATCAGCAATGGTTTCTGGATTTACCGATGGTACGATTTTACCTGAATAGAATGAACGGTGGGCATCATCTGCATTAGCAGGTTCGACTGCAATAACTTTTGCCTCCGGGGTAATAGCTTTAACCGAAATGGAAGTCCCGCTCAGTAATCCTCCTCCTCCCACAGGAGCCATTACAATATCAAGTGAACCAGTATCCTCCAGCAGCTCTTTTGCAGCTGTTCCCTGACCGGCAATAATTTTAAAATGGTTGTAAGATGGGATGAAAGCAGCTCCCGTTTGCTCCAATACTTTCTTCATCGTGCTTTCCCTTGCCTCAAGTGTAGGTTCACAAAAAGTTATTATACCTCCATAGCCCTGTACTGCTTTAATTTTTATCTCCGGGGCTGTGCGGGGCATCACAATATAGGCAGGTATATTTCTCATCCCTGCAGCCAGGGAGAGAGCAGCCGCATGATTACCCGATGAATGAGTACCCACACCCTTCTGTGCTTCCTCAAAAGGTAATGACATGATAGCATTGGTAGCTCCTCTGAATTTAAATGCTCCTACTTTCTGAAAATTTTCACATTTAAAAAAAATCTCCGCCCCAAACATTGCGTTAATTGTCCCTGATTTCATTACAGGTGTTCTGTGGATAAATTCCCTTATCAGATCATGCGCTCTGACAATATCTTTATAATCTGGTAACACTGAGCTCATTGTAAGAAAATATTTATTGATTGATGAACCACTTTTATTCACCTGTTATTTTTTTGTACTCCTTAAGTTTGTCAAAGATTGCTTCAATAATTTCATATTCCGAAGCATCCAGCAGAAATTCCCTGCTAAAATTACAAAATGTGGTAAACTCATATAATTCCTCCCCCTGCATTCCTGTTATCCTGGTTAGCATTTCGAGGTTATATTTGTGCTCAACCTGTTTCATAAATTGTTCTTCTTCTTTTATTTCTTCAAGTTTCCTCAACGATTTTCCTTCCTTGCTTAACAGGTAATAAATCGCTGAAATAGGACTCATGACTGATAACGGGCCAATGATATTAAGTGTATCAATTCCTTTTTCTATATCCGGGATGATCGAGGGATGCATCTGATGCTCTGGCTCCGGCAGATCAGTATTCAGGAATCTATATTTAAATTGTTCATAAGTTCCCAGCTGACCAACTTTTACTTCACTAATTGGATATATTCTCGGTATCAATTTTAAAACCATTAATTCCTTCAAACGTACGAGCGAGTCATTCAGTATTACAGGCAGGTTATAATAACCAATTGCCGTAATGAGAAGAAAATCATATGAACCGGCTAATATCCTGAAAAATCCAAGTGTGTCACTGATCATTGCATGGCTCCTGGTTTGATTGATGATATGAGCAAATTGAATACCATCTCTGCTCAGAGCATCGATCAACCTTCCTGAAATAACATGAAGAGAATCTGTATCTTGTGATTGGGAATACATGGGATGTGTACAGGGTATTAATATAACAAGAATGAAAAGAAATCTGAAACCCTTATATTTATGCCACTTTGCAGTAATATATGAATCTGCAGTCAAGATTGTTTTATTTCTTCGAAGTTATATATATGTAATCAAAAAATATTCCACATATATTTTGAATATCAGGTATATATGTTAACTAATTGAACCATTCAGGTGAAGGTAATATATTTTAAACCTATTTTTACTTCAATAAACGAATTATAATTCCAGATATATCATAACTAACTAAAACCTATAACCATGAATAATGATCCGGCCAGCAGGATCCAGGACCTGAGACAATTCGGTGAATTTGGCGGGGTGAATCCCTCTGTTACTGATTCATCGACCTATACTTTCCTGGAAGCTCATACCATGGAAGAAACATTTCATGGAGAACATGCAGGATGTTTTTTATATTCCCGTCACTGGAATCCAAGCAACAAGTATCTGGCTGATGCATTGTTAGCAATGGAACAAACTGAAAGTGCATGGATTACAGCGTCCGGAATGGCAGCTATTACCTGCTCGATCCTGGAACTTTGTCATGCAGGAGATCATATCGTTACCAGCGTAACTACTTATGGAGGCACTTTTGCCTTTTTAAAAAATTGGTTACCAAAATTCGACGTTCAGGTAAGTTTTGTCAATATAGCTGATCTCGAAAGTGTGAAGAAGGCAATTCAACCGAATACCAGATTAATCTATACAGAGGCTGTTAACAATCCTTTGTTGCAAATATCCAATATCCCGGTACTCGCAGATATAGCAAGAGAAAAAGGTATCATGCTGATGGTTGATAATACATTCAGCCCGATGATATTCACACCTGCTGTCCTTGGGGCAGATCTTGTTGTTTACAGCATGACAAAATTCATTAACGGAAAGAATGACTGTGTTGCCGGAGCTATCTGCGGACCACAATCATTTATCAATGATCTTGCAGATGTAAACAAAGGATCTGCTATGCTCCTAGGACCAGTCCTTGACCCGATCCGTTCTTCAGGTATATTGAAAAACCTCCATACCCTGCATATCAGGATGAAGCAACACAGTAAAAATGCGTTGTATATTGCCAGAAAGTTCAGGGAAATAGGCCTGAAGGTGACCTATCCGGGACTTGAAGATCATCCCCAGCATGAGTTGATGAAAAGTATGATGAATGAGGAATTTGGATTCGGCGGTATGCTTACAATTGATTTAAAAAGTCATGAAATTGCCAACCAGGTGAAATTCATTAGCTTACATCTGAAGCAAATAATTGTATACCCACTTTATTGAATGGTATTATTTTTCATTTATCATTTCATATATCTAAATCAATATTTTTCTTATTTAGAATTATTTTAAATAACTTTGCGGATTCATTTAATAAATCATTAATATCATGGCTTATACATTAAAGATCGGAGAAAAGGCACCGGATTTTACTCTTCCTGCAACGGATGGTATAACTTATAGTCTGTCTGATTTTAACGATCCATATCTTGTCATTTTCTTTACATGTAATCACTGTCCATATGTGATTGGATCGGATGAAATGACAAGGATAACAGCTGAGAAATTTAGGAGTAAGGGAGTTATATTTATTGGAATCAATTCGAATAGCCCTAATACTTATCCCCAGGACAGTTTTGAAAACATGGTAAAAAGGATGACCCAAATGAAGTTTCCATGGTTATATTTATATGATTATAGCCAGGATATTGCCAGGACATATGGTGCACTCAGGACGCCTCATTTTTTTGTTTTTAATGAAAACCGTGAATTGGTCTATACCGGACGGGGCCTGGATAATCCACGTGATGGCCACAATAGCAAAGTAAACGATCTCGATAGGACATTAACCGAACTGACGGAAAAGAAAAGAATCAGTATTCAGGTGACCAATCCTATTGGTTGCACAATCAAATGGGAAGGAATGGACTCACATTGGATGCCGGCTGAGGCGAAAGATCTTGTGTGAGTAGCATGGAGCATGGTGCATAGAGCAGGGGGCAGGGGGCAGAGTGCAGGGGGCAGAGTGCAGGGAGTAGGGAGCAGGGAGTAGGGAGCAGGGAGTAGGGAGCAGGGAGTAGGGAGCAGGGTGCAGAGTATAGGATGCAGGAGACAGGGTACAGGGGGCAGGGAGCAGGGGGCAGGGAGCAGAGGGTGTAGTGTATGATGCATGGTGATTGGTGCTCAGAGTTCAGGGATTTTGGGCAGAGAATAGTGAAATAGACATTTTATGCAAACCCTATACATAAATCATCCCCGAATTTTTCTTAAGTCCGGTAATTCCGGACTGAATCTGGAGTTAAGTATGAGGTATGGCAAATCACAGAGTTGGCATGCCGATTCATCCAGGATCTCAGAATCCGAGGTTGCAACAATCCCCTCTGAAATTTTAATCATCTCAGCATCAGGATTGTGAATGGTTCGTGCATCACCACTTACCTTTTTTTCAATGAGAAGGTTTTTCAACTCAATAGCCAGCTCACCGCTGAAGGAAACAGGACTATCAATCAGAAAAATTGTTTGTGCCGGTATAGTATATCCTAAATAATCCAGAAGATATCCAATCGCTTCCAGAAAAACTTTTTCCCTGTGCAATTTGCCATAAACTTCTCCAGCATCCCTTATAAAACCATCATTTCCAATAAATACGATCCTCCCCAGGAGATAATTTGAAAGAATAAACAAAACGTTATAAGTATCGATATAAACCAATTTGTCCCTGATCGATTCCGTTCTTTTTCGCACTCTCTGTTCCACCTCATCCTTTTTAAAAATACCCCTTCCCAGCAATACTCTCTGTGTTTTATTCAGCAGGTAACGGTCGCTGATAATCTTTAATATAGTTTTCCTGGGATATTGATTTTCAATAAGATATGAGAAATCTTTGACAGCCTGTTTTAAATCGGAGGTGATAATTTCATTCATCATACAAGAAGAAAATTTTCCCGGTCACAGTTTGTATTCTGTGTTATTGCATAATTAATCAGGTCTCCTGCGGTGTATAACCCCTGAAATTCTTAATGAATTGCACACGTTCATAGGCAGCAGGATCACTGCTTTTTGATTGGCTCATTTTTCCCCTGAATTGTTCAATTGAAGAGAAATTATGTTTTTCCATCCATGACTTCAATTCAACGTTCATTCGTTCAATATATTCAATCCCATTCTTATATAAGATGGAGGCTATCTGCACTGCTTTAGCCCCGGCGAGTAATTGTTTAATCACTGCTGAGCTGTCGTGGATACCTGTGGAGGCAGCCAGGTCGCATGAGACACGCTCTGCCATGATTGCTATCCAGCGTAAGGATATTGCCAGGTCGCCTGGTGAACTTAATATATTCCCGCTGGTAATTTCAAAAGTATCAACATCAAAATCGGGACTGTAAAACCGGTTAAACAGTACAAGACCAGCTACTCCCGATTCAGAGAAACGTTTGATCATGGTTCCCAGGTTACTGAAATAGTAGCTGATTTTAAGCGCAACTGGAATTTTAACCTGTTTAAGAACCTCATTAATAATTTGAAAATATGTTCCTTCATATTCATCAAGTGTTCTTCTTAAATCGGATGGCAGAAGGAACAGATTGAGTTCTATGCCAGCAGCACCTGCCGTTTCCAGTTCAGTCGGGAAATAGGTCCACTGACTGGCCGTCATACAATTGATACTTGCGATGACCGGCATTGTGCATTTCTTTTTCAGTCCCGTGATCAGTTCAAGGTATTCATAAGTGCTTTCTTTCGGACCATCCTGAAATTCATAAAAATCTATTGCTTCAGGATATAGTGATCTCTCAGAGCTCATTCTGCCAAGCTGAGACATCTTTTCAAGTATGATTTCCTCTTCAAACAAAGATTTAAGGACAACAGCACCGGTGCCATATTGTTCGAGTCTCAGAATTTTTTCCTGATTGTCTGTTATTCCGGAACTACCTGCAATCAGTGGACTCTTTAATTCAAGTCCCATATAGGTTGTGGAAAGATCTGTCATTTTGGATGTAAATTATTTTTCCCTGGATAGAAAACAAATTTAGCTTATTTTATTTGATAACTATGTAATACAATTCCACACCAGGCAGAATTTTTACATATCTCACTTCCGGGAACTTCAGGGTATTAATTATCTTAATTTGTTATGAATCCGGCAGCAGGTATTTTAATTGTGGTCTCGTTCTGGTTATGCAGAGATACCCTGTATAGTCAACCTGTCTTCTGAAACATGGGAATATGGGGAATTTTTATTTTGGAATTCATAAAAAATGAACATTATGTTAATTCATTATATTTTGAAAATTAGGGAATTAGCATACAATTCATTAGCTTTGCATGATATTTTGATGAATTATTTACTTAAATTGTTAAAAATGAGAAACATCCTTATCCTGCTAATAATTGCCAGTATGCTACTCCCGGGTTGTAAATTCATCAACAATAAGATACTTAAAAAAGGGAGTGATACACTTGAGGTTTATACAGCCAATCTTGAAAAAGAGCTTGCTGATATAGAAACTCAGCATTTGTATGACCTGGAAAAGCTGAAGCTGGAATCTCAGGCAAAAATTGATTCGATCATTCAATATTATGAGAATCAGCTTGCCGGAAAGGGTAAAACATACGCAGGAGCTGCTGCAGGCACTTATTATCTGATCGTTGGTAGTTTTATAACACCAAAATATGCCGAGAATTATTCTGCAAATGTGAGAGAGATGGGTTATAATACTCAGATCATCATGGCAGGTAAGTGGAATCTTGTTGCAGCTGAATCCTATACTAACCTGAGAGAAGCTGTAACAGGCCTCGACCTGGTAAGATCGAACGTCACAGTGAATGCCTGGATTTACGTCGTCAGATAGATTATATTATTATCCACTTCCGGTCATGATGAATAATGGCTGGAATTCGAAGCTTTTATAATGAGGCCTCAGCCGGTCGGTATTATAATGTTTCCTTACATCCACAAGTTTTTTTGAGCTGGTAACCACATCGAGTGGAGCATTATCATACCGGCCATTTCTCAGCACTACAAGCCGCCCGTGAATACCTTTCAATATGAGGTCAAGCGCCAGGTTGCCATAGGCCATCGGTACAATCGAATCAATGGCATCCGGATCACCACCTCTTACCAGGTAACCAAGGCGCTGATTTATTACATTAATCCGCTGTCCTTTATTATAATTGATTGAAAGATCTTTTATACTGGTCGACATTACATCTCCAATCCCTCCGAGTTTGGCATGTCCGAACATATCCTTTTCCTTGCTTTCAAATATCATATCATCATGCTCTTCCATCATAGCACCCTCTGAAACAAGCACGATGGAATATTTGCTTGGATTCCGGTTACGGTCTTCAACCAGCAGTTTGGTTAATTTTTCAACTTTAAATTTATATTCAGGTATGACACAACGGTTGGCAGCACCGGCCATTGTTGGTAACATGGCTGTAAATCCAGCGTAACGTCCGAAAACTTCTATGACAAGTATTCTTTCATGTGACCCTGCAGAGGTTCTTAGCGTGTTGCACAGATGGATTGTCCGGGTAACACATGTACTGAAACCAATACAATAATCCGTTCCCGGAACGTCATTATCCATGGTTTTCGGTATAGCAATTACCTTAACCCCTTCTTGATACATTCTCACGCCATAACTCAATGTGTCGTCTCCACCGATAGGAATCAGGTAATCAACTCCCAGATAATCCAGATTTTTAATGATCTCCGGTGTCAGGTCATTTATCTCTTTATTGTATTTATCTTTCAGATGTGATGGGACTATATTTTTCGGCACATGGCTAGGACGTGTTCTGGATGTGTGAAGAAATGTGCCACCTGTCCTTCCTGCCTTATTCACAATGTCCTCGGTCAGGATCATGAACTTATCATTATTTGATGCATGTTTGTCGCGAACAAGTTCCATTAATCCTGCCCATCCTCGCCTTAAACCGAGAACCTGATACCCCTCACGTAAAGCCCGGATTGTTATTGCCCTGATAGCCGGGTTCAGTCCTGGCACATCACCACCACCGGTAAGAATTGCGATGGTTCCTTTGATTTTTTTTGCACTGACCATAATATAAATGTTTAATTAATTTATCAGGAAAAGTAAATATATAAATTATTTAAATCAGTATAAATGGCTTTCCACAATTATACGAAAGAAATGAAAATTCAGGCTGTGGCTATAACAAAAAAATATGTTTTACCACAAAGACACCAGGAGTATGTGATTCACAAAAAATTCAATCTTAATAATTTAATAACTTAGCCTCTTCAATTAATTAACTTATTGAATATAATTTTATAATTCCTGTTTCTGATTCTATCCAGCACATGAATCAATCATACAATTCAAAAATTATTAGGAATTAATCCTTTCATCCATTAAATTTCATGATTTAAAATACACGTTATGCAAAGACCAACCATCGGACAATTGAGGTATTTTCTCAAAGACAGTATACGAAAGACAATAAATTTCGGGCATACTGATCAGTCCCGGGGAGTGCCTGCACCGCCTATACAAAAACCATACGAGACAGGAGTACAGTTAATTACGCTTAGTGATTTTGATAAGATTACATGTTTGAACGAAATTTCCCTTAACCAGGCAATCATTAAACGCAGAAGTCAACGATCCTATAAAAGTGAATCACTCAGTCTTGAAGAAATATCTTATTTGTTATATGTGACACAGGGTATCCGGATAAAGATAAGTGACAATGTCGCATTGAGGACTGTTCCTTCAGCCGGTGCCAGACATCCGTTTGAGACCTATATATGTGCTACTCATATCCGCGATCTTCAGCAGGGAATATACCGGTACCTGCCGGTTGAACATAAACTTTTCCTCCATCGTTCAGAAAGTAATCTCAAGTCCCGGCTTACGCATGCTGCATTCGGACAGGATTTTGTTGGAAATGCTCCGGCAGTATTTATCTGGACAACAATCCCATACAGAATGGAGTGGCGTTATGGAGAGGCAGCACATAAAGCAATCTTGCTGGATGCTGGCCACGTATGCCAGAATTTGTATCTTGCCGTTCAGGATATCAGTTGCGGAACATGTGCCGTAGCCGCTTATGATCAGGAGGCAATGGATCAGTTGCTGGATCTGAACACAGAAGAAGAATTCGTAATTTATCTTGCACCAGTGGGGAAAATCTGAATTATGTGGAATAAAATAAGGAAAATACTTATCTGGATTGTTGTTCTTCCAATTCGTATATACCAGTGGACAATTTCTCCATTGCTGCCACGATCCTGCAGGCATATCCCAACCTGCTCGCAATATGCAATCGAGGCCTTGAAGATCCATGGTCTGTTCACCGGCACATATCTTGCAGCCCGACGAATCCTGCGTTGCCACCCGTGGGGAACACACGGTTATGACCCTGTTCCACCAAGACCATATAAAATATTCAAATTCAAAAAAATCAAATTATAAAGTAAGTATCAGCGATTAAATATGGCTACTATGGATGAACATGGAAGTATTGAAGGACTGATCGGAGAAGAAATTCATTTTGAAAATGTTTTTCAATTCCTTGCAGATATTTTCAAACATGCATCTGTTATTACAGTATTTGTTGTAATCATCATGGTTTTTATAGAATATCTGACAGTCCAGACAAAGGGCAACTGGAGTAAACCCTTCGAGAAAAATCCTTTTCTCCAGGTATTTTTTGCTGCAATTATGGGTATTATCCCCGGATGTTTTGGAGTCTATATTATCGTTACACTTTATGTGCACCGGGTATTTAATTTCGCTGCTCTTGTCGTCGCCATGATTGCCACATCAGGGGATGAAGCATTCATTTTACTTGCAATGGTACCCTCCAGGGCTTTATTACTATTGCTGGTTATGTTCTGTATATCACTCATCACTGGATTAATCCTGAACCTCACTCCTGCCGGTAAATCCCTGTTGTTTCTTCCGGTCAATCACATGAAACTGCATACACATAACCCGGACTGTACTTGTTTTGAACCATCCCTGATCATTCCCCAGCTTAAAAAGATCTCATTTGAAAGGGCAATTTTACTGAGTGCAGGAATCATTTTTACAATCTTACTCCTGAGTGGCGACCTGGGGCCTGTAAAGTGGACCGTTAGCAAGTTCATCTTTCTGGCTATTGCATTTACAGGTATATTTATCGTTTCGACAGTTCCTGACCACTTCCTTACAAACCACCTGTGGGACCATGTAATAAAAAAACATTTTATGAAAGTATTGCTCTGGACCTTTGGTGCTTTCCTTGTCATACACATCGGCCTGGAATTCCTGCAACTGGAAGCCTGGCTGAAAAATAATATATTCATCGTCCTTATTATCGCCCTGGTAGTGGGTATTATTCCTGAATCCGGACCACACCTCATATTTATTACTTTGTTTGCAAGTGGTTCAATCCCGTTTAGTATAGTTCTGGCAAATTCAATCGTTCAGGATGGTCACGGAGCATTGCCACTCCTTGCAGAATCAAGAAAAGGATTTATACATATGAAGGCGATCAATTTGCTTGTGGGATTCCTGGCCGGGATGGCCGGCCTTCTGCTTGGCTTTTAAAGGCCCCTGATATATTTTAGAAGTAAAATATTTCTTTTACTTTTCCACTGTAAAAAGTTTAATTTTGTCTTAATTAATCAACAAATTTGAACATTACAGCAGGGAACTCCCATAAAATTTTTCTCGAGTCTTTGAGTAGTTTATTAGGGAAAAACTTTATGTCCGTTTATTTCAATTAAATTTCAGATATGTATACAATCCATAAGACTGTTATTGAGGAAGCCTGGGAAAACAGGGCTATGTTAAATGACCATGATGTGAAGGAAACGATTCGTTTTATCATTGATGAGCTTGATCAGGGCCATATAAGGGTTGCTGAACCAGCCGGTGTTGAATGGCAGGTAAACGAGTGGGTTAAAAAGGCTGTTTTACTTTTTTTTATCATCAATGAGATACAGATCATTGACCTGGATCCTTTTCAATTCTATGATAAAATTCCGTTGAAAAGAGGTTATAAAGAATTGGGGGTAAGGGTAGTCCCTCATGCTGTCGCACGCTATGGATCCTATCTTGCGAAAAATGTTGTTCTCATGCCCTGTTATATTAATATCGGTGCCTTTGTCGATGAAGGAACAATGGTAGATACCTGGGCAACAGTTGGATCATGTGCACAGATTGGTAAAAATGTTCATCTCAGCGGAGGAGCTGGTATAGGTGGTGTCCTTGAGCCTGTCCAGGCAGCACCTGTTATTATTGAAGATAATTGTTTTATAGGTTCCCGCAGCATTGTTGTAGAAGGGGCAAGAGTACAGAAGGAAGCAGTATTGGGAGCAAATGTCGTTATCACCCAATCGACAAGGATTATTGATGTTACAGGAGAAAAGCCGGTTGAATATAAGGGATTGGTCCCTCCGGGATCTGTGGTTATACCGGGAAACTATCATAAAAAATTCCCTGCAGGTGAGTTCGGCGTGTCCTGTGCCCTGATTATTGGGAAACGCAAGGAATCAACTGATAAAAAAACATCGTTGAACCAGGCTCTGAGAGATTTTAACGTTCCGGTTTGATCTACTAAAGGTGCAATTTGAAAAACTATTCTGAATTACCCTTGAATCCTGAACAGATAGCGTGGAGCATGGAGTATGGTGCATGGTGCATAGTGTATGGAGCATGGTGCATGGAGCATGGTGATTGGAGCTTCTAAATGAGAACGTAGAAACTTTAATACATACCTCTGAACCTGGAACCTTTAACTTTAAACTTTGAACTTTAAACTTTGAACTTTGAACTTTAAACTTTAAACTTTGAACTTTGAACTCTGAACTTTAAACTTTAAACTTTGACCTTTGACCTTTGACCTTTAAACTCTGAAATCTGAGCGACAATGCGAATTGGTTTTGATGCAAAAAGAGCCTATTTTAATTTAAGCGGGCTTGGAAATTACAGCCGGAATATCATTTATCATCTCAGCCAATTCTATCCCGATCATGAATATTTTCTGTATGTCCCGCGACCTCCTCAAAAAAATGAATCTAAGATTTTCCCGGACCAGCGGCCGTCTCTTCCGGAATCCTGGATATCCAGACAACTACCATCTGTCTGGAGAAGTTACTGGCTTGGAAAGAGACTTGAACTGGATAAAATCGATATCTATCACGGTTTGAGTAACGAAATTCCCTTCGGCATTCATACATATGAAGTAAGATCAGTTGTTACTGTTCATGACCTGATATTTATGAGATATCCCCAATGGTATAGCAGTATTGACAGGGAAATCTATAAACGCAAGACTCATTACAGCTGCCTGAAAGCCAGCCATATCATCACAATTTCCGAACAGACACGATCGGACATAATACGGTATTTTAATGTTGATCCTGAAAGAATAGATGTTGTTTATCAGACCTGTAATAAAATCTTTCATCAAGAGGTCAGTCCATCCACAAAGGAAGAGGTACTTGCTAAATACGACCTTACACAGGGATATATTCTTTCTGTTGGAACTGTTGAGAAACGTAAAAACCTCCTCAATATCGTCAAAGCAATCCACCATGGCAGGATAACCATTCCGCTGGTTGCAATAGGACGACATACAAGCTATGCCAGTCTTGTTAAAAAATATATTCAGGATCACCATCTTGAAGAAATAATATTCCTTGAGAATGTTCCGGATGAAGATCTTCCCGCGCTATACCAGATGGCCCGGATATTCATTTACCCATCAATCTTCGAAGGATTTGGGATACCTATCCTTGAAGCCTTATATTCAAAGGTTCCTGTAATTACAACTGACGGCAGCTGTTTCCCGGAGGCAGGAGGGGATCACTCATGCTACATCGATCCTGAAAATGTTGAACAATTAGCAGAGGCTTTGAATAAAATCCTGGCTGATGATAACCTCAGAAAGAAAATGATCGAAAAGGGATATGAACATGCACTTAAATTCAACGACAGGGTGATGACTGATAATATAATAAGGGTATATCAGAAGGTAATGTAATAAAATTGGTTTATTAGTATATTGGTATATTGGTGTGTGGGGGTGTTGGGAGAGAGTGTGATATTTTTGGACAGAAAATTACGGACGTTATTAAAAATGCGAAACCACTAATGGAACGGGATATTGCCAGATCGTTGGAAGTACTTAAAGAAGGGGGCTTAATCCTCTATCCCACCGATACAATCTGGGGTATAGGATGTGACGCGACGGATTATGATGCTGTCCGGAAGATCCTGAACTTAAAAAAGCGTACTGATATGAAGAGCCTGCTTGTGTTGCTCGACGATGAAGGTAAATTACATCATTATGTCAATACCATACCGGATATTGCATGGGATATCAGGAAAGTTACCGACCGTCCACTTACAATTATTTACCCACAAGGTAAAAACCTGGCCAGCAATTTATTACATAAAGACGGTTCAGTAGGTATCAGGATTGTACTGGATGATTTCTGTAGAATATTAATCAGCAGATTTGGCAAACCACTGGTTTCAACGTCGGCAAATATTTCGGGAGAATCTTCTCCATCAAATTACAGGGAGATATCTGAAACAATAAAATCCGGTGTGGATTACATTGTCCAATGGCGACAGGAGGAAACATTTAAGGCTATACCATCAGGTATTATTAAACTGGGAGAAAAGGGCGAAGTTGAGATAATAAGAAAATAAAAAAGGTGTCTCAAAACGTTCTTAAAAAGCTTCACGTAAAGTTCGCAGAGCGTCCGCAAATATCACAAAGTGTTGATTAATAAATACCCGGACTTTGCTTACCTGATGATTTTCTCAACGTACTTTGCGTGAAAAATTAGTCTTGAGACACCTTCTTTATTTTATCAATTAATTCTTCAATATCTATTCTATCTTCCTGACCTTCCCGGACCCGGAGACAGATGCATCTATTGTGGGATTACCAGCATAATATACTGTTCCGCTGCCTGATATGGCAGCCTCCAGATCTTTCACCGCATTGATCTTACAACTTCCTGAACCACTGATGTGTATACTTGCTTCCTGTACACTGAATCCTTCGGCTGCACAACTGCCTGAACCACTGATACTCATCTGCATTTCATCAGCGGAACCTCCCAGGTTGATATTACCGGATCCGGAAATGGCAGCATCAACTTCATCACATGTCAGTTCCTTTATGTGTATTTTACCACTTCCACTTACACTTATTTCCATTTCATCTGACTTAATAGCTGTTTCAGCATTAAGGCTTCCTGAACCTGAAAGAAACAGTCCATCAACTTCCGGCATGGTAACCCACACTTTTATCTTGGATGTTGTTCTTACATTGTATACCGAAAATTTAATTTTTAACTTTCCATTCTCAACTTCAGTTTCTATCTTCTGAAGGATGTCTTTATCTGCTTCGAGAACCACTTTCTGAGGACTTCCCTGTGATAAATAGAGATCTCCCGGAATACTCATCCCGATGGATGTGAATTTATCTACAGTCCTCTCTTCTTTTACCTGTGCATGTATAGCCACAGCAAAAGCAAGGAAGACCAGCGTTAAAACAATGGATAAAGATTTTGCTTTCATGATGGTAAATTATTTATGATTTGATCAGATAATATAAAGACCAGCTAAAATTGAGAACGCTGCATGAAGTCTTTAAAAAAGCAGATTCATATTTCTAGCAGTCCTTCAGGTAAATCAACCATTATGCATCTGGTTTTTTCATTTATCTCATGGATGAGATCCTGCTGTACAGGTATCAGGATTTCCTGTTTGCCATATTCAACCCGAAATAATGAATTACCCGGGATTTCATCTATCCCTGTAATCTTCCCTATTTTGCCATAACGCATATCAATGACCATATACCCAAGAATTGTTTCGGTGGAATATTTATCCGCAGTGTGCAGAATATCTGATTTGTGAATAAATGCTTGCTTGTCTGTAAGTTTTGCTGCCTGTTCGGGTAAATCTATATCCTCAAGATCAATCAGAATTTCATTATCCTTAACGTGTGTACAGGAAGCAATAAAAAATGGGACCAGTAATCCGTCTATCTCGATCCATACTATTTCCCATTTAGCTTTAACCTTCGGTATTTTACTTTTACTCCTTATGACCAGGCCACCCGAAATACCACGTGTCTTTACAACCATTCCAAGGGAAATATAATCCTCCCTTGCCATAATGTATGATGATTTTGATTAGGATTTTTCTTCCTTTGTGTCTTCCTCAGGTTTTTCCGGAAGTTCTTTTCCTTCTGTTTCATTGTCCACCTCTTCCCCCTCTGTTCCGCTATCAGTTTCCTGAGTCTCCTCAACCGGTTCTTCATCAGCCGGTTCTGCTTCCGGTTCGCCGGACGATGTAACCTGCTCCTGCGGTTCATCCAATCCTGTATCCCCGGCATCTGTTTCCTCAACTGGTTGTTCGACAGTTTCTTCCATTTTTTCTTCAGCGGCAGGTTTGGCTTCTGGTTCATCAGCTGCAACTTCCTTATCCACCACTTCATCCTCTACCGCTGGTGCTTCAACCCCGGCATCTTTCTGTTCCTCTTCTGCCAGTTTTGATGCCTTCTTCAGAATTTCTTCGGCCCTCGCATCACTTATTTTTGTCTCCCGTTCGACACGTTTCCTGACCATATCATCTCTCTCTTTGGCAATTCTTTCACGCTTGGCGTCTATTTTTGCCTCCTTCTGTTTTAACCATTCCTGAAATCTTTTTTCTGCCTCCTCTTCACTGAATGCTCCCTTTTTCACTCCACCAAGAAGATGCCTTTTCATTAAAATTCCTTTGTAAGATAAAATTGCTCTTACAGTTTCGGTGGGCTGGGCACCCTTATCAAGCCATTCCATAGCTTTGTCAAACTCAATGTTGATGGTGGCAGGATTGGTATTTGGATTGTAAGTCCCTATTCTTTCAATGAACCTGCCATCCCGTGGCGCCCGGCTGTCTGCGATAACAATATGATAGTACGCAAACCTTTTCTTTCCATGACGTGCTAATCTGATTCTTACGGACATACGTTCAAAATTAATTTATTAAACCTTTCTGAAATCAGGTGTGCAAAGATAGATAAATATGCTGATCTTAAAAGAAAATTCTGCTTTTTTTTATCCCTGATTTAAATCGCTTAATTTCAGCAAATACTGAATAAATACAATCCATTTCTCCCAGATTTATGAATATCCCTTCCTGATAGTTATCGTGAGTTATCATACGCAGTTTTTTAGACGTTTCACAATTTTATTTGAGGTCGTTTTTAAAGAATTTTGTGACCTCTGTGATATCCTTCGTGACCTTTGTGTTTAAAATTTTTATTCAATATTTATTAACATCATCCTGTTCCCTTATTTCAATTTCTTATTTTTACCTGAAGGAAATTCTGCTGCCCGTGCTTACAAGATTCCTGATTCTCCCAATACATTGAACCATGGCTGCTTTTGTACATTTGCACGTTCATACACAGTATTCTATTCTTGATGGTGCATCAAGTATTCCTCTGCTTCTTGATAAAGCCAAAGAGAATAAAATGAAGGCTGTGGCAATTACGGACCATGGTAATCTATTTGGTGCCAAGGAATTTCAAAATGAAGCTAAAAGCCGGGCCATCAAGCCAATACTCGGATGTGAAGTTTATTATGCTAAAAGAAGCCGGCACGATAACACGGAAAAAGATGACCGGAGCGGATATCATCTGATCCTGCTGGCAAAGAATAATACCGGATATCATAACCTGGTAAAGCTTGTTTCCCTTGCCTATATCGAAGGTCATTATTATAAACCCCGGATTGACAGGGAGTTGCTCACGAAATATCATGAAGGCCTTATCGCCTCTACAGCCTGTCCTGGAGGTGAGATCCCATCATATATTCTGAATGGCCAGATTGATCTGGCCGAGGAGGCACTGCAATATTTCCTTGAAACCTTTGGAGATGATTTTTACCTTGAGCTTCAGCGTCATTTTACTGGAGACCCTGCATTTGATCATGATACCTTTGCAAAGCAACAACTCGTTAACGAAAAACTGATCGATTTTGCAAAAAAGTACCGGATAAAACTGATTGCCACCAATGATGTTCATTTCATTAACCAGGAGGATGCTGAAGCACACGACAGGCTTATTTGTCTGAATACCCAGACTGAGCTGGATGATCCTAACCGGCTGAGGTACACCAAACAGGAGTGGTTTAAGACACAGGAGGAAATGAATGAGATCTTTGCTGATATCCCTGAAGCACTTGAAAATACAGTTGAGATAGCAAATAAGGTTGAGACCTATGACCTCAACAGGGATCCTATCATGCCAGACTTTCCCTTACCGGAAAACTTTAATGACCCGGATGAGTATCTTCACCATCTCACCTATGAGGGAGCCAAAAAACGGTATAGTACTATAGATGATGAGTTAAGGAAACGTATCGATTACGAACTCGGAGTTATAAAAAAAATGGGGTTCCCGGGGTATTTTTTGATTATTCAGGACCTGCTGCGGGAAGCCCGGGAGATGGGCGTCTCTGTGGGGCCCGGAAGGGGCAGTGCGGCCGGTTCTGTTGTAGCCTACTGTAATTATATTACGGATATCGACCCAATAAAATATGGTCTCCTTTTTGAACGCTTTTTGAATCCCGATCGTATCTCATTGCCGGATATTGACATTGATTTTGATGAAGACGGCCGAGATCTTGTATTGCAATATGTAGTTGAGAAATACGGTAAGAACCATGTAGCACATATCATTACATTCGGAACCATGGCAGCCAAAATGGCTATCAGGGATGTTGCAAGAATTGAAAAATTACCACTTGCCGAAGCCGATCGCCTGGCAAAGCTGGTTCCGGAGCGTCCGGGGATAACCCTCAGGAAAGCCTACAAGGAGGTAAAGGATCTGGAAGAAGCAAGAAACGCCGGTAATCCGCTGGTCAAAAAAACCCTTCAATATGCTGAAACACTTGAAGGTTCTGTCAGACATACAGGATTACATGCATGCGGAATTATTATTGGCAAAGAAAACCTTATTGAATATATCCCAATCTGCAAATCCAAGGAGACTGATCTGCTCGTCACCCAATTTGATGGGAATCATGTTGAATCTGCCGGTATGCTCAAAATGGATTTCCTTGGATTAAAAACGCTATCCATTATTAAAGATGCAATTGAAATTATAAAGCATTCAAAAGGGATTGTCATTAACATGGATGAGATCCCCCTTAATGATCAGAAAACCTTTGAACTCTACAGTCGTGGTGAGACGACCGGCCTGTTCCAGTTTGAGTCTGACGGGATGAAAAAACATCTGAGAGAACTCAAACCAAACCGTTTTGAAGACCTGATTGCCATGAACGCTCTCTACCGGCCGGGTCCTATGGATTATATCCCCAGCTATATTAAGAGAAAACATGGCAGGGAGACCGTTCATTTCGATCTCCCGGTGATGGAAAAATACCTCAAAGACACCTATGGAATCACGGTGTACCAGGAACAGGTTATGCTCCTCTCCCAGGCAATGGCGGGTTTTTCCGGAGGACAGGCCGATTCACTCAGAAAAGCGATGGGCAAGAAGAAAAGAAAAATGATGGATGAGCTAAGGGAGATGTTTATCGAAGGATGTGAAAAAAGTAAAATTACCAGGCGTATAGCTGAAAAGGTCTGGACCGATTGGGAAGCTTTTGCACAGTATGCATTCAATAAATCACACTCAACCTGTTATGCCTACGTGTCTTATCAGACAGCATATCTGAAGGCTCATTACCCGTCCGAGTTCATGGCCGCAGTCCTCAGCCGGAACATCAACGATATTAAAAAGATAACGGTATTCATGAGTGAAGCAAAACGAATGGGACTTTCTGTAATGGGCCCTGACATCAATGAAAGTATGATCAAATTTACCGTTGGGAATAATGATGTTGTCCGGTTCGGGCTTGGAGCTATCAAAGGACTGGGGGAATCGGCAGCTTCAAAAATACTGGAAGAAAGAAAAAAGAATGGCCCGTTTAAAGATATTTTTGATTTTGTTGAACGTGTTGACCTTCAGTCGGTTAACAAAAAAAGCCTCGAAGCACTGGCAGCCTCCGGTGCGTTCGACTGTTTCAGGAATATTACACGTGGCCAATATTTTGCTGAAGACAGTAAAGGAACATCTTTTATTGAAAACCTTATCCGTTTTGGTCATCAGGTGCAATATAATAAACAGACCAACCAGCAATCCCTTTTTGGTGATGACATGAACCTGCATTACAGCAGACCTGAGATTCCGCAAACCGACGATTGGTCTTTGCTCTATAAACTGGATAAAGAAAAGGAGTTAATCGGGATGTACCTTACTGCCCATCCTCTCGATAATTACAGGCTCGAAATTGAACATTTCTGCACACATTCACTTTCCGACCTGGAAGATCTCAGGTCACTGGAAGGCTCAGAAATTTTCATTGCCGGACTTGTAAAATCGCATACTTCAGGATTCACAAAGAACAATAAACCATATGGTACAATTATCATTGAAGATTATACCGATTCTTTCAGGATTGTCCTGTTTAACCTCGATTACGTCACATTTAAAAATTTCTTCACTCCTGGCTATGCACTGATGATCAGGGGTGTTGTGCAGCCAAGACAGTTTGGGAACCTGAATGAACATGAGCTGAAGATTAAAACTATTACCATGCTCCCGGATGTCAGGGATGAAATGATTAAAAGCCTTTTATTACGCATCCCTCTCGAAAGCCTTTCGGATGACGTAATTACCGGCCTGAAAGATATTACAACTCCCAATTCAGGCAAAACAATGCTAAGATTCAATATTTATGATCCTGAAGAAAGAATAAATGTTGAGATGTTTTCCAGAAGCCAGAAAGTGAGAGTCACAGACGATTTAATCAGATACCTGGCAAATCATCCGGAAATTGAGTTTAAGTTGAACTGAATATAAGTTAGATTAACTCCTGAAGGTGCACACAGACGAAGAGTACCGAACTTTATATTTTTAAACCGAATATTTAAATATATAATCTCAAGACAATGGCACATGAAATTAACGATCAGAATTTTGATGAAATAGTCCTGAAGGCCGACAAGCCTGTTATTGTCGATTTTTGGGCTGAATGGTGCGGTCCCTGCAGGATGGTTGGTCCGATCCTCGATGAGATCGGTGAGGAATACAAGGATAGGGCGCTGGTGGTTAAACTTGATGTTGATAGCAATCCGGAAACTACAATCAGGTTTGGGATACGTAACATCCCAACAGTCTTATTCTTTAAAAACGGTGAGATTGCCGATAAACAGGTTGGAGCGGTTCCAAAAAATAACTTTACTGCCAAGCTGGAAGCTTTGCTTTAAAAAGATGATATCGAATATATCTGTTTTCTGTGCCTCAAGCCAGAAGGTTGACCCGGTCTATCTTCAGGCAGCCTTTGAATTAGGACAGCTCTTCTCACACCATGGAATCCATGTTTTCTATGGTGGTGGTGCGGTTGGCCTGATGGGACGGCTCGCTGATGGGGTGATGAAGGGTGGAGGTAAAATAACCGGAATTATCCCACAATTCATGCTGGACCAGGGATGGGGCCATCCTGGTATTCAACATATTGTGGTTCAGGATATACATGAACGCAAGAAGAAACTGGCGGAAAATGCAGATGCCCTTGTTGCCTTACCCGGTGGCGTTGGAACAATGGAAGAACTCCTTGAAATGATTACTCTGAAACAGCTCGGGCAGATTTTCTCGCCGATTGTAATCGTGAATATCAATGCTTTCTTCGATCCATTATTAAAACTGTTTGATCAGATGATCAAACAGCATTTTATGAGGGAAATCCATAAGAATATATGGACTGTAATTCAAAAGCCTGCCCATGCCATAGATGCCATTCGTGATGCTCCGGGGTGGGATGGATCAGCGATCAAATATGCTCCGGCATAGCAATGTGCCGGCTGGAGAGCCGTGAATCGTGAAATATTTGCGGAGCAAATATTCGCGAACAGGTTGTGTCTGTGGCCATATGGGAGCGAGCAATCGTGAATCGTGAGTCGTGAGTGGGGATTTGCGAAATAGCTGGATGTAAGACGGCTGACATCAAAACCTTCTCCCAATAACCAGGATATCATCAATCTGCTCGATATCCCCACGCCATGCCTCGATAGTACTCTCAAGGATTATCTTTTGTTCATCCATACTTTTATCCTGGATATTCAAAATAAGTTCTTTCATGGGCCCTGATTTAAACTTCTTTCCGCCAATACCGCCGAACTGATCTGCATAACCATCAGAAAACAAATAGATTGTATCCCCTGCCTTGATCTTTATTTCATGATTCGTAAATTTCTTCTCCCCTATATCTCCAACAGTTCTGCCGATTGCAAATCGATCACCCTTCGTTTCTATTAATTCACCACCCCTTATGAGATATATAGGATTGTAGGCACCGGAAAATTCAAGGATCTTATGCTTTGTATCATAGCAAATGAAGGTCATGTCCATACCATCTTTCACACAGTCCGTTTCATCGCCGGGATTCAGGGTATTATTGACCTCCTTATCCAGATAATGAAGTATTTCAGAAGGTTTTGTGATATTGTACTCCTTTATAATCTTATTGAGCATATTGTGTCCGATTATTGACATGAATGCACCGGGCACCCCATGACCGGTACAGTCAACAGCGGCAATGAATTCCTTTTCATCCTTTACATCCAGCCAGTAAAAATCACCACTTACAATATCCTTGGGCTTAAAGAGGATGAATGTATCCCTGAAAGGTATCTGTGGAGGAAGAATTGCGAATTGTATCCTCTTCGCATAGTGTATAGAATCTGTAATATCCTTGTTCTTCTGTGCCAGTTCTTCTTTCTGGGCCACAACCACTGCTGTCCGTTCTCTGACTTTCTCTTCCAGTATTCTGTTCTCACGGCGAAGATTACGTTCCCGCACCTTAATGTACAGCAATATGGATATTCCGCCAGTAAGGATACATATCATGATAAACCACCATGTCTGATAAAATGGCGGCTTAATCTGAAATGCATAACTAACCGGAACTGAATTCCATATTCCGTCACTGTTGCTGGCCTTTACCATAAAGATATATTTACCAGGTTTCAATGCCGGGTATGTGGCAGTGGTCTGATCTGTTTCCGGCATCCAGTTAATATCCGCACCTTCGAGTTTAAACTGGTATCTGACAGCATCAGGATTTGTCAGACATATACTTGTATAATCAAAGATGATTGAGTTTTCAGTATATTTTAGCTTCATTTCCGGTATCATTCCCCACTCTTCCAGATTAACTCTCATTCTTGTGATATGTGTGAGCGGTTCGATCTGTAAACGATATTCCAGGTCAGGATTATACCTGATAACACCCGCTACTGTTCCGAACCAGATATTTCCATCATGATCCCTGAAAGCAGCATTATTCTTTGTCTCTATACCGGTAAAACCATTTTTACCGGTATATGTATAAATTTTGTTCTCTTCCGGTGAATATCTGTTTAATCCTCTGTTTGTTCCAAGATAAACATCATTCTTATCATCCGTTATAACCAGTGTGATCAGGCTTGCCAGTAAACCATTCTGGCGTGAGAAATGGGCTGCAATTGTATCACCTGCAACAGCATAAACACCCTGTCCTTCCGTTCCCGTCCATATCCATCCCCTGGGATCTTGGGTAATACAGGTTGGTGTAAAGCTGATACCCAGGTTCACCTGTATAGCAGTATCACCGGTGATCTTTGTTAAGCCTTTTCCCCTTGCTCCAACCCATACGGTGCCCTGTGCATCTGCATAAATTGCTGAAATATCCGAACCGGCAAGACCATGTATTTGTGTAAGTCTTTGAATTTGATTGTTATCAATATCATAAAAAATCAACCCATCGATTGTACCTACCCATAGATTATTTTCCCCGTCGATGTCCATAGCACTTACAATACCCTGCCTGTTGTATGAGTTCAGCAGGAAGCTAAAATTTAGTTTGCCCGATGAAGGAACATATTCGAAAGTGCCTGCATCATTTGTTCCAATCCAGATATGTCCGTTGAGATCTTCCTTGATGAACCTGATCTGGTTACCCATAACATATTTGTCGGAGGTCAGGTGCGTATACCGACGGGATGTGCCGGCAGAAGGATCATAAATTGTAATTCCGCCATTTGTCCCAAACCAGTATTTCCCGGATCGATCCTGTAACACAGCCCATACCTGGTTATCAATGATACCATCATCGGTGGAATATGTCACAAAATGTTCTCCCTTAAAGATGGCAAGCCCATTTTCATTTGTGCCTATCAGTATATTCCCCTCAAGATCCTCAACAATACAACGGATTTTTGTATCTGTCAATCCATTTGAAAGGTCAAAAGTGACCATTCCATCCTCCCTTAACCGGCTGATCCCTCCACCCCACGTGCCAATCCAGATATTACCTTTACTGTCTTCAAAAAGTGAACTGACAATATTTTCACCGAGACCATCCCTGGTATTATAAAAAATAAATGTATCAATCTCAGGATTGTATTTATAAAGACCATCATGATGTGTTCCAAACCAGAAAATTCCCTTTGAGTCTTCAATCATTGTAATGATCTGGAAATACAACGGCATTTTCTCTATATAGAACTGGTCAAAATCATTTTCATCCTGATTATAGAATTTTATCCCTATATCAGTAATAAAATATAAAGTTCCATCTCTGCCCGTATAAGATTGGAATACCTGGTCGCTCAATCTCTTTCCAAGATAATGTTCGTACTGCAGTTCGTACAGGGAAGCTTCAGGATTCCATATACAAATAACCCCGTCACCTGCAGTGGTTATCCATAGATTACCCCGCCGGTCTTCTGAAAAAGAGGTGACATCACTATCAAGAAAAGAAGAAAAGATTTCAAGTTTTTCAAACTTTTTACCATCATACCTCGTGATTCCTCCTCCACGGTGTCCTAACCATATTCTTCCTGCACTGTCTTCATGCAGTGCCTGTATGCCATTTACAGCCAGCCCGTTTTCACTTGTGAAGTTTTCAAATGTGATCCCATCAAAACGCGACACACCACCATCTGTACCCAACCATATATAATCATTCCTGTCCTGGATGATGGCATACACTTTGGATTGTGCCAGCCCCTGCTGTACACTGTACTGGTCAAAGAAATAAGTTTGTGATCCCAGGTTGTGTGAAAGGATCAATAATGCAATAAAAAAGACTATTCGCTTCGAAGAGTGAATAGTCTTAAAAATTCTCAAATAATTAATAATCATTTTGATATAAAGAAAAAGGTTCCATCCTCATCTTCGAGTCCTGCTATTTTCCCAAACTGAGGCTTTTGCTGATTATTTTTGACTACAGCACTTGTCACCTTGGTTACTATACTTTCAATTGGAATACAGGCATCCGGATTATTGGCGAGGGAATTTGCGAAAGTCCTGGTAAACTGGGAATTATCAATAGCCAGCTCATAACCGGCAGAGGAAAAGACCTGGGATGACTTAAACCGTGTTGCCTGCCAGTCATCGCAGCTCTTTACCTTGTTATCTGACCTCATGGCCTGGTAAAAGCTTGGACCTGATTCACAGGCATCTGTAATAACCAGGGTATGTGTAACATAATTGGCATAAGATTGCATGGAGGCTTTCAGGGCGTTAATATTGAAGTAGGTAAATTCATCATCCCTTTTTGCATCTGTGGGAATCCAATAGCCTGTTTCATTGATGAATTTGCCATGACCCGCATACCATATTAATAAGGAATTAACCCTGTTGCTCCTCACCAGATCACGGAGTTCTATGGAAAAGAATCTTTCCATATCGCTCTTAGTCATATTCTTTTTATGGATGATATTATGGACCTGATACTTAACAAGAGCGGCTTTCATCAGGCTGACATCCTTCCCGGGTCCCTCCAGGCTGGCAAATGTTTCATAACCAGAATTTTCAATAAATATCGCCCATGTCTTACCCATCGGGTTTGCCTCGGAAAGTATAGCTGACTCCCGGTTGAGGGTAAATTCAGCCTCTGTCCTGTTACCATAAATATCCTCAACTGTGACAAGGATTTTATTTTTATTTAAAATATCCAGGTTTGCGGAAAATGCAGGATTTATTTCATCAGGAATATAACTGGCAAGGACACCGTTGATGATAATACTTTTTATCAGGCTTTCATCCTCAATTTTGCCTTCAACATAAATATTAGGATTGTTTGAATCCATGAATATCTGACCATCATCAGATGCATAAGGAGCAAGAATATATACTTCAGGTGGTACCACCTCTGTAAGATTTATGGTATACCTGTCAGATCTGGTATTGTCGTAGACATCTGTTGCAGCAATCATGAGGTCTTCCTTGCCTTCAATATCCAGGGCAGCAAGGAATTCATAAAAACCTGTTTCCTCATTTTTTACGACCGGGAACTGAAGGTCATTGATCTGTAAGGCCTTGATATCACTCTCATCTTCAATCTGGCCTTTCATGGTTATCACCTTTGAGCCCTTTGGAAACTGAAGTAATGCCTTATCCCTGGGCTTCGGATCGAGAATTACGATGACCGGTTGATTACTTTCCCTGTGTAGCTCGAACAATCTTTTTTGTGTCTCCTCCATAAGTTTCTCAGCTTCCGGATCATACCCGGTCAAAGCCATCATTGCTTCATAATCCTTGATGGCTGCCTTGAAATTTGCGATCTGTTCATAGGAATATGCTCTTTTATATAATGCCTCCGCATTTTTTGGATTAAGCATTAACACCTTTGTAAAGTCATTGATAGCATTAGGATGCTGCGTGAATTCCTGGTAGTAACAACCCCTGATAAAATACATCTCCTCATCATCGGTATTCATCAGGATATTCTTAGAAATATCATCGATTGCTTTGGGATAATCCATCTGTGCAACATAGATTTTGCTCCGAACCACGTATGCTTTGCGATTATTCGGATCCAGTTCCAGAGCCCTGTTAACATGGTTCATCGCAAAAGGTAGTTTGTTGAGCTGGAGCCGCAGTTCAGCAAGTGCAATGTAAGCATCAATATTCCTGCCATCTTTACCCACTGCCTTCAGGTAATCCTCCTCAGCCGGGTTGAATCTCCCCAGCTTTTCATTTACCAGCCCCCTCAAATAGAAATTTTCTGATGTCTCTTTGAGTGTTAACGCAGTATTGCAGTTCTCAAGAGCTTCTTCATATCTCTCCATCGCAACCAGTATCATAGCCTTTATCCTGTAAGCATCAACATTTGTTCTCTTTAACTGAATGGAAAAATCGGCTTTTTCAATGGCTTTCTGATATTCACCAAGTAAATAATATAACCGGGCTGAATGGTAAAATACGTCTGTATTCTTGCTGAGAAAAGTAGCTGCCCTGTCATAGTCCGCAGCAGATTCTTCATACTTGCCAATCATCTCATATGCATTTGCACGGGCCATATATGCATCAGCATAATCCGGCTCCAGGTCAATAGCCTTGGTGAATTGTTCAATCGCATCATTGTAATTGGCTACCTCAACAAAATCTTCACCTGTTTTAAAATATTTCTTTGCATTCTGGCAAAAAATACCGGCGGGTAAAAAAGTTATAAATATCAATAACAAGATCTTTGAAGTTTTCATGATCTTAGAATTATTAAAACCAAAATTATTTATACGTCCTGATAATGAATTATGTTGCAATAATTATTGCTGTATTACAAATATAATCAATTATTTAACTCGACGGGAAAGGATTGTCCCGGTTTATGAAAAGAATACCATAAAAACCATGCCAGAAATGGTTGTCGGTTGTCAGTTATCAGTTGCCGGTTCTCGGTTCCTGGTTCTCGGTGAGTTAGGATGAGCGTGTGTAAAGGTGAGAAGGTGGGAGAGTTGGGACTGTATTAAAATTGTTTCCACATTTTACCCGCCAACTTTAAAAGGTACACATTTTTCGATTTTTATTTTTCGGGTTTACATGCCTGCCGGCAGATAGGTTTCGATTTTCGATATTTCGACATTTCGAATTTAAGCCATCTATTCTTTGCAAGTTGTCACCATTTAAAATGAATCTCGATGTCTATATATTTTAACCGTACTCTCTGCAAACTTAAACTGGGTGATTGGCTCGGAAGGCATAACAGGAGCAGGAACACCTTTCACAAAAGCCTTATTCCCAACCATGACTCTGGCCTCGTCCCAGATTCCTTTTTTAATAAATGCTCCAAGGAGTATCCTCCCGCCTTCCACAAGGAGAGACTGTATATCCTTTTCATACAAATATGTTAGTAATACAGAAATAATATCTGCATGTTTATCAAGTGTAACATAGGAAAGATTTTTCCCTGCCGGCTTAGGATTACTGGTGAATACCGTTGTTTCGGCCGTACCATCAAGAATATGCAGATGATCAGGCATGGTGTTTTTCCTGTCGATCACAAGTCTTAAAGGACTTTTTCCCGGCCAGTGTCTCGTATCCAAACGTGGATTATCCAGAATGGCAGTCCTTGAACCTATCAGTATAGCCTGTTCTTCCGCTCTCCATTTATGAACGAGTATACGTGAGGCTTCATCTGTGATCCAGTTAATCGTGCCCTGCTCATGGCCATTTCTGATTCTGTCTATAAATCCATCATTTGTCTGGGCCCATTTCAGGACAATATATGGTCGCTTTTTCTTATGGAAGGTGAAAAATCTTCTGTTGAGATGAATACACTCTTTCTTCAGAATATTAGTTCCGGCTTTGATCCCTTTATCCGTCAATTGCCTGATACCTTCCCCTGATACAATTGAATTTGGATCGGTTACACCAACGATAATCTTTTTCAGCCCGGCCTCCATAATCACTCCGGTACAGGGAGGTGTTTTCCCGAAATGTGAACAGGGTTCAAGGTTTACATAAAGCGTGGAATCCTTAAGAAGTTCGGGCGTTTTGATCGATTGGATGGCATTAACTTCTGCATGGTTCCCCCCGAAATACATATGATAGCCCTCCCCGATAATTCTGTCCTGATAAACAATAACACAACCTACCAGCGGATTTGGGGCAGTATTTCCCAGTCCTTTCCTTGCAAGCTCCAGGCATCGATACATATACTTTTCATGCATATCAGATAAAATTACCTGTTTTATTCTTTTTATACCTTTGAGATATGAAAAAGGCGCCCCGGACAATCGGAACATTTCGCGAATTTATTAAAAATGAGCTCACAGGCCTATATGCCGTTAAGGAAATCGAAAGCCTGACATATATCCTTTTCGGTGACCTGCTCAATATCCCGAAGCATGAAATCCATCTTCAACATGACCGGCTTATTAATGTTGATCAAGGCACGAAAATAATTGAAGCTGTTATTGGTTTAAAAAGTTTTAAACCAATCCAATATATCCTGGGCTATACTGAATTTTATGGACTAAAGATGCAAGTTACACCCGGAGTACTGATTCCAAGACCGGAAACGGAAGAGCTTTTAAAATGGATTGTAGATGAAAATCCTTCCGGTAACATTACATTCATTGATATTGGAACCGGTTGCGGATGCATTGCAATAGCATTGAAAATTCATCTGCCTGACAGCCGTGCATATGCCTCTGATATTTCTGACACAGCCCTGATGATTGCCCGGGAAAATGCGAAACTCCACCGGGCAGATATAACATTCTTTGATCATGACATAGTGTCAAAGGAAGAAGGAAAAAGGAAAAAGGAAAAAGTGGCATATGATAAGTCAGCTGAAATAAAGCAGGAATTTCCGGATATCTTCAAACAAAAATATGATATCATCGTAAGTAATCCTCCATATATCCCGGAGAGCGAAAAGGAGTATATGGATAAAAATATTACCGGGTGGGAGCCCTTTGAAGCCCTTTTTGTGCCTGATCAGGATCCGTTAATATTTTACAGGAATATTGGAGAATTCGGGTTACAATATCTTAAATTTAATGGGAAATTATATTTTGAAATTCACGAGAAACAAGGTGCCAGTATAAAAAGACTTTTACAAGAATTTGGTTACAGTAATGTTATTATCGGGAAAGATATTAACGGGAAAGACCGTATGATTCGCTGTCACAAAAAAAAAATCCAAATTCCTTGAGATCGTATGTTTTCAGGAATCAGACCCGCATCCGACTTATTCCCCTTAGTTCCGGGGCTGTGTCACGATTAATTTTTCACGCAAAGAACGCAAAGAAAACACCAAGCTCGTAAAAAACAGATTGCTATTAATCAGGACTTTGCGATCTTTGCGAGAAGCCTTTTAATGAAGTTGTGACACAATCTCCAGGGGGTGAGTCCGCAAATAAAGATAAATCATGAATCCGAAAGAAGCATTAACACTTGCACAATCAATTTGCAGCCGGCAGGAGCAATGCCGTCAGGATATACTGAGCAGGCTTGAAAAGTGGGGAGTCAATGAATCCGCAGCTGAGAAGATCGTTAAACAGCTGGAGAAGGATAATTTTATTGATGAAACCAGATATGCTTCATCATATGTGCGGGATAAAATAAAATTCAATAAATGGGGAAAGATTAAAATATGCTGGATGCTCAGGCAAAAAAATATTCCTGATGATATTATAGAGCAGGCCCTTGAATTGATTGACATGGATGGGTATGAATCCCTTCTTGAATCAGAACTGATCAAAAAAAACAGAACCCTGAAAGCTGATGATCAGAATACAAAAAAAAGAAAACTTATTCAGTTTGCCAGCCAGAGAGGATTCGAGAATGAGATCGTATACAAGATCATCAATAACCTCCTGCAATCTCGGTCCAAAAAATAAACATATTTTGTAATTTTGTAAACCATTATTAAACAATTTACAGCTACTATAAAAACCAACATATGATTACTTCGGAACAATTAAAGGAATTGAGAAAGCGGGAGAGTTCGCTGAGGAGGCATCTTTGACATTGAAAACAAACTGAACCGGATCAGAGAATATGAGGAACAGACCCGTGCAGCGGATTTCTGGAATGATTCACAGACCGCAGAAATAAGACTGAAAGAAATTTCGCTGCTAAAATCCTGGACCACTGCCTGCGACAAAGTGAAAAGCAGCATTGATGACCTTGAAGTCCTGCTGGATTTTTTTAATGAGGGTGAAGCCACCGAATCAGACGTACAGGAAAATTATCTCCATGCTTTAAAGCATATTGAGGAGCTTGAATCAAGGACCATGTTAAGTAATGAAGAGGATTCCCTGGGAGCAATTCTCAAGATCAATCCCGGGGCAGGTGGAACAGAAAGCCAGGATTGGGCTGAAATGCTTATGCGTATGTATATACGGTGGGGTGAACGAAACAGTTATGGCGTCAGAGAGATACATTACCTCCCGGGTGATGAAGCAGGAATAAAATCTGTTACCCTGGAATTCACTGGTGACTATGCATATGGCTATCTAAAAAGTGAAAATGGAGTACACAGACTTGTGAGGCTTTCTCCGTTTGATGCCAACAACAGGCGCCATACCTCTTTTGCTTCCGTATTCGTTTCACCAATTGTAGACGATTCCATCGAAATAAAAATTAATCCTGCCGACATAAACTGGGAGACCTACCGTTCGAGTGGTGCAGGAGGACAAAATGTTAACAAGGTCGAAACAGCGGTCAGATTAAGGCATTTCCCAACAGGTATTGTCATCGAAAACCAGGAAACAAGGTCGCAGCTTAAAAACAAAGAAAATGCGATAAGGATTCTTAAATCGCATCTGTATGAACTCGAGCTCAGGAAAAGAAGAGAAAAACAGGCAGAGATCGAAGGACTCAAAAAAAAGATAGAATGGGGATCTCAGATCCGCAGTTATGTGCTTCATCCTTACAAAATGGTGAAGGACCTGAGAACCGACTTTGAGACTTCCAATGTCCAGGATGTGCTCGATGGCAATCTGAATGATTTTATCAAGGAATATTTAATGCATTTTGGCGGGGCATAAAAATGCCCGGCATCAGTATGACAGAAAAGGGGCTGTATCACAACATCAATATAAGGCTTCACGCAGAGCACACAAAGTATTCACCAAGACCGCAAAGTATTGGTTAACAGACATGTATTCTTTGCGTACTTCATATTATCTTTGCGATCATTGCGTGAAATATTAGTTGTGACACAGCCCCACATCTAATTTTTAATTATTTTTAGAAACTTAAACTATACTGAGTCATGACTAAATTAATCCGATTCACTATTCTGGCAGCAATAATCTCATTAATCTGCCAGACCTGTAAGAAAGACGATGAATTTTATCACATCACTGCATATGAAGAAAATCTTCATTATTATGTAAATGAGTATCGAAAATCAAAAGGGCTCAATGAACTGGTTCTCCAGCCGGTAATGGTCATTGAGGCTCAGGCAAACAGTGTTGACTGGAAAAATGGCGGAGATCCATCCACCGGGCTTCAGGACCGGTTCGAAACTGTTATCGAAAAAATCGGTGGAACCAGTAATGGCGCCATCACATCCATTGTATACAACCTTTCAGCCGACAGTGTTGTTCACTATTGGGCGCGTGATACGATTGCCGACAAGATATTGCTCGGAACTTATACACAATCAGGGCCGGGTATTGCAAGGGGAAATGATGATAAAATTTACGTCACACATATGTTTTTGTATATTCCAAAATAATAATTCACATGACTACAAGGATAGAAAAAGACACAATGGGGCCTGTGGAGGTTCCATCTGATAAGTATTGGGGTGCCCAGACCCAGAGATCAGTCAATAACTTCAAAATCGGGGATCAATTGATGCCCCTGGAAATTATCTATGCTTTTGCATATTTGAAAAAGGCAGCTGCCCTGACCAATTTAGAATTGGGTGTTTTAAGTAAAGAAAAAACAGAATTGATTGCACGCGTCTGCGATGAGATTCTTGACGGGCAGCACGATGACCAGTTTCCGCTCGTTGTCTGGCAAACCGGTTCAGGCACGCAGTCAAATATGAATATCAATGAGGTTATCTCCAATCGTACACATATACTTCTGGGTAATAAACTGGGAGAGGGACACAAAATGATTCATCCGAATGACGATGTAAATAAGTCACAATCGTCTAATGACACCTTTCCCACTGCCATGCATATCGCAGCATATAAGAGGATTACGGAGACCACCCTGCCGGGGATCAGAAAATTAAGGGATACACTTTCAAAGAAAGCAAAGGAATTCATAGAAATAGTGAAAATTGGCCGTACACACTGGATGGATGCAACACCTCTCACCCTTGGACAGGAGTTTTCCGGGTATGTTTCCCAGCTGGATCATGGTTTAAAAGCCCTTGAAAATACGCTGCCTCATCTTGCAGAGATAGCGCTTGGGGGAACAGCAGTTGGTACAGGGATCAATGCGCCAAAGGGGTATGCAGATCTTGTTGCCAAAAAGATTACCGGGCTTACGGGGTTACCTTTTGTGTCAGCACCCAATAAATATGAATCTCTTGCAGCCCATGATGCCATTGTGGAAGCTTCAGGGGCCCTGAAACGCCTTGCTGTCAGCCTGATGAAAATAATCAATGATATTCGTGTCCTGTCCTCGGGCCCGAGAAGCGGAATCGGAGAAATTATAATACCGGCAAATGAACCAGGATCCTCTATCATGCCAGGGAAAGTAAATCCCACACAAGCAGAAGCCCTGACAATGGTCTGTGCCCAGGTTATGGGTAATGATATGGCCATCTCCACAGGTGGAATGCACGGTCATTTTGAATTAAATGTATTTAAACCACTGATGATCGTTAACTTTCTTCAATCCGCACGGTTGCTCGGTGAGGCATGTGTCTCCTTCAACGATAATTGTGCTGTCGGTATAGAACCCAACCTGGAGACAATAAAAAAGAACCTTGAAAACTCATTAATGCTTGTCACTGCCCTGAATCCCCATATCGGATATGAAAAAGCAGCAGAGATAGCTAAAAAAGCCTATTCAGAAAATACTACCCTGAGAAAAGCAGCACTCGATCTGGGGTATGTTACAGAAGAAGATTTTAATAAATGGGTTGATCCCAAAAAGATGGTGGGGGAGTTATAGGTTACTTTATTCTATATCTTAATCTTTAACCACAGAATGTACAGACATAGATCAGAGTTCACAGAGGCTTGATAGATTCCATTACTCCGTGTGCTCTGTGAATACTCTGTGTGCTCTGTGGTTAATTTATTTTCTTATTTATTCCCGATTTGAATATTTCCCTTATTTTTGAACGAACTTTCTAATCCACCTGAATGGAATCCAATCAAGAAAGGCCAAAGCTCTTTTCAGAGTTCCCTCCTGTAAAAACTGAAGAATGGGAAAAAAAGATCCTTGAAGACCTGAAAGGAGCTGATTATAATAGCCTTTTATGGAAGACCTCCGATGGTTTGATATTCCGGCCCTATTACCGCAGGGAAGATCTGGCTGACCTTCAATATCTCGAATCATTCCCCGGCCAGTATCCATTTACAAGAGGCGACAGGATCCTTAACAATAAGTGGGAAATCCGGCAGGATATCCCTGTCAAGTCAGTTTCTGAGGCAAATAAAAAAGCACATGACCTGCTGGAGAAAGGAATCACAGCTCCCGGATTTGTTCTGGATGGGAATATTATTAAAACCGCGGACCACCTGGAAGAATTATTAGCAGGTATTGAGTTACAGAGAATTCCTGTCCATTTTACAATAAACTCCAATGACTTTTCACTCCTGTACTTACTATCCGCTTTAGTTCAAAAATGGGAATTAAATCCTGACCTTGTAAGAGGTTCATTGAATTTGGATCCCCTCGGCCATTTATTCCAGACCGGAAAATTCTTTGAAGATAGGGAGAATGATATGCTTATCTTGAAAAAAGCTGTCGAGTTCACTGCCTCACATCTCCCTGTATTTAAAATTCTTTCTGTAAATGCAGGCATTTTCCACAACGCAGGCGCTTCCATTATTCAGGAACTGGCTTTTGCTCTGGCTGCCGGAACAGAATACCTGTCTGCACTGACTGATCTCGGGCTTCATGGGAATGAAATTGTCCCGCGTATGATGTTTCATTTTTCCTCAGCAACAGGATACTTTGCTGAAATAGCAAAACTTCGTGCAGCAAGATTGTTATGGTCTGTTATTACGCATTCTTTTGGCTATTCCGGAACCGGTATTTCACCCATGTATATTCATAGTTCCACCTCTGAATGGAAAACAACCATCTTCGATCCCTACAACAATATATTAAGAGGTACAACAGGAACCATGTCTGCAATCCTGGGAGGTGCCGATTCGATAACCGTGACTCCTTTTGATCAGGCTACCGGTAATCCCGGTGAATTCAGTGAAAGGCTGGCCAGAAATATCCAGATCATTTTGAAGGAAGAAGCATACCTTGATAAAGTGGCTGATCCTGGTGCCGGATCATATTATATTGAAAATCTTACAGATAAAATTGCTGAATCAGCCTGGCAGCTTTTCCAGGAAATTGAAAAAAACAAAGGTATCATTCACGCTTTTAAAAAAGGATTCATCCAGAATTCTGTTGAGAAATATTCAAGGAAAAGGCTTTCTGATATTGCACAACGAAAAGAGATAGTGCTTGGTATCAACCATTACCCGGACCTGAATGAAAGAGTTTCATGGAGATTGAGTCAGGCTGAGCCCGCTGTTCCATCCGTATCTGAACAGGAATTATTTGCAAAACCACTAAAAAAAATACGGGCTGCTGCTGAGTTTGAAAATATAAGGCTCAGAACAGAAAAGGCAGCAAAAAGACCTGTTGTATTTCTTTTGACATTCGGTAATCCTGTGATGAGAAGGATACGGGCCGGGTTCTCAGCAGGTTTCTTTGCATGCGGGGGATTCAGTGTGGCAGTTAATACAGAAAACATTAAAATTGAAGAAGGGATAAAGGAAGCGCAAAACCTCTCTGCAGATATTGTTGTGATGTGCAGCTCGGATGAAGAATATACTGAAACAGGGCCAATGGTAGCAAAGAAATTGAAAGGTAAAACTATCATAGTTATTGCAGGTTATCCCGAACAATCGATTGAACATTTAAAAACAGCAGGGATTGAACACTTTATTCATACAGGATCGAATATTATAGAAGAACTCAGGAAATTTCAAGAATTATTGAAAATTTGAGACCCGATTTCAGTCATATTAATCTCAGGGATATTGCCGGACCGGAAAAACCACCTCCTGATAAGGGGAAAGGTCTTTCACAATGGTTTACACCTGAACATATACCTGTAAAAAGTGTATATACCCGGGATGATCTTGCAGGGATGGAACACCTGGATTATGCAGCAGGTATCCCTCCTTTCCTTCGCGGGCCCTATTCTACAATGTATGTTTTACATCCCTGGACTATCAGGCAATATGCAGGATTTTCCACTGCTGAGGAGTCGAATGCATTCTTTCACAGGAACCTTATAGCAGGGCAGAAAGGACTTTCTGTTGCTTTTGACCTTCCAACACACAGAGGTTACGATTCGGACCATGAACGGGTTGTTGGTGATGTTGGTAAAACAGGGGTAGCTGTCGATTCGGTTCTTGACACGAAAATTCTTTTTGATCACATCCCGCTGGATAAAATATCTGTCTCCATGACCATGAATGGTGCCGTTCTTCCCATCATGGCATTTTACATCGTTACTGCATTGGAGCAGGGTGTTCCCCTCGATTCCCTTACCGGGACGATCCAGAATGATATCCTGAAGGAATTTATGGTCAGGAACACATATATTTACCCCCCTGAATCGTCTATGAGAATAATTGCTGATGTTTTCAAATATACCTCACAACATATGCCCCGGTTCAATTCCATCAGTATCTCCGGGTACCATATACAGGAAACAGGTGCAACAGCAGACCTTGAGCTGGCGTATACCCTGGCAGACGGGCTTGAATACCTTCGAACCGGGGTAAATGCCGGACTGGATATTGATGCATTTGCTCCCAGGATTTCATTTTTCTGGGCCATTGGTATGAGTCATTTCATGGAAATTGCCAAATTAAGGGCTGCAAGAATGTTATGGGCAAAAATTGTCTCAGGATTTAATCCGAAAAATTCAAAATCTCTTGCCCTGCGAACTCATACCCAGACATCAGGATGGAGCCTCACCGAACAGGATCCTTTCAATAATGTTACAAGAACATGCATTGAAGCAGTGGCAGCTGTTTTAGGTCACACACAGAGCCTGCATACCAACGCACTCGATGAAGCCGTTTCCCTGCCAACAGACTTCTCCGCCAGGATAGCCAGAAACACACAATTATATCTGCAGGAAGAAACACAGATTGCACGGTCAATCGATCCGTGGGCAGGTTCATATTATATCGAATATCTGACACATGAATTGGTTCATAGTGCCTGGAAACAGATTATGGAAATTGAACAGCTCGGTGGAATGGCCAGAGCACTTGAGACCGGATTACCAAAAATGAGGATTGAGGAAGCTGCCGCACGAAAACAGGCAAGAATTGATTCATGCAAAGATATTATTGTTGGTTTGAATAAATACCGCCCTGCGAAAGATGATCCTATTGATATACTTGTTGTTAATAATACCGCCGTAAAAGAAGCCCAGATAAAAAGACTGAAAAAACTGAAGGAAGAAAGGGATAACAGGTCTGTAAATGAAATACTGGATAAGCTTACTGACGTTGCTGAAACAGGAGAGGGTAACCTCCTGGAATTATCTGTTGAGGCAGCCAGAAGGCGTGCCACCCTGGGAGAGATCTCTTATGCACTTGAAAAGGTCTTCGGCCGTTATAAAGCTGTTATTCGTTCTGTATCCGGAGTATACAGTGCTGAATCGGCAGAAAACGAAAAATATAAGAAGGCTATTGAACTGGCATCCCGCTTTGCTCAGATGGAAGGCAGACAACCCAGGATCATGATTGCAAAAATGGGACAGGACGGGCATGATCGCGGTGCAAAAGTTATATCTTCAGGATATGCTGATATCGGTTTTGATGTTGATATCGGACCACTGTTCCAGACACCTGTTGAAGCAGCCAGACAGGCTGTGGAAAATGATGTCCACGTTCTTGGTATCTCCAGCCTTGCCGGCGGTCATAATACACTGATCCCTGCAGTGATAAAAGAACTCAGGGACCTCGGACGTGAAGATATCATGGTCATTGCCGGAGGGGTGATCCCGCCACAGGATTATGAATTCCTTTACCAAACGGGTGTGGTTGGTATCTTCGGCCCCGGAACATCTATTTCGGAGGCTGCTGTTAAAATACTTGAAATATTGATGGAGAGTACGGTTGAAACATAATTTTGAATTCACTAATAATATGAAAACATTGTTCATCATTTTCTGTGCCTTACTGGTCATAAACATTACATTCGCCCAGGATCTCAATACCATCATCACGGATCCCAATACCGGTAAGGAAATCCTTTACGGTTACTGTGACAGGCAGGGATTGACATCAGAACCCTTCAATGAATGGTTCGAACCGGAGTATGAATCATACCGGGTTGATGCAGATAAACTATCCGAAATCAACCTGAATGTACTGTTTAATACCAGCATCACCATTGTTCTTGGCACCTGGTGTTCCGACAGCCAGCGGGAAGTTCCCAGGTTTTACAGGATTTTGGACTACCTTGGATTCCATGAAGAAAACCTGAAACTTATCTGTGTTGATCGTACAAAGGATGCTGCCGGTACTGAAGTGCCGGAACTATCAATCGATTTTGTGCCAACATTCATCATTTATATTGAAGATCAGGAAATGGGAAGGATCATCGAATCACCGGCGGAATCGCCCGAAGCCGACCTGGTCAAAATACTCGGAAATTAAATACTTCATTTCCCCACAAAGGGCACAGAGAATAATCAGGGAGCACAGCAATCATACTACTTCTTTTCAATCTGTGCTCTGCAAATTTACTCCGTGAGCCCTGTGGTTAAAATCCTCCTTCCCTCCTGCACTCAAGCAGGATTTTGTATTTCTATCTTTTATACATCTTCGAATAGGTATTATGATTTCATTTTCATAAAATCATGTAGTTACATTTTTGTATCTTTGATCTGTAATTCCTTTTTTATCAAATTCAAATCATCATGGAAGAACAAAAAACCACTGCAGGACAGGGATTGGGTATTGCCGGCCTGATCCTTGGAATTGTTGCCATTCCACTCGCCCTTCTGGGATGTACTTTTGCCCTTGCCCTGTTTCTTGGCGCTGCCGGCGTTGTCCTCAGTGCCATCGGACTTCATCAGGCCAATACAGCCAACGGAACAAAGGGATTACCAATTAGCGGATTGACTGTATCAATCGTCGGACTATGCATTGCATTAATGTGGGGATTATTCTTCACATCCGCAGTTTTTAAGGAAGGAAAATTCTGGAGACACAGCCCATTCTGGGAGCAAATCGGAAAAGAGGTGGAAGAAAACCTTGAAGATGCTTTAAAAGATATCGAGGATGAATTTGATAAGATAGGCCAGGATCTCGAGGATGTTCTGGAAGATCTCGAATATGATACAGACTGGGAGTCCCTCGACTGGGGTGAGGAAATATCCGATGAAGAACTTGATAAAGTTCTGAATTCCTACGAAGAGCTCATAGGTGACTATATCATGCTGGTGGATAAAGCTGAAAAAGGTGATGTTTCAGCCATTGCAGAATATGCAAAAGTGTCAACCAAAGCAATTGCGCTGGCAACTAAACTTACTGCTATCGCTCCAAAGCTAAATGCGGAGCAACGGGCAAAATTTGAAGAACTGCAAAAGAAATACGAGGAAGCGCTGGAAAAAACAGAACAACCGTCTGAATAGTTGTCGGTTGTCGGTTTTCTGTTATCCTTATGGGATTGATTCGGGTAAGCTGGTATGATTTCCAATCGGACCAGATATAAGAAAGGCAGTGTTGTTAAGTCCGGTTTCCAACCGGACCTGAAATATAATCCACATTCATCAGAAAACAGATATTCTGGTTTATAACCGGGGGTTCCTGAATGTGTTTGCCTGTCTGCCGGTCAGACAGGTTTCGTTTTTCGATATTTCTTGTTTCGTTTTTGATTGCTTGTCGGCCAGGCAGTTATCGAATTTCTCTGTTTTGAATTTCGAACTTATAAAATCCCCTGAAAAAACCTTATCATATTATTAACCTTATTCTCGCCGGAATAATACTGATGATCTTCATCTATTCCGGCCTTTTTTCTGCTGAAAAGGATAATCATCCTATTCCTTCTATCTATGAGAAAATAACAGGTGAACCCACCGCAAGCAGCGGATTGTCAAGAAGTTTTTCAGAAATTGTCAGAGGCAGGTTTGATTCGGCCAGGAGTTATAATCAATATGGAATTCCTGTATTTATCTTCTTCTTCATACAGTTTTTTCAAAGAATTATTGTAAGCATTCTCCGTTATAAAATGACTATCCATAGAAGATGGCTTTTAATTGGTGATGTAATAATTTCTATCGCTTTATTTCTTTATTGTTTTAAAGGATTTATCAGGGATTTTTTAAATAACTTTTCATAACGAACCACAGTTATATATCAAAATAAATATACGAACAGAATATTCGTAAATCATTCCTTGTGTAACACTGACGTTCAACATATCAAATATTCTATAATCACATTCTTCTAATTGTTTACTAGAAAGCCTATGGATATATAGTTTGGTCTGAAATTTGTTTCTTATTGTTTCCTGGCACGGCACATATCATATTAACTCCAAATAATATCTGAAATGAAAATATTTAATATTCTGTCAATATTATTAGTACTGCTTTTTATAAGCTGTTTCGTCTCTGGGCAGGATGGCAGGGCTTCAAGAGCTGATATAAGGGAACATAGAGAATATGAGAAACAGATGCGTAAAGAACAGAGGGAAAGGGAACTGGAACAGAAGTCCGGAATAACTAAAAAGATGGTTGAAATACAGCGATTTGTTCTGGAAGCTGATAATTTAAGCGATAAATATGGTAACAGGATCATGGTAAGTCCAAACATAAATTTCATTATGATTGATTCCCTTGATGGCGTATTACAATTCGGTTCCGCTTTTACTGTTGGTTATAATGGTGTTGGCGGGCAGACACTTGATGGCAGAATTACAAAATATGAATACTCCATGATGGGAAGAAATAAAGATTCGTATAACATCAGGATGATATTTATGTCACCGATTGGCACATATGATATCACAATGACAGTTAACCCGGAAGGATATGCGGACGCCACCATACGTGGTAACTGGTCGGGGCAGCTGAACTACCATGGGAAACTGGTGCCGCTTGGTCTTTCGAAAGTTTATAAGGGGCACTCGTTGTTTTGATTTGTTTTCATGGTAATTGATTTTTGTTTTCAATCATTTATCCATGAATCTTAAAATTATCTGTTATCAATTTCCATGTTCTTGAATAGATTTAAATGATACACTCAGAACTCAGAAATTCTTGTAGAGTAAAAACGTTTCCCATTCTAATTCCTTTCGGAGTATCCTGGAGGGTACAACATTCCCTTTCCAGGTCATGATAAAAAAAGAAGATATCATTATTTTCATATGATTCTCTCAGGAATTGTTCCTTTTCCACCAATGAATTAAGCGGGTTGGTATCATAACCTGAGATCCATGAAAGAGAGATGTTACCGGCTGTTTGTATGAAATCAGCGAGATTTACTATGGTCCTGTTCTTATAGCGGATGAGCACGATAGCCTAGCCCAGTGTATGACCATTGAAAAGCCTGATATGAACGTTTGGTGTCACAGAAAAATCTGTATCGAACAGCCGCAGTTGCCCGCTTTTTTCCATTGGTTCAATATTCTCCTTTAAGAAGGATGCTCCTTCCAGCCTGTTGGGTATCTGCGTCAGATTCCACTGGAGGTGACTGACCCAGTAGGTCGCGTTAGGAAACACCGTTACAAAATCAGATTTCTCTTCATCATATTCGATACTGCCCCCATAATGGTCAAAATGCAGATGTGTAATGACATGGTCGGTAATGTCTTCCGGAGAAAAACCATGTCGGGACAGGGACGCTACCAGGGTATCCTCCCCGTTCAAATAATAATGTTTCAGGAAGTCTTTATCCTGCTTATCTCCTATACCGCTGTCGAATAGTATCCTGCGGTCACCATCCACCACCAGGAGGCAGCGCATGGAGCAATTAACAAGATTTTTTTCATCGGCCTGGTATAACTTCTCCCACAGGACTTTCGGTACAATGCCAAACATAGCACCGCCATCCAGTTTGAAATTGCCCGTCGGAATGCTGTATAGTTCCATTGTTCCTTCCCCCTCCTGACTTCCTCCAAAAATAGGTAATCAGGTAGCTATATTTAATCCTTTGTGTTCTCTGTGCTTCCTCTGTGCACTCCCTGCCTGCCGAATCCGCCTTAGGCGGAGCAGTCAGGTGTGGTTAAATATCTTACAAATCCCTTTATCCTTTTTATTCTATCGGTTCAGTAATCAATCGCCTGATTTGCATAATCTCATCATACAAACTGACAAATTCCGGATTTTGGATTATTTCTGCAGATCCAATCATACTTGTATCCCTCAGAAATGTTGCTTCATTCATATGGTTTTCCAGATCATTCAATTGATGTTTATACAGTAACCGTTCTTCCGGGATTACAAAATCTTCAATGATTGTATTCAGTTCTCCGAGTGTTTTTTTCTGTCCTGTCGCAATCCAGATAAGTCTTTGAAGATTTTCATTCTGTGGGGTATCAGAGACAGTAGCATCAGGAAATCTGGAGATTGTTGAATAAAGGAGAAATATCTTTTCAATAAAAGTACCGGTAAGCAGGGCGGAATATAATTGTTTCTCCGTATCATCTGTTAATTGCATGACGGATACCTGCAAATCCTGCTCAAGCCTCATCAATACTGAATCAATTTCCAGATCACCAACAGTATAATCCGACATTAAATTACTGATAAAAGTTATAACCTGCGGGAAGTTTTGAGCCAGGGATATTGCTGAGAGATAACAGCCAGCTGTCGCATTCTCGTCTCCAAATGCATTAGCATAGGCAAGATCGACGACATAAACACCTATATTGGCAGCCTGTAAAAGATCATTGCTCAGATATTTTTCAACATTTTCAATGCTGTTAATTAATTCAGGATAATAAGATACCTCAATGTTGCTGAGTAATAGGGAAATATCTGAATAATTATCAAAACCCGGTAAAATTTCCACGGCTAATAGGTGGAAAGAATCGGACGGCATCATTTCCGTAATTTCAGATTCCTGTTGTTGAGGTTTTTGCTGACATGAGTTCAGGATTATGCCGCTGATAAACATAAATGATATTACAGAGTATGTTACAATTGTGTTTTTCATAGGTTATGAATTGGTGTCTCAGGGTGAAAGATAATAAAAAAGGCTCAGGCTGAGGCCCGCCCTGTGAAATAATTTTGTTTTGCAAAATTGCAAGCCCTTTCAAGACTCGTATTTCACAGGACAAGGCTGAGGGAAAAAGCAGGGAGTATGGAATAGAATTGAAATGTCGCCCCTAAAGGGGCGGAGGTGAGAGTTAGGGAGTGAGGGAGAGAGAAAGGGAGAAGGGGCGAAATGGAGAAGGAGTTAAAGGGAGAAGGAGTGAGAGAGAGGGATGGAGAGAGGGAAAGAGGGAGATCCCGAAGGGGACGAACTATGAATAGCCAGGGGTGAAACCCATGGTTAGGTAATAATAATATTACACAACCCTGAGAGGGGTTGAATAATAAATATTTATCCATTATCGTGTTACATACTATCAGGCCAACGTTCTTTTAAAGATGACCACGTTTTTTTAATTTAAATTCTTGGAGCCTATAAAAAATCATTTATCTTTGCACCGCCAAAATAAAAAT
>Ga0111176_1005_pt1 | contig 48695 bp, 33 predicted proteins | sample DeeMarSWOR324_28_FD_80229 | JGI IMG/M metagenome (GOLD analysis project Ga0111176, IMG submission 80229) | Bacteroides sp. SM23_62_1 | reverse complement strand
GATGGTGGAGGTTTATCACCAGCAGTTATTATCACCTTTGATGCGACAGAAAAGTCCGATTGTCAATCGGAAACATTCCCGTAGTGCGAAGGATGTAAAGTTCGGTTTCCAACCCAATACATTCAATCACAATAAGAATGTTAGTCAAACTCATAACTCACTCCCACCGAGAACCGAAAACTGAGAACCGGCAACCATATCTCCGGTTTCCAATCAGACAACATTATTCCATTATTCTCCCGATTTACTTCGCTCTCGGGATTGTTCGACTTTGGCAATTCGTTTCACTCCGTTCACAAATTGCCAGTCTCACGAACATTATTCCAATTAAAACTTTAGTGTAAACACCGTCTTAACACATGGCACCGAATTTACTGCTATAGTCCCCTCATGAAGAAGCATAACCTGCCGTGCCAGGCTTAATCCAATTCCGGATCCTTTTTCTTTTGTGGTAAAGAAAGGTATAAAAATGTTATCCATAATATCTGCCGGTATTCCCGGGCCATTGTCTTCGACCTGCAAAAAAGTATGATCCTCTTTTCTGAATGCTCTTAAGATAATCTTCCCGTTGTTATCAGGACCGATCGCTTCAACAGAATTTTTTACCAGGTTGATCATGACCTGCTCCAGTTGTTTTATGTCGGCTAATAATCCCAGATCAGGTGTATCAATCTCAATATCGATCCTGGTATTGTTTGCCGCTGTCTCCTCCCCCATCAACTGCTTAACATTATCAAAAAGAGAATGAATGGTGAACCGGGTAAACACAGGCTGTGGCAACTGGCTCAACTTCCGGTATTTACTGACAAAATCCATCAGCCCTTCCCCGGTATCTTTAATTGTGTCAAGACCCGATAATGTTTTTTCGATAATCCGGTCTGTAACCTCTCCGGACGGCAAAGGTGTTTTACTGTCTCCCGTGGTGAAATATTTTGATATTGTTCTGGTTAGGGAGACAACAGGACTTATGGAATTCATTATTTCATGCGTCAGGACCCTGATAAGTTTTTGCCATGAATCCAGCTCATTCCTTTCAAGTTCAGAAATGATATTCTGAAGTGATACCAGGTTGATAACCTTATCTTCCGTCTTAATAATATCCTTCTTTAGTAATAATTTCTGGATCTGCCCGGCTTCAAAATCCTTTTCGTTATCCCTGACTACCCTGATAAGTTCGGGTTTGCCAGGCCTTATCCTTAAAATTGTATCAGCCAGATCATGCCCTGTCTTTTTCTGGAGTTGATGAATATGATTGAGTGAATGGATTCCAAGAATTTCCTTCGAAGCATGATTGATCATTTCAACATTCCCATCAGAATCAAATATAATCAGGCCCACCCCCACATGGTTGACAAGGTTAATCAGGAACAGGTTCTTTTTAATACTATCTGCCCTTGCTTTACTGATTACATCTCTCAGATCATTCAGTGACTTGTATAAATTCCTGTAAGTCATATTTTCCCGTATTTCATCAAAGACTAAATTAGAATCTTCACTTTTCACTGCAGACAGGAAATGTGATAGATTACGGTTGGTCTTGTTTACGAAACGTGTAAGCAGAATAATCTGAGCCAGCAATAGCAGGCTGATCCCGGTAAAGGAGAAAATGTATTCCCTGTCAAGCTTCTGAAAAACACCAACAAGTATAAAACAGGTAATTGAAATAAGGATGATCCGGATAAGTACATTCAGAAAGAAATTTTTTAGAACCATATCAAAAATATTTCAGATCAGTTGTGTAAAAATTAATTCAAAGACTATAAGTTCGAAGATATTGATCTTTAATTAGGTATAGAATCATTTGTGTAAATTAAAAGTTAAATTCCCCCGGGATTCACCCCCCTTTGATTCCCCCTCTCTCCTGAGAGAGGGGGACAGGGGGTGAGTCCACGTCATAATTTGTACTTAACTATTTTATTATATACCGTCTGCCGCGAGAGCCCAAGTTCTTTAGCTGCCCGCGCAATATTACCCCGATTATTTTCAAGTGCATTCTTAATAGCGTGTTTCTCAATATCTTGCAATGCCATTTGTTTTTGTTCCGGTATAGAGGGTGTTTTAAGCTGAGAAAATAAAATATCTTCCGGTTTCAACACATTTGAATCACTCAGGATAACAGCCTTCTCAATTGTATGCTTCAGCTCCCTGATATTTCCCGGCCATTTGTACTTCATTAAAATATCAATGGATTTGCCTGATAACTTCAGGGGGGACCTGTCGTATTTCTCGCAATACCTCCTAAGAAAATAATCAGCCAGCTGAAGGGTATCTTCTCCCCTATCCCTCAATGGTGGAATCACTATTTCAATTGTATTTATCCTGTAGTAAAGATCTTCCCGGAAGAGATTTTCACTAATCAACATTTTTAAATCTTTGTTTGTTGCACAGATCAAACGGATATCAATATCTACCGGGATGTTTGATCCCAGGCGTGTAATAGTATGGTTCTGCAGAACTGCCAACAGTTTTGCCTGCATAGCCACAGAAAGATTGCCTATCTCATCGAGAAAAAGCGTCCCTCCGGATGCAATTTCAAATCTTCCCGCCCGGTCCTCCTTCGCATCCGTGAATGCTCCTTTTACGTGGCCAAATATCTCACTCTCAAAAAGTGATTCACTCAGAGAGCCCATATCCACAGATACAAAAATTTCATTTGCCCTTCGTGATTGTTTATGTATCTCCCTTGCTATCAGCTCTTTACCTGTACCATTTTCGCCGAGTAAAAGAACGTTGGTCTGGGTTGAAGCGACTTTCTGAATAGTCTTATATACTCCCAGCATTGCCGGAGAAGATCCTATCAGTATGTCATATTGCTTTTCAATATCACGGTTGAGATGGATTTGTTTATTTCGAAGAGTTTTTATTTCCAGCCGGGATTGTCTCAATTTATAGGCAGAAGTCATCGTGGCAAGTAACTTTTCATTATCCCATGGTTTGAGAATAAAATCCGTGGCACCCATTTTCATTGCTTTTACAGCCAGCTCTACATCACCATACGCGGTGATCATGACTACAACAATATCCTTATCATGTTCCAATATTTTATGCAGCCAGTGGATGCCCTCATCACCCCTGTTTAATCCACCCGAAAAATTCATGTCGAGCAAAACAACATCAATGGAATTTTCTGCAATCTGTCCCGGAATCAAATTGGGATTTGTAAGACTGAAAACAGATCCGAATTCCGGTTCCAGTAATTGAACCAGAGCTTTCAACACATTTTTATGGTCTTCAACAATTAATAGAGTACCTTTTTTCATAATGTATAAACGTACATGAAGTTTTTTCATGAAAAACTACTCAATGACCCATGAAAAAAGTTCATGGGAGTTCCCTCCTGTAAAGTTTAAATTTGTTAATTAATTTGGACAAATTTAAACTTTTTACAGAGGAAAATTATAATAAATGTCTAAATTATTGACATAATCTGTCTAATATTTTGACAAATAATCTAATTATTTATTTTTTCAAAATCCTTATATTCTGATTTTCTGCATATTATATTAAATGGCATGATTCTGGAATTTTCTGGTACATATAAAAAACACATTGGATACTGTGATTTGAAAAAATGAAATATATAATTTAACAACCGGATCATGATCAAAAACTACATCATAACTGCATTAAGGAACCTGGAACATAATAAACTCCATTCCATTATCAGCATCCTCAGCCTGACAATTGGATTTGTTTGTTTTTTACTCATTTTCATATGGGTAAGGGATGAACTCAGCTACGACAGATTTCATGAAAACCGGGATGCATTATACCAGCTTACCATCCTGCATGAGACAGGGGACCTGGATCCCAATGTACCTTATTTTTTCGCTTTTGCCATGGCAGGAAAATACCCGGAGATCATCAATTATACCAGGATTTTCAACCTGGGGAAAATCACCAATTGCCATTTCAGGTACCAGGAAGAGCAGGATGAACCGGTCATGTTCTATGAAAAAAATGTGATTATGGTGGATACCGGTTTTTTTTCGATGTTTTCTTTTCCTTTTATTCACGGAAACTTGCAAACAGCTCTTTCAGACCTTAATGGTGTTGTACTGAACAAACCTGCAGCCGAAAAATATTTCGGTGATGATGATCCAACCGGTAAAACAATCATCCTGAACAATCAGTTACCGCTTACAGTTACCGGGGTCGTTGATATTCCGGAAAATTCACACCTCAGACCTGATTTTGTAATGCCCCTGCGAAGTGATCTGTCCGATGATTATAACTGGCGCGATCCTTCCTATCTACTCCTGGATAAATCCGTATCGCGTAAAGCTTTCAGGGATAAGATCGCCGGGGACTTCCATGACCTTTATCGGAATCCTTTTCCCGGGGAAAAGGTACTTAACATCATCCCGGTAACTGAGTCCCATCTGAGCTTTGGCCGGTTGAAATATGTCTATATTTTCTCCATCATTGCTGTTTTTATTATGATTATTGCGTGTATTAATTACATTATATTATCGACCGGAAGATCAACACGGCGTGCCAGGGAAGTTGGCCTCCGCAAAGTTGTCGGAGGAAAAAGAATACAACTCATACTCCAGTTTTTAATGGAATCAGTAATCCTTTCATTTATCTCCCTCTTCCTGGCTTTAATTGTTGTGGAAATTATTTTACCAGGATTTAATACATTCGTTGAAAAGAAATTAAGGATAGGATACCTCGATCATCCCCAGATACTCCTTGGGTTTTGCCTGATCCCGGTTGTAACAGGAATCATTTCAGGACTATACCCTGCCCTGTCCTTCACAGGAAAAAATCCTTTTGCCACCTTACAGGCTTCTGTTCTCGTGAGAACGAAACGGTCTCCTTTCAGGATTGCATCCGTTATTACCCAATTTACCATCTCAATGTTCCTCCTGGCATGTACCATGCTGGTTGTCAAGCAATTAAAATTCTGGCAAAAGCAACCGCTGGGTTTCAATATTGAAAATATCATCCAGGTCCCTATGAATACCGCCCTTGGCAGCAACTTTGAAACCTTCAGGGAAGAATTACTGCAAAATCCCAATATCCTCAGAGTTACCGCAGGACAGGCTGTCCCGTTTAATGAAGACTACAAAACAGGTCTTGAATGGGAAGGAAAAGATCCTGACCTTGTTCCCATTATCAGGTATTCAATCATGCTCCCCGGATACATTGAGACTTTTCAGATGGAAATTATTGAGGGCAGGAGTTTCTCCAATGACTATGCCACCGATATGTCCAATTTTGTTGTGAATGAAAAAGCCGTACAATATATGGGCATGGAAAATCCGCTTGGTAAAAAACTCAGTTTCTGGGGCCGTGAAGGAGAAATCATTGGTGTGGTGAAAGATTTTCATCATGTCTCGCTCCAACGTGAAATATTACCACACGTCTTCACCATTCATCCGGCAAACTATGGTGCAATAAACCATATCTTCATCAGGATCAGCCCTTCAGATATCCAGAAGACAATCAGGCACATTGAAACCACCACGGATAGGTTTGCTCCGGATTTCCCGTTCAGTTATAGTTTTATTGATGAGGGAGTAGGAAGACTCTATGAAACAGAACGAAAACTTGGAAAACTTGTCACCTGGTTTTCCCTGTTATCAATTTTTATTTCCTGTCTTGGAATTTTCGGATTGACTGTATTTATGTCAGAACAGAGGACGAAAGAAATAGGCATACGTAAAGTCAACGGGGCAATTTTTTCACATCTTATTCTTCTGCTTAACAGGGATCTTATCAAATGGATTGTGCTGGCTTTTATCATTGCTGTCCCCCTGGCTTATTACACAATGTTCATCTGGCTGCAGAATTTTGCCTACCGGACCACCATCAGCGGCTGGATATTTCTCCTGATAGGATTCAGTGTACTGGTCATTGCCCTGATCACTTCAAGCAGTGTCATTATCCGGGCAGCCGGCAAAAATCCGGCCGAGTCACTGAGATATGAATAATGATTGACCTTTCAGAGTGGATTCATTATTCCATTATTCCATTTTATTTATCCTGATTTTATATCAAATTATCTAAAAAGTCTACCTTAAAATTTCTATCTTGGTTCACAATACAATTATTATTACCATGAAAATCTCCCGCCGCAACTTCATCAATACCACTATTGCAGGAACAGCAGGTCTGTTAATTGGGAAACCCCTTGTTTCTGCCTGCAATAACAATCCATTACCTGAAGATCCGTTTGCACTTGTTCCACTCGGGAAAACTGGCATAAAGGTCTCCCTTATCAGTGCAGGTACGGGACACAATGGTGGCAACCGGCAATCCAACATGACACGGATGGGAGCCGATAAGTTCGGTAAAGTCCTTAACCATGAATTTGATCGGGGTATCCGATTTTTCGATTGCGCTGATACATATGGTACACATCCATTTGTTGCCGAAATATTCAGATTGATCCCACGCGATAAATATATCCTGTCCTCCAAAATATGGTTCCATTCCGGTGGTATCCCGGAGGAAGGCCGTCCGGATGCAGATGTTGTCGTTAACCGTTTCCTCAAAGAGCTCCATACCGATTATCTCGACATGGTTCTGTTCCATTGTATGATGACCGGTGACTGGCCTGAAAAATTCGAAAAGCAGATGGAGATCCTTGCCAGGCTGAAAGAAAAGGGTATCATCCGCGCTCATGGTGTTTCGATACACTCCCTTGATGCCCTCAGGGCATGCATCAGTAACCCCTGGGTCGATACCGTGCATGTGCGTATCAATGCATTTGGTACAGCTATGGATGATGATGATCCTGCTAAAGTTGCTGAGATTATAAAAACCCTTCATGATGAAGGGAAAGGAATCATCGGTATGAAACTGATCGGGAATGGTGCATTTATGAATGATCCGGAAAAAATTGACAAATCCATCAGTTATGTCCTCGGACTCGGTGCAGTCGATACATTGAATATAGGTTTTGAAAAACCGGAAGAGATTGATGATTATGCCAGCCGTGTAGAGAGGGTGCTGGTTTCTTCATAAAAGTTGGTTTTAGTGACGCCAAAGGATATTATTATCACAATGGCCTCAGTTGTCGCAATAGCAGCAATTGTAACAGTTGTCGCAGGATCGCAAAGGAGAAAGGCTAGGGAAATGCGAAAGTGCTAAGGTGGGAAAGTGCGAAAGTGAGAAGGTGTGAAAGTTCTGACGGTTGCTAACCGGCAGTAAAATAACACCGGATGCTTTAGTAAACCCGGTTGTTAACCGGGGATAGTTGCTGCCAGATGGCATCCGTTAATGTAGAAAAAAAGTGGTGAATTCAAAATCCTTGGAGATCCCTCAGTCGCTTCGCTTCTTCAGGATGACATCAATTCTGAATACACCTGTTACCATTGAGACAATTGCGACAACTGAGATCATTGCAACACCGACTTCACCTCCGCAACGTAGGTATAGACAACAATACAAGCGTACCAATCAGTCCAAGTGTAAAAATAATTATTCTTACAGTGAGATTATCGATGAAAAAAACTACAGATACCCCTATCATAATCCACATCAGAATCAGTGATATAAGCTTACCTCGTAAGGATATCGACCGTGTCTCCCTGAAATTCTTTATGTGTTTTCCAAACAGCCTGTGGTTCAGAAGCCACGAATATAAACGGTCGGAACTTCTCACATAACAACCTGCTGCCAGCAATAAAAAAGGTGTTGTGGGAAGACCAGGTACGAAGATACCAATGAATCCTAAGCCAAGGAATATCGATCCGGAAATAATTAAAAGTGGTTTAAGCATGGTTCATCTTTCAGTAATAATCAAAATAGACCTCCACAAAAATAATTACCAAGGACTATTTTAAAAAAGTTATAATCAGAAAATACATTGTCGGATCAATCAGGTGAATAAAATAGATATATTTAAAAATTTGATAAACCTATTAATATATAAACCACCAGGGACACCAAGGAAAACACAAAGGAAACCAAAGGAATCTGTTTTCTAAACCTTTGTGTACCTTTGTGAAATCATTTGTACCCTTTGTGGTTAATTCATATATGGATAACATAATGATTCAAAACTTAACAAATATACGTGAGAAATGCATCTATATGACATATTTTTTTATAGACAAATCCTGCTAAAGCCCTATACATGAAACACTTATTTAAACATTTAACTTTCCTGATCATTATTGTTCTTTTTACTGGCTGCAATCAATTTCAGCAGAAAGAGATAAATGAACTGATATCCGGGATTCGCCAAAAATACGTTCCTGACAGAAGAATTGCGTTATTTGATGTTCATGTTGATAAAGCGGGACAACTGGCTGTTGAAGGAGAAACTAATGTTGTTGCTGCTTTTAATGAGCTTGATTCAATCCTGAAAACTGATTATCCAAAAGTTGCTTGTAAGGTCATCTGCTTGCCCTCTGAATCCCTGGGAGAAAAAACATGGGGGATCATCACAATATCAGTTGCCAACCTTCGCTCAATTCCCGGGCACAGTGCCGAGCTGGTTACCCAGGCCTTGTTAGGCACACCTGTTAAGGTTCTTAAAAAAGATAATAACTGGTATCTCGTACAAACCCCGGATTCCTATCTGGGCTGGACAACAGGTGGCAGCATCAGCATGATGACTGAAGATGAGATCCGTCAATTCAATAATTCGGAAAGGATCATCTTCACAGGAATGACAGGTTCATGTTACCAGCTACCGGATGAATACAGCCAGCCGGTTTCTGATCTTATCCTTGGAAGTATTCTTGAAGTTGATGAGATACACACCCGGTTTTTCAGGGTTAAATTTCCCGATGGCCGCACCGGTTTTGTCGACAAAAAGCAATGTTTGCCTTTAGACATATGGAAAGAATCATTTACTTACAGCCCGGAAAAGATACTGAAAACTGCCATGCCTTTTCTTGGCCTTCCTTACCTCTGGGGCGGGACCTCCTCCAAAGCGGTTGATTGCAGTGGTTTTACCAAAACAGTATTTTTTATGAACGGCATCATCCTGCAGCGCGATGCTTCACAGCAGGTTTTATATGGTGACCTGGTCAACACTTCCGAAGACTATGGAAACCTGAAACCGGCAGACCTGCTGTTCTTCGGTACGCATGAAACGGATTCCACAAAAGAAAGAGTCACACATGTAGCAATATATATCGGCAATGGTGAAATAATTCACTCATCTGGCCTGGTAAGAAAAAACAGCATGATACCCGGAAAAGAAAATTACAGCAGTTATCTTGATTCAATATTCATCAGGGCTAAACGTATATTGACCTGTGTGGGTGAATCCGGAATCGAGCCTTTTTTTGAGAATGATTTTTATAAATGACCTGGTATTATGAGGTAATATAGACCCGCCAGGAAAGCAGTACAATCATCCTGAACTTGGACCAGGACCTTCTGTGAAGCACAGGAAGTGGTACCGAAGAAGATCCTGAAACAAGTTCAGGATGACCGTAGATATACAGTCACACTTATTAAGTTCAAAAATTCTTAGCCCCCTAATATTGTTTAACCTATCCTTTATGAAAAAAAACCGTCGATCCTTTATTAAAGGTTCTGCCATCGCACTGTCAGGGAGTCTGCTGGTGCCCATTGCATGTCAATCATCATCAAAACCAGGAAATAATAAAACAGCTGCCGGTAAACTGACATTATCATTTGAACCTTACGAGCTTCAGTTAAAACATACCTTCACGCTGGCCTCCTCCTCCCGAACCACCACGCCGGTTATGTTAACAAAACTTGAATATGATGGTTACACCGGCTACGGAGAAGCATCCATGCCTCCTTACCTGGGTGAGAGTCATGAGACTGCACAGCGTTTTCTTTCAAAGGTTGACCTGTCGGGATTCTCCGATCCTTTCCTCACGGAAGACATACTGGCATACATTGATTCCATTGCCCCAGGTAACTGTGCTGCTAAAGCCTCGGTTGATATTGCCCTGCATGACCTTATAGGTAATATCCTTGAGATTCCACTTTATAAATTGTGGGGATTGAATCCTGATCATACACCGAATACCTCCTTTACAATAGCAATTGATACACCCGAGGTTGTCAGGCAAAAAGTTCTGGAAGCAGCAGATTTCCGGATACTCAAAGTGAAGCTGGGAGGAGGAAATGACCGGGAAATGATCAACGCGGTCAGGGAAATAACGGATGTCCCCCTGTGTGTTGACGTAAACCAGGGATGGACTGATAAGCACACCGCACTTGATTTAATTCACTGGCTGAAAGAACAGGGAGTTGTTTTCATAGAACAACCAATGCCCGTCGAAGACCTTGATGAGATAGCATGGCTGACAGAAAAAAGCCCCCTGCCTGTAATTGCAGATGAAGCAGTGCAAAGGCTAAAAGATATGATTGGTCTAAAAGGTATCTATTCAGGTGTGAATATAAAACAGATGAAATGTACCGGTTTAAGGGAGGCATGGAAAATGATCAATTTTGCGAGAGCATACGGGATGACTGTAATGCTGGGATGCATGACCGAAACATCCTGTGGTGTTTCAGCTGCAGCACAGCTGTCACCAATGGTCGATTTTGCCGACCTGGACGGTAACTTATTAATCAGTAATGATGTTTTCGAAGGCGTGAAAGTAATAGACGGGAAACTAACGCTGCCAGACCGGCCAGGAATAGGTGTGATAAAAACAGGGGATATACTATGACAGTAAATCCTATTCCGGTTATTAAAATATTTAACTACACCTGCATGCCCTAACAGCTGGGCAGGCAAGAAGGTCACAGTGAATAAAAAGAGTTCACAGATGTTTTAATCAAAATGATCCTTTCTGTGTGCACTTTGTGTAAACCTCTGTGGCCTCTGTGGTTATTAATACTTTTTCACTAAATCCTTATAGCCAACATATCAATGAATAACTTAAAATTTGCATTTTGTATCATCCTTTTAACAGGAATTACCACCTGCACACAATATCCTTCAGAACAGGAGATATTTTCGAATATTGATTCGGGCAATTTCACCCTGGCGGAGGAACAGATCCAATTGTTACATGAAAATAAATCTGTTCCGGATAGTGTTAAAAAGATAATGAATGATCAATTGGATCTCATGAGCCGGATCAGGAAAGATTTCAGCCTTTCCGGGGATGAAATAAAAGATAAACTTCTTCCATACTTCCCTCAGCTTAATGACAGCATGCTACGTAAATGGGAAAATGAAAAATCGCTGGAGATGCGAATTATTGATGACGAAAGAAAGTATTTCAGGCATGCCCATTATAACCTTTTCAGGCTGAATAAGGAGGCAAAAAAAAGAAAAATTGAGGTGGATGGCGAAGGTGTTAATGTACTGAACAACTTCTACACTGGATATGTTAACTCAATCATTGAACAGGTTAAGAGAAGCAACAAAAACACTGTTGACGAGAAGAAATTTCAGGTTCAATACACGATAAAGTTAAAGCCTGGTGTTGTTCCTGCCGGTGAAACCGTTCAATGCTGGCTCCCCTACCCTAGAATCCACGGGCAGCGCCAGCCCGAAGTAACGCTGGTTTCATTAAACACAGAACAATACCAGGTGGCTCCTGCGGAAAAACTGCAACGAACCATCTACATGGAAAAAACTGTTCAGAAGGATAGCATAACAACCTTCCAGGTTACTTTTGAGGTAAAGACAGCTGCCCAGTGGTTTGATATAAATCCTGAAACTGTTTCGCCATATAATAAAACCAGCCAGGTTTTCAGGGAATTTACCCGGGAACGTCCTCCCCATATTGTCTTTACTGATGAAATCCGGGAATTATCACAACGAATAGTTGGTGATGAAGATAATCCTGTCAGGATCGTACGGAAGATCTATCAGTGGATTGACGAAAATATTCCATGGGCAAGTGCACTGGAATATTCGACAGTACCATGTATTCCTGCCTATGTCCTTGAAAACAGGCATGGCGATTGCGGAATGCAATCCCTGTTATTCATCACCCTTGCACGGTATAATGATATTCCTGCAAAATGGCAGTCAGGATGGTATTTCTTCCCCGTGCAGACAAATATGCACGACTGGGCAGAAGTATATTATGAAGGAGTGGGATGGGTGCCTGTGGACCAGTCTTTCGGATTGCTCGATTCAGAGGATGAACAGATACGATGGTTCTACACCCAGGGAATTGATCCTTTCAGGTTGATCATCAACGATGATTGGGGTCGGGAATTATTCCCCCCGAAAAAATTCCTCCGCAGCGAGACTGTCGACTTTCAAAGGGGTGAGCTGGAATGGTCAGGAGGGAATCTGTATTTTGATCAGTGGGATTATTCGTTCATTCCTAAGCAGGTAAATTGATATAACCCCTGGTGGTCTTAAAGAGCTCCAAGAGTTATTAATCAAAAGTAAAATCCGGATTATCCACCCTCGATAATGACATAAGTTTTGCCATTTCCTGAACAATTTCCGGGTGCTCTGATGAAATATCGTTCTCTTCGCCCGGATCATCCTCAAGATCAAACAATAAAACAGGCCCATCCGGGTTTTCCCTGACATTCAGCCTGACTGCTTTCCATTTACCTTTCCTGACAGCCTGCTTCCCGTTCTGTTCATGAAATTCCCAGTAAAGGTAGTCATGTTCAGGTTGCTCTCCCATATCCAGAAGAGTTGGAAGAAAAGAGATCCCGTCAATGTTCTCCGGACATGGTATACCAATAATTTCAGCTACTGTTGGCATAAAATCTTCAAATGCGGAGATATGATCCGAAATCCTTCCCGGGTTTATTGTCCCTGGCCAAAAGACCATAAATGGTGACCGGATACCTCCTTCGAACAGGTCGCGCTTATGGCCTCTCAAACCACCTGAGGAATTAAAGTAGAGGGGATCGTGGCCCCCTTCCAGGTGCGTGCCATTGTCACTGGCAAACATGATAATAGTATTGTCCAGCAGTTTATGATCATTGAGGACCTGAATGATCTGCCCCACATACATGTCAAGCCTCGTTACCATGGCAGCAAAAACCGCTCTCGGTTGAATCTGTGAACAGTAACCCGCCGGATTGAAATTCTCCACCCCGTAATCCTCGCCCTGGTAAGGTATTTCTTCAAACCTGCCCTCAAACTTTCTGATAATTGAATCCTCCGGTACGATCAATTCAGCATGGGGAATGATGGTAGCATAATACAGGAAAAATGGACTGGTGGTATTATCTTCAATAAATTCCAGAGCCCGCTGTTGGATAATATCCGGAGCATAAGTCACCTGGCGGATATGATCATTCCCTGCCAGAGGTATGATAGAATCATTATACCGGATATTCTGCGGATAATACCGGTGAGCAAGGCCCTGGTCGTCATACCCCACAAATACATCAAATCCCTGGTTTATTGGATAACCCTTATCAGGGCCGTCACCATGCAACAGCCCAAGTCCCCATTTTCCAAAGATACCTGTGACATAACCTGCCTCTTTCAGCATTTCAGCAATAGTCACTGTTGAGTCAGGTAACGGCACCCGCTTGTTGCCACGAATGGGTGTGTGCCCTGTATGCTGTCCTGTCATTAAAACCGATCGTGAGGGTGCACAGACAGTACTCCCTGAGTAGTGCTGGGTAAACCTTATACCTTCCTCTGCAAGTTTGTCGATGTTGGGAGTGGTGAACATCTGCTGCCCATAACAGCTCAGATCACCAATCCCCAGGTCATCGGCCAGGATATAGATGATATTCGGTAACTTTTTCTCAACTTCCTGTTTCTGAGTCCGGCAAGCCATTAAAAACAGGACCAGAAGCAATATCACTGGTGCCAGTTGAATAAGTGATTTTATCCTTTTCATTTTGTTTGTGGTTTTTTTCACTATTAATATAAATGTAGGAATAAGAAAGATCTCTTTTTATTTTACTCTTAATAGTATGTATTATGATTTATTTTATTCCTATGGGGTTGTCTCAAATGTCAAATAAAGCATTTAACCATATAGGAAACAGAGGTTGAACAGAGTTCACAGAGGTTTGATGATAAGAAGGTTATTTCTCTGCGGACGCTGTTAAAACTCTGTGTACTCTGTGGTTAATTTAACTTTTGAGACAGTCCCCTCTCACACACTTACCCCATCCACCAGGAACCAGGAACAATGAACCAGGAACTAATTTATCTTATTCGCGTAATATTCCAGTACACCTCCATCCCGAATTACTGCCTCCCCGGTAATATGGCCTCCATACCTGAAGAATTCCAATCCGATAGAAAGAATATCAACCAATCCGCCATCATCATAATAAGCCTCATCTAAATTAAACTTTTGCAGGGAGTTGCGAAATATTTTTGCGGGTTCCAGTAATGCATTAATACCACCTGTCCTCACTTTTTTTACCATCCCGGAAGGATCGTTCAACAGGAGCCTGGCGAAAAAATGATGTGGGAGAATCTTCAGGTTCCTCTTAACTATATTAAAACTGTTATCCAGAGTTACTTCTTTGTTCAGAAGAGATATAGGGTTCCCGAGTACACAGTAAATCGGTATACGTTTTTGAACAAAATCCTTTACCAGGGAGTAATTTGTCCTGGTCTGATATGTTGGCCTGAATGATCTGTAGAGATTATCTGCATCAGTCAGGTCATGAAAAAGACTCGAAGGGGGAATGACCTGACCGCTATGAAATGACGCAATAAGTTTGTCTGCCTCAGGTACCAGCGTATACGTAATTGAAATCGGGATAATTGATATAATCTTCTGATTACCAAGGCCTTCCTGTACTTTTAAGGTGTCTTTAAAAATCCTTCTAATCCTGGCTTCACCGATAATACCATTATAGCTACGGCCTCCCTCCGGGTAAATAAGGGTATCCACTCCCCTGGTGAGCATATGCCTGAGATATTCCTCGATCAGGATTGTATACCCATACCGGTACTGCCGGGTATTCCTGAATGGATCGGCACATTTAAATCTTTCATCCATCACCTGCCTGTCGAGCAGACAGGCATTCACCAGCGGCATCAGGTAGGCTGATCGCCTCCGTGCAAGCGTGTTCCATGCATAAAATAAAGGCTGTGGAACACGAAGGAAATTTGCAATCCACGATATGATGAGTGAATCTATATGTGCCTGGTGATTGGGAAGATATAGCAGGGCACCATCAAGGGAAGCCTTCTGTACCAGCTTCTCAAAATTGTCATCTTCACCGGAAAGAATAATTGACTGGTATATTTTCTTATGGAACCAGTACTTGCTGAACAGAGAATATTGAAAAAAGAAAAGTATGGAAAAATTTGCCGATAGCCTTCTCAGGTCCCTTTTGAATAACCATTCCGCTTTTTCACTTTCGTGATAATATTTATCAAGGAATCTTCCCCGAAAGGCAGAAAAAACCAGATTGAAATCATGCCGGTAGTTATAATTGATCTTTTTAATCCTTCTGTTCATCGGATATGCTTACATCCAAATGTCTATTCATAATTTTGAATGCCCATATCAAAAATAAGAATTTTATGGTTGTTGAGTTTCGGCCGGAGCAGAACTTAACATCAACGATGGGTTGAGTTCATGGCGGGCATATGACTCCACTTCAACAATAGATTGAATGTCCCGGCTGGAAAATGACTCTGCTTCAACGATGGATTGAATGTCCCGGCTGGAAAATGACTCTGCTTCAACGATGGATTGAATGTCCCGGCTGGAAAGTCAGGCTCTACAACCAGCCGATTATGAGAATATTGGCCGACTGAAAGTCGGTCAACCAACATCCATTATTTTAATGGTGGTTCGACTTTTAGTCGAACCTTTTATTAAGCTGGATACGACATGTAGAGCCCGGCTTTCCAGCCGGGACATTCTTTGCATCGCCGGCAGAAATGAAGAACAACTTTCCTGCCGGGACATTCTTTGCATCGTCGGCAGAAATGAAGAACAATTTTCCTGCCGGGACATTCTTTGCATCGCCGGCAAAAATGAAGAACAATTTTCCAGCCGGGACATTCTTTGCATCGCAGGCAGAAATGAAGAACAATTTTCCTGCCGGGACATTCTTTGCATCGTCGGCAGAAATGAAGAACAATTTTCCAGCAGCGATATTCACATCATAGCTGGTAGATGCACAACCCGGCTATTCCGCAATTCCTCACTCACGATTTACGATTCACGACTCACGATTCAAGGCCTTCCAGCCGGGACATTCATTTCTGTTTCATACCTTTAGCCCGAACATCTCTTCCTGTTAGAAAAATTTGTATTATTAAATTTCAATATCTTTGAATTTATCACCCAACATATAAACAATTGGTCAGATGATAAAACATTATTTTTTTCTGATAACATTACTGGGATTTATGGGAATCATGCAGGGCCAGGTTATCATGAACAGGGATCATGAAATTAAACAAATGGTTGATGAAATCTCGGCAGAAAACATTGAAAAGTATATTCTTAAACTTGTAAGCTTTCATACCCGACATAATATGAGTCCCCAGGATGATCCTGTGAAGGGGATCGGTGCAGCATGGAACTGGGTAAAAGCTGAGATGGAACAATATATCCCGGCATCTGGTGGAAGATTATCAGTCGAATTCATTGATTATAAAGCAGGTGGTGAAAATCAGAGAATACCATCTGAAATTGAACTTAAAAATGTTGTGGCAACATTAAAGGGTACAGGCAACGATGATGACAGGATCCTGATAATCAGTGCCCATCTTGATTCACGTGTGGAGGAAAACACCGATTATACCTCTTTTGCTCCGGGTGCTAATGATGATGGATCGGGTGTTGCAGTAATCCTTGAGCTGGTCAGGATTATGTCCGGATATGAGTTCCCTGTTACGATAAAATTCTTAGTTTTTACCGGCGAGGAGCATGGGTTGTATGGATCGAGTTATATGGCCGGCTTGGCCCGCCGGGAAAACTGGAACATTGTGGCAATGTTGAATAATGATATGATTGGCAACAGTAGCTCAAGTGAAACAATGTTAAACGATAACATGAAAGTGAGGGTATTCAGTGAAGGTATCCCTGCCTATGAGACTGAAGATATGGCAAGAATGAGGTCATTCACTTCAGGCGAAAATGATGGTCAGGCAAGGCAGCTCGCCAGGTACATTAAAGAGGTTGGTGAAAGGTATGTAGACCAGTTATCCGTAACCCTTATCTTCCGCAATGACCGCTTTGGAAGGGGTGGAGACCATACACCATTCTGCCGCGAAGGATTCACTGCCGTGAGAATCACTGAATTCAACGAAAATTATGACCGCACCCATAAGACACCCCGTGAAGAGAATGGGATCATGATCGGTGATATGGCCGGGGGGGTTGATTTTGAATATGTGAGGAAAAATGGCGGTATTAATCTTGCTACCCTGGCAAACCTGGCATTGGCTCCCGACCAGCCCGGAAATGTAAGGATTGATATTTCAGGCCTGAGTAACACGACCACCCTTACCTGGAACAAACCTGAAAAGGGCAAAGAACCTGACGGATATTATGTCCTCATGCGGGAAACGTATAAACCCTTATGGGAAAAGAAAATATTTGTGAAAGAAACACAGGTGACACTCCCTTACTCTAAAGACAATTATTTTTTTGCGGTTCAATCAGTCGACCGGGATGGACATGAGAGCCTGCCAGTATTCCCCCGTCCTTCACGTCGGTAGAACAATAAAAATAACAAAGTAATACATCGTGCAAGAATGATTGGGATTTTCTTCCATTAAAATTTGATTAATGTGTTGTGCTACTAAAAATGATAATAATAAAATATATATTGGCCCGCGCCGTAAGGGCAAACTGATATAAAAATCTAACATTCAATAACATGCATCATTAAATATAAACACCATAGGTTGTGAAAAACAAAATATAATGAGCTTAAATACCAGGCATGAGAAATACCGGTTTTGGCAAACACTTTGGCGTGGGGAATGAATGTTTTGATTACCCCAATCGGTCATAAGTATGATACCGTTGTAATCATCACATTTATTCCTGGAGCATTATTATATGGTGCTAATACAGGAAGTTCACTCGTTTGGATAATGCATAAAAGAAAATAAGATTATTAAATTTACAATAATGATTTTGAGTCCCACTTGCTATATCCCGCAGATGCTGAGAAAAATTCTCCTGTATCTCAATATCATCCTTCTATCTGCTTTTACCACAAAAGCACAGGTTTTTATCAATGAGATCATGGCATACAATACTTCCGGCATAGTTAATCCTGACCTGGGTGTCTGTACTGACTGGATTGAAATTCATAACACCGGTGAAGACCCCTTTGATCTTTCATTCTGCTCACTGAGTGATGATCCGGAAGATCTCCAGAATTGGCAATTCCCCTCCGGGACGATAATCGGTCCCGGAGATTTTCTTCTTATCTGGGCTGATAATGCAGGAGAAATACAAACCGGATTTCATGCTAACTTTAAACTGGATGTTGCCGGTGAGACGGTTTACCTGTCCAACCTGAATGGTGTTTTGCTTGATTCAATACCTTTTAAGAGGCAGTTTGAAAATGTCTCTTTTGGAAGAACCGATTCCTCAGGAAATTTCTATTTTTCCAACCCCACTCCCCGTACTGTCAATGATCTGTCCTCTGCTTACAGGCTTGCAGCAGGCATTATTTATGATCCCCCACCGGGGATCTATCCGGGTCCCCTGACGGTTAAACTTTCATGGTATGATACCAGTGCTGTTATCCATTATACCCTCGATGGTTCAGAACCGGCTGAAAATTCGGATATTTTTCCTGACACATTACACATCATTAAAAATACTGTTATCCGGACAAGGATATGGTCTGACGGATATCTTCCCGGATGGATTGAGACTGCTACCTACCTTGTCGGTGACACTTTCACATTACCGGTTTTTTCACTGGTTACCGATCCGGTTAACCTCTGGGATGACATGCAGGGGATATATGTTGAAGGCACGAATGGTATAGAGGGTTTTTGCAGTGAGGAACCCAGAAACTGGAACCAGGACTGGGAACGCCCTTTAAGCCTTGAATATTTAGGTAAAAACGGACCACGAATATTACATATTGATGGGGGAACAAAGATTTTTGGCGGGTGCAGTCGCCTGGCACCGATGAAATCACTGGCATTTTTTGCACGGAATGAGTATGGTGCAAATGAGATCAGGTATCCTTTTTTCAGGGAAAAGGATATAGACTGGTTCAAAGACCTGGTGTTCCGGAACTCCGGAAATGATTTTCAATATACAATGATGCGCGATCCAATTATGCAGGCTGTGGTTAAAGGCCAGATGGATATCGATGTACAGGCTTATGAACCGGTCCAGGTCTTCCTGAACGGCGAATACTGGGGGATCCATAACCTGCGTGAAAAAATCAATGAACATTATATCGTATCAAATTATGATCTCCCGGCTGATGAAGTCGACTTTATCAAAAACTATGGTGAAGTTTTCAGTGGTACTGATGAAGATTATAGATTCCTTGAGTATTTCCTTCAGACTAATAGCCTTTCATCCCAGGTTAATTATAACTATGTTGCCGATAATATTGATGTTGATGAGTATATGAATTACCTTATCACCCAGATGTATTTTGCCAACCGTGACTGGCCTGGTAATAACTTAAAATACTGGCGTCACCGACCCACTGATGGAAAATGGCGATGGATAATATATGACCTCGATTACAGCATGGGGATTTATGAGTATAATCCTGCTCTTGATATGTTCACCTGGGCCACAGCCGATGATATGGAAGACTGGCCGAATCCCAGATGGTCTACACTGCTTTTCCGGAGATTGCTTGAAAATGATGGATTTCGTGATCAATTTATCCGCCGATATATGATGCACCTGAATACGACTTTTCAACCCGCCAGGGTTATACATGTTATCGATTCAATATATGGAATGATCTCGGACGTTTTTCCAAACCATGTCGCCAGGTGGCACGAACCTCCAACGATGGAGCAATGGATGGCCAATGTGGAGCAATTACGTGATTTTGCACGGTTACGCCCAGACTATGTCTTGCAGAACATGATTAATTATTTTTCACTTGGTCCCAAAATAGATTTTGCTGTAGATTATCCTGATACTTCCGGGAAAGTTATGGTGAATGAATATATTGTACCCCCGGGTGGATTCCAGGGCATGCATGTATCCGGTTATCCACTCGAGCTGCATGCATTCCCGTCTCCGGGGAATAAATTTACCAGGTGGGAGGTCACTCCATACGAACTGATTGAGGAGGTTTTACTTTACGGACTTTCATCCTGGAAATATAATGATACAGGAAGTTATCCCGGCGATGGATGGTATACTTCAGGTTTCGATGATTCAGGATGGAAAGAAGGCCCGGGAGAATTAGGGTATGGGGATGGAACAGAAAATACTATCCTTGATTGGGGCCCTGATCCGGAAAACAAATACATTACCTATTATTTCAGGAAAGAAATCGAACTTGAAAGTGCTCCTGCATATACAAATTACCGTATTCAGCTGATGCGTGATGATGGGGCCGTGATTTACGTTAATGGCAAAGAGGTATTAAGGGTGAATATGCCGGAAGGGGATATTGTTTATGAAACAACGGCATTAACATTTGTAGGTGGTGCTGATGAAAATATCTATTTTGAATATTATCTCGATACATTGAACCTTCATAGCGGTACCAATATTATCGCTGTTGAGATTCATCAATCCGGCCCAACTAGTTCAGATATCAGTTTTGATATGGAACTTATAGGCAGCTATTCAGTTATTGAGGAAACTGTTCATTATAAGGAGGCCAATTTATTGCTCAATCCAAGGGTAGGCCTGATCATAAATCCGGTGTTTTCAAAGATTCAGGAACTTCCTCATATCCTGATCAATGAGTTTATGGCAAGTAACCAGGATGCATATGAAGATGAATATGGTGAAGATGCTGATTGGATTGAATTGCTTAACCTCGAGCAGTATGATGTAAACATTAGTGGGTATTATTTTACAGATAATCTGGGTGAGCCATTTAAATGGCAGATCCCGGATGGATTTCCGGAAAGTACTACCATACCGGCTGGTGGATACCTGGTATTGTTTGCAGACAGGGATACCCTTCAGGGACCCCTGCATCTTGATTTTAAGCTTGGAGCAGAAGGTGAAGAGATCGGCCTGTCAGCAATTTTTAATAATGTGTTTCACTGGATCGATACCGTTATTTTCGGTCCACAAATTACCAATTTATCATACGGCCGCCATCCCGATGGGGCTTCAGGATGGGTACTGATGACCCACTACACACCGGGAACACCGAACCTGCCTACATCTGTTCCAATTTTCACCGGACCTGAATTCCGGGTGGAAATTTATCCTAATCCGGCCGATGATGTTGCTTACCTTCAGATAACCAATTTGACTGAAAAACCCTCAGCTGATTTTGTAATCACCCTGTATGATCTGGCAGGCCGCATAATTAAAACTGATGAGCTCTGGATACCCGGCACCAGATATTCAGGTTCGATAGACCTCTCAAAAGTATCACAGGGTTTTTACATTCTGAATGTTGGAAATGGAGTGGAACAGGTATCAACCCGGTTGATCAGGAAATAAAATATACCATATTTATATATAATTATTTTAATGGCACAACTCATCATAATTAATTACTTTCATCAAAAAAAATGAATACGCAAACGATCTTTAGCAAACAAAAAACACTGGTTAAATATATAATCCTGTTTATGTTCATATCGAACCTATTCATGGTTACCAGAATTTACGCCCAGCGAATAACCATTGATGGCAATACTTTCAGGGTATATGGAAAAGAAATATTCATGAATGGAGTGAATACCCCATGGGATAACTGGAATGATTTCGGGGGAAATTATGATCATCATTTCTGGAATGCTGAGTTTCAGGAAATCAGAGAGGCCGGGGGTAATGCCAGCCGGATATGGATAAGCTGTAATGGTGATGTGGGGATCGATATCAGCACCGATGGAAAAGTAAATGGTGCCACTCAGGCTCACTGGGATAACCTGGACGATATGTTTGCCCTGGCAGCTGAGCATAAGATTTACATTATGGCTACACTGACCTCTTTCGATCATACAAAAAACACATACACCAAATATTTGAGATGGCGTAATATGCTGGCAGATTCTATGAATGTGATAAGTTATGTCGATAACTATGTAGTTCCATTCATCAACAGGTATAAAGATAATCCTTATCTATGGTGCATAGATATCTGCAATGAAATTGAGTGGATGCACGAAAATGCTGAATGCGGCAACATACCATGGGAAAAATTACAGTATTTTGTGGCGAGGGTAGCCGCTGCTGTCCACGAGAACAGTACCGTTCTGGTTACTCTTGGCAGTGCAGCCGTAAAATGGAACAGTGATTGTTCCGGATGTGAAGGGAACTTTTGGAGCGATGAGAATTTGCAGGCGCAGTTTAATTCCCCTGATGCTTACCTTGATTTTTATTCACCCCATTATTATGGATGGGTGGTAAGATGGTTTGGCAATTTTGCCCTTGATAAAACACCGGATGATTATGGTATAAATGATCGCCCATGTATGGTTGGAGAAAATCCCGCAAAAGGGGTATTTACCCAGAATGTTTCCAATCAGAGTGTCCTTGTTGTTCCTATTAGTGAAGCATTCATTAAGACCTACCAGCAGGGGTGGAAAGGTTTACTTGTCTGGACCTCCAATGGAGTGGATGGCAATGGCAGCCTCGCCGACTGTGGCCCCGGGCTTACTGCTTTTCAAAACCAGTACCCCGAACTTGTATCCCCTGATTCTGTCAATACCGGTGGCCCTGGATTATCCAGCGCGGATTATATGGTATGGCCAAATCCGGCAAAAGACTTTGTATATATTAATCGTCCCCCCGGAAGAGAAATTGAAGTAAAAGTCATTGATCTTTTCGGGAAAAAAGTCTTTAGCTCGGTATTTCGCCCCACAGAATACCCTGTTATGAATATTCAATCGTTCATTCCGGGTGTATATGTTGTGCTTCTGCATTCCGGCCAGGAATTAAACCGGTTTAATCTTCTGGTACTCTAGTCTTTACAAAACGGATGATCCCTGAATGATCGTGTTTTTATGAATGATTTAATATAACCCGTTGTACAGCTTATTGACAGGGTATAATTGATCATAAGTTGTTTGTTATCTTCCTGCTCCTCCAGCGAGGGAACATAAATATTCGATATTAATATCTTCGCTCACACCTGGACAACGATCTTATTTACAGAATATTATATTATTAAATAAATTGAATGATGGATACGCTTATGTACAACTGTGTTTAGTTATCAGTAGCACATATTTTGTTTTAAATCGATGTCTTCAGATTAATTACACGATATATTAATCTTCTACTCTAACCCACTTTGTAAAAAGATTCCTCCTGAAGATTTGTTGATATGCAAGGCTTAAAATTCCTTTGAACAAAAGCCTGATATATCCATAATACCTGTATCTTCTCGGAGACTCATAAACAACCATGCCTGAAAAAAAATAAAGTTTTCCAATTTTACGAAGTCTCCTGAATAAATCAGAATCCTCTCCATGAACAATATTCACGTTATAGCCGTTAACTTTCCTGAATTCATTCCTTCTAACAATCTGGCACTGGCCTCCACAGACGGGAGTCTTTGTTATAAAACTGAATTGGATAATTTTATTAAAGAGGTAATGAAATATTTTATCTCTCCAGTTAGTCTCATCCGGAAATATTCTTAAGCTGGGTGTGCCACCAACAATTACTGGATTGTTAAACACCCGGAATACTTCGGCTAAAAATTTGCCTGGATCCGGAATGGCCGTATCAGCATCACAAAAAAATAATATCTCTCCTGAAGCCAGGTTTGCACCCGAGTTCCTGCCATTCGCTATTGTCTTTGGAGCATCTGTATTGTCGCGTGTTACTTTTACCCCCAATTTTTCTGCAATTTCTCTCGTTTTGTCCGTACTGCCACCATCTGCGACAATAATTTCATAATGGTATTCCTGATCCAGTTTTTTTATGCTTTCTATCAGAATCGCAATATGTTTCTCCTCATTTAATGCAGGAATAATAAAAGATACTTCTGGTTTCATGATGATCGACTGCCGAATGAACAATTTTGAAAAAAGATCAGAACTGTATTTTGAGTCTCACCAATAAATCTGTATCTTGATATTGTAAAATTTTGCTTTATAAGTAAAGTTAGAGAAAAAATCTGGTTGATACATAAATATTCATCGTATAACTGCTGGTTTCCCGGTGAGTTATTAATGAGGCAAAAGTTCTTTATTCTTATTAATTTTCCCCTTTGAAAAGTTTAAATTTGTTTAAGCCAATTAACAAATCTAAACTTTACAGCAGGGAACTAACATAAACTTACCTGCCTGCAGGCAGGTTTCATTAAGTCTTTGAGAAGTTTTTCATGAATAAATTTCCTGTTCGTTTATACTCCAAATTCATATATATTATGGAAGATAATACACCTCACAACCAGGATCCCCGGGTAATATCCTATCTTACTTTAAGAAAAGCCGTAGGTATACTTGGTATCTCACTGCCAGTAATTGTTGTTGTTGGATCCGTAATCTTCGGCGGATGTGAAGGCATCCAGAGTTCCATCAGTAATTATTACCATACCAACATGCGAAATATTTTTGTCGGTATTCTCTGTGCTATTGCTCTATTCTTATTTGCGTATAAAGGTTACGATAAAAGGGATGCCTTTGCCGGTACCATGGCCTGTATATTTGCGCTCGGTGTCGCATTCTTCCCTACATCATTACCTGAACCACTCCTGCCATGTATGCCGTATCCATTTGAAAATCAAATCATTAGTTCAATTCATTTTATATCAGCAGGAGGATTTTTTCTTGTCATAGCATATTTCTCGATTTTTCTTTTCACAATAAAAGATGAGAATCCAACAAGAATGAAGTTAAAAAGAAACAAGCTGTACCGGATTTGCAGCTACATCATACTGGGAGCTATTCTTTTAATAGCTATATACGCTATCTGCCTGAGATTTAATTCCTGCCACGGCATACAAAGATATAATCCGATATTCTGGCTTGAAACAATTGCATTATGGGCTTTCGGAATATCATGGCTGACAAAGGGAAAGGCTATCCTGGTGGATAAATAATTCAAAAGATTAAATTTGAATATTGAATTGGATTACTCCCAAATCAGAATTTCAATTTAGACGGGTATTCAAAAAATAAATATGAATGATTGTTAATTATTAGAGATGAACAGAAAAATGGAATGCTGGAATGTTGGAATATTGGAGGATGGAATTTTGAATCCTCCGGATATCTATTTCATAGTTTTACAACATTCTGCTATTCAAACCCATTAATCTATTATTCCATTTTTCTATTATCCCAATCAAATAAAATTAACAGACTCCAATTAGGTAGCATAGTACTGAGTTTATTTAAACTCATGTAAAATACAAACTCAAAATCAGAGGAGAAAAAAATATGGAAACTCTCAAACTTGGATTTATTGGTGCAGGATTCATTGCAAAATTTCAGGTTCTTGCGATGACCCAGGTAAATAACACAGAATTAGTTGGTGTTTATTCAAAAGAAGGATCGGGGGATCTTCAGAAATATGCACAAAAAAATGATGTCGGAAAATGCACGGTGTATAAAAGTATCAGGGAGCTCTGCAATAACTGTGATGCTGTTGCCATCTATGCACCAAATTATGCCCGTATCGAAATTATGGAAGAGATTGTTGCCGCAGTGAAAGCAGGGGCTGAGTTAAAGGGGATCATATGTGAGAAACCACTGGCACGGACTGTGAAGGAGGCGCAGCAACTTGTGGATCTGGCAAATGGAGTTCATCTTAACACCGCCTATCATGAGAACCAGATCCACATGAAATCCATTCATAATGCACTGATCCAGCTTGAACCTGTACAACGCATCATGGGACCCATTGCTCTCGCCAGGAGCTCAGAAGAGCACAGCGGGCCCCACGAACCATGGTTCTGGGATCCCACACGCCAGGGTGGTGGCGTGCTGGCAGATATGGGCTGTCACAGTATTGCAGTATCCTGGTATGTGCTTACACCGTTTGATAAACCTGTCACCTTCCTGGAACCTGTTTCAGTCTCCTGTGATGTATCCCTGCTGAAGTGGGGAAAGCCGGATTTCAGGAAAAAACTGATGGATAAGATGGGAGTGGATTACAATAAATTGCCGGCAGAGGATTTCTGTACTGGTATCATCACCTTTCGTAATCCTGAAACAGGGCAGCTGGTGAAAGGCCAGTTTTCCAACTCATGGATGTATGACAAACAGGGATTACGTTTACTGATGGAAGGCCTGGGACCCGGTTATACTTTTGAAATCAATTCACTGCGTTCCCCGTTAGAGGTATTTATTGCTGACGAAGCTGCCGAATCGGTTGCCAATGCCGAAGCAGCCCTTGAAAAGGCCACTGCATCCAGGGGATTGATGGCCATTCAACCCAATGAAGCAGACCTGTACGGATATGTGGATGAGACCAGGGACACCGCCCGTGCTTTCCTGAACAATAAGAAACCTCTGTTAGATTGGAAATTCGGACTTGAAATAACAAAACTGGTTCAGGCAAGTTATATGGCGGCGGAACAGAAGAAAACCATTGACCTCACTGATCAGGGAATCCAGAAAGATTTAATGAATTTTCAATCTATGGTGGCACAGGGCAGAGGTGGTGAGATATTGTTTAGCTAATATACTTTCTTTAAAATAATATTGTAAGCTATTAGGCCCTGTTGGTAATTTAGGGCACTCAGGCCAGCAGGTCTTTTATTTCGCACCAATTTATTATTAAATGTGGGGCTGTGTCACAACTATTATTTCACGTAATGATCACCAAGAAAACATGAAGTGCCCAAAGAATACATGTCTGTTAACCAACATTTTGCAGTCTTTGCGAAAACTTTGCATGATCCGCGTGAAACCTTAAATTGAAGTGGTGACACAGCTCCCTTTAATGTTACATCACGCTAAAAGACTATTGCCACTTGGAAACCGGTAATGCTTACTCTCCATATTCATGCCCACCAGGAACCAAGTGTCGTCAGAGAATTGTAATGGGATTTTATCTGTTCCAAAATTGGATATATTTGGTCGGGATAAATGGAAAACACAGGGAAATATGCTTTAATAACCGGAGCCTCTTCCGGCATAGGTTGGCATTTTACGGAGGCACTGGCACAAAGAGATTATTCTGTTGTGGCAGTAAGCAACCAGCCGGCACAGCTTGATGATCTGAAAAAGAGACTGGAAAAGCTATACAGGATCATTGTCGTCACACTGAACATGGACCTAACACAGGAGAATTCTGCACAGAAGGTTTTTGATTATTGTAAAGAGAAAAATCTGATAGTAGAAGTTCTGATCAATAATGCAGGAATATTTTTTTTCGGAGAAGCTGTAACAGTCGATTATTCCCTTGGAAAGTCAATTCTTGGGCTTCATATTATTACTCCCGCCATGCTATGCCGTCTTTTTGGAGAACAGATGATGAAACGGCAAAGAGGATTCATCCTGAATGTTTCATCCATCGCTGCTGTGATGCCATATCCATGTATTTCACTTTACGGACCGACAAAAGCTTTCCTTCGTAACTTCACACGTGCTCTCCGGACTGAAATGAAATATCACGGAATAAATGTGACATGTCTTATCCCCGGACCAGTTGATACGGAATTATATGATGCTGGTAATTTTAATAAACCATTATTAAGAAAGCTGGGGATAATGAAAAACCCGGAGACTGTGGCACATGCGGGTATTAGGGCACTCTTTAAGAACCATGCAGTATGTATTCCCGGATTGTTGAATCAATTTATAATTCTTCTTTTACCTGTATTACCTTATTTTATCATCAATATCATATACAGAAGAAATTTCTTTGACCGGGAACCGAAGGAATAAAGAAGCCTCAAAAACCCGGGCGGATAAACTCACCAGTAACCTTATGTTAATATTGTGGGACGTGACAGGATCGAACTGTCGACCTCATGCGTGTGATCCGCCAGATGGTGGACTGAACCGTTCCCGAAACGGTAACGAAAAAGAAGATTTAGACCGTTTCGAGGATCCTCGAAAAACATACACGATTGAAAATCGCCTGTCTTTCGGGACTGAGTTAACGCTCCTTATTATGCAATAAGTGATTTTTCTAAATCTGTGCCAGTTTTGCCGGGGAAATTTAATCAACTTTAATTATCCGGCTTCCCGGCCCGACACCATTCTCATTTATTGCCTCAATTGTGAAATAATAGGTTCTTTGACTGTCGAGAGCTTTCAGCCAGTATTCATTGGAGGTATAAACCATGATACAATTGTATAGCTTATCCGGATCGGTTCCTATGTATATATTATAGGCATATGCATTATCCACCGGGCACCATTTAAGCCAGGCGGAGCGTTTGTCTTTGGCGGTGCGTAAAACCATAAAATCTTTCACGGCAGATGGGAGATCCCCTTTACCAAGTCCGAATACCCGGAATCCGCTGATAGCGAACCTGCCGGTTGGCATGTGGATGTTGACAAGCTTCAGGTATCTTGTCTCAACAGGATTTTCCAGCTCAATATAATCGTGTGGAACATCTGTTTTATTCCTGCTCTTATCAACCAGGAGATTCCATTTCCTGCTATCTGCTGATTCCAGGATTTTATACTGATGATATAATCCTTCAGCTTTTCCCAGGATTTCAGCATCCTGGTCAGCATAATTGATTTGAATAGCCCTGACGGTCATGACAGCACCCAGGTCGGTCTGAATCCACTCATTGGCCGCATTTGTGGCAGCACTCCAGTAGGTCTTGATATCCTCATCAACTGCATTATTGGTATGATAGTTACCGAAAGTAGATGAAACCGTAACAGGTTTTTTATAGTTGAGCAGCATCCATCCTGTGAACCGTGATTTTGAATGATTTTCCTTCCCCTGAGGCAACCATGTCGGATAATCCCCAAAGGCAGTATTACAGTTTAACACCCCCTCATCATCAAATCCCGCCGGCCATAAACCAAGCCTTCTCTCGAAGTTATTCTTAACGGAGATTGCCATCGTTGAGACATGCCACAGGTTTCCCCAGTTATCATAAAAAGTTGAGCCATGGCCCGCTCCCCGGGCAAAGCCTCCGGGTTTAAAACTGAAAGGCATCGACTGTGGTGTGAAAGGCCCCAGTGGTCCGTCTCCGACCAGTACACCATCGGCATACCCGCTGAATTCAGTCCCGGGTGCCCCGTACTGAAGATAGTATTTCCCGTTATGTTTTGTCATCCACGCACCTTCCAGGAACGGATCCAGGAATGTATTATCCATATGCTCACCAAACCGTTGCCAGCCATAGCGCCATGGTTCAAGAAAATAAAGTTCTTTTCTTGTGCCTATGGGATCCAAGGTTTTTCGGTTCAGCTCAACACCGTAAACCGGATACCTGTTGCTGCTTCCATTGTACATGTAAAGTTTCCCGTCGTCATCGGTGAAAAATGCTGGATCCCAACCACCGATCTCAAAAGAATCAACTAGTGGTTTCCACTGGTCTTCCAGTGGATTTGTACTCATCCAGATGGTGAAATTAGTGGTATATGTTGAACCTAAAACAATCATGGTATCTCCTATAATTCCGACCGCCGGGGCACAGAGCTCGTCATATCCTTCATTCCATGGACGAAGAAATTTCCTGGGAATGAAATTCCATTCTGACAGATCTTTACTCCACCAGTAGCCCCACTGATTGGTAGAAAACAGGAAATAGGTATCCTTATAATTAACGATTACGGGATCAGCAGTTGCCCTGTGCCTCCCCCATCCTGAATAATCCGGGATGGGTGTATATCCGTAATCAAGATTCATTGGATTACAGTATGTCCTTGGTTCCTGGGCCTTGATAGATAGTATACTGAAACTGGCAACAATGCATACAAACAATTTCATTCTGTGTCGATTCATATTTTTTTTTGAATAGATCCGGTAAATAATTAAAGCCCGGTTGGCAATCCTGACCACTCACCTGAGTAAATCATTCGGGCAGGAACGTACCGTTCGGCAAATGCGATCGGACTTTTCGGGTTAACTTAATGGTATATAAACCTGGTTCTTTTGATTCCGGGTTGATTCCTGATTTGAATCTTATTCCTCAAGCCCCACTTTCTTTAAAAGATCGATGAATCTTGGATCAGAACTGAATTCATCTAGTTCCGGATAATTCTTTATAAATGTCAAACTTAGATCATGGTCTTCATAAGCCTTTTCCAGGCTCATGAAGCCCTTTTCTTCAAAACCTAATGTAAAATATAATAAAGCTAAGTGAAATGGAGAAATATATTCTGTTTCTGTTAATATAACTAACTCATCCAGTAATTGATTGGCTTTATCCAGGTCTCCCATATGGGCATAAAAAATTCCTCTCAACAATATATTTCCGGTTTTTTGAATCACAGAAAGTGCATTTTCATACATTCCTTTATATAAATAGGCTTTTGCAAGGTTGTAGTGCACCTCGGAAAATTCCGGATCAATTTCTACGACTTTATTCAGGGCATCAATTGCATTATCATATTGCCGGGCATTCATATATATTACACCTACATTTCGATTTATTACCAATGATAATGGATCAAGATCACGAGCTTTCAATATTTCATCAATAGCCTGTTCGAAATGTCCTTTTGATTTTAATAATAAAGCGTACCAATGATGTGCTGTTGCATATTCAGAATCAAGTTCAATGGCTTTAAGATATTCTTTCTCTGCAGCTTCAAACTTCCATTCGTTGAAATATACATAACCGATAGAGGTATGGGCTTCAGCAAGGGAGTTATCTTTTTCCAGAGCTTTTAACGCCGCCTTTTCTGCCTTTAAAAAATATTCAGGATTTGGTACGGGAGCATACCAGGATAACATTGAATAAGAATCAGCTAATCCAATATACGCCAGGGCATAGTTTGAGTCCTGGATTAGAGCCTGATTGAAAAATTCCATGGCTTTTAATAATGTTTCTTCCGTTCTGAAATTCCAGAAATAACGTCCCTTCAAATAGAGATTATATGCCTCAGGATTGTTTGTTGTCTCTTCCTCAATTTGTTGGATTTCTTCAGGTGTGAGAACTATTTTCAGTTCATCAGCAATTCTAACAGCTATGTTTGCTCTGATTTTAAAAATATTCTCCCATTTACCTTTAAACTCTTCTGCCCAGAGATGTTCATCATTTTCTGCCCGGATAATCTGGACATGAATACTAACATCTTCTTTCTGACGTTCGACACTGCCTTCAATAATGAAGTTTGCACCAAGTTCTTTTCCAATTACAGGAATAGATGGTTTATTTGAGCCTTTGTATTGTGAGGTAGATGTATAGGAAAATACATGAAATTCATTAATTTTTGATAATTGTGTATTGATCTCATTGGCAATTGCATCTCCCATGTGTGCATATTCTTCATCACTGTTCCAGTTCTCAAAAGGAAGCACCGCAATGGATTTTTCCATTCTAACAATTTGCTTTCCACCACCAATGATGTTAAACAGGAATAAAGCCACAACAACAATCACAACAACCAGTGCAAGTCCGGAAAGAAATAATATCAACCTTCTTTTTAGTTTCTGAGCTTGGGCAGTGGAATCATCCATGCCTTTAGGTTCAGTTACTATTTCTTCTGCCTCTGCTTTGGCACCAATTTTAGTCTCCTTGTATTTCAGATACCATTTTATAATAGTTGTAAGGTTAATTAAAACAGGTCGAACCTGTTCCGGATCAAAATCTTTAGGATGGGCACCGAAGGTTGACACACTATTCAGGTGTTGCATGGCAACGATAATATGGGAGGGTACCTTCTCTTCCCTGTTGAGCTTGTCAATGATTCCTTTCAGCGGTTCTGTTTTGCGGGATCTTTTCAGTTCACATTCACAAAGATCGTTTATAATAACCTCCAGGCACCTTCTTGAGTAGAGCAATACCATGTTTTCATCATCGGCTTTAACTAACCGTTCCAGTTCCTTCTCCAATACAGGGAACTTGCTTTTAATGGAGGTGTATAAGACTTCTAGGTTTTTTATTTCGGATGACCAGATCTGCATGAGAGTGAGGAATTTTAGTCAGGTTTGACTGTATAAAAATAAGTTAATTCAAATTTAAAATCAAATAGTGAAAAGGGCTAAGGTTCGCTTTGTGAAATGCAAGCCCTGATCAGGCTGGCAATTTTGCAAAACAAAATTATTTCACAGGGCAAGGCTAAGGCTAAAAAAAAAGTTGTCAGTTGTCAGTTCGTTGTCTGTTTTTATTGCCTAAGTGAGGCCGGTTTCCAACCGGACATTCAATACCACTGAGGAAAGCAGATAAGCCCGCCTGTCCCGATTTACCTGGAATACCCGAATAATATTATTTATTTAACTATCAACACCTTACGTTAAAGCTCATGTGCGCTATTATAAGCGAATACTGTCCGCTTATAATAGAATTCCCTGCTGTTGGTAAACAAAGTTTATGTTTGTTTCAAAATTCATGTTCAATAATTTTTATCATGAAAACACTAAATAATTTCAAATCAAAATCAATGAAAATCTCTTTGACATTTGTTGATCTATTTCTGCTACCGGAAATGGCAGGAGCGTCAAGAGTCAGCCGCACTATAGTTAGTTATAACACTAAAAACTTAAATATGAAACGCAGCATTATAATCTTATTTCTTCTTCTTGGAGCAAATGTTTTTGCTCAGGTGCCTGTTAATTCGTTACAACGGAACAGCTTACAGCTCATCTTTGGTGTTAACCAGTTAAAAGAGGAAAATCTTCACGCAAAAGTGCATTCCGGTCTGATAACCGGAATTTCTTATCAGCACTGCCTGGGAAGCAAAAATATTTCTGATTTCGACATCAGTATTAAATGGTCAAGGGCAAAAACTGCATATGAAGATTTATCTGCCACGGCAAACGCCCATTTATCCGGAAGTTACCGGTATTTATTCAAAATATTTAACCTGTCTGAGATCTCATATGTACTGGGGCCTCAAATCAACATGCAGTATAATGTTAGTGTCTACCCGAACTGGGACGAAAGCCATCTGTACTGGGCAAACCACATCGATCTTGGTACAGACAATATACTGTTATACCGGTTATCTGAATCAGGGATACTATTCTTCGATTTAAGATTTTCAATTTTTTCAGCTTTTAATCAACCGGAATATAACAGGATGTACAAATATGATGACTCCACATTTGAAGGTATAGTGAAAAATTTTCACTCGGATTACGAGTTCGGAAGCGTCAATAAAGCGTTCCGGTTAGCTATCCACATGGAATATCAATTTCATTTGAACCCAAAATGTACGCAAGCTTTATGCTATTCTTATGATTACTTAAGAATTAAGGGAAATGAAAATTTACCATTTCAAAATAATATACACCAGGTTGGATTTAAAATTTATTTCAGATGAAAAAAGTTAATTTATTAATCGTAATGCTGTCAGTTTTAAGCTCCTGCATGAAGGATGAGCCATTTAAAACTGCATACAGAGGTTTCGAACCATCCGTAATGAATGATGGTTGGGAAATATCAAATCCTGAAAATGAGAATATGGACGGCTCCATTCTGGACCAGGCGTACATGTTGGTTCATAGCGACGACAGATACCTGATGGCCAGAAGCTTGCTTGTTTTTCGGAATAATAAATTAGTGGCAGAAGCATATCCGTATGATGCTGCTGATATTGATGCAATACAAAACATACAGTCCTGCACCAAGTCAATTACTTCCATCATGACAGGGATTGCTGTGCATGAGGGGAAAATTGATTCACTAACCGAAAAACTCTTTTCTATCTACCCGGAATACTTCGACCAGGATATCCATAAAAGAACAATTTCCATCGAAGATGCTCTCACCATGCGGACAGGACTCGGATTTGACAATGGAACACATACATTGGAACTGTATAAAACAAATTCCAGTTCAATAGCATATGTGCTGTCTCTCGAAAGTGTTTATCCTTCAGGCATGATCATGAAATATAAAGATGGGGATCCCCAGCTGGTATCAAAAGCAATTGAAATGAAAACCGGTAAAAAGCTGAGTGATTATGCGAATGAAAAATTGTTTTCCCCTCTGGGAATAACAGAATGGAAATGGGAATCTGCAAAAGATGGGACTACTTTTGGGGCCGTCAGCCTGTTTTTAAAACCGCGCGACTTCGGTAAAATAGGACAACTCTTATTGCAGAACGGGAAATGGGATAACATATCAATAATAGACAGCACATACTTATCGCTGGCAACAAGTATAAAAGTAACCGCTGATTTTAACGAGGCCCAGTATGGATATTATTTCTGGATATTACCGGCTTTTGAAGGTTACGCTGCTGAAGGCCATGGCGGACAATTTTTGCTGGTGGTGCCCCCGAAAAAGCTTGTTGTTGTCTATACAGCCTGGCCGTATACAAGCGGTGATTTTTTCGACCAGGCCAGTGAATTGATGAGTATCATAATAAACAGCTGTAACTGAGTGGCACATTTGATTATGGTCTCAGTTGAATACCGATTGTCGCAAAATATGACAACTTCTTTGCAAAGTATAAATTGATTATATACCAAATCTGATAAAAAATAAAACATGAAAAAGATCATTTTATTCGCTCTGAGTCTGTTTCTTTTCGCGGCTTATGCCCAATCACAAAAAACCAGATCTCACACCCACAGTCTGAACATCAACTACCTGCAGCTGAAAGAAGAGATGAATTACGGACTGGTGTTTCGTGGCCCCGGCCTCAGTTATGTTTTCTCTCATCAATGGCGAAATGACAGGAGCGTGTTAAATTATGAGGCCCTGATCGGTTTTACATACCTGCAGACCCGCACGGTTCCTGCCGGGAACATAAATATTGTCCCGGTAAATCTAAACTATCTGTTTAAAGGTATCGTTGGTAATAATATGATGGTCGGTCCATCCTTAATAGCCGATTACAATTATCAATTCAATCCTGACCTGCACAGCGGCCATTCATTCTGGTTTACACATTACAGCTTCGGTGGAATGATGCAATATAACCATAAAATTGGGAGACAACTGTTTGCATTTTCACTGAATACTTCATTGTTCGGAATTACCTCACGGCAACCTGAATACCACGATCCATATTTCTGGGACCTGAGTGCAGGGGATATTGTGAAATATTTTCACCAGGATCTTCACTTCGGAAGCTGGAATGAATATAACTGTTCTGAACTCGAAATCCGGTGGGTACCTGCAGGAAATTCACGCTTCTTGTTTTCCTATGAAATAAATTATATGGGATATTACAGGGAACCAAAACTATCATTCCTGAATCAATCCTTAAAACTTATTATTCAACCAAAATTTAAGTAGCCATGAAAAAGATCATATTGCCTTATATTTTTTCAGTATCCCTGGCACTCACTTCCTGTTTTAAGGAAGAAGACATGAAAGTACCTTACCAGGGTTATACTCCCATTGACATTTCAGACGGATGGATTCTTTCGGATCCTGCTTCTGAAAGTATGGATCCGGTACAACTGGATAAAATTTTCAGGGATGTTTATACGGATGATCATAACTGGATGATGAAAAGCCTGCTTGTGTTCAGGAACGGCAAATTACTGGCTGAATGTTATCTGAAAGATGAAGCAGACAGGACGGCAATAGATGCCATCTGGTCGTGCACAAAACAGTTGAATGCCATTATTACAGGTATTGCCATCGATCAGGGTTATATCGGCAGCATCAATGACTCCATCGGTAAATATTTACCGGAATATCTAGACAGGTTTCCTGATAAGAAAGGTATCTTAATTAAACATTTACTCACCATGAAATCAGGCATTGCATTCGATAATGGTACGGATAACGATTTGCTGAAACGGCATAAGGTTGATAACAGCATTGATTATATATTAGGTCTGGATTTAAATGATCAGCCGGGTACAATCTACAGTTACAAAGACAGTGATCCACATTTACTTTCTGCCATTGTCCAGAAGGCTACCGGAAAACCGCTGGATGAATTTGGCAAAGATGTTTTATTTGATCCGTTAGGATTAACAAACTATCACTGGCACCGGTATTCAGATGGTGTTACCATGGGTTCGTGGGGTATTCTCACAACTCCCCGTGAACTGGCCAAAGTTGCCCAATGTGTCCTCGATAGTGGCCGTTATCATGACCGGCAGATTATTCCATCTGATTGGTTGCAGGAAATGCTGAGTGTACAGGTGCCCAATGCTGATGGCGAACTTGCCTTCGGATATTTGTGGTGGAGTTTTCCTTCAAAGGGCTGGTATTTTACCCGGGGACACGGAGGCCAGTATGCATTTATCATACCATCCAGGCAGTTGCTGGTTGTTATAACTTCTTTACCCAATGTTGATGATGATTGCTCGGTACCAATCGAATACCATATAGGTATAGTGGATAGAATTGTAGCAACTGCTCTATAAATCCCTCTAAATCAACTGAAAGTGAAGTTCCGGTTTAACGAAAAACCATGTTATCCGATTTATTAATTACACTGCTCCTCAGATATAACTTAATTTAACGTGAGTTCGATATAGCACTTCATATATCGAACTCACGTTCATTTAGGAAATTTCTTGCTGTACAGATTTTAAATACGGGTGAATAAATTCGTTAACCGGATTTATTTCCCGGATTCCGTTTAATTCATACTTAACCGGATACAGGGTATAAAATAATATTCATAAATTTGGTTCAGGTAAAGCCGGAATTTCACCTTGGTTAAAATTGAACCAAATATTAATGTATTTGCTTTCCTTATTCTTCTCGGGGTTGTCCAGGGTCTTATTCTTTCTTATTTCTTTCTAAATAAAAAAAACAGGTTAAACCAGCCGAATATTTTTATAGGCCTGTTGATGCTGGTATTTTCCCTTATATCCCTGGATATTTTCCTGTGTTATACGGGGTATATGGCTAAGGCCCCATATTTTGATAATTTTAGCGAAAGTCTCAGCTTCAGCATCGGGCCTTTGTTTTATATCTATATTATCTCGAGTATAAAAGGGAAATTAAAAACCATCCAGCTTCTGCATTTTTTGCCTTTTATTTTCTATACAATCTATCTTCTATTATATTTTGTTCAACCAGCTGATTATAAATATTATGCGTATGCCCACACTTATTTCCCGGACATGGATCATGAAGTTATTAATCCCATTTTCAACACCGATCCTCTTTATTTAAGAAAATATCTTGACGAGATAACAATGCTTCAATTATCATTATATTATATTCTATCCTTCGTATCGATTGTTAATTCTTTCAGAATGGAAAAAGTCTCAATATTTACCGGGAGATATAAAAACCTGAGCTGGCTGCGGAATTTTACTATTTCTTTATTCTTACTTTTTCTGATCTTTATTATTGTGACATTTACTCTGGGTGGTGATATTGGTGATTATCTTATATCATCTTTTATGGCTCTCATCATATATGGGACAAGTGTGAATGTAATCAGGTCATCGGGATTTTTCACAGAACATCTGAACACTGCTTTTACAGTAAGTAAGAAATATGCTAGGTCTTCTTTAAGTGAGGAAGATAAAGCTGAAATCCTGATGAAATTAAAGGACTGCATGGAAAATGAAAGATATTATAAAAGTAACATTGCCTCCCAATCCCAGATTTCTAAAAAGCTGCTTATTCCGGTACATCATATTTCACAGGTTATTAATGAAAAATTAAACCAGTCCTTTTTTGAATTTATAGCAACGTACCGTATTAAAGAAGCTGAGAAATTATTGTTAAATCCTGATTACAATCATCTGACTGTTGAAGAAATAGCTGAAGAAGTAGGTTATATTTCAAAATCGGCTTTTAATAAAACCTTCAAAAGAATCACCGGTAAAACACCTTCCGAATACAGGACCTGAACATTAAGAGGATTCAGTTCCTGAATATGTATGCCATTATAAGCGAACAACATCCGCTTATAATGAAATTCCCTGTTATCCATCAGCAAAGCCTATGTTTGGTGTAAAATTTATGTTAAACCAAAATTTTACATCATGAAAACTTTAACCTATTTAAAATCAAAATTAGTTACATTTTCCCTGACTCTGGCAACATTTCTTCTGTTAGCCGGAAATGCTTCACTTTTTTCACAGGAAGTCCGTTCTGTTTTCAGGAATGATACAGTAACCAGATTTAGATGGGGCTTAGAACTGAAAACAGCGGGCATCCAGGATGAATTTGCAACTCAATATGGAATGTATGCGGGTGCTACATTCAATCATTCTTTGATGGCAGGAATGGTTGTATCACTGAACGTCACCCACCCTTCAGTAAACTATGGCTACATGGGAATGATGGTGAAGTACATTTATAAGCCTGCCAGCATCATCCATATGAGTGGTCAGTTTACTTTTGGTGCCGGTTCCACAAGAGATTACGAAAATGCAAAAACCAGTACGTTTGACAATTTCGGAAATATTTATGGCACCGGATTTTATTTTATCGAACCGGTAATCAATACTGAGATTAACCTTGGTGTTAAAACCAGCTTGATTTTTGGCCTGGGATACCGGCTGGTAAATGGAATTAATCCCGCCAGTCAACACATTTCCTTAACTCATGTATCCGATAAGGATCTTACGGGTGTTACAATCACAGCAGGTGTTCAATTTGAATTAAAGTAATAAAGTTGCAGAGCCGGTTATTCAGATTGATTACCGGCTTTTTCTTTCTATCTTTTATGCAATCCATAAACATCGATATAGCCCTGGCACTCATTCTGGTAATTCCATTCCATGGTATTTTCCTTTCCATATTCTTTTTTATCAATTCCGGATGGAAGGTGTCCCCTAATTTTTTTCTGGGGTTGCTGCTTCTGGTCTTATCTTCGCTCATACTATTTCAGCTAACGGATCTCCATTATAAATGTATCGCTTTTAATAATGCACGACATTTTTCATTATATGAGTTGCTGATCAGTCCTTTTCTATTTCTTTATAATCTAATAATGATTAAACCTGTCCTGCCAGGTCGAATATATTTACACCTTTTGATTGCGATTTTTAATTTTTTACTCTTTGTTTTAACAGAATCTGTCAGTAGTCCTATTTTTATAGTACTGGCGGTTGTATTTATAATAATAAACGGTCTATACCTGGCCGGTTCGGTTCGTTTACTTATTGATTTAGTAAAAAACCCTGAATTTAGTTGGGAGTATTTGCAAGCTTCAGAATGTCATGGTATCATAATTATTAACATACTGATATGCAGCACTATTATTATAAGTATAATTTTCTATCTGATCTGTCCTGTCAATAATATTCATCTAACCCAGGTATTGAAGGCTCTCGTAATATACTACATTTATTTCCGGATTTTGAACAGGGCTGATTTCCCCAATTAGTGAAAATTATACCCGATCAACCAATTATTAAAACTACCAGCTATCAAAGAGTACGATTGATAACATCCGATATGTCGAGGAAGGTTGATTTTTATAACTTCTCCAGGGTGCCTGGGAGATCCCTCTACGAATTTCGGCAAATAGGGATGACTTGTTTCAGTTCAGCATACCTTCATATTTAAATAATTCATTCATTAGAAAAGTTATCTCAAACCCGATTTTTCACAACTTCAATTTGTAAAATTGACAGGCCATTTCTGAAAACTCAGGACGATGATTAAACCATCAACAAATAATAGTGTCAAATAAAGAATAAAAATATCAAAGTATATGAACAAAAGTGTTTATGGATTTTTACTGGCAGTTTTTTCATTAGGTTTATACAATTATGGGATTTGCCAGGAGGCTGTGAAGATCAAAAGGATCTCCTCCCCAATTGAATTTGATGGTATCCCGGATGAACCGGCATGGGAGACCCTGGATCTGTTTCCCCTGACCATGCACAGGCCTAATTTCGGTAACCAGCCTTCCGAAAAGAGTGAGGTTAGGATTGGTTATGACGATGAATTCCTTTGGGTAGGAGCAAGCCTGTTCATGGCCGACGCATCAAAGATTTTTGCTGCTACAAAGAAAAGGGATGAGATGCTTTTTGGTTATGATGCTTTTGGGATTGTGCTGGATACCTATAATGATAATGAGAATGCCCTGGCATTCTACACTGCTCCCACAGGACTCAGAACCGATTATACTATTTTCAATGATGCCACAGGTGGATTTGGGCCCGGAGGACCAGGAGGAATGAATATCAGCTGGAATACTTTCTGGGACGTAAAAACAACCAGGGATGATAATGGATGGTATGTGGAAATGAGGATCCCGTTTTCCAGTCTGAAGTTCAAACCGGAAAATGATGTGGCAACCATGGGGCTCATTATAACCCGCAATATAAGTGCTAACACCGAGACGGACACCTACCCGGTTATCGATCCCAGGTATGGTTTCATGTCTACCAATAAGCCGTCACTGGCACAAACAATTGAAATTGAAGGAGCCAGGCCCTCAAAACCCTTATATGTTGCACCTTATGTTTTAGGAGGATTTTCGCGTGACTGGTCTCTCAATGAAATGGAAACCGGGTATGTTATGGAAGATAATCCTGAATACAATGCCGGGATTGATATAAAATACAATATCAACAGTAATCTTACGCTTGATCTTACTGGAAACACCGATTTTGCCCAGGTTGAAGCGGATGACCAGCAGGTTAATCTGACAAGGTATTCACTTTTTTTCCCGGAAAAGCGTATGTTTTTCCAGGAGAGATCGAGCCTGTTTGATTTCAGGCTGGGAGGATTTACCGACAACCTGTTTTACAGCAGGAACATCGGGCTCTCAAGAGGCCAGCCCATCAGAATTTATGGAGGAGCAAGGCTTGTCGGAAGATTCGGGAAATGGGATATGGGATTCCTGGATATGCAAACTGCGGAACATGAGGAAACACCGGGAGAGAATTTCGGTGTTGTCAGGATGCGGCGGCAGGTGATCAATCCCAACTCCTATGTGGGAGGAATATTCACCTCACGCATCGGGATGAATGGAAACCATAATTTCGCATATGGGATTGATGGAATATTCCGGCTTTTCGGGGATGATTACTTAATTGTCAAACTGGCTCAGAGCTATGATGACCAGGTTGACAGTAAGCTTTCATCTCTCGATCCATCCTTCCTGCTGGTTAACTGGGAACGCAGATCGGAAGAAGGATTTGCCTACAACTTAAATTATACATACTCGGGACAGAATTTTCAACCCGGAATTGGATTTATAATGCGGGGTGGTGTACAGGGAATAAATGGTCAATTGCTTTATGGATGGATCCCGGGAGAGCAGTCAAGGCTTTTTAACTACAATGTGAATGTGAGGGCTGAACGATATACCAGGCTTGAAGATGGAAACCTTGAAGCTATGCAGATATCTCCGGGATTTGAAATCAATACAAAAAAGGATATTCATGCTGAAATATCGCTCGAAATTCAGAAGGAAGGTGTACTTTTTGATTTTGACCTGTCAGATAGTATAACGATAACAGCTGGTGAGTATTTATTCACCGGAGTTGAAGGAAGAATCGGTACTTCTGATTCCAAAAGGATTTCAGTCAGGGGAGACATTTATGGTGGCCAGTTTTATGATGGAAGAAGAATAGGTTTCGAAGCTGAAACCAATTTTAACTTTTCATCCAGCTTCATCCTTTCACCCGGTTATGAATTTAATAATCTCCATTTCCCTGACAGAGCAACCAATACTTCGCTCAATATTCATTCAGTCAATATGAAAGCCCAGTACATGCTCAGCACAAAGTTATCCGCCACCATACTGGTCCAGTATGTAAACACAGAAGATGAATTTATCGGAAATTTCCGGCTGAGGTACAATCCACGGGAAGGTATAGATTTTTACCTGGTATACAATGATTACCGGCCTATCATCAAAAGGAGTTCAATTCCGGAACTGCCACAATTTTTCAATAAGACAATACTGGTGAAATATACGCATACCTTTATTCTATAAACAAGATGTTGTACAGATGAAACGAGTATATTTATAATCAGATTTTGGGGCTGTGTCACAACTAATATTTCACGCAATGATCGCCAAGAAAACATGAAGTGCGCAAAGAATACGTGTCTGTTAACCAACACTTTGCAGTCTTTGCGAAAACTTTACGTGCTCTGCGTGAAGCCTTAAATTGAAGTTGTGACACAGTCCCAAATACTATTTATAATACAGTTACTAAGAAATTCAAACCACTTAATGCGTAAGTAAAAATAAAATTCAAATCGAATGAATATCTTACGAAAATCAACGGTTTTTCTGATAGTTTTATTAAATATTCAGGTTGGTATCTGTCAAAATCAGATTCCTCGTCTTCAAAAGAAAGGTAACAGAACCCAGCTCATTGTTGAGGGGAATCCTTTTATCATTCTGGGGGGAGAACTGGGCAATTCTTCAGCTACAACGATTGAAAATATGCACTTCATCTGGCCCAAACTAAAAGCCATGAATCTCAATACAGTTCTGATTCCGGTTTATTGGGAATTGATTGAAAGTGAAGAAGCCAAATTTGATTTTTCCCTTGTTGAGCAGATCATAACTGAAGCGCGGAATAATAAATTAAAACTCGTTTTTCTCTGGTTTGCATCATGGAAAAACAGTATGTCATGTTATGCACCCGGATGGATTAAATTAAATCAGGAAAGATTTCCAAGAATAAAAGATGACAAAAACCGAAGTCATGAAATTCTAACTCCTTTTAGTGAAAACAATTTAATGGCAGATTTGAATGCATTCGAAAAATTAATGAGCTTTATTAAAGATTTTGATGAAACCAACCAGACCGTAATCATGATCCAGGTAGAAAATGAAATTGGAATGTTACCAACAGCGAGAGATTATCATCCGCTGGCAAATGAAGCATTCAAAAAGAATGTCCCTGGGGAGTTGATCAAATATATGCAGCAAAACAGGAACAAACTTGTACCTGAGTTTCTGGATATCTGGGGCAAAAATGGATTTAAAACCTCCGGTAACTGGGAAGAAATCTTTGGAAAGGGTACACATACGGATGAAATATTTATGGCATGGTATTATTCAAAATATGCCAACAGAATTATTGAAGCAGGGAAAAAGATTTACCCGTTACCCATGTTTGTAAACGCAGCCCTGAACAGACCGAACAGAGAACCCGGAAGCGGCTATCCCAGTGCCGGTCCTCTGCCTCATCTGATGGATGTCTGGAAAGCTGCAGGTCCCTCAATTGATTTTCTTGCACCGGATATTTATTTTCCTGCATTTAAACATTGGAGCGATTTATATACCCGCCAGGGAGATCCTCTATTTATTCCGGAACACCGCTTTGATAATACTGCAGCGTATAAATCACTGTATGCTATAGGCCATTATGGTGCTTTGGGATTTGCCCCTTTCTCAATTGAGTCGACAGATGAGCCGGAAAATGAACCGCTTGGAAAAGTTTATCACTTACTGGCACAGCTATCACCAATTATCTCAGCAAACCAGGGACAGGGCAAACCAGAAGGAGTATTATTTGACAAAGAGAACCGGGAAACAATCATTCAGATGGGGAAATATGAATTCACTTTCCGCCATGATTATACTTTGGGATGGTCTCCCGGCGCCAATGCCGATGAATGGCCCATGACGGGCGCAATCATCATTCAAACCGGCGAAGATGAATTCTATATTGCCGGTTCGGGAGTGGTGGTTACTTTTAAACATACAGATGATGATTCTGTAAATACCGGAATATTAAAAGTTGATGAAGGCAGATTTGAAAACAATGACTGGATCATATTACGCCATTTAAATGGTGACCAGACGCATCAGGGAAGACATTTACGGATCCCGGAAGGAGATTATAGTATTCAAAGGTTGAAACTGTATACTTACAAATAACCTGATATAAGTCGTAAATCCCCAACCATTTGCAAATCAGAGATTTGCAGTTATTCAGAACCGGACTTTTGTATTTCACTCGACAATCCACTGTTTTATAGAATTTTTATGTCATGAAAGAAAAGATTTATTAAATTTACTTTAGGTTAGTTTTAATATGGAAAGGAGAGCCTGTCAGAAAATCAACTCTCACCAGACTTAATTAATCATTTATCAGTAATAATTTTCAACATTTAATTATTAACCATCTAAAATTATACTACCATGAGAAAAATTACTTCTTTCTTACTGGGTATTTTCTTTTTGTTCTTCTGTATTTTCAATAACAGCTGTATAGGATCTTTCAAATTAACACAGAAGACATATGACTGGAATAATTCACTCGGAGGTAAATGGATTAACAACCTTGTTTTCTGGGCGTTTTTAATTTTACCGGTTTATGATTTCGTTTTATTTATCGACTTTGTTGTTCTTAATGTCATAGAATTTTGGAGTGGCAGTAATCCACTGTCAATGAATGAAGGGGATGAAGAAATCCAAATAGTTAAGTCAGGAAATAAGGAATACATGATTAAAGCCACCAAAAATAAATTTCATATTGAGCAGATAAAAGGTCCGGATAAGGGAGAATGGGCGGATATCATTTTTCATCCCGAAGATAATTCCTGTTACCTGCACACAAAGGGAGAAAAGATCAAACTTGCTGAATATGTTTGTTCTGAAGATGGAAATGATAAGGTTAAGTTATTCCTGCCAGACGGCAACATAATCAGCATGGATGCAAATCAGCACAATCTGGATGTGGTCAGGGCTGTCTTGCATAAAGATTCTCATTTCCTGGCTGAAAAGGAATAAGGCGTGTGGATTTTCTTTCTCACCTATCGTTGCTGAATATGTCCGGTTGGCAACCCTGCCCGAATGACTCGGTCAGGCGGGCGGATTTACATTTTCATCCATTATATGAAACAAGGGGGTTTGTCATAACTACTTTTTCATTTAATATTGGTAAAAATCATGTAAAATGTGGTTCCTAATTTCACCCCATCCCCTATCCCTTTCCCCTGAAGTGGAAAGGGGAATAAGGATCCTCTCCCAGCCTTCCCCTTTTAAGGGGGAGGTATGCCTGCCTACCGAAACGGCAGTGCAGGCAGGGAGGGGGGGGAAATGATATTTTACCTATTTATTGAAGTTATGACACACTCCCAACCTTACACCCCCACCCACACACCAGGAACCAGTAACCTTGAACCAGAAACCATTTACCCCGGTTAGCAACCGGGGTTACGCTTTCATCCACTACACGAAACAACTGCGGGTTAACAACCGGCAGAACTTTATTTGAAATTCCCAACTTAAAACTCTTAACTCACACTCACTTAGAACCTTGAACTGAGCACTCTGAACCGATTTGCCCGGTTCACCCGGGCAAATCGTTCTCTTCCAGCCATTTCCTTGCCCTCTCATGCTCCGCCTGGTGTTTTGACTCAACATCCCTGACGATCTGCTGATATTCCGGTTCATTCCGGATGCTGTCAAATAATGTGCCGGTTTGATATATATACTACCAAAGAGGGTATGTATTACCCTATATAGAATTATTCGTTATTTGATAATAAGTTCACTCAATAATAAATAAGCTCATTGAACCTTTGGTCCTTCCTAAGATTGGCAATTCTAAAATCAACTCCTATTGTTCTATCACGATATATAAAACTATACTTATCCTGAGACCTTTGTAACCATTCAAAGGCATTATCCTTATCATCCAGGCCTGCATAGATTAAAGCTATTTGAAATTCCATTAATGGATCTTCACCGTATCTTTTCTTAATTTCTTCCAATATATTAAATGCTTCTTTTGATCTTTTCATCTTTGCATATAAGTAGCCACGATGTGCAATAACAAGTGGATTTGATTGAGGACATTTGTTTAATTCCTTTAAGGCAAGTTCGTAATCTTCAAGCTCGGTCAGGGATAATGATAAAATAAATCTGGCTGGAAAGAAAGTTGAATCTGATCCGAGTATTTTTTCCATCTGTTTAATTGCAGACATAAAATGTCCCTGATAAAATAATATGTATCCTAATCCGTTGATAGCCATTAATGAAAGTGGGTCCAGGGCAATTGTAAACTCCATTTTTTTTATAGCTTCTTCAAACTTTCCCATTCGCCCTAGTATAAATCCATGTTCCTGTATAGCCTCACTGTTACCAGGATTCAGGGTTACAGCACGACTTGCTAATTTTTCTGCTTTATCCTGGTCATTGTCAATAAGTTCCCATGTCAACGCCAGGGCTGTGTATGCATCTGATGCATTTTCATCCAGCTCTAGTGCTTTATTTGCATTAATAAAAACTTTTTCTCCAAGTTTATCATTTACCCGAATACAACCAAACCAACCCATTAGAATATAAGTAAATGCGATTTCAGCATAAGCCAATGCAAATTTTGAATCTAAGGCAACGGATTTTTCAAGATATTCTAATGCTAGATTAAAATTTTCAAAATCTTTACGTTGCCGTGATTGTCGACCCTTAAGATATAGTTCATTAGCTTCCAGATTTTCAGTATGACGTTTCACAATCGCAATTCTCTCTTTTCCTAAAAGCTTAACTTTTAAATTTTCAACAATGGCTAAGGAGATTTCATCCTGAATATCAAAAACATCCTCTAACTCCCGATCGTAATGTTCCGACCAGAGATGGTACCCATCTTCAACTTTAATAAGTTGAGCAGTAATACGTAACCGGTTTTTATCTTTCCTGACGCTGCCCTCAAGAAGATATTCAACATCAAGTTTTTTACCAATCTCACGGACATCCAAAGCTTTATCTTTGAATGTAAAAGCAGAAGTACGGGCAATAACTTTTAGGCTTTCAACATGTGTCAGGGCATTTATTATTTCTTCTGTAATACCATCACAAAAATATTCCTGATCTTTATGGGGACTCATGTCCTGAAAGGGAAGAACAACAATGGAATTCTCAAATCTTGCAGTATAATCAGATTTTGCTTTATCGTTTATCTGTTCTTTAGAAATTTCAATCTCAATTTTTTTATACTTCAGATACCACTTGATAATTGTTGTCAGATTATTGAGAACCGGTTTTACCTGTTCGGGATCAAATTCTTTGGGATGTGCACCGAATGTCGATAAGGTATTCAGGTTTTGCATTGAGGCAATGATATGAGATGGAATCTTCTCTTCATGGTGCAGTTTATCGATAATGCCTTTGAGGGGTTCTGTTTTGCGTGGTCGTTCTAATTCAGATTCACACAGATCGGTAATAATAACTTCAAGGCATCTCCTGGAATAGAGTAGAACAACATTTGCATCTTTAGTCTCTATCAATTGCTCCAGTTCCTTCCCTAATTCAGGGAACTTGCCTTTTATTGAGGTGTGTAAGGTTTCAAGTTCTTTTATTTCGGCAGACCAGATTGTCATGTAGACTGTAACTTTCGAGAAGGTTTGATTTTATAAAAATAAACTAATTCAAATTTAAAATCAAATATTTAAGAAGGCTAAAGCTATGGAAGAGGAGAGTTATGAGTGCAGCGTGCAGGGTTGGAGAGGTCGCAAGGGTTGCAATGTTTACAGTGTCGCAATACAGACCCCCGAAAGTGATCGAACTATGAATAACCCGCTACGAAGTGCTGAGTTAAAGATGCCAGAAAAAATACTAAACCTGATAAGGATTGAATAAGTTCTGCCGGTTGCCAACCGGCAGAAAGCATGGGATGGTGATGATTGTCAAACCCGCTTGCCAGCCAAAACTTCAGTGAAGGCTGGATTGTTAATCGGGGATAGTTACTGCCGGTTGTTAACCGGCAGTAATAACATAAAAGGATGAATTTGTCAAGTCCGGTTTCCAACCGGACACATTACACAGGGCAAGGCTGAGGCTAAGGAAGAGTTGCCCCCGGATTTTTAATAGCATTGAAAGAACTATGTCATCCCGACGAGCGAAGCGAGGAGGGATCTCGTAATCTATTATGATAAACAAAATTCTTGGGCGCTTTTATAATTATGATTATCCAGGATAAGACGAGGTCCCTCGGTCGCTGCGCTTCCTCGGGATGACATGTTTCACTTCATTGCATGAGGCATAGAGGTAAAATACATATAGCGTCACCGAAATGGTCAACCCATATAACAAAATCCCCGCAGATCATTGAAAATATATTATCAGTTTGGTTGATTGCCTGATAAGATGTCCATTTGTGAATTTATTTTCATAACGGCAATGTAGTTTTTTTTACCTTTAGGTTGTTATAAATAACTCCACCTAAAACCGGTACAGATGAATGCAGCTGTTCGCAATCTGATGTTTCTTGCACTTGCAGCAGTGGCCTTTAACCAGGCCACGGCACAGAAGGCAAGTTATACAACAAATAACGGTATGAAAATAGGTTTTGGAATCGGTGCATCATACCAGCAATCTGACATTGCCAATTCAAGAGGCGCCGGCTTTAACTTCACACTGGGACATCATATCTATAAAAAAGAAAATGCATTTTTTAGCCTGGACTGGGACTTCCGCTTTCAAACCGGACAGAACAAGGCATATGATCACAGGATTAAACCCGATACTACTTATAACAATATCCGCCTGGATATTCTTAACTGCGACCTGGAGCTTGGCTTAACGCTTAACCGGTTGAGGGAAAGAACACGAATTGTGATTACCGGTATTGCAGGTGCAGGAATGACATACGGGAGTACTTTTACGGACCTGTTTGACGAAAATGGCCTCTTATATGATTACAGTGTAATCAATCCAAACCAGGAAAAAGCAAAGATACACGCAGACCTGGTGAAACTTTCGGATGGAAATTTCGAAACTTCCCTGGTTAATAAAGCAGCATTTATGCCAACGCTTGGCATCTTCATCGGTTATCAGTTCTCACCAGGTTTTGTGTTAGGCATCGAACATAAGACAAACTTCTCCCTTA
>Ga0111176_1030_pt1 | contig 48705 bp, 33 predicted proteins | sample DeeMarSWOR324_28_FD_80229 | JGI IMG/M metagenome (GOLD analysis project Ga0111176, IMG submission 80229) | Bacteroides sp. SM23_62_1 | reverse complement strand
TTGAAACCATTGCGACCTATTCTTCCTCGGCCTTCTTCTTATTGCGACTATTGCGACCCTTCGATAATTGTGACCATTAAAACCATTGCGACTCCCGATACGCTCCGCTATCGGGATTAGTTCGACTTTGTTTATTCAGTTCACTTCGTTCCTGAATAAACAGTCTCACTGAACATTGCGACCACTCTTCCCTTGCGACTCCCGAAATGGCAGAAATCTGCGATTTCCTCGCCATTTCGAGGATGCTCGAAAAATATTGGCATCAGCCTCAGGCTGATTGCCTATTTTTCGGCACCTGTGACCATTACGACAATTGCGACCTTTTTTCCCTTGTGACCATTGTAACCATTGAGACTTCTTCTTCCTCAGCCTTCCTGCCCGCTGTATCCGCGTTAGGCGGAGAAGGCGGGAGCCTTTTTCTTATTGCGACTATTGCGACCATTGAAACCATTGCGACTATTACTACATTTCAATTAGTGCGATCGCTGCAACAATTATGACTCCTTATTAAATCCGTTGTCCCTTCACCCGGTCCATATCTCCCACGACCTCTCAGCCTGCAGCTCGAGCATCCTCTGCCCATTGATACAGGTTGCTCCTTTCTGCATGCCAAACCTTAGAAAGGCTGTCTCGGGAGGATTATATACCAGGTCATACAGAATATGATCAGGTGTGAGTAAATCATAGGGTATATCCGGATAAGTATCTATATCAGGGAAGGTGCCCAATGGTGAAGTGTTAACGATGATTAAATTTTTCGAGATTACTGGTAAACATATATCACGATAACTGATTTGACCCTCTGAAGGTGTTCTTGATACATATGTATAGTCAATGCCGAGCTGATTAAATACATATGCTACAGCTTTCGAGGCACCACCGGTTCCAAGAATGAGAGCATGCGTATGGGTTTTCAAAAGAAAAGGACTGATTGAATGATGGAATCCATGGGCATCCGTATTGTATCCTGAAAGATGATATTTACCCTTATCCCGGATTATTTTAATTGTGTTAACAGCACCGATCTTTTCAGCTGTCGGATCAAGTTTATCCAGGTATGGAATAATCTTTTCCTTATAGGGTATAGTAACATTCAGTCCGATCAGTCCAGGCTGTTCATGAAACAGATCAGGAAATTTTGAAATATCATCCAAGGGAAAATTCCGGTACTCATAACCGGAGATTTTCTCGCTGGAGAACTTATTTGCGAAATAACCCTCAGAGAATGAGTGCGTCAATGGATACCCTATGAGTCCAAGCAGCTTCATTATTTTCTCATTTTGGTGACAACCTCAAACAGCACGATTACAGCAATACCCGACATGGCAAGAAGGATGGCTGAAAAGACCTGTGGATCGGACTGCATCATTTCCCGGAACCGCCCGGGAAAGACATTCTGCTGAACCAACGGTTTCAGCACATCATGTGAATCCGTAAAAGTTGAAATGGTGATTTTCCAGGGCCAGATCTTATTCAACGATCCAAGCATGAATCCGGATAATAGAGCTATAGTAATAGCATAATATCGTTTAAGCAACCACGATAAAAGGTTCGAAAAACTGATAATACCTATCAGGGCACCGGCAAGCAGGACTGCCATGATGCCAATCTTCCCTTCATTCAGAGCATTCAGCATGAACTGGTATTTTCCCAGCAGTAAAAGTATAAATGATCCTGAGATCCCCGGAAGTATCATAGCGCAGATTGCCAGTGCACCGGAAAGGAAAATAAACCAGTATGCATCGGTCGTTTCTGCAGGAGTGAAAGTGGTAATAAAATACGCCGATACTCCACCTGCCAAAAGGGATACTATAACCGGAATATCCCACCGGTCAATCTTTTTTGCAACAAAAACTGCCGATGCAATAATTAATCCGAAAAAGAAGGACCATATCAGGATGGGATAGTGAATCAGAATGTATTCAAGTATCCTGGCAAGTGAAAGCACACTGATGAGGATACCCACAACAACACTTAGCAGGAAATTGCCATTGACAGCTTTCCAGAAGGCACCCAGCCCTTCCTTCCATATTTTCCTGATGCTGGTATAATTGATCGATTTGATCGAATTAACCAGCTCTTCGTAGATCCCGGTGATGAATGCAATCGTCCCTCCGGAAACTCCCGGGATCACATCGGCAGCACCCATACCTATCCCTTTCAGTGCAACCACCAGGTAAGCCCTCCATCCCCTGTTCATAACTTTCTTGCTTTAAATCCCTCCGGAAGAAAGTCAAAGAATGTGTCGCCACGCATACCCAGCCGGAGTGTTTCAAGTGCAATCACTTCATGAGGGGCTATATTACCGAGATTAACATTTGACCCGAGCAATTTTATAAACCAGACCTGCTGGCTTTTATCAGGTGCTTCCCATAATACATCCTCCGGGTTGACATGTCCCAGTATTTCATCAATCAAACCAGCGTTGGCAGAACCATCTTTATTATATATGCCCACGGTGCCGCTTTCCCTGGCTTCTGCGATCACCTTCCATGCCCCGGCACCCAGCTCTGTTTTCATCATTTCAACCCATTTTTCGGGGGGAATAATCCTGCCGGCCACCTTATAACCCACTTCGGACAACACAGTCACCTTTCTTGAGAGAATATCGATATATTTTAACTTTTCCTCGTGCGGTATGGCCATGGAACCATCTGATATTTCCGCAACTTCAAGATTGAAAGTATCAATAAGTTTCAGATATTCTTCAAACATGTCACGTATGACAAACGCTTCGAAGAGCGTGCCACCAAAATATGGGCGGATTCCGGCTTCCTGGTAAATCCTGATTTTTGCTTTCAGGTCATTCGTGATGAGTGCCGTACCAAAACCGAACTTCGCCAGGTCGGCAAATTGTGAACTGGAAGCCACAAAATTTTCAGATTCACGAATACTGAGGCCTTTGTCCATCACCATTGTTAAACCTGATTTCCGCGGCTTGACTGTTCTCTCCGGGATGAAGGGCAATTTAAAATTCATGGGTTAAGATTTGGATTTATAGTCTGACAATAAAGTTAATATCTTTTTATCATTTCGTATTTCAGGGCATAAGTCGAATGTCAGATGATGTTTATTATAGGAAAGCTTCAGGCCTTCCTGAAAAAATTGGTAAATCATCACTTTCTCTCCCAGCAGGCAATAATACCCGGCCATTAAATAATTTATTTCAGCCACATCAAAGTTATAAATATAGGATTCTTTCAAAACTGATATTGCCTGTTTGGGCCCTGAGAGAATATTCCCGAGTTCGGCAAGATTCAACCATGCTTCTGAATCATAAGGATCAATTTTGGTTGCCTTGCTAAAGGCAGCTGTCGCGTCTCTATATTCCTCCAGATATATCCTGATTTTGCCCAGCGTATACCAGTAATCCGAATTTTCATCATCAATTTCAACCGCTTTTAATGCACAGGATAATGCATCGCGGTACTTTTCCATGTTGAGATAACAAACGGCAAGGCCGTACCATGCTTCACTGAATTCATCATCGAGCTTAAGTGCATAATTATAATGCCTGATGGCTTTCTGCCATTGCTGAAGCTTTTCATAACATTCACCCAGGAAACACCAGGCAATGACATTATCCGGTTCAAGATCAACAAATTCATTATAAACCTCAATTGCATCAGCATACTGCCCTGAATGGGACAGGGCAATTGCCTTATTCAGCATTGCTGAGGCATATTTATCATTTACCGCCAGGGCAAAATCATACGCATCGATTGCTTTATCATATTCTTCCATTTTAATATACACAAGCCCCAGGTTAAACCATACACTTTCTGAAAAAGGTTCCAGGTCAAGGTATATTTTATAATACTCAATGCTTCGGTTGAATTCCTGGAGTTTTTCATAACAATTTGCCAGATCATAGATCAGGCTGAGCTTTTCGGGATTTATTTCATATGCTCTCTTCAGGTATTTAACAGCCAGTTTGTACTGGTGAATGTGTTCAAAAGAATGAGCGATATCATGTAAAATGTCTTCCAGACTTTCTGCGTAAAGGGATAATGCCTTTTCGAAAGACTTCTCAGCTTTTCTGACATTTCCCATCTGGTTATAAATCATACCTTTCAGGATATACAGTTCACTATTTGAATATTCGACTTTCTCAAGATCGGTTAAGATACTAATAGCCCTTGCAGTATCTCCTTTTTCAGCCAGCACTTCAGCTTTTTTTAATAACAACACATTGGACGAGGGATGTTGCTGTATCCCTATATCGACAGCATTGATGGCCTGGGAAAAGAGGTCTCCGTCGAGGTAGTAGTCAATAATCCTTTCAAATTGATAGACATCAAAATAAACGACTCTTTTATCCCTGATCATATGCTCATAACGATCAAGGATATTCCTTAACTCGGCATCTTCTATAAAATCTTCTTCTTCTTTCAATGCAGATCCCAGAAATGATAAGGTGCAAAAATAGCAATAATTTTATGGAGATAGTTTATTATATATTTTCAGAACTCTCTCTTAATAGGACGTAAAAAGTAAAAAAAAATTCCTGAACCACAGAGGACACAGAGAAATAACAGCGTAAACAGAGAGTTCCAGATCAATTAGTCGTTACTCTGTTTTCTCCTTTTATCCTCTGCTAGCTCTGTTGTTAATTGGGCAATAGGAATACCCTCAATAGTGGAACACATTTCAGGAAGATTAAGGTTTACCTTTCTTACTGGAAGAGGAATCCAAATTTCAGTTCAAGCCGGTTATATTTGGTGGTAAGTGTTGTTGTTTCGTGCGACCATTCATATGTTCTGACAGTTTTGATATCCTGGTACCGGTAATGGAAATTTATCTCAAAAGCATTGCGGTTATTGGTCCAGATAAGCACCCCGATTCCTGTACCATATAAATATCCTCCCGTGGAATTATAGTTTTCACCCCAGTAGGATACCGGATCTTCAAGGGCAAGGGAATAGCCTGCCTTCAGGTTAAGAAAGGGGGTGAATTTGTTGTTCGCAATAATCCAGCGGGTTTCGAAATACATTGGAAGTATTATCGTTTCAAATAATTCAACGCCGATACCGGCACCAACAATATACCTGGAAGAAAACCCATAGCCATTAAAAGATGATATCGAAAGAATGGCGTTCTTACTGTTATTGCCTGTCCCGATAAGCATACCGAAGTCCGTAATGTTTAGGTAACCTTTGGGCCCGAATGAGGAGGGTATGGCTGAAGAATATGGTTTAAATTTTTCACTTGTGATGGACTCAACATCCTTCCTGTTAAAATGCATGATGTTCTGACACAGGGTCTCAATCTTTAATACTCCCGGGTCAGGCTGCTCAATGACGATCCCTTTATAGACATCGCCATTCTTCAGTCGAATTACATCAACCGTATATTTCTGTCCGCTGACATTAAGAATGATAAAAAAAATCATTGCCAGGCAAAGGAATATTGTTTTAATAAATGGTTGCTTCATGGTTTAAGTTATAACAGGTAAAATGATGATTTATTAACAGGTTAAAGATGAATTTTAAATTCTGAAGGTTGCGTTGGTTTAATATTATTGTTGAATTATTAAATATCCCTGCGAAAGTCTGATATTTCAATAGTGTTGATGGATTGAATGTCCCGGCTTTCCAGCCGGGACATTCAGTTCACCGATTGCAGAAAAGAATTGCTCTTCTTTCCAGACGGGATATTCAATGTACTATTGATATTATTCAGAAGCGCAACCTCTCAGGCTTTTTTTGCATCTATAAACTGAATAATCCTTAAACCTTGATATCATGAAAAAGCAACAAAAACTTCATTCATTTATTTATATCCTGATATTAACTGCATTCATTTTGCCAGGTTGCCAGGATAGAATCTACGAGACGTATGAGCTGAATAATCCTGTTTATTTGACTTATGATGAACTCAGGGAGGCAGTAAGTGATACACTGCCGATAAATCTTGAACATCCTGGTAAAATTTATATCAGGGGAGATATGCTGTTTGTTAACGAGGTCAGGAAAGGTATACATATAATCGATAATTCCGATCCTGCCAGTCCCCAGGTCCTGAAATTTATAGAAATACCCGGGAATATTGACCTTGCTGTGAAAGGCAATGTTCTTTATGCCGACAGCTATATCGACCTGGTGGTTATAGATATATCAGACCTGTCTGACATTAATGAGATCGGACGTATTGAAGATGTCTTTTCTTATTCTATCCCACCATACGAATCCCAGCAAAGAGTTGGTGAAATAGATCAGTCTCTGGGAGTTGTTGTCGGATGGAAAACCGAAACAGTCACAGAAGAGATATCGGAACCGTTCTTACATTCATTCACGGTTCGTGGATGGGAAGCAACAACAATGAATAATGCATTTTACGGGGCCAAATCAGGTGGGGGTAATAATTCTGCAGGTACCGGGGGCTCCATGGCAAGGTTTATCATTTACGAAAATATTCTTTATACAATTGACATTTCAACATTGCATTTCTTCGATGTGAGTGAATCGACCACACCATGGGCTGTGGGAAACCAGAGTATTGGATGGAATATCGAAACAGTTTTCATTGCAAAGGATCATCTTTTCATCGGGGCTCAAACCGGTATGTACATCTACAGCCTTTATGATCCGGTAAAACCCCAATATATATCAACTTACTGGCATAGAACAAGTTGTGATCCCGTTGTCGTGGAAGGTAATTATGCATATGTTACCCTTCGTACCGGCACTTTATGTGAACAGGATGTGAACCAGCTGGATGTTGTTGATATCAGGGATCTGGATAATCCGGAAAAGATAAAATCTTATACGATGTACAATCCACATGGACTAGGGATTGATAACGGGATTTTATTTGTCTGCGACGGGGAAGAGGGATTAAAAGTCTATAATGCATCAGATCCGTATAATATTAAAGCAAACAAGCTTGCACATTTTCCTGACATCAATGCATTTGATGTGATCCCGATTGATGATCTCTTGATTATGGTTGGGAAGGATGGAATTTACCAGTACGATTATACCAATCTTGAGAATATAGAACTGTTAAGCACCCTGCCAATCTTCAGTGATTAGGCAGGTATTCACCATAGGTTGTGCTGAAAGGAGATCTACCGGTAGATCTCCTTTTTTGCTGCTGAAAGGGTGTTTTTCAATAACGATACCCTGGTCATCGGCCCTACACCACCGGGTACCGGGGTTATATAACTACATTTTGGAGCCACTTCGTCAAATTTCACATCACCGGCCAGTTTAAATCCTGACTTGGTTTCCGTTGAAGGGATCCGGGTAGTGCCTACATCAATCACAACTGCACCTTCTCTTACCATATCGGCTGAAACGAAACCGGGTTGGCCCATTGCAGCAATAATAATATCTGCATTGGATGTGACCTCTTTCATGTTCTTTGTCCTGCTGTGACAAACCGTGACCGTGCAATTACCGGGATATTTCTTCTGAGCCAGGAGGATGCTCATTGGTTTACCTACAATATTACTTCTTCCTATAACCACGCAGTTCTTACCTTCAGTTTCAATTTTATATCTTCTCAGTAGCTCAATAACTCCTGCCGGAGTGGCCGAGACAAAGCATGGAAGGCCAATGCTCATCCGGCCCACATTTACCGGGTGGAAACCATCAACATCTTTGGAAGGATCAATGGTTTCAATAACCTTTTCTTCAGATATATGCGAGGGTAATGGAAGTTGAACGATGACACCATCAATCTCATCATTCTTATTTATTTCGATGACTTTGTTCAAAAGCTCTTTTTCAGATACATTATCCTCATACCTGATCAGTGTGGATCGGAAACCCACCTCTTCACAATCCTTAACCTTCAGATTCACATATGTCTCACTGGCACCATCATGCCCGACCAGTATGGCAGCCAGGTGAGGAGCCTTATGACCCTGTTTTAGAAGGGAATTCACTTCTTCCTTGATCTCTTTCCGTATCTGTGCAGCAGTTGCTTTGCCGTCGATTAATTCCATAAAATTATCTGGTATTATATATTATACTTTATTTATCCTGCGACCTTGTGACACATTATTATTCCGGATGAACTTACAAATAATTATCGATTCGAAGTTTAAAAATTGGAAAATAGTTATTCACGAGTTTTCCAATGCTTCGGTAGTTAATTTGGTAGCTGCTTAGTTATAAGAAACAAAGTATAAACGTCATTAGAAACAATATCATCCCGAGAGAGCATAGCGACCGAGGGACCTCATATCTTAAGCTCAGTGTTCCTTTATTGTTATGTCATCCCGAGGGAACGCAGCGACCGAGGAACCTCGTCTGATCTGCCAAAATCGCCGGTAATGATTTATCTTCTGGTTTTTCAGCGAAGGTAACGAAATAGTCCAATCTATATCCTTGATGGGCTTTCGGAATTACGAGTCCCCTCCTCCCGCCTGCGGCGTATCGTCGGGATGACTTGATTCTACCCCGGGTATTATGCAGACCGGTGTTTTAATTATATTTCAATAGCAACTTTGTCGTGTGTACTTTCTTTTATAATTTTAGTTGAATATTGTTGTTGACAACTTAAAAATCTACATCAAATGAAATCAAAAGAATCAGCTTTTCTTTTAAGATGTATTGCTTATTTCTTCATAATCTTTTCCGGATGTCAAAAAGGTGCTGATTATTATTCCCGTGGTGTCGGAATTTACCCCGGCAATCCGGCAGAAGATTATTCCCCGGAACTAATAACGGATCATGAAAATTACCGTAACCTGGCAAGGCTCAGATCTGCGTATCATTCCTCCAGCTACGATTATAACCTGACCGCCCAACTGGTTACTGACGGAATCATCATCAGTGAAATGCCGGATTACATATCACTATCCACCAGCCAGGGACCACTACCAAAAAATGAAAGGGAATGGTTACTCGACCATAACAGTGTTACATCAGTAAGTCTGGAGGGTAGGGATATCTTTTTACAGTTTGAAATGAGCAAGAATACTGATATTCCTGAGATAACCAGGATAAATCTTAATGGCAGTTTAACATACGATGAAAATAAACCTGGAGGATGGCAGTTTATCTTTTCCGGCTCCAATGATGGTGTTACATGGGATGAGCTTGGGAAGGTGAGGGGATCAGGCTTGCCAGGCCAGGAAAGGCCGGATCCGTTTGCCAGGATGCGTGCCGGGAGTGAGCGTCAGGGCAGGGACTCAACAAGACGCCGGCGGCCTAATCCATTTGCCGATTTTTTTGCTCCGCCCCCCGGCGATTCAACGGTACCAGGACCATCATTTTCTTTTCAATTCAGGCAACCCCGTGCACAGAGGTTGATAGACCAGACATTTGAATTCAGGCAACCCGTGGCATATCATTTTTACAGAATAAGCCTTTCGGCTGCATGTGCCCAATCCTGGAATTTTGGCGACTGGGATTTCTATAACAATGAAACAAGGTTAATAATGGTCCCCTCTCACAGCTTTAAGAGTGCATGGATGAGTGCCGGTACAGGCGAAGAATGGGTATATGTCGACCTTGGAGTTTCAAGCTCATTTGACCATATAAAATTATACTGGGTAAACAAGGCAACGGAAGGCATCATCCAGGTTTCTGAAGATGCCACCACATGGAATGACCTGGTTCCTATTCACGGCAATGAAGAACTGATGGATGATATCGCGCTTGATAATCCAGCTAAGGGCCGTTTTGTACGGATATTAATGACTGAAGCCGCAACAGGCGAGAGCTATGTTCTGAGTGAAATGGAAGTATTTGGGAATGGTGGCATGGTGGCCAGACCAAAAACAGGTCCAAAGATTTCAGACAACTTTATGTTTTTAACAGGCGGGAACTGGAAGATTCAACGTGCGTCTGAAGTATCCGCCACCGGAGAAAGTATTTCCCAGGCAGGATTCGAAAATGAAGACTGGGTTGTGGCAACAGTTCCCGGAACTGCCCTTGTCAGCTACCGGAACGCAGGTGCATTGCCTGATCCAAATTTTGGCGACAACCAGCTGATGATCTCTGAATCATTCTTTAATTCAGATTTCTGGTATCGCAATGAATTTGAAATACCATCAGACTTCTCAGGTGACAGGATGTTTTTAAATTTCAATGGAATCAACTGGAAAGCTGACATATTCGTGAACGGAACTAAAACAGGAAAAATCGATGGTGCCTTTATCCGTGGAAAATTTGATGTGACGGATCTTATCATCCCGGGACAGAAAAATGCAATAGCTGTATTAATACGAAAGAATGATCACATCGGAGTCGTTAAAGAGCAAACTGCTATAAGTCCCGACCGTAACGGCGGTATTCTGGGTGCTGATAATCCGACATACCATGCTTCCATTGGATGGGATTGGATACCAACGATCAGGGGAAGGAACATTGGCATATGGAACGATGTTTACTTACATGTAACAGGTGCAGTCACCATAAATGACCCCTTCATAACGACTGACCTTCCCCTTCCTGATACTACATCTGCTGATATAAGAATTGAGGTAACCCTCCGGAATCACCTGGATGAAGAGATATCCGGAATCTTTTCCGGTAAATACGGTGATATTGAATTTGAGAAGGAAGTCAGGCTTAATCCCTCTGAGACAGTAGCTGTCAAACTGGATCCGGCAACCCATCCGGCATTGCATTTTGAAAATCCGAACCTCTGGTGGCCTAAAGGGTATGGTGTGCCAAATCTATATGATGTTGAGCTCCTTTTTAAAACCGATGATGGTACAGTCTCAGATAAAAAAGTATTGAAATCGGGAGTACGAGAAATGACTTTTGATGAGATCAACCAGGTGCTGAGTATCTATATCAACGGCAGGCGTTTCATAGGACGTGGAGGGAACTGGGGTTTTCCTGAGTCGAACCTGAACTACCGGGGACGGGAATATGATATTGCTGTCGCTTATCATGCCGATATGAATTTTACCATGATACGGAACTGGGTAGGTCAAACCGGCGATGATGAATTATATGAAGCCTGTGACCGTCACGGGATTATGATCTGGCAGGATTTCTGGCTGGCAAATCCGGCTGACGGGCCGAATCCATATGATCCGGACATGTTTATGGCAAATGCAGCAGATATTGTTAAACGCATACGTAATCATCCCTGCATCGCTATTTATGTTGGGCGTAACGAAGGCAATCCGCCCGAAGTTCTCGATACCGCCCTGCGCGCGATGATTCCGAAAATTCATCCCGGTATCCATTACATCTCAAATTCCTCTTTTGGTGTTGTCAGTGGTGGAGGGCCTTACAGGGCACTACCTGTAAGAGACTATTTCCTGTTGTATGGATGGAACAGGTTTCATAGCGAAAGAGGAATGCCAAATGTTATGACATTTGAAAGCCTGCAACAAACTTTACCCGAATCCGCCTTGTGGCCGCAGAACAGCATGTGGGGCCTTCACGATTACTGCCTGGAAGGTGCCCAGGGAGCTGCCTCTTTTAACCAGATAATTGAAAAAGGATTTGGCCCTGCAGAAGATGCAAAAGAGTTTACTGAACTGGCTCAGTGGATAAATTATAACGGTTACCGGGGAATGTTTGAGGGAAGAAGTCCTATGCGTAAAGGACTGCTCCTGTGGATGAGCCACCCCGCATGGCCATCTATGGTGTGGCAGACATATGATTATTATTTTGAACCAACTGCTGCATATTTTGGATGTAAGAAAGCATCAGAACCAGTTCATATCCAGTGGAATCCGGTATATAACGATATTGAAGTTGTTAACTATAATGGTAAAGACAGGTTTGGATTAACCGCTAAAGCTCAACTAATAAATATGGACGGATCAGTTCTGTGGGAAAAAGAAACCGGGCTTGATATTATAGAAGATTCAACAGCTAAATGTTTCAGGCTTGAATTCCCTGAAAGTTTATCACTCGTGCATTTTATCAAACTTACTTTAACCGAGAATGCGAAAACCATATCTGAAAATTTCTACTGGCGCGGGCTTGAAGATGGAAATTACCAGATCCTCAATGATTTACCGGTTGTTCAACTGAATCATAGTACACAGGTCAAAAAATCAGGAGACAAATGGATGCTTGTGACGACGCTGAGTAATTCCTCAGAACACCCCGCTCTTATGATCAGGTTGAAAGTAGTTGGTAAAAACAGCGGGGAACGAATCCTCCCAGTATTTTACAGCGATAACTATGTCTCATTGATGCCCGGTGAAGAAAAAGTTATTACGATGAAATTGATGGACAGGGATACGCGGGGTGAAAAACCGGATGTGAAAATTTCAGGGTTTAATCTAGGACCATAACCATACGCGGGGTATTAGTCCATAGAGGTTCGTCACCCCCTCTGTGTCTCTCCCTGCAAGCAGGGGGAGATATCCTGATGACAGCTAGAGGTAGTGACTTGCCCCAGGACTTCAGCCCAGGGGTATAAAACAAAAACAATTTGTAATCTAACCCCGGACTTGAGCCCGGGGGGTCTAAAACAAAACGCGATGATATTTAAAAGTATACCTAAAGCAGCATTCGTTGTTGTACTTATTACCGGAATATCGAATTGTATCCTGGCAGGTGACCCTGTGAATCCAAATACCACACCTGAGGCCAGGGCATTGCTCGACCTGTTTTACAGGATATCAGGTAAATACACACTTACAGGTCAGCACAATTATCCGAATACAAAAGACAGAAATACCCGGTTTGCAGCAAAGTATATCGGGCAAACTCCTGCAATCTGGAGTACCGATATGGGATTTGCCGAAAAAGGTAATTATGATTCATATCTTGCCCGGCCTGATATTGTGAATGAAGCAATCCGGCAGCACAAAAAAGGATCAATTATTACTATCTGCTGGCATGCCGTACCACCAACAGCCGATGAACCGGTTACTTTTCAGCCACAAGGACCGGTAGCCCCTGATTCCCTGGCAAGTGTGCAGGGACAACTCCTTGATGAACAATTCAAAGAACTCCTGACACCGGGAACAAGGCTATATAACCGTTGGGCCGCACAGGTCGATTCAATTGCTTTTTACCTGAAAAAACTGCAGGATGCTAATGTACCGATCCTCTGGAGGCCATACCATGAGATGAATGGTGACTGGTTCTGGTGGGGTGGCCGTGTGGGAAAATACAGCACAATTGATCTGTACCGGCAATTATATGACCGCATGGTAAATCATCATAAACTGAATAATCTTGTCTGGGTATGGAGTGTTGACAGGCCAAGCACACCCATCAGGCAATTCTCCAATTTCTATCCCGGAAATGAATATCTCGATATTCTTTCGCTGGATGTTTATGGCAGCGATTTCAACCAGGCGTATTATGACAGCCTTATGGCATTGTCTCATGGAAAACCCATTGTCTTAGGAGAGGTCGGCAACCCTCCTACCCTCGATATACTGGATCATCAGCCAAACTGGTCTTACTGGGTTATATGGGCTGGTATGGTCAGAAACCTGACAAAAAAACAACACCAGGTGCTGGTTAATGATCCAAGGATGTTGAGCCAGGAAGATCCGGCATACTGGGAGGTGATGAATCCTTTCAGAAAAGCCTGTGGATTACCATTGCTGCCATTAGCAGATAAGTACCCTGTAAATTTTTCTGGTAAGTGGATTTTTAATGAAGAAAAAAGTGAACCGGGTTCCATGGGATTCGGGAATACTCCCTATGAAATGGAAATAGACCATGATGATGATATACTGTTTGTTAAAAAATTAATCATTGTTGAATGGGGTGATGACCGTATTACCGGTGAAGATATCCTGCTCGACGGTACTGAAATAAAATCGGAGTTTTTTAATGCACCACGCATTTCAACAGCCACCTTTGATGAAAAGGCAAATTCGATAAAAATCAGTTCTACGGTGAAATTTGACAGGGGAGGACGTATTTTTGAAATGAAAAGCAGCGAAGAATGGAGCCTTAATGAGGATGGAAATATCCTGAAAATCTTACAAAAATCAACCGGTTTCAGGGGCGGGGAAAATATTGTAACGCTTATATTCGAGAAACAATAACCACAATCTTAAGCTAGTTTTACCGGTAACCGTATCCCTGATTTGTCATTCATTGTAATTAGCTTGCTACGCAAGCGTCATTAAGTAGTCATTTATTGTCATTTGCTCGCTTTGCGAGCGTCATTTGAAAGTTATTCAGTTATTCTTGGGTTTCGCTCTTAACAGTTACAAACATCTTTAGAACCAGATCATCCCGATCCGCCTTAGGCGGAGAGGGACCTCATCTGATCTGAAAAAAATCGTTAGTCATAAATTGTCATTTTTTCTTTCCACCGAATTTTTTACAGTCCTAGCATCCAAGTTCTGGATTATCACCTGCGAACACGAGATCCCTCAGTCGCTCCGCTCCTTCGGGATGACTTGTCAACTTCTATGATTTTTAGAAAATTGAAGGACCCATAACTTACACTTAAACCTCACACTTTACAGGAACCTGAAACATTCATGTTAAAGCATTTTTCTCCAAACTAAAAACCGACAACCGACAACTGACAACTGAGAACACTTTTACTTTTTACTTTTTCCTTGCCCTCAGGGAGCTATTTGATTTTAAATTTTAAATAACTTATTTTTATATTATTAAACTTTCTTCCAAATTCCTGCACTCATGCAGATCTGGTCTGCTGAAATAAAAGAACTTGAAACGTTAAATGTTTCCATAAAAGGCAGGTTTCCTGAACTTGAGAAAGAAATGGAGCAACTTATGGAGACTAAAGATGCGAACGTTGTCATGCTCTATTCGAGGCGATGCCTGGAAGTGGTTATAACCGATCTATGTGAATGTGAATTAAAAAGACCACGAAAAACAGAACCGCTCAAAGGGATCATTGATAAACTGAACCGGGAAGAGAAAGTACCTTCCAATATCATCGCATCCATGCAAAGCCTGAATAGTCTGTCAACATTCGGCGCACACCCCAAAGACTTTGATCCACGACAGGTAAAACCGGTGCTTAATAATCTTACAACCATTATAGAATGGTACCTGAACTATAAGGATACCCGGAGTATTGATAAACCAAAGACGGACCAGGTGAAAGACGACACTAAAAGCCTTGATGATTCCACCAGACAGATCTCAAAACCAAAGAAAAAGTTGATACTGTTACTTTCCGGACTTTTAATTGTTTGTGTTATTGTTATTGTGGTGTTAGCAGTATTTAATGTTATTGACGGCAGGAAACAGGTTGAAGTTGATACAGGCCTTGAAAGATCCATTGCTGTGAAACCATTCTATAACTTAAGTGGTGATCCCGACCAGGAGTATATGTGTGATGGTTTGACTGATGAGATCATCAATCACCTTTTTAAAATAGCATCCTTTGATAAGGTGGTTTCTTTAAGCACTGTATTAACCTATAAAGGGACTGATAAACAGCTGCCGCAGATTGCTGAAGAATTGAAGGTCAATTATATTCTCGAAGGTACTTACAAGAAGATCGGTAACAAAGTCAGGGTAACGGCCCAGCTGATCGAACCTAAAAACGATAAACATATATGGCTCCAGGAATATGAACAGCCCTATGAAGAGATAATAACCATCCAGTCGGATATTGCTCTGCAGATCGCGGATCATTTAAAAGCATTCTTAACTGATTCAGAAAAGCAGAACATTCAAAAAATTCCCACTAACAATCCTGAGGCATATGACCTTTTACAAAGAACACTTTATACTGTAAGGTTAGGCACCGGTTTTAGTTTTGGGAATAATACACAATTTTGGGATACAGTTTTAAAAGTCATTAAACTGGATCCAAATTATGCAGATGCATATGCTTTGGCTGGTTGGTTTCTAATTGGATCAGCTAACTATGGTGGTGGAGTGGAAATACAATCTGTTACCTGGGATGCATTACACTATCTGGAAAAGGCCCTGGAAATAGATCCGGATAATGGTCTGGCACATAATGGTCTCGGAATATTGAATGACTGGTTCACATGGGACTATATCAAAGCAAACAGAGAATTCTTACGAGCCATTGAACTGACACCTAATTATTTCGGAGTACATAGCCAGTATGGAGAGTTTCTGATGAAGAGGAACAGGCTTGCAGATGCAAAATCCTGTTTTGAAAAAGGGGAAAGGCCTTTCCAAGACAGATACAGGGAAATCAGGAGGGAAATATTAATAAACGATAAACGGGATGCCTACAATTCGATAAATGAAATGCTTGATTTATTTCAGGAGCAAGGATTCAGATGGGCAGGAGAAGCCTATATCTGGCTTGAAGAATATGATTCTGCCAGGTATTACCTTGAATCGGCTATAAAAAATGATGACGCTGAAATGCAGGTGCCCAGGTTTCAGACATGCCTGGCATTAGCATATCATAAAACAAACAATGATCAGCAGGCCCGGACAATCATCAATCAGTTGGTTACTAAAAGTGATGAAACCACAGCCGGAAGTCCGGATTTCTTTACCGGATGGTATTACAGCGGTATCGGCGAGGTGGATTCTGCCTTCTACTGGCTTGAAAAAGCATACAAAAATAAAAGTCCTGAAATACCTTGGTTAAAAGTAGACCCGGTATTCAATAATCTCAAGAATGATGACCGTTACTGGGATCTGTATGAACGAACGGGGCATAAAGCGTATGATGATTATATGGCAAGCAAGGGGGATTGATAAATAAAGTTCATCCGGTTATTAACCGGATGAATGATAAATAAGCTGATGCATTGTAAACCCGATTGTTAATCGGGGCATGATTGTAAACCCGATTGTTAATCGGGGTAGGATTCAATACGTGCTTATTATACCACCCCGGTTGACAACCGGGTTTAACATTATTATCCCATATTAGTGAAGCTGCCGATTAACAATCAGCAGAACTTCAATTCCCCTTTAACTGTGTCATATTCCGCATCCTGGCCATCATATTCTTCCCACTCTGTGCCATGCGCATCATTTTCCTGGTTTCATCAAACTGTTTGATCAACCGGTTAACATCCTGGATGGTTGTGCCGCTCCCATTTGCAATCCTTTTCCTGCGGCTCCCGTTAAGGACGGACGGATCTTCCCGTTCCTGTGGTGTCATGGACTGTATGATAGCTTCGATGCCTTTAAACGCATCATCGTCTATGTCGAGGTTTTTTATAGCTTTTCCCATGCCTGGTATCATTGAGGCAAGATCCTGTATATTCCCCATCTTCTTGATCTGCTGTACCTGTGAGATAAAATCGTTAAAGTTAAATTGGTTCTTTGCGATCTTCTTCTGGATCTTTCTCGCTTCTTCAACATCATACTGCTCCTGGGCTTTTTCAACAAGGGTTACGATATCTCCCATACCAAGGATACGGTCGGCCATTCTTTCAGGGTGGAAAACATCAAGGGCATCGGGTTTCTCACCTATGCTGACAAATTTAATGGGTTTCTGCACAACTGTTTTGATGGACAGCGCTGCTCCTCCCCTGGTATCTCCATCCAGCTTTGTTAATACAACGCCATGAAAATCAAGGCGGTCATTAAATTCCTTTGCAGTATTCACAGCATCCTGTCCTGTCATGGAATCAACAATAAAAAGGATCTCCTGTGGAGTAACAGTATTCTTAATTGCCGCAACTTCTTTCATCATCTCTTCATCGATGGCAAGTCGTCCTGCAGTATCAATGATCACCACATTCTGTCCCTGTAGTTTAGCGCTTCTGACAGCATCTTTGCATATCCTCACAGGATCTTTGCTGTTTTCATCCGAGTAAACAGGTGTCTCGACCTGCTCTCCAAGTATTTTCAACTGTTCAATGGCAGCAGGCCTGTAAATATCACCGGCCACGAGAAGCGGAGTTCTTCCCTTTTTCTTTTTTACATAATGCGCAAGTTTTGCTGCGAAAGTTGTCTTTCCTGAACCCTGAAGCCCTGCCACAAGAATAACAGCAGGATTTCCTTTCAGGTTAAGATCTGCCGTCTCCCCTCCCATTAATAGGGCGAGTTCATCATGAACTATTTTAACCATCATCTGGCTTGGCTGAACAGCAGCAAGAATCTTCTCACCAAGGGCCTTTTCCTTAACCGTGTCTGTAAAACTCTTTGCAATTTTGTAATGGACGTCAGCATCCAGTAAAGCCTTACGAACATCTTTTAAAGTCTCAGCAACATTAATTTCGGTAATTCTCCCCTGTCCCTTGAGTAATCTGAAAGCTTTATCAAGCCTGTCTGTAAGATTTTCGAACATGATGACCTATTTTTTTTGCAAAAGTAGGCATTTCTGAAGAAAGGAGTTCAAAGTTCAAAGTTTAAAGTTCAAAGTTATGAGTTATGAGTTATGAGTGTTGAGTTATGCCGTCTGTCCCGACCTGTCGGGAGTTTTCAACTGGCAGTTATACCTAAAAAGGGTGAATCGGTCAAGTCCGGTTTTCAACCGGACACATTTTATAATACATGGTGGTACAGTAAAGAAATTGGGGTGTGCCACAACTTCAATTTAAGGTTTCACGCAAAGCTCGCCAAGTTATCGCTAAGATCGCAAAGTCCTGAATAACAGAAGTATGCTCTTTGTGATCTTGATGCTTTCTTTGCGTTCTTTGAGTGAAAAAATAGTTGTGATACACCCCAATTTGATTGTTACTGGTCCCACCATCGGGAATTGTATGAAATCCCATATTACAACACCACCCAAACACCTTCCCCACACCCACTAATATACTAATTCACTAATCTACCAATTTACCAACTACATACGTTCAGGGACTTCAATACCCAGGAGCCACATTCCGGATTCGATGATGTTACCAACTACCCTGGATAACAACAGCCTGTATTTGCGGATTTCTTCAGTTTCCGCACTGAGAATAGAAAAATCATGATAGTACTGGTTATACTCTTTTGCCAGTTCATAAACGTAGTTGGCGATGAGTGAAGGATTCAGTTCATTTCCTGCTGACTCCACTGTTTCAGGATACTGGCTGATAAGCTTAATCAGCTCAACTTCCTTTTCAACAGGTATAATATTATCTGAAAGAAATGGTTCCAGACTTTGTTCTTTCGCCTTTCTTGATAAAGAACAGATCCTTGTGTATGTATACTGGATAAACGGCCCGGTATTGCCATTGAAATCAACCGATTCTACCGGGTCAAAGAGCATATTCTTTTTAGGATCAACTTTTAGGATGAAATATTTCAGTGCACCGAGTCCAATAATCCTGAAAATATTCTCTTTTTCCTCGCTTGTATAATCATCCAGCTTTCCCAGCTCCTGTGACATTGTGCGTGCAGTCCTTATCATCTCTTCGATTAAATCATCGGCATCCACAACCGTACCTTCTCTTGATTTCATTTTTCCTGATGGCAATTCTACCATTCCGTAAGAAAGATGATAAAGATTATGTGCCCAGGGAAATCCCATTTTGTCTAATAGCTTTATCAGCATCTGGAAGTGGTAATTCTGTTCGTTCCCAACAACATAAATATGTTTATCAAAATGATAATCCTGGTAACGTTCGTGTGCAGTTCCCAGGTCCTGCGTAATATAAACAGAGGTTCCGTCACTCCGTAATAAAACTTTTTGATCCAATCCCTGGTCTCTCATATCTGCCCAAACTGATCCATCCTCCCTCTTCTGAAAAACACCGTTTTTCACACCTTCAAGAACAATAGACCTGCCAAGCTTGTATGTTTCTGATTCATAGTATATCTTATCAAAGTCAACACCAAGAGCTTTGTAGGTTTCATCAAATCCATCATATACCCATCCATTCATTTTTTCCCATAAAGCCCAGGTTTCTGTATCATTTATCTCCCATTTTCTCAGTAGTTCCTGGGCTTCCTGAATGAGAGGTGCTTCCTTCATGGCCTGCTCCCTATCCACTCCCGATTCAACCAGGGCATCCACCTGCTTTTTATATTCCTGTTCAAACTTCACATAATAATCCCCAACAAGGTGATCACCTTTTGTACCTGCAGATTCAGGAGTTTCACCCTGTCCCCATTTCATCCATGCCAGCATAGACTTACAAATATGGATCCCGCGATCATTTACAATATTTACTTTGATGACCTTGTGACCTGAAGACTGAAGAATCCGTGAAATGGAGAATCCGATCAGGTTGTTCCGGATATGTCCGAGATGTAAAGGTTTATTGGTATTTGGAGATGAATATTCAACAACAAAAATTTTCCCATTCTTGCTCAGAAAATCAGTAATTTCATTTTTGAAGAAGCCGGATAATACATCTTTCCAGAAATATGTATCCAATTCAATGTTTAAAAATCCTTTTACAATATTATAATTTCTTATTTCCGGAATTTTCTCTTTTAAACAGGTGGCAATTTCAAGTCCTGTTTCTTCTGGGGATTTTTTTGACAGGCGAAGAAGTGGAAAAACAACAAGCGTAATATCTCCCTTAAATTCCTTTCGGGTTCTCTGCAGTTGAATAGAAGAAGACATATCTCCTGACTGATAGAATTCCTCAATTGCTTTTGTTATCCTTTCTCCAAGAATATCTATGAATGATTCCATTGCGGACTTTTTGAACCGGACAAATATACTTGAAAGATTTGTGAAAAGGAATTTCATATAAACGGAAATCATACTTTTTATGAACGTACGTTTATTTAATTATACTGACTATATTAGTGTAAAGAAAATCTTATGGCAAAGAATAGCCTGAGGTTATGGAAGGATACTGGATTCAAGAAATGAATATAAAAATGCAAAGGATAAATGATATATCCTAAATTGGGGCCATGTCATCCTGAACTTGTTTCTTATGACTCTCATGAGATTAATAATAACTGAAACATAAATTAATTGATAACCTAAACACCATTCACAAAAAGGTTTTACATATCGTAGCCTTTAACGTACCCTATCCACCTGATTATGGCGGGGTTATAGATATATTCTATAAGGTGAAAGCACTGAAGGAGCTTGGTGTGGAAGTTATCCTGCATTGCTATCAATACGGTCGCAACAAAAGCCCGGAGCTTGAACAGCTATGCAAAGAAATATTTTATTATGAAAGGCGTTCAGGATTTCACTATTATCTGAATGCCCTGCCCTATATCGTCGTAACACGCTCATCCTCTGAACTCCTGAGAAATCTGACCAGCGACCCCTATCCTGTTTTATTTGAGGGGATCCATACGAGCTATTTCATCAGAAATACCGGTCTGCAAAATAAGTTACTGATATTGCGTACACATAATATCGAACATAAATATTACCTGGGATTGGCCATCGCTGAATCATCTCTGGTAAATAAATTATTCTTTTTAACTGAATCAGGCAAACTGAAGCGTTATGAATATAACCTTCCAGGGCATATAAATATTGCTGCAATTTCAGCTTCTGATGCTGATTATTTCGGTTCACGAGGGTACAAAATATTTCACCTTCCACCATTTCATCCAAATGCAGAGATCAATAGTTTACCCGGTAAGGGAGAATATATTCTGGTTCATGGTGATTTGTCTGTTGCAGCAAACATTTCATCGGTTGAATATCTTATAAACAACGTAGTGGGTAACATCCCCTTCCGGGTAATCATTGCAGGGAAAAATCCAGCCCGGAGGCTTCTTAAGATTGTGAAACAAAACGATCACATCACTCTTCATGCAAATCCCAATGATTCTGAAATGTTTCAGCTGGTTCAGCAGGCCCAGATTAATCTCATACATTCATTTCAATTCACAGGGATAAAACTGAAACTTCTGGCTGCATTATTTAATGGACGACACTGTCTAACAAATCCTGAATCCGTTCAAAACAGTGGCCTGGAAAACCTGTGCCACATAGAACAAAATCCTCGTAGAATGCGGGACAGGATCAATGAACTTATGGAAGTTCCATTCACGGAAGAGGAAATTCAAACAAGAGATATGGCCCTTAAAAGGGATTATTCAAACAAAGCAAATGCGCAGAAGATAATTGATATGATTTAATTGTTTTTTTCGTGAGGATGCCTGTCGCGGGGTGGAAAGTCAGATTTATAGGTATCCGATAAGTTGGAAAACTTAAGCCGATTGAATACAATATATAAAATGATCAAATATATTCTTATACAGAAGTATTATCACAAATTTATTTAGTCGGGGGCGGTGTCGTAGCTAAACATCAATGGATTAAATTGGATAAAATAAATTATTTCCCGCAGATCCTTTAGAATTTAATAGGTTGATTTTAAACTCCTGCGAAATCTGTGGCATAATCTGCGAGAAGCCTTTAAATTCATTCTAATCGGTTTCAATCCATCATTGCTATATTATGACACAGCCCCCCGGAAAAAAATGATGGCCGGCTGAAAAGTCCGGTTACCAACCGGGTCGAACACTAAAGATTCTTGAAAGAAAAGGACTTGCAGATCAATCCTCTATTTTTCCGGTTTTGTCTCAGAATCCTTTATCATTACTGAGAATATAAATAATATCACAGCAGAGGCTGCAAATATTACCATTAAGGAAAGGAACATTTTGCGAATTACTTCTTGCAGCTCGATGATTTCCCAGATGCCTAGGAGTGCGATGATGGTAAAAACCAGAATGACACCGATCAGTAAATAAGATATAATCCTTTTAATTGAATTGCCCATTTTTTTATGTTTTAGTTCAACATCTTCCTTAAATGTAAAGATAATTCATAAATATTTTTCAATTCAACAGAACCGGATTTTTTTTGTAGTTTCCAGATTGTTTTTTCTCCCGATTTAAGAACATGTACAGATGGGATTTTGTCCTTATCCTTTTCAATCCTGTAACCCAACCTTTCAAGAGCCTTTGCAGTCCATTCTTTTTCGATTGATTCATCACCTTCCAGACCGATTGTATCTCCAAATATTTTCTTAATTGTAAAACTTGCATTTCTCTGATCAAATTGTACCTTTTCTGTATTGAAGATGCCCTCCAGTTCACCGGAGAGTATCAGGTCTTCCGGGGCTCCGTATTTGATATTTTTATTTTCTATCAGCCAGATCCCATCAGCTTCAGCCAGGGCAGCATGAATGTCATGTGTGGAAAAAATGATCGTTTTACCTTTATCACGGGTAAGGTATTGCAAAAGGTGAAAGATTTCAAAGCGGTTAATGACGTCAAGGAATGCAGTTGGTTCATCCAGATAGATCAGTTCTGTGTTCTGTGCCAGGGCTCTGGCTATCATTGTTCTCTGGCGTTCCCCATCACTTATCTCATCGATGAATTCATGCTGTTTATCAACAATCCCTACCCCTTCCATTGCTTCCAAAACGATTGCGTTATCTTCCCATGAAAGTTTACCCAGCCATCCTGTATATGGTGTACGGCCCAATGCTACCAGATCTTTCACCTTCATATGGCCGGCATGGATCGTATCTGTCGAAACATATGCAATCTTTCTTGCCCTTTCAGATATCGCATATTTTCTTATATATGTATGATAAAGGAGCACATTTCCGGAAAGTGGTTCCTGAAGACCACATAATGTCCGCAGGAGTGTGCTTTTACCGGAACCATTCCGTCCTATCAATGCAATAAGTTCTCCTGGGTGAACTTCAATATTTACCGATTCAAGCAAAGAGATTTTTGACCTCCCTTTCTTATAACCTGCTTTCAGGTTTTCAAGCCTAACGATATGTTTCTGTTCATTACTCACTTAAGCAAGGGTTACCAAACGCTGTTTTTTTACTATGATCCAAACAACTACCGGTATTCCAATGATGGCTGTTACTGAATTGATTGGCAATATTTGCTTTGATCCGGGTAAGTGAGATATAATATCACTGATTAACATGATTGAGGAGCCAAGCAAGAGTGTTCCCGGAAGTAATATCCTGTGGTTGGACGACTGGAATATGATCCTGGCAATATGAGGAACAGCAATTCCTATAAATCCTATTGGACCACAGAATGCCGTTATTGTACCGGCAAGGATACTGGTGCTGGTAAATATTAAGATCCGGATCAGCCGAATATTAATTCCCATCGTCAACGTATATTGCTCACCGAGAAGTAAAACATTCATTCCTTTGATGGCGAAAAGAGCGATGAGCAAACCTGCTGCTACACTGATAATCATTATCCGGAGCTGCGGACCTGTTACATTACCCAGGCTGCCAAGGGTCCATATGATAAATGCTTTAACCTCCGATTCACTGGAGCTGTATTGCAAAATACTTACAATAGCCAGCGTAATACTTCCGAAAAGAATGCCCAGGATTAATATGGTTGTATTATCCTTAATACGCAATGAAACAGCCAGGATGAGTAAAAGGACCAACCCGGACCCCGCCCATGAAGCAATTGCGACGGACCACTGGGTACCCGCAGAGATTAAAACGGATCCTGTGAACAGGGAAATACCCATAACCAGTATCGCCACACCAAGGCTGGCTCCTGCGCTTATACCCAGGACAAATGGCCCGGCAAGAGGATTCCTGAAATATGTCTGCATCTCCAGTCCGCTGACTGATAATGCTGTTCCTGCAATAACAGCTGTAAGTGCTTTAGGTAGCCTGAAATCCAACAGTATTGTTGCCCATTCAGGTTTCAACGTATTTCCTGAAAACAACGAATTCAATATTTCAGTCAATGGAATAGCTACCGAACCTGTGAATATATCGGTAATGAATAGAAGAAACATTAGAATTGCCAGGGAAAGAAATAAGAAGGTATGCTTTAAAAAGCTTTTCGATTCATCATTCTGCCGGCCGGTGGTCAATTATATCAATTGTTAGATATGGATAACTGAAATTAATTATGATTTTAACTTATCAATCAGACGACCCATCTTCCCCATATCCTCCCGGATCTTTTTATAATAAATCCTGAGTATTTTAGGATCCTCTTTACCTTCGGGGTGGTTGACACGATAAATCAGATCCGTCCTCATCCTGATAATTTCACTTATTACTTTATTAACTTCCCCATTTTTTGTGGGATGGAAATGCCTGTGCATGTAACATTCGTTTATAAGCTCATGGGCAATTGTATTAATCTCATCCTTTAGTTCTCTGATGCTGGGCATGATAGTAATTTTATCCGTCGTGTAAAGATAAATAAAATCTGTCTTTTGAGCGATTGTCAGTAACAATCTTCTATTTTAACCTGTCAACAAAATCCATTATTCTATTTTTCTGTAATATACTAGTTCATGATCCGGCAGTATTTCCGGATGAAAGATACAGATCAGATCTTTCAGGATAATATGCGGATTGATCACTCCGGATTCCCAGTAGTCATTCCCCCCGGATGCATTTAACCTCGCATTATTATTATAAATTGTCTTTTCAATATATGGCCTGAAATATTGTAAGCGTTGATCGGTATTTATTATCTCCCGGATTGATCCGGCAGATCCTGAATTTATCCAGATATCCGCCTGACCGGCCCGTAAAAATACCGCTTCCAGATCCATTGGTATGGCCTCCCGGCTTGTATCCTCTTCCCAGACATACTTCCCACCAGCATCCCTGATAAAAGCAGCTGCAAATGATCTCCCACCGGGAATCCACCATGTATTTTTCCATGGGAGCCCCGATAATACTTCCGGTTTTATGTCAACCCCTTCAGTTAAATTTTTTAATTCATTATATTCAATTTCAACCTCGTGAAAAATTTTTATTGCTGCATCAAGTTCATTATATAAACATGCAATAACCTTTATCCATTCCATTTTGGCCAATGGTGCCGTTTCAAGATATTCTGCATTTAACATTACAGGAATACCCAGCGATGTTAACCTGTTCAAAATTCCTGATACCTCACCGGTGACACCATACATGATGATCAGATCAGGCTTTAACAAAAGTATCAGCTCATAGTTTATGCTCTGCTCATATCCAACATCTACAACCTGACCATTCTCAATCCTGGTTTGAATCCAGTCATTGGTAATATATTGTTTTCCTGAAATACCTTTAACCGTTTCCAGTTTATTCAATGCTCCAATCATGGCAATGTGAGTTGTGGACATACAAATAACGCGTTGTACAGGGATATTAATCTTCATATCACAGGCTATGGATGATGGTATTTCTGAACCATTGCTTCCGAGAAGATATGTAATGCTTTTTCCATTAAGCCTCTGCCAGGGATTATAGATCCGGATGATCTTGTAGCTCCCAAAATCCTCAATGTTAAATCCCTGTGCATATTTGATTTCGATTATTCCCGGTGCCGCAGCATCCTTTTTTAATAGACTCCCACTTTTATCTTTACAGGAGTGTAGCAAGATTATGATGCATATGACAGCATTAAACAAAACCGGTATTTTGATTATGTGAAACCCTGATTTATTTTTCACAGGTGTAAAAATGAATTTCCAATACTTTTTATTAAACCGCAAAGGACTGTAAAGAAATGCTTGAAGTAACACAAAGGATTCTATATTTGAACCTTTGAGTTCCTTTGTGCTAACCTTGGTGTCCTATGTGGTTAGAATATTATAATTATTCAGGGCTGAAGAATAATTTTTGCTGTATAGATTCGGTCAGGGAATATAAGTCTGACAATATATAATCCCGGCGTATGGTTATTCAGGTTCAATTCATATAGGCCGGGGTGTAATATTTTATCCGTGAAAATAATTTCTCCGGCAAGTGAAAAAACATTGATTAAAATAGTACCTTGGAAGGGTTGGCCCGGATTGATCAAATATCTTCCACTCCCTGGATTTGGGTAAATTTGTACTTGTTCCTGCTGATAATCCTCTGCTGAATTGATAAAATCCCTTCCATCAATTGCAATTACCCCGGAATTTGTTGGATCAAGCCATGTCTTTAAATGTTTCAGCGGACTTGTATAATAATCCCACGCATAATCAATCTTTGTATAATAATCATCTACCGACGATACACATCTTGCTTCCCCCCCTGTAAGAATTCCCACAACACGCTTATTCTGGTCAAATAGCGGGGCTCCTGATGATCCCATTTCGGTGGTAGCAAGATCCCATTGAATAATTCTCCAGTGTGAGAAATCCACATAATCAGGGTAGTAATTCGGTGTATGATAGCTTGTTACAGGTTTATCATAATCGAAAGAGATTTTTTTAACATCTCCATGAGGATGATGGATTGAAGCAGTCTGTGATGCCGCGGTGGTATCCCGGTTCCAGCCGGCAAGGAATACACTGAAACTATCGGGTGGAGTAACGGTTAATTTCACCAGGCTGAAATCGAGGCTATCCCTGTTCAGATTATCACCCAACGTATCACCGGTGGCAATCAGTTGCGATCCTGATATGGAATGATTTATTGAACCATCGGGGCCATCGCATTCCGGGCTTTCATAATTAAAATAAAAGATTGATTTGCTGGCTTCATTCTGGCTTCCGATACAATGAGCAACGGTTAATATATATGGTTCAGGCGTCAGATCCGGTGTATTTAAAAGAACACCTGTGCACCATTTGGTATTATTAACTGATATCCTGCAAACAGCTCTCATACCTTCCATCTTTTATTGACTGGTCTACAATGACAGGCAGGTAGGCATGGGCCACTTCGCCAATTACAATTTCACCATATTCATCCTGCGCCCAGGGAACCTCAAGGTGAATAAAAATGCAATCCCCCGGCACATGAGAAACTGGCAATATATCTGTCATTTTATTATTTTGATTCGTAAATGCACCAAGAATAACTTTCCTTTCCTCATTATAAATAAACAGCCGTGCATTCCCTTCAAGATGGAATTTGCTGAAAATTACCCCCAGAGAACAGGCTCCTTTCGACCGTATGCCTAATTGCCAGATCCTGTAACCGTCAGGATGAATAATCCATCGACCGGAATTTTGAGGATTTACATGCAAATCAAAATTCTTAGCAAAATACAGGCGTTTCAGTTTTTCGCTTTTCTTCTCTCCTTCCATTAAAAGCTGTTCGAGAGGAGCTGAAACAATATCTATGATAGGTATCGTCGATTTCAGAGATTCCTCATTCTCAAGTGGCCTGCCTCCCTGGGATAGCTGCCCGCTTAAATAACAGCCTGATCCTGTTAGAAACATTACCAAAATCAATATTCTTAGTTGAAGCCTATCCATTCACTCCCATGTTTGAGAATCGTATCAAATATAGTTAATATCATTCATACGATTTTAAAGAGTCCTCGCAGATATCCGCAAATTCAAGAGCAGATTTCGCAGATTTAATTATATCCTTTATTTATTATTTGCGAAATTTGCGGGATAACCTGCGAAATCAGCGAGAAGCCTTCATTAATTACTCCATTATCTCTTTTTCAGCTTTGTTTGTTAAAATACATCCTCCACCAGAAAGATTCAATACTTAAAACAAAACGATCCGGGATTGATACCCACTCTGAATGAATCAATCAATTCACCATTCGGACTGAACCTGTAAATCAATCCATTCTGCTGATAATCAATTGCATCACCGGCATATATTATGGATGTCACAGGATCTACAGCCAGGCTGTAGAAATTTTCATTCCGCACCACAATAGAAGGTTTATCCGGCAGTTTTTGATCTGTAACGGACATCCGATAGATCCCATTATTTATAAAATATAATGTGTCAGCTGAACCATTTATCACAAGGTCAACCGGTGAATCACTCAGGGAAGGAAAGGGTAATACCAGATCCACTGACCTGGTTTCAGCATCAATCCTTGTGAGGGCAGCAATCTCCTGTCCATAGGCACTTCCCGGAAAACCCCCGTCAGATAGTATCCATAGTTTATGAAGGCAGTCAAGAACAATACTATTAGGCTGTTTGGTAACTGTAATGGAGTCAACAATCAGGTCTGTCAATGAATCGAGAACAAGTATTTGGTTATCAAAAGACCAGCATGCGATAAATACAAATTCATTATAACCTGTCATCTGTTCAGTAGAATGCTGATTAATTGGATTATTATTCTGAACAGTAATGAATCCTGTCAGAGCATTTTGCTCCGGATCAAACATGGTGATTTTCATGGAATACAAATCAGAAATGTATCCTTTTGTTTTATTAACATTATAAACATACCGCGGTGATATAAGACCTGTCAGCTTCTCAACCATTATTCCGGTATCTGGATCTATGATTATAATCTTACCGGAATTATTAACGATTATGTAACCCTTGTTGTTATAAATAAGCATAGAATGGGCAACATCTCCGAGATTTGTACCATTGGCCGTGAAGAAGATCCCGTTATAAATTTTTTGTGAGGAAAACTCAAGAAAAGAAAGCGAGGCATTATCATAGGTATAATTGCCTTCGTTAACAATAAATACACCATTGGAACCTGAAAAATCCAATCCGGTAATATTTTCGGCATCATCATCACAGGATATAATGAGTAATGCAATAATAACAATCACTATGAACGTTTTTGAAGTCATGTTTGCATTCTTTTTTAATTATTAAAACGACAGCTCAAGCGCCAGCGAATAATTCCTGCCAGGCATTGGCCTGGATAAGATCACCTGGTAACTGGTATTAAAAATATTATATATCCCAACATATATGCCCGCATTGAAATCTTGCATATCAATCTCTTTCCCAAGAATAAAATCATTCAGCAGGTATTTATTCAACGCATTTTGATAAAAAGCATCTTCATTACTGGATTGCGTAAACCGTTTGCCTGTGATGAAAAGTGAATAATTGACAGAAAATCCATTATAAGATATCCCGGAATGAATATTTGCTGTATGTACAGGTATATATATTAATTGTTTCCCTTTTGATCTGTCAGCTGCGTAAACAGAATTTTCATTCGTCGTTCGGCACAGGCTATAATTGCCACGGAGCATGATATTGCAAAACCCGAAACTGGCAGATGATTTGAAGCTGAATTCCATTCCCCGTGAGAGGACAAGTGCAATATTTTCAGGCGACCAGTATCCGTATTGGGTAGGTTTCCAGAGTATCCAGTTATCAATCCGTGAAACAAATCCTGTCAATACTGAACTAAATGAAATAAAATCATTTCCTAACATTAGATCAGCGGAGAGATCAGCAGTATAACTTTCTTCCGGCTTTAAATTGGGATTACCCCCCGGGATCCAGTAAAGGTCATTCAGTCCGGGGAAATGATAATTCCGCGATATATTAGATTTTAACCATAACTCATTCTCTTTCAGCACCCTGACAGCCACACCAAGAGATGGCATGACAGGCATCCGATGCGCATCAACCAGGTTGTTCCTGAAAAGCATATATGCATTGATCCTGTCCGACATTTCCCTGCTGATATTCAGCATGGTTGACAGATCAGAACGTTTTGCTTTATATCCATCAGAGCTTATTTGTTCATACATATTAACATCATAACGGTTGAACCGGATTTGCATATTTAATTTATTTTTCAAGCCCAGTTGCCGTGTATAATGGAACCTGTTCATGATACACTTTTCGTGGCCATCGGAACGGATCCTGTAAAGATCCCATTCAGCAGATTTCAAACCATATTTCAGGTTATTATCAATCCACGCAGTACTAAATTCAAACTGATTTGACTGGCCGAAGTGCTTCCATGACAGACCTGCAAAGAGATTCCGGTCTTCCTGGTATTCTTTCCTCTCCGCACCTTCATATGACATTGGCTGAGGCAGGTTCCTGTCAGTATGCTGGCACATCAGTCTGAATGAAAACTGATCGGTTGATTTAATCCTGAAATAAATTTCCTGTAAGAGGCCTGATTTAGTCCATTCTCCATTATGAAGTTTCTCATTTGTATTGGGTACAACATGGGTATTCAGATATGGATAATCATTCAAAGAACGGTTTATATAAGCCCTGCTTTTGCTGGTCCACTTTATCCTGTTAATATTCAGTCTCCCGGATAAATTATACGTACTGTAACTGGCAATCTCACTGCTCAGGCTGCCCCCTGTTTCTTTATCCCATTCAGGCCTGTTTTCAATAGAAATTATTCCTCCCAGAGCACCTGATGCCTGATATAAAGAACTGCCACCGGAATATATGGTTATCTCATCCAGGAAACAGACGGGGATCTGAGAAAGATCAACCTGACCAAGCATTGGGGAATTGATCGGGATTTCATTCCACAGAACCTGTGCATGACCGGCACCCGTGCCCCGGATTGATGCTGTGGAGAGCGTTCCACGACCGGTAGATTTAATATAAACATTGGAATGTTGACTTAACAATTCTGAAATGTTGCGTTTGCTGGTTACACCCAGGGCAAATGAATCCATTTTTGACAGAGTAACCGCTGATTCCCGAAGTAAATCCTTTTGAACAATGGTTACTTCCCGGATATGAATAGTGTCTGAGATTGATTGTGATAAGATTATACCAGGAAAGGCTGGCAGAAGGAATATCAGAAAAAAAGAATACTTTATTTTATGTCTTTTGAAATTTTTCAAAATAATGCAGATGGATTGTTTTATAAATATTCTATTTCAACAAAACAGTTAAATTTTTTGTATGATTCTGGAATACCTTTTACCTTTTTCATCTACAATCACTATGTAATATAATCCCTGATTCAAACTTTCCAGATCAAGATGAATTTCAGGAGTAATTAATTTATTATAAAGGATAAGTTGTCCCTGAATATTGTAAACCATAACAATATTTTCAAAGGATCCCGGGATATTGATCCACAGAAACGATTTGAAGGGATTCGGATAAATCACCATATCGCGTAAAGTCCATTCACCATCGGACAGATGGGCTTCATTTTGAATAACTCCGACAGCATCGAGGTCAAATCCCCCTGACTCAAAAGGGGTAGGCCATGGATCGTTGATTATGACTCCGCGGGAATCATGCGATGCAAGTGAATCGATCAGTGTACCGATAACATCAATTACTTTTACACAGACTATATGATTGACATCCAGGCCTGGCTGATCCTGTAATTCTGAAAGGTCGAAGGGTGTGCCATAACCACCCCGGTATTTCCCGGCAAGGTTGAAGAGGGATGTAGCATCAAGCAGGCCAAATGTACCAACTTGTGTATCAACCGAAGTGAGACTGACAGCCCCGAACCTAACGAAGGTTATGGAATCTGAACTGACTTCAACAAAGGCCAGCTCAAGAAAGAAGTCATTGAAGCTGTTTTCAAATACTGCAAAATCCGGGCCTGGGCCATCACTAATGGGCATATCAAAATACAGGGTAGCCTGTCCGCCATCACCAAGGCTTACAACTTTCCCATCTCCTGCCTTCCCGGAAGCATTAACCGCCTCTCCGAAGGTAACATCGACACTATCAGGAAAGGTAATAATTCCCGGTCCCCTAACAAGTTTACATTCCGTTGCCCACGCTTTAAACAGCGGACTATCCATGTGTATAGCCCTGCTACCCTCCTGTTCGGCCGGTGGATCAAAAGATTGGGACATGGAATTGAGGCTAACGGTTATTAGAAGAAACAAACTTATATGTCGGTATGTTTTCAAAAATTTATGCGTTATTCTGTTAGTATTTCAGTGGATCATCCTTAGCCTTGTTCCTTCACTTCTTCAACACCCCCTTAATATTATCAATGCATGCATACATCGGGGTGTTGATGCCATATTCACTTGTGTCTGATGACCCAAAAGAAAATGCTATCTTCTTTAAATAGCCAAAATCTTCAAGCGGGATTTTTGTCCATGTGTTTGAGATATAATCCTGATCATTCTCGGGGAATGTATAATCGGCCAGGCCGATTGTCGCTCTGCCAACCATAAAATCTTCCTCATCAAATGCTGAGAGGATAAGATGAAAATAATCCGGATCATTCCCATCGTCTCCGCCGAATTTCTTGGCAAACTGATCACCGTATTTCATTGACAGGGCTGCATAGGTGCTGTTTGCAACATAGAGATACTCAATCTTCTCAGGGACATTAAAAACCATCGTGTCTCCTACCGATATGATACCAAAAACCTGCGAGTTATTGGTACCTGAACCAGCATAACAGCTATACTGGTTTTCATATCCGGGAGTTAATTTGTCGGTATGGTTTGAATACCCGAATCCTGCCCAGGATATTATTCCTCCTCCCCAATCTGTATATGAATTGGGAAAGAAAGCATTGCCTGTATAAAATCCACCAGAACCATCCGAGCCATTCCAGTAACCCGTTTCATCCAGAAACAGATCTTCAAAGGTTATAAAGTCTATCTTTTCCTCTTCCTCACTACAGGATATAAGAATAATTGTAAAAACTGCAAAAACAATTGCAGCACTGTTGAATTTGTTCATAACTGGACTGTTTATGTTTAAACATGATGAATAAGATTGTTCCCACAATCATTATTCACAAGCTTAACGGAAAGAAGCAGGAATTTTAATTTTCCGGATTCGTACTTTTATCCCGAAAGCTATTCTTCTGTCTTGTTATGGCAGGTCTTCTGACTTACTTTTACTTTCCGGAGCGCCTTCCCATCTACCAGTAAGCAGACAGTGGCAAAGTATGCCCCGGAACTCTTAAAGATTACAGCAGCGGGAACTGTGCAGGATTCTCACCTGCTTCCCTATTATCCACTTGTTCGGTTGAACAAGAAGAACCATAACTTAAACAAATATAGAAGAAAAAAATTAGGGTATATATATTATATGTAATAATATTTTAACATAATGGTGTTTATAAGATAGAAAGAGGGCGAAGGCGAAGGAAGAAAAGGTCGCAATTGTCGCAATGGTCACAGAGTCGCAATAAGAAGAAGGCTAAGGTAAAAGAGATTTGAGAATAATGATTCACTTATTTGAATGATACAATGCAATATTTTAAGTCTTTTTGTGATAAAGAGCCTTACTTATTTTTAAACAAAAAGTATAAAGTTGGTCCGATTTCCAATCGGACCTGAAGGTAAATATGGATACCAGTTAAGTCCGGTTTCTAACCGGACAGGATACTGGAATATATGTTGCAAAGAAGGGGATTGCGAGACATCTCCAGGATACTGGAATATATGGAGCAAAGAAGGGGATTGCGAGACATCTCCAGGATACTGGAATATATGTTACAAAGTATAGGATTGTGAGAACTCTCCAGGATACTGGAATATATGTCGCAAATAAAGGGATTGTGAGACATTTCCAGGATACAAATAAAAGTGCACAGGATTCAGGGCATCATTCCCAGAATATTAATAATATCAATCGTTGTTAACTTCAGCTGATTTATATCAATTGCCGTCAGTTTCAGCTGACGAATTGCAGAAATGATCAAAAGCCCAGCTATGAAAAAAAATGTTTTATAGCAAAAAATTTATTTTCCAGATTTTTTAAATTTTCCAATACCATCTTTTTTAACCGTCATTTAGTAAATTTGCTCATTGCAGTAAAATGATATGAATAAAAGTGAAGCGCAAAAGCGGATTCAGGAACTTCGCAAACAGATAGAGCATCACAATTATCTGTATTATGTTCTCTCAAAGCCAGAGATCAGTGATTTTGCTTATGATCTTCTGATGAACGAGTTAATCACACTCGAAAAGAAATTCCCCGAGTTTTATGATGCATTTAGTCCCAGCCTCAGGGTTGGCAGTGATGTTAACAGGGATTTTACACAGATGGCGCACAGGTACCCGATGCTTTCTCTTGATAATACATACTCTGAAGAGGAGTTACGGGATTTTGATAAAAGGATCAGAAAAATTATCGGGGATGATTTTGATTATGTTGCTGAACTCAAATACGACGGGGTTGCGATCAGCCTTTCATACGAACAAGGTCGCCTGAAACATGCTGTTACAAGAGGAGATGGTGAGAAGGGTGATGTGGTGACGGAAAACGTGATGACCATTCGCAGTATTCCCTTAATCTTACATGGGTCTGAGTATCCCTCAAATTTTGAGATCAGGGGTGAAATCTTTATACCGAAAGACGATTTTACCAGACTTAACGAACAGCGTGCGGAGAGCGGGGAAGAACCTTTTGCCAATCCGAGGAATGCAGCTTCAGGAACGTTAAAGATCAGAAATTCTTCCATCGTTGCCAGGCGTCCTCTCGATTGTTTCCTGTATCATATTATTGGTGAGGGCCTGCCTTACGAGTCACATTATGAGAACCTCCTGGAAGCCCGTAAATGGGGATTTAAAATTCCTGACTTCATAAAAAAAATCCATGGAATAGAAGAAGTAATGGAATTTATTATCTTCTGGGAAGATAAAAGGAAAAATCTATCATTTAATACTGACGGAGTAGTTATTAAGGTGAATTCATACCTTCACCAACGACAATTGGGAAATACTGCAAAATCACCCCGATGGGCCATTGCTTATAAGTTCACAGCAGAGCAATGTGCCACAGGGCTTCTCTCTATTGATTTCCAGGTTGGCCGTACAGGCGCGATCACCCCTGTGGCAAATCTTGAACCAGTATTTCTTTCAGGAACCACAGTTAAAAGAGCTTCATTGCATAATGCAGACCAGATACTACTGCTGGATGTGCGCATAGGAGATATTGTGATCATAGAAAAAGGAGGTGAAATCATACCCAAAATAGTGGCGGTTGATTATACAAAAAGGCCGGATGACAGTCAACCTTTCCGTTTCATTGAATCCTGCCCCGAATGTCATTCAACACTAATAAGGAGGGAAGGGGAAGCTGCCCATTATTGTCCAAATGAATCGGGCTGCCCGCCACAGATAAAAGGCAGAATAGCACATTTTATCAGCCGGAATGCTATGGATATAGGAGCGGCAGAAGCAACCATTGACCTTCTCTTTAATAAGGGCCTGATAAAGAATGTTGCAGATCTTTACACCCTGACTGAAAATCAAATAATACAACTGGACAGGTTCGCTGAAAAATCTGCAAAAAACCTGATTGAAAGTATCCACTCTTCCCGAAAAGTACCGTTCGAAAGGGTACTGTTTGGACTTGGTATACGACATGTCGGTGAAACAGTGGCAAAAAAACTTGCAAAACACTTCCGCAATCTGGATAACCTGTCCGGTGCAGGATATGAACAACTTATAACTATTGAGGAGATTGGTGATAAAATTGCAAAAAGTATTATTGAATATTTTAATGATCCTCAGAATATAACGCTCATTAACAGATTAAAAGAGGCCGGAGTGCAATTCAGTATCAGCCAGGCTGAGGAAGCTGCCCGAAGTGAAAAACTCAGCGATCTGACAATCGTTATTTCCGGTACATTCAGAAATTATTCCAGGGATGAACTGAAGGATTTAATTGCCCTTCATGGTGGTAAAAACACCGGATCTGTCACCTCATCAACAAGTTACCTCCTTGCCGGTGATAATGCAGGACCGGCCAAACTTGAAAAAGCACAAGCCCTGAAAATACCCGTATTGTCTGAAGATGAATTCATCAAAATGATCACTTGAAGGCAAAATGTAAATTTGTTAATTTGTGAAATGTTTCTACAGCAAACATTCGCGAGATGGATGTGTCTGTGGCCTTTAAGGGGTGAGTAATAAGTAAATTTATTTGTTTGAGCAGAGAGATTAATGTATGGCATAAAAAGAACAATGATATTTTGATATAGATAATCCCTTATTAACATATTAACAATCAGCAATTTATCAACAAAATAATTTACAAAATATACGCATACACGGATTAGTCAATCTTCCATGTTCAAAATTTGCATCTATCAGCTATAATGTCAGATTATAAATTTTTCTAATATTGTATTGTGAAAACGCTCCGGGACATTAGAAAATTTTTAGGACACCACTCCCTTAAAAGAAAAATCCAACTGGTCGTCAGGAAAAGGAAAATCCACAATTTTGATACTGCAAAAAAAGCAGGATTGATATTTACATGCAATAGTGAGGAAGATTTTGACGCTGTAAAGAATTTCAAGAAATATCTTGAAGAGAGGAAGATAAAAACTTTCGCACTTGGATATATAAATAATAAAACAATACCCGATCATTTCCTGCTCAGGACCGGATTTAATTTTTTTTCACTGAAAAACCTTGACTGGTATTTCAGGCCCAAAAGTCAGTTTATCAAGGATTTTATCACGGAGAAGTTTGATATATTATTCGATTTATGTACAGATGATTATTTCCCGGTCCATTATATTATAAGTCTGTCACCTGCGGAATATAAGATTGGAAGATTTAATAATGATGAGAATTACGATTTAATGATCGAAACAGGAAAAAATAAACAGATATCCTATCTCGTGGATCAGATCAAACATTACCTGAACATGATCCACAGCACTCAGACCTGATGATATTTCTTTCTGGACTAAAATGCTGGTTAATTGCTTATATTTGTTACATAAAGCTCTCTCAATACTGGGAATAACTAAGAATTAATCCCTACACTAAAAAACATAACCTCATTCAAATGGTTAATAAGAAGTTTACCGGAACAGGAGTTGCTATTGTCACTCCATTCCGAAAGGATGACAGTGTTGATTTTAATTCACTGACTAAACTTATTGAGCACCTGATAACCAATAATGTTGATTATCTTGTTGTACTGGGTACAACAGGTGAGACTCCCACATTATCAAAAGATGAAAAGAAGGCTGTTACGAATTGTGTAATTGAAGCTACTAACAGGCGGGTTCCGGTCGTTGTGGGTATTGGCGGTTATAATACGCAGGAGGTAATTAACAAAATCAAAAAAACAAATTTTGATGAGATAGATGCCATTCTTTCAGTTGCTCCTTACTATAACAAACCGAATCAAAAAGGGCTTTACACACATTATCAAACCATTGCATCTATTAGCCCGGTACCGGTTATTATATATAACGTACCGGGGAGAACCGGATGTAACATATCTGCTGAAACTACCCTGCGATTGGCCCATGATTTCACGCATCAATTTGTTGGAATAAAGGAAGCTTCTGGTAATTTTGCTCAGATCATGAAAATAATACAGGATAAACCTGATGATTTTTTAGTTATTTCCGGAGATGATGCCATAACCCTCCCCATGATCAGTGCAGGTGCGTCAGGAGTGATATCTGTAATTGCTAATGCATTTCCCAGGCAATTCAGTGATATGGTTCGTTATGCACTTGCGATGAAATTTGATGAAGCAAGAGCAATTCATTATAAACTGCTGGAAGTCATTGAAAATCTTTTTATTGAAGGTAGCCCGGCCGGCATCAAGGCAGCATTGAATATTCTTGGAATTACTCAAAATCACGTTAGATTACCCCTCACAACTGTAAGCAGATCGACTTACAACAGACTTGCAGAACTAATAAAAAGCATTTAATCGTTCTGACATTCACTTTTATCTATCGGCTGGTTCCTGTGTCATGTTGTTAACACACAACGACCACTTTCAATATCCTGTTCGACCTTTTTATACTTTGTTTCGATTAATTTTCCATCTGTATACCTGACTTTTACGATTTCGTTGCGTCCAATCTTTCTGCCGGTTCTTACCGGCTGAACCGACCGTTGCTGCTGGGATGGCGAGCCAGGCTGCCCATCATCCCTCTTACGCTCATAAGCTGACTCGGCTTCCATCTTTGTTTGTTCGAGGTTACTGAGATCCAATCTTCTGGGTGCCCGCGCTTCCTGTACCTCGCTTGGATCACGCAACGGGATAAATCCTTTAATAAGACTTGATACAACATCCTTATTAATCCTGTCGATCATAACCTTGAATAATTCAAAGGACTCGAATTTATAAATCAATAACGGATCTTTTTGTTCATAAGCAGCAGCCTGTACAGCCTGGCGAAGATCATCCAGTTCTCTCAGGTGTTCTTTCCATGCCTCATCAATAGTGGCCAGGACAATTGTCTTTTCATAGGATCTTAATACTTCACCACCTTTTGTATTATATGACTTTTCCAGGTTTGCAAGGATTTGAAATATTTTTGTACCATCGGATACAGGAACAACAATATTTTCATAAATTTTCCCCTGTTTTTCAAAAACCTGTTTAATCACCGGGTATGCCTGATCGGCAATTGCTTTTTCTTTTCTTTCAAACGTTTGCTTTGCTGACTCATAGACCTTTTCCGTAATTTCCTGAGGATCAAGCTTCATATATTCTTCTTCGCTGACAGGTGGTTCGATTGAAAGATATCTTAACAATTCAAGTGAAAAATCCTGAAAATCAACATTACCGTAACAGTCATTCACAATGTTTTCACATACGTCGTACATCATATTGGCTATATCAACACTCAGTCTTTCACCCAAGAGTGCATGGCGTCTTTTTGTATATATCACATCCCTCTGGGAGTTCATCACGTCATCATATTCCAGCAAGCGTTTCCTTATTCCAAAATTATTTTCTTCGACCTTTTTCTGGGCACGTTCAATAGACCGTGAAATGAGGGGATGTTGAATGACTTCTCCTTCCTTCAATCCCAGGCGATCCATAATCCCCGCGATCCTTTCTGATCCGAACAGTCGCATCAGGTCATCTTCAAGGGAAACATAGAATTGGGAGGTTCCAGTATCTCCCTGTCGCCCTGATCGTCCCCTCAGCTGCCTGTCAACACGGCGTGATTCATGACGCTCAGTACCAATAATTGCCAGTCCTCCTGCGGTACGTGTCTCAGTAGTCAGCTTAATATCTGTTCCACGACCGGCCATATTCGTGGCTATAGTGACTGTACCGGATTTTCCTGCATGTGCCACAATATCGGCTTCTTTCTGGTGCAACTTCGCATTTAATACATTGTGGGTTATCTTTCGGATATTCAGCATCCTGCTGAGCAATTCTGAGATTTCAACACTTGTTGTTCCAACCAGCACAGGCCGTCCTTCCTTTACAAGACTCACAATTCCATCAATAACATTGTTATATTTTTCCCTTTTTGTTTTAAAGACAAGATCATCACGGTCATCACGGATGACAGGTTTGTTTGTTGGAATCACCACTACATCCAATTTATATATATTCCAGAATTCACCGGCTTCTGTCTCAGCTGTTCCGGTCATACCAGCCAGTTTCGTATACATCCTGAAATAATTTTGCAGTGTAATCGTGGCAAATGTCTGGGTGGCCGCTTCAACCTTAACATTCTCTTTGGCCTCTATAGCCTGGTGTAATCCATCTGAATACCGCCGGCCCTCAAGAATCCTCCCTGTTTGCTCATCTACTATTTTAACCTTATTATCCATCACAACATACTCAACATCTTTTTCAAACAGTGTATATGCCTTTAAAAGCTGGTTTACGGTATGGACACGTTCCGATTTTACTGCATAATCCTGAAGAAGCTTATCTTTTGCCACCATCTTGTCAGCCGGAGATAATCCTGATTTCTCCAGTTCTGCAATTTCGCTTCCTATATCCGGTAATACAAAAAAGTCAGCATCTTCTGCACTGGTTGTGATCAGGTCATGACCTTTATCAGTCATTTCTATGGAGTGATTCTTTTCATCAATCACAAAATAAAGCTCCTCAGTAACCTTCGGCATGTTTTTGCTGTTATCCTGCATATAAAAATTTTCCGTCTTGAGCAGCAATGATTTGTTGCCTTCCTCACTCAGCAGTTTGATCAGTGCTTTGTTTTTTGGTAATCCTTTAAAAGCCTGCAGTATGTGAAATCCACCTTTTTCATTATCTTCCTCCTGCAATTCACGTCTCGCATCGGAAAGAATCTGGGTCACAAGTTTACGCTGTGCATCAACAAGTCTCTGGATCTTTGGTTTGTATTCCATGAACTGCTGGTTCTCACCATGGGCTACAGGACCGGATATGATCAATGGTGTACGGGCATCATCAATAAGCACGGAATCCACTTCATCGACAATGGCATAGTTATGTTTTCTCTGGACAAGATCGGCCGGGCTGATAGCCATATTATCCCTCAGATAATCAAATCCGAACTCATTATTTGTACCATAGGTAATGTCAGCATTATAAGCCTTCCTCCTGCTGTCTGAATTGGGCTGATGTTTATCAATACAATCAATCCTGAGACCATGAAACTCAAATATAGGGCCCATCCACTCCGCATCCCTTTTTGATAAATAATCATTTACTGTGACAAGGTGAACACCTCGTCCTGTCAATGCGTTCAAAAAAACAGGTAATGTAGCAACGAGTGTTTTCCCTTCCCCTGTTGCCATCTCAGCAATTTTTCCCTGGTGAAGGACAACACCTCCAATGAGCTGAACATCATAATGTACCATATCCCATGTGATCATATTGCCTCCCGCCATCCACTGATTGTGCCAGTAAGCCTTATCACCTTTAACCTCTATACTGTCACGGACAGCCGCAAGATCCTTGTCATAATCCCTCGCAGTGACTTCAAGTTTTTCATTTTCCTTGAATCTGCGGGCCGTATCTTTAACAATGGCAAATGCAACAGGCAGAACCTCTTCCATGACCCTTTCCAGCTTCTCATCAATGTCTTTTTCGATCTTGTCAATACGATCATACATCCTTTCCATTTCATCCACATCAATATCTCCCGATTCAATCTTCTCTTTGATCGAATTGACTTCCTGACGCTCCTCCCTGATATAATCATGGATGATTGATTTTAATTTACCTGTTTCATCCCTGAGCTGGTCATTACTTAATTGAACGATCCTTTCGGTCTCAGCATTGATTTTTCCGAGCTGAGGCATGATTGTTTTGATATCCTTCTCAGACTTATCACCGAAAAGACCGGTTAAAATCTTATCAACAATGCTCATCTTTTGCCTTATAATTAAATGCGAATAAGTTATTTTTTAAGTATCACAAAATTAGTGTATTTTGAATAAAATGCCCGATGGGTAAACGTTGATATTATAAACAATGGCTTTTATTAACAAAAATTATTCCTAAAAAATCAATTCAGACGATATGTCAGACAGGACTCACCCCCCTGCCCCCTCTCTCGTGAGAGAGGGGGGAATCAAAAGGGGGGTGAGTCCCTGTTAAAAATTCCATAATTGAATTTCCCTGCTGATATAAATAGAGATAATTTATTAATATTGTATATCCATAATCTGGTTTTAAATCTTACAAAAATGAAAAGGATTCTGATACTCATTCTAAATGTCTTGATAATAGCTCCTACTTTTTCACAGAATAAACTGCAGCGGGCACCGCTCAATCCTGAATATGTAAATTATCTTGAAGCAAAGAAAAAAGAAACACTAAAAATAGAAACACCTGAAGAATATAAGCCTGGATACATTCCTAGTCCGCTGTACCTGCATTTCAAAGAGCGTCCATCACATCTATCATTGAAATCTGCAAATGCACTTCCAACACAGTATGATCTTCGCACACTCGGATATGTATCTCCAGTAAAGAACCAGGGAGGTGGATCATTCGGTGGCAACTGTGTGGCGTTTGCAACCATGGGATCGATAGAGTCAAGATTGCTTTTTCTTGGAAAAGGATTATATGATCTTTCTGAACAGAATATTGCTGCCTGTTATGGTTATGAATGGGCGTATGGTGAGGGAGCCAACCACGAAATGGCAACCGCATATTTAACAAGATTTTCCGGCCCCCATCTTGAATCGGAAGATCCCTATGATCCGACCCCTCCGAACCTGTGTTTATCAGGGTTAGAACCTGTTTATATTCTCCCGGAGTCACGCTGGCTACCAAAAGATAATAACCTGATCAAGCAAACTATCATGGATTTCGGTGGCTTATATTGCTCTGTCCATATTGAATATGACAATTTTAATGAAACATTCAAAACCTATTATTACGATGGTACAGAATCAGGAAACCATGCCTGGCTTGTCGTAGGATGGGATGACATCAAACTTGTCCCCGGCGCAACGCAGGTGGGAGCCTGGATTATAAAGAACAGCTGGGGTAATGCATGGATGGATACAGGATTCGTATACTGCTCATATGCCGATACCAAAATTATGGATAATGTTGCCCACTGGCCGGAAGTCTGGAATTCAGATGATATTGATACGGTGTATATGTATGACTATCTTGGGGCTACCTCATCATCCGGCTATCCGGGCGATTATACAGCCTATGGCATTGCAAAATATGTAGCACCTGAAGAACAATTTATTACGAAGGTCGGCACATTTGTCAACGCGGAAGGGGCTGTCCTGGATATTGAGATCTATGATGATTTCGATGAAAAGGAGCTGACTAATTTATTAAACTCCAAATCAAACATTTATGTTGATCTGCCCGGGTATTATACTTTCGATCTTCCTGCAAAAGTAAATGGTGATTTTTATATAAAAGTCAGGTATTATACTGCAGGCTGGGAATTTCCGATTTCGGTGGAAACCTATATCCAGGACTATTCCAATCCTGTCATCGACACAGCTGTAAACTGGATCAGCCCGGATAATAAAACATGGAACTCCTGTGATCCGGATACAAGTGATGAGGGACAAAACCTTACAATACGGGCTTATGCGGTTAAGCTGACCTCACCCATCGCGATGTTTGAGTCAAACAAGGGAAAGGCTTGCCTTGGAAGTGATGTGACTTACACCTTCCTGGAAAACGATTCGGTAAATGAATATCACTGGAACTTTGGCACAGGTGCATCACCCGCCACTGCTGATACCAAAGGGCCGCACCAGGTAACCTATTCTTCTGTGGGAAGAAAAACAATCAGCCTCATCGTGGCAGGTCCGAACGGATCGGATACACTTGTCAGACATGATTATATTGCTGTCGACTCAACAATTAAGGTTATTATACCGGAACGGGAAGCCAGGTCCCCGGTTGAACAACCATTTGTGATTACTGCCTTCGGAGCCGACACCTATGAATGGTCACCTGCTGAGTACCTGGATAAAACAACCGGCCAGAGTGTTACATCCACACCAATGATTCCGGGCGATTATACTTATATTGTCACCGGCCACCAGGGATCTTGTTCTGCGACAGATACTTTTACGCTGATGGCTAAAATAAGGCCACCGAACGACGATGTTTGTTCTGCCTTTGAACTGGTATTTCCAACTGTTGACACATTCACCAACAGGAATGCAACTGTTCAGGGTAACGAACCAGCCCCGCCTGAAGGTGATTGCAATACACCCCTGCAATGGTGTGTTGAAGGTGGATTGCAAAACAGTATATGGTTCTGGTTCACAGCTCCTTCGACAGGTATCGTATCATTTGATACAAAAGATCCAAACGGCACCCTTAATATGGATAACCAGATCGCTGTTTACCAGGCTGACACATGTACTGATATTCTTGAAGACAATTATACAATGATTGCAGCAAATGATGATTATTATCCGCAGGCTCAGCAATACGCATGCGCCCTTGAAGCCGTTACCGTTGAATCCGGTAAAAAATATTTTGTGCAATTTGATGGCAGTGCAGGTGGAACGGAAGGTGAGTTCATCCTGACATTTTCAGAATACGGACTGGGAATAGATGATCCCAGGGAACAAATATCAAATCCATTATTGCATATATATCCAAATCCGGGAACTGGCACCTTCAGATTCAATACCAATACTGCCGAATATCATAACATGAGTGTCCAGGTCTATAATTATAGTGGCCAGTTGATTTATAACATGAATCATGGTATGCTATATGGGATGGATGAATGTTCACTGGATATTTCGGCTTTTCCTGCCGGGATATATCATGTAAGGGTAATTTTCGGAGATGAAGTGCTTCATGGCAAAATTGTCCTGGAATGATAGTTTTTCTGTAGGGATTATGTCACAACTTCATTAAAAAGCTTCTCGCAAAGTTCGCAAAATTGTCGCAAACCTGCCTGCTGGCATGCAGGGATCGCAAAGCCCCGATTAACAATAATCTGTTTTTTGCGAACTTGGAGTTTTCTTTGCGTTCTTTGCGTGAAAAATCAGTTGTGACACAATCCCTATAGAAATTTATGTTTTATTTACTCCATATTCTTAATTATCTCATCCCCGAATTCTGAAGTTTTTAGTTTGGTGGCTCCTTCCATCAGGCGCTCAAAATCATATGTTACACGCTTGCTGAGAATGGCCTTCTGCAAACCCTTTACGATCATATCCGCAGCTTCCTGCCATCCCATATATTCAAACATCATTACTCCGGAAAGGATCAATGATCCGGGATTAACTTTATCCTGGTTTGTATATTTCGGTGCTGTACCATGTGTAGCTTCAAATATCGCATGGCCGGTTTCATAATTAATATTTGCTCCCGGGGCTATGCCAATCCCTCCCACAATGGCGGCGAGTGCGTCGGAAATATAATCACCATTCAGGTTCATGGTGGCGATGACAGAATATTCTGACGGCCGTGTAAGGATTTGCTGCAGAAATGCATCGGCAATAAAATCCTTGACCAGAAGTTTTCCCTGCTTCAATTCCCTTGATTGTGCTTCATTGGCAGCATCCTCACCCTTTTCAGCTTTAATTTTATCGTATTGCTGCCAGGTAAATACCCTGTCACCAAATTCACGTTCAGCCATGTCATAACCCCATTGTTTGAATTGTCCTTCAGTAAACTTCATGATATTGCCTTTATGAACCATGCAGACAGATGGCTTATTATGTTTAAAGGCATAATTAATTGCAGCACGTATCAATCTCTCGGTCCCTTCTCTTGAAATTGGTTTGATACCTATTGAGGTTGTTTCCGGAAAGCGGATTTTGGTAACTTCCATTTCCTGTGTGAGAAACTTTATTACTTTATTATTTTCCTCAGTTCCCATCATCCATTCAATTCCTGCATAAATATCCTCCGAGTTTTCACGAAATATAACCATATCAGTTTTTGTAGGATCTTTTACCGGCGAGGGTACTCCCTGATAATATCTTACCGGCCTCAAACAAACATATAGATCAAGCAACTGCCTCAATGCCACATTCAGCGAACGTATCCCCCCTCCTACCGGTGTGGTGAGCGGACCTTTTATAGCAACCAGGTACTCTTTAATGACATCAAGCGTTGCCTGTGGCAACCATTCTTCTGATTTTTTATATGATTTTTCTCCGGCAAATACTTCCTTCCAGACAATCTGGCGCCTTCCTTTATATGCTTTACTGACTTCTGCATCAAAGACCCTTACCGATGCAGCCCAGATGTCGGGTCCTGTGCCATCACCCTCAATAAATGGAATAATCGGAAAATCAGGCACAATCAACTGCCCGTTTGAAATCGTAATTTTTGCTCCTTCCATGATTTGTAATATTAATTGTTAATAAAATAAAATATGTTGCAATTTCCGTATTGATCTACAAATTAATTGACTCATTTATAAATTGTTACATTGTTACAATGTTAAATTGTTAAATTATTATCAGGATTTGTTGTTCAGATCGTCGCATCACGAAGCAAAATTCTATAAGAACTAACTATTCAGCTATTTAATAATTTGGCAATTTAACCATTTAGCAACTTAACAATTGCGACAATTGAGACCATTGTGACTACTGCGACAATATTTTCATTCAAAATCCAGGTTAAAATCCTGTTTCAATTTCCCAAGACCAGGATTTTTCTTTAACATATGTTCATACTTCTCTTCTGAAGTGTACAGTTTTGTCTTATTACTAACTCCTGTTTTTACCACAGTATTGATCACAATCAGGTCATTTTTCAGGACTTTTCGCAAATACAGAAGTATATCTTGTTTAATATCCTGTTGAAAATCATCCTGTTGAGCAGAATTATCAAGCACCAGATCAATTTCATTTCCATTTCCCAGTTCAGGTAAATGGCCTTTGAGAGTGTTATACATCCTCGGCCTGGTTTCCTTTATATTTTCAGCAAAATCGATCCAGGCCTGAATAAGTTCTTTTGATGTAAACGGTTCTGAATGGATGTCCTGTTCAATTTCCTGAAATTCAGTTATTTCTTCTGTTTCAACTTTTTGATTATTGTTACCTGTCAGTACATCCCTGATTGAATATTTTGAGGAATATATTGTACTTTTTTTGCTTTTAGGTTCACCTTGTTTCTGGTCATCTGTTTTTTGTTTATCCACAACTTTTTCCAGTGATTCCCCCCCATCAATGGTTTGATCTTCCCGGGCACTGTCTTCAGAATCCCGGATTTGTTTTTTAATACGCTTAACGGAGGTTTCATCATCGCTTACATCAGACTCAACACCCGGAATTTTGGAATCCTGCTCTTCCTGATCTTTCTTCACTGATGCTGCAGTTTCATCCCCAAGATCATCTTTCCTTTCAGGCTCAGGGGAAGGCATTTTTCCCTCAGCACTTTCAGACTCATTTTTTGTTTCAGTTTCTATCAGCGTTTTTTTTTCTGTCACCCCGGTAATCCGACACAGTTTGATCATCGCTAATTCAACATGCAATTTTTGATTCCTGCTGGCTTTATAATAAATATCGGTTGTGCTGCATATTTCCAACGACTTATAAAGAAAATTGATGTCACACCGGCTGCTCTGTTCTTTATATCTTTCACTGATTGTTGCACCTGTTTCAAGCAGGACTAATGTTTCAGTATCACGGCATACAAGAAGATCCCTGAAATGTCCTCCAAGTCCTACAATAAAATTATGTCCATCAAATCCTTCATTAAGAATCTCATTAAATATCAGCAGTGAATCATTTATTTTCCCTTCGAGGAATGCATCGGTAATTTTGAAATAATAATCATAATCGAGGATATTCAGATTCTGAATGACATCTTTGTAGGTTATCTTCTGACCGGAAAAGCTAACCATCTGGTCAAAAATTGAAAGGGCATCACGCATTGCTCCATCTGCTTTCAGTGCAATGATATTCAAAGCATCCGGTTCGAAGTCGACTTTTTCTTTCTTGGCTATTTTTTCCAGATAACCAACAATATCATGAACTCTGATTCTGTTAAAATCAAATATCTGGCACCGGGAAAGTATAGTGGGAATGATTTTCTGTTTTTCAGTTGTTGCCAGAATAAATACCGCATGGGAAGGAGGTTCTTCAAGCGTTTTTAAAAATGCATTAAAAGCAGGCGTTGAGAGCATATGAACTTCATCGATTATATATATGCTGTATTTACCAATTTGCGGTGGTATCCGTACCCGGTCGCTCAGGTTACGGATATCCTCAACAGAGTTATTCGATGCAGCATCCAGCTCGTGGATATTAAAGGCACGCATCTCATTAAAAGAGATACACGATTCACATTGATTGCATGGTTCATGTTGATCAGTGATATTGCTACAATTAATTGTTTTGGCAAATATCCTTGCACATGTTGTTTTTCCGACTCCGCGTGGACCACAAAACAGGTAAGCATGACCAAGGTGTTTATTCACAATGGTATTCTTCAGGGTAGCAGTAATTGAATCCTGCCCCACAACTGATGAGAAGGTGTCCGGTCGGTATTTCCTCGCCGATACGATGAAGTTGTCCATCCCTGGAATAAAAAATGACTTTTAAAATTATAAAAATTTGGACTGCCCGTTAAAAATAATAAGGATTTTTACCAAAACATTTCACACTTCTGTTTCAAGTTAAAAAAAGTTATCGGTTTATGTATAACGGGAGTAGTGTGAAAGGTATACACTATTAAGAGAATCAAAATTCTTAACAGGATGGGGATCAATATATTTTTTGTCAATCTGGAAAAAGTTCATATTTTTGCGTCCTGTTATTTTAAAATAAATCTTTTAAGATGTTGAGCCATTACGAAACCGTTTTCATTACTACTCCCGTTTTGTCTGAAAGCCAGATGAAGGAAGCGGTTGAAAAGTTCAAGGCAATTCTGTCCGATAACGGTGCAGAGATTGTGCATGAAGAAAATTGGGGTTTGCGCAAACTAGCCTACCCGATTCAGAAAAAATCAACAGGATTTTATTATCTGATAGAATTTAAATCAGAAGGGTCCCTGATTGAAAAACTTGAAACAGAATACCGGAGAGATGAGCGAATCATTCGTTTCCAAACAATCAAAATGGACAAGTACGGTGTGGAGTACGCAGAGAAAAAAAGAAGCAAAAAATCAGTAGAAACCGAAAAAGTCAAGGAGGATTAACCATGGCAGATAACCAGTCAGAAATCAGGTACCTTACCCCACCATCAGTTGAAATAAAGAAGAAGAAGTATTGCCGTTTCAGGAAAAAC
>Ga0111176_1004_pt1 | contig 48942 bp, 37 predicted proteins | sample DeeMarSWOR324_28_FD_80229 | JGI IMG/M metagenome (GOLD analysis project Ga0111176, IMG submission 80229) | Bacteroides sp. SM23_62_1 | reverse complement strand
TCATTCCATTCTTCCAGTATTCCATCATTCCATTCTTCCAGTATTTCACCTCTCCATTCTTCCAGTATTTCACCTCTCCATTCTTCCAGTATTCCACCATTCCATTTTTCCAGTATTCCACCATTCCATTTTTCCAGTATTCCACCATTCCATTTTTCCAGTATTCCACCACTCCATTTTTCCAGTATTCCACCATTCCATTTTTCCAGTATTCCACCACTCCATTTTTCCAGTATTCCACCATTGCATTCTTCCAGTATTCCACCATTCCATTTTTCCAGTATTCCACCATTGCATTCTTCCAGTATTCCACCATTCCATTTTTCCAGTATTCCACCACTCCATTCTTCCAGTATTCCAATCATATAGATTCCATACCCATGTCCCTGTTCCTTCGCAAATTATCTTTCACTCACCCTATGCCGTCCTGATTTTGGATAACACTTCTTTTTGTTAATAAATATTGATTGTTATTTTACACAGTTCATTGTCCGTTGCTTTTCCTGACCTCGTTTAGTTCACATGACGCCCCCTCCGGGGGCTTTTGTAGAGAGGATCATCCTATTGCTACAAGCATTCCGCTTCCTCCGGAAGCTTTTTCAGTATGTCAGTCAAACCTACCCTGTACCCTTAAGCTTTTGCCAGTCAACCTATTTCAGGAACTGACCTTCTTCATTCATTCTTCTTCATTCATCCTTCAACCTTCATCCTTCATCATTCATCCTTCATCATTCATCCTTCATCATCCCATTCCTTATTTAGGTTCGATTAATTGGTTGATTTTCTTCAATAATCTTATCTTTGCATAATTTTTTCAGAAAAATCTGTATGGATCAAATAAAAATCATATTCCCTGACGCTTCCATTAAAGAATACGATCGTGGTGTTACAGGATACAAAATCGCAGAAAGTATAAGCCAATCACTCGCCAGGGAAGTGTTATCAATTTCAGTCAATGATGAACTGTGGGATTTGACCCGTCCGATAAATCAGGATGCCAGAATTAAATTACATAAATGGGAGGATGAGGAGGGAAAACATGCTTTCTGGCATTCATCCGCCCATCTGATGGCGGAAGCATTAGAAATCCTATACCCCGGTACAAAGTTTGGTATAGGACCTCCTATTGAGCAAGGATTCTATTATGATGTGGATCCTCCGAATGGCAAAGTTATTACCGATGCAGACCTTCCTAGGATTGAAGCCAAGATGAAAGAACTGGCAGAAAAAAAGAATACTTACCAGAGAACTGAAATATCCAAAACTGATGCTCTTGATTTTTTTTCAAAGAAAGGCGATGAGTATAAAATAGAGTTAATATCAGAACTTGCAGATGGTTCAATCAGTTTATACAAACACGGGGGATTCACGGATCTCTGCCGTGGTCCGCACCTTCCTGACACGGGCAGGATCAAAGCAATTAAACTGTTAAGTATTGCCGGAGCCTACTGGAGAGGAGATATCAGCAGGAAACAACTAACAAGAGTTTATGGCATCACCTTTCCAAAGCAGCATATGCTTGATGAATTCCTTGAAATGCTTGAAAAGGCAAAGGAAAGGGACCACCGAAGGATTGGAAGGGATCTTGAATTATTTACTTTTTCGCAAAAAGTAGGGGCTGGTCTGCCCCTGTGGCTTCCCAAAGGAGCAATTCTGCGGCAAAAGCTTGAAAATTTCCTTAAAAGTGTACAGGTGAAGTATGGTTATGTGCCGGTTATTTCACCACACATTGGACAGAAAGAGTTATATATTACATCCGGACACTATGAAAAATATGGTAAAGATTCATTCATGCCAATGAAAACCCCTGTTGAAGGAGAAGAATTCATGCTGAAGCCGATGAACTGTCCGCATCATTGTGAAATGTATAAACATAAACCCAGATCCTATAAAGATCTTCCTGTCCGATACGCTGAATTTGGCACCGTCTATCGTTATGAGCAGTCAGGGGAACTGCACGGGCTTGTGAGATTGCGTGGATTTACACAGGATGATGCGCATATATTTTGCAGATCCGATCAGTTAAAAGAGGAATTTATTAAGGTCATAGACATCATACTTTATATATTCAAAGCACTGGATTTCAAGGATTATATTGCCCAGATTTCGCTCCGTAATCCTGATGATAAAGAAAACTATATCGGAAGTGATGAAAACTGGGAGAAAGCTGAACGTGCAATTATTGAAGCCACTGAAGAAAAAGGCCTGGAAGCTGTCACTGTTATCGGTGAAGCAGCTTTCTATGGCCCAAAGCTTGATTTTATGGTGAAAGATGTTCTCGGCCGGAAATGGCAACTGGGAACGATCCAGGTAGATTATAATCTCCCCGAACGCTTTGATCTGGAATTTGTGGGTGCTGATAACCAGAAACACCAGCCTGCGCTGATACATCGTGCTATCTTCGGCTCAATGGAAAGGTTCGTAGCGATCCTGATTGAACATACAGGCGGGAAATTCCCCCTGTGGCTTGTACCTGATCAGGTTGTCATTATTCCGGTAAGTGAAAAATTCAATGATTACGCAGAAAAAGTTTTAAATTTTCTAAATAATTACGATATTCGCACTCTGATTGATGAAAGGAGTGAGAAGGTGGGTAAAAAGATAAGGGACAATGAGTTAAAGAAAATTCCCTATCTTTTAATCGTGGGAGAAAAAGAACTGCAAAGTGAATCTGTTTCAGTAAGAAAGCAGGGAGAGGGTGATAAAGGATCGATGAAATTAAAGCAGTTTGCAGAATTTATCAGGAACCAGGAAGAAGAAGAGCTCAATATTAAATAATTGTATAACTAAAGAAGGAGGACTTACAAATAGCAGGAACACAATACCGTCCTGGGCGACACAATAAGGATCAACTACCCAGGTACAGGATAAACAACGAGATCAGGGCTCCGATGGTAAGAGTGGTGGGTGAAAATGTCAGTAATGTAGGCATTATCCCGCTCAGACAAGCCCTTGAAATAGCTGATGATCTGGAATTAGATCTGGTTGAAATTTCTCCAAAAGCCGATCCACCTGTATGTAAGATCATTGATTACCAGAAGTTCCTCTATCAGCAGAAAAAGAAACAAAAAGAAATCAGGGCCAAAACGGCAAAAATAGTGGTGAAAGAAATCCGCTTCGGGCCCAATACAGATGATCACGATTATAACTTCAAGCTGAAACATGCAAAAAAATTCCTAGAAGATGGCGCAAGGGTAAAACCCTATGTCTTCTTCAAAGGACGTTCAATTATATATTCTGAGCAGGGAGAGATACTTCTGCTGCGATTTGCGCAAGATCTTGAAGAGCTGGGAAAGGTTGAACAAATGCCTAAACTTGAAGGCAAAAGGATGACAATGTTGATCTCACCAAGGGTTGTGAAGGGGAAAAAATAATAACTTTTAAATTTTGAACGATGCCTAAAGTCAAGGTAAATAGTGGTGCAAAAAAGAGATTTTCCTTAACGGGAACAGGGAAAATTAAAAGAAAACATGCATATAAGAGCCATATTCTAACCAAGAAGTCTAAAAAAAGAAAAAGAAATCTTGGATATTTCGGAGAAGTCCATAAAACCGATTTGAAAAATGTAAAATTATTACTTGGAATGAAATAATTAAGTTCTTTGATTTATCCATTAACCAGAATGTCATAGCAACTAAGAATCCTATCCGTTTCAGCCTCATTAACCGGCATAGGCTAATATCCGGGAAATTCTGAACAAGAGGATCGCTTGCATTCATAAATTTCAAACAATGCCCAGATCAGTTAATACAGTAGCATCAAGAAGAAGGCGTAAGAAGATCCTGAAACAAACAAAAGGTTTTTTTGGATCACGGAAAAATGTTTATTCAGCAGCAATAAATACCCTGGAAAAGGGATTAATATACGCCTATCGCGACAGGCGAAAGAAAAAGGGTGATTTCAGATCACTCTGGATCCAGAGAATCAATGCAGCAACACGTGAATATGGAATGTCCTATTCAGAATTCATGGGAAAACTAAGGAAAAAAAATATCGCCCTGAGCAGAAAAGTTCTGGCAGATCTCGCTATGAATCATCCAAAAGCATTTGAAGCTGTGCTGAACGAAGTAAAATCATAATACTTATTTAGATTTTATTTTCACCGTTTCTTATCAATGAATAAAACCGCAGAGCAGACATGGATAATCCTTATTGCTCTGCGGTTTTATTTATTCATAATACTACAGAAGGAAGTATTTAAAAAAAAAATATTTTTGTATAATTAAGAAGTGTGAATAAATAAGACCGTTCAACCTGAAAACCATGAAAATTGCTATCATCGGTTATGGTAAAATGGGTAAAATGATCGAGGAGACTGCGATTGATATAGGGCATCAAATAGGCCTGGTCATCGACATCGAAAACATGGGAGATCTTACACCACAAAATCTTTCCAAACATGATGTTGCAATCGAATTTACTACTCCCGAAGCTGCCTTTGACAATATTTCTTTATGTTTTGATGCGCATATTCCCGTTGTTTCAGGCACAACAGGATGGCTTCAAAAATTTGAACAGGTCAGGGAAAGGTGCCTGAAAGAAAATCAGGCACTTGTTTATGCCTCAAATTTCAGTATCGGAGTTAATATCTTATTTGCCCTAAACCGCTATCTTGCCCGGATCATGGATAGTTACAACCAGTATAAGCCAGCTATCGAGGAGATCCATCATACCAGAAAGCTTGATGCTCCAAGTGGAACGGCAATTTCCCTTTCGCAGGGAATACTTAAAGAAATAACCCGGTATGATGACTGGAAACTTACTGATAAGCCAAATGCACGAACCATCCCGGTTAAAGCTATCCGTGCAGATAATATTCCAGGCATACACGAGATTACCTATGAATCTGATTTCGATACATTATCTATCAAACATTCAGCAAAAGGAAGAAAAGGTTTTGCAATAGGTGCGCTGCTGGCAGCAGAATTTATAAGTGATAAGAAAGGGCTTTACTCAATGGAAGAAGTTCTCAACCTTACATAATGACATCATTTTGATAATCAACAAAAAAAATATAACTAAATTCATTGTTGCCGGTGTTATCTACAGCTTGGTTGTTGTTTGGTTTGGATTTTATTGGCTGTTACTCGGTCTTCTATTGATTTTTGATGCATATTTTACAAAACTGATTAGCTGGAAATATCCCCGAAAGATCCTGTCACAATTCAGATTATTACAGGAATTCATTGACTGGGCAGGCACCATATTGATTGCCCTGATCTTTGTAATTATTATCAGGACTTTTATCATAGAAGCCTATACTATACCAACCCCATCAATGGAAAAAACACTCATGGTTGGTGATTATCTTTTTGTAAGTAAAATCAGTTATGGTCCGAAACTTCCGAATACACCTCTCGCATTCCCTTTTACACATAACACAATGCCCATCTCTCATAAGAAATCTTACAGTACAAGGATACAGTGGCCATACAAACGGCTTGCAGGTTTGCGCGATATCCGTTATAATGATGTTGTTGTCTTTAATTTCCCTGAGGGAGATACAGTAGTTAACCAGTTTCCCGATCAGAACTATTATAGTCTTTTGCGGAACTACGGTCGAAATTCTATTTTGAACCAGTATGATATTATAACACGTCCTGTTGATAAAAGGGAAAATTTTGTCAAACGTTGCGTAGGTCTGCCAGGTGATACGTTAAAAATTCTGCATTCTGTTATTTATATCAACAACCAAATTCTGAAAGATCCTGAAAGTGTACAATTCAATTATTATGTAAGGACAAATGGTGAACAGATTGGTACAGATAAACTTGAAAATTTTGAAATTACTACCACAGACAGGCTATATAATCCTGACCACGAAAGTTATGTCTTCGCCCTCACCAGGAAACAGGCCGAAAATATTAAGGATCTCTCGGGTATTTCAACAGTAACCAAACTGGAAAACACCAACAGGCAGCTATCCTACCTTTCCTATTTCCCTTACGATCCCAATTTTCTTTGGAATGAAGATAATTTCGGCCCCCTGATAATTCCAAAAAAAGGAATGACAATAGCACTAACACCAAGGCTACTTCCCCTGTATAAAAGGATTATTCTGGTATATGAACAAAACAAGGTGGAACAGAGGGACAACATCATTTATATTAACAATAGCCCGGCATCCTCCTACACATTTAAAATGAATTATTATTTTATGATGGGAGATAACCGGCATAATTCAGCAGACTCAAGAATCTGGGGTTTTGTGCCTGAAGACCACATTGTCGGAAAAGCCATTTTAATATGGCTCTCAATTGATAAAACCAAGAGTTCATTTAAAAAATTCAGATGGAATCGAATGTTCAAAAGAATTTCCTAACCACGTATAAAAGGATTGTTGCTTTTCTGAAAAATAAATATTTCAGATTTGGCTTTACTTCAGTAATATACATTTTGTGGGTTGTCTGGCTGAAAAATTACTGGTTTTTCTTCGGCGTGGCAATTATCTTTGATATATATATTACCAAAAAAGTCAACTGGGCTTTCTGGAAAAAACGAAATCAGAAAAACAGTGTCTGGATAGAATGGCTTGATGCACTGATATTTGCTGTAATAGCTGTTACAATCATCAATATTTTTCTCTTTCAGAACTACAAAATACCCACCCCCTCTATGGAAAAATCCATGCTGGTGGGGGATCATTTGTATGTCAGCAAGGTCGCATATGGACCCCGGATGCCTAATACACCATTGTCTTTCCCGTTTACCAATAACACGATGCCCATTATCAAAACCAAATCATATCTTGAATGGATTCATCGGCCATATAAGCGACTTGCTGGTTTTGGAAAGGTAAAGCGGGATGATGTTGTGGTATTCAATTTTCCCGCAGGTGATACAGTTGTTCTGGTACATAGTGAAAGAAGTTATTATTCCATTGTGAGAGATTATGCTGATCAGATCCGGGAAGCCGATAAAATAAGAAATAATCCTCTCAGAACCTGGGAAGAATATCTTAATGAGGGAAGGGAAAGGGTCTGGAATGATTTTGAGATCGTTTCAAGACCTGTCGATAAAAGAGACAATTATATCAAACGATGTGTTGCGATCCCCGGCGATACACTAAAGCTTATCCACGGACAGATTTATATTAATGGGCAACCTTCAGCCAATTATAAAGGCAACCAGCACAGGTATTTTGTGGTAACCGATGGAAATCCGATCAATCCCAAGCGGTTTGACCAGCTCGGCATTGCACGGGATGACAGGGAGCAAATGGGAAATACATATATCCTGCCTCTTACAGACGAAAATGTTGAAACACTCAGAGGATACTCCAATGTTATCAGCATAGAAAAATATGAATCCCTTGAAAACATTTATAATTTCCAGATATTCCCTCATCATCCCAATTATCCATGGACACTTGATAATTTCGGACCACTATGGATACCCGAAAAAGGGGCAACCATTAACCTGGATCATGATAACCTGCCACTTTATAAAAGAATCATAGAAAAGTATGAGGACAATAAACTGGCTATCATTGACAGCACCATCTATATTAATGGTGAACAAGCCGATCATTATACCTTCAGGATGGATTATTATTTTATGATCGGGGATAACCGGCACTATTCATCCGATTGCCGGTACTGGGGATTTGTCCCAGAGGACCATATCCTTGGAAAGCCCAAATTCATCTGGTTATCACTCGACAAGGATAAAAAATTCCTGGGTAAGATCCGGTGGAAAAGGATGTTCAAATCAACAGATAAAATCTGATAGCTCCTGTAACTGACACATTCTGATATCTGCTGGAGCTGTAAAACTCTGATATCCACTAGATCAGTCAAACTCTTAAGCCTGCCAAAGCAGTAAAACTGTGATATCCGTTAGATCAGTCAAATTCATATGCCTGCAAAAGCAGTAAGACTCTGCTTTCCGTTAGATCAGTCAAACTCTTATGCCTGCTATAGCAGTAAGACTTTTCTGCCTTCAAAGCAGTTAAACTCTGATACCTGTTAATGCAGTAAAGCACTTCTATCTTCTAATGCAGTTAAATTCTGGAAGCTTCTAAAACGGAAAATCCTCTTCGATTGCCGGTTGCTCAAGTTCTTCCTCTTCAGGCTTCTTTGCAACCTGATGTATATAGTGTCCATCGACATAAATTGCCCTGAAAGGCCTGGTCGGACATGCATGTTCACAGGCTCCGCATCCCACACAGATTTCCGGTCTAATTTCCGGTATTGTAAGATTTCCCATAAAGGGAACCATCCTGACAGCTTGGGTGGGACAGTGTTCCGAACATGAACCACAGGCTGTATGATCAGTATATACCACACAGTTTTCGAGGATCAGGCATACCTGCCCTATTTGAACTGTTTTCTTAGCCTCTGCTGAAAGTGAAAGGATTGCTCCCGACGGACATACTTCACTGCAAATAACACATTCTTCATTGCAGTAATTGGTTTCATAATCCATATGAGGTTGCATTAAGCCGGTTATTCCATATTCAAGAAATGAGGGCTGCAAGACTTGTGTTGGACAGGCACTGACGCATAAATGACATGCCGTGCACGTAGATGTATAATGTCCTATGCCCAATGATCCCGGAGGGGTAACTGCAAAATGCTTTTCAGGTTCTATTTCAGTGGGTTGCTTATTCTGAGGAACATCCTGGGCTGATAAGGATTTTCTCAATCCAAAAATGCCGGTAAATAGTAATCCTATGGATGCAATAACCTTTCTCCTGCCCTTATCCAATTCAGGATTTGCAGCGTTTTGTTTCCCCGGATTAAGATATTTGATCGCATCCTCAGGACAGATACTGATGCAGTTATAGCATCCGACACACCTTGAAAAGTCAACTGTAAGATCCTTTATGCTGATGCAGGTCGATTTACAAGCAAAACTGCATTGACCACATCTGGTACATCGATTGTCAATGATCTGGATACGAAACAGGGAAATACGTGCTAAAAGTCCAAGAAGTGTTCCAACCGGGCAGATCGTGTTACAATAGAGCCTCCCCCGTTTCAACGACATCCAGGTTATAAGTACCAGAATAAAAACGGTAAATATAAAAGTTACCGGCACGGCATAGGATATTTCTTCAGGATAAAGAAAATAAATCCGCACTTTCTCCAGGATCCATGCACCCGCATTATTTAAGCCAATGTAAAGAGGCTGCAGAAGATTTGAAATGATCCGCCCGAAATTACTGAAAGGATCAAGCAATCCAATGAAAAAAACTGTTCCTGCAAGGAATGTTATAACCGGTAAGGCAAGGAAAGGGTATCTCAGATAATCAAGCGGCCTTGAGAATTTATACCTGAATTTCTTCTTTATTTTTTTTTTGAACCATAAAATAATATCCTGCAGAATTCCTAAGGGACAAATAGCAGAGCAATAAATCCTTCCAAATAATACTGTCAGAACAAGAATTATTATAAAACCAAGATATGTTATACTGAATACAGTAATAAACTTCAAAAAGGAGGGAATAAACTGAAGAAAAGTGATTGAATCATAAAAGAATTCCGGGAGTAATTTCCTGAAATCAAGAAAGATGAAAACAAGAGAAAGGAAAAAGACCAGGGCCACGACAACCCTGATCTTCTTAAGATGGGCCTGTTTCATTTAATCAGATAGTTATTCTGTTGATCGAGAGACCTGTAAGATCTGATTTACCAACTCCCATTTCACTGGCAATCCGAATATGGCCTATCTGTTCAGGTTCCTTGCCAATCAGTTTGGCTGCTGCAGCATCAGCGGCGACAATATCTTCTGAAATAATCAACGATTTCATTTCGACAACGTCTGATAAGGATACACCTCTCGGGCCGTTTCTTTTCATAACACGGTATGCGTCAACAACATTTAAAGTTGGTTTAATCTCGGAGGCATAATCGGCAATGCACTGGTGAAGATCATTGCCATGCCACCATTGCCGGTCCCAATTCGTTCCCATCAGGTTCTTCATGGAAATTGTCAGAATAGAGCCACCATGAGTTTTCAGGATCGGTACATTGATAAACACATCCGACTCCAGGATAAGTTCATGGACTTTATCAGATTTCAGTTTACGGCCATTCCTGATGGTTACCTGGTGATAGTAGGATTCACTGTTACCGGCAACAATCTTCGCACCTGCATCCTTTGCAGCTTTTTCAATACCGCTGTTACTGTATGTTCTGGTCCATTCATTGATCGTGTGGTCAAAGACATACACAGTTTTTGCACCGGCAGTTAAACAATGCTCTACAATCCTAGCCACCAGTGCCGGATTTGTATTTGCACCACGTTCCGGAGGTCCATCCCACCCGATATTCGGTTTAATTACTACGGTCTGGTTTGGCTTTACATAACTTTTTATGCCTCCTAGCGATAAAATCGCCTTGTCGAACATTGTTGCCGGATCTCCTCCCCTTACAGCAACAAGATCATATGACTGTTCTGCAGATGTCCCTCCAAATATCTTATTATATGAACCCAATGCCATTGCTGAACCGCCGATAATCCCGGCTCCGATTCCATTCTTAATAAAATCTCTTCTTTTCATATCTTACATTAGTTTATTGATCCTCAGCTGATTAACAGATTTCCTGACTGCAAAGTTAAAACTTTAAGTTCATAGTAATCCACAAACCTCGTTCCAAACATCATAATTTGAAAGATTCTAAATAAAGGCTTAGAGCAGGGAGTAGGGAGCAGGGAGCATTTTTATCAAAAAAGACTAACTTTACAGCCTTGATATTTTACCTGTTTAATTTCATGATTTTTTTGTGATGACTGTTCTGTATTACGATTGCTTTTCGGGGATCAGCGGCGATATGAATCTTGGAGCCCTGATTGATCTGGGTGTTGATCCGGATCATCTTAAATCTGAATTACGCAAACTGAATCTGGAAGGTTTTAAGCTGGAATGGGTAACTGACAGCAGGAAGGGAATTTCCGGGACGCGGGCAATCGTTAAAATAAGCGAGGGGCCCGGAAAAACAGAGAAATCCGGCAAACATGGTCAATCAGGCCCTCACCACGGGTCAGAGAATCATGATCATTCTGATCACAGGAACCTGGATGATATAAGGAGAATCATTGAAAACAGCCGTCTCAATGAATTCATAAAGAAAAAAAGCCTTGAAATATTCCAAAAGGTAGCTGAAGCCGAAGCAAAGGTCCATGGAAAGTCTGTTGATGATATACATTTCCACGAGGTCGGTGCCATCGATTCCATTGTGGATATTGTAGGCGCTGCGATATGTATTGATTACCTTAAACCTGACAGAATTATTTCTTCAAGCGTTGAACTGGGTGGTGGTTTTGTAAAATGTGCACATGGTATTTTGCCGGTTCCTGCTCCTGCAACCGTTGAAATACTTAAAGATATCCCTGTTAAATACGGGGCTGTTCAATCGGAAACTACAACTCCGACGGGTGCAGCTATTCTTGCCGTTTTCACTGATCAATTTTCAGATAAACCGCATTTCAGGATACAAAAAACTGGATACGGAATCGGGGAAAGGGATCATGATATACCCAATGTCCTCAGGGTTCATCTTGGTATGCTTGAAAGCCATTCCGGTTCGGGAATTGAAATGCATACTGCCTCCCTTATTGAGTGCAACATTGATGATATGAATCCTGAAATCTTTGGTTTTATCATGGATCAGTTATTTGAAAAGGGGGCTGATGATGTATTTATTACACCGATCATTATGAAGAAAGCCAGGCCAGCCTCAAAACTGAGTGTTTTATGCAGCGAAACGATTGAGAACGACCTTACTGAACTTCTCCTCACTCATACCACAAGCCTGGGCGTGAGGAAATATACGGTGGAAAAAACATTGCTAAAGCGGGAATACCAAAAACTTCAGACCAAATATGGTCCGGTAACATTAAAAACTGCGATCTATAAGGGGAAAAAACTGAAATCCAAACCTGAATACGAAGACTGTGTAAGGCTGGCAAAGGAACACAACATACCTGTCAATGTTATATACCAGGAAATTAACAGGCTTATAGCAAACCTATACCCCGATGGTGATTAAAGGAGATCAAAAATATACACAGCTAGTAAATTATCTGAAGCAGCTGGGTAATGCTGCCCTGGCATTTTCAGGAGGAGTTGACAGCACATTCCTTTTGAAAGCATCCGTCGATGCTCTAGGGGATAAAGTTCTTGCTATAACAGTTAACTCACCATATATACCGGACTGGGAAATTGATGAGGCAAAAAAAATTGCTGTACAATTTGGAGTGCGGCATATCATCCTGGAAGCACCACTATCAGACCAGATTATAAACAATCCCACGGATCGCTGTTACCTGTGCAAGACTTTTGTCTTTTCAAGGCTCAGGGGTGTGGCAAAAGAACATGGATTTACAAATATTATAGACGGAACAAACAGCGAAGATTCCGAGGATGAACGACCGGGAATGAAAGCATTAAGAGAGCTGGATGTTAAAAGCCCGCTTAAGGAAACCGGATTTACAAAAAAGGATATCAGGAGATATTCATGGATCAACAACCTGCCGACATGGGATAAGCCAGCATATGCATGTCTGTTGACGCGAATACCATATAACAATCCTGTGGAAAAAGACAATCTCAGGCGCATCGAAAAAGCTGAAAAGTTTTTGATCGATCTGGGTATTCGCTCTGTCCGGGTTAGGGTGCATGATGATCTTGCGCGAATTGAAACAGAACCAAGCCTGATAAACAAAATATTCCAGGAGAATCTGATGGAAAAAATAAGCGGGGAGTTGAAAAGTTATGGATTTAAATACGTGACTCTTGACCTGGAAGGATACAGACCGACTAATTAATAGATCTTAATGTATAATCTCAGACCATGAAAAGTGAATCGATCAAACATATTCTCAATTCCGTAAGCAATGGTACATTATCTGTAGAAGCTGCACTTGAACAATTAAAGGATCTTCCCTTCAAGGATCTCGGACATACCAAAATAGATAATCACCGGGAATTGCGAACCGGTTACCCGGAGATTATTTACTGTCAGAACAAAACCGTTGAGCAGGTTCAGAGCATCATGGAATATATGGCCACCAAAAAAATAAATATTTTAGGCACACGGGCCAGCAGGGAAATGTATGAAGCAGTTAGACAATCCATTCCTCACGCCAGGTATCATGAACTTGCCAGGATCATCACTGTCGAAAATGAGAAAAGGAAATCCACCAGGACATTTATCGCAGTACTTACTGCCGGCACATCCGACATACCGGTAGCAGAGGAAGCAGCAGTAACAGCTGAGATTTTTGGTAACCGGGTAAAGCGATTCTTCGATGTGGGTGTTGCCGGTATCCACCGTTTATATAAAAATATGGAGCAAATCAGGAAGGCAAGGGTAATCATTGTTATTGCCGGAATGGAGGGTGCCCTGCCAAGTATCGTTGGCGGCCTTGTTGAACAACCTATTATCGCTGTTCCAACCAGTGTGGGTTACGGGGCTAACTTTCAGGGCCTGTCAGCCCTCCTGGGCATGCTCACGAGCTGTGCTGCAGGAGTTGCCGTCGTGAATATCGATAATGGCTTTGGTGCAGGATATATGGCAAGTATGATAAACAAGCTTTAGGAAATAATAAAAATCTGTTCCTCACCCTGAAGTATCAATTTTGATCAGACTATGAATGAACGGACCGCCTTATTATCCATGACCTATTTTGGCCCAATCCACTACTTCACAAAGTTCCTGCTGTATCCTGAAATCCGCATTGAAAGATATGATAACTATACGAAGCAAACCTACCGGAACCGTTGTGTTATTTACAGCTCAAACGGAAAATTAACCCTCAGTATTCCGGTCCTGAAGGGTGATGAACATAAAATCCTTACGAAGGATATAAGAATCGACAACCAGAAACAATGGCAAAAACTTCACTGGAGAGGCATTGAATCTGCATACAGGTCCTCCCCTTTTTATGAATATTATATTGATGGTATTGCCCGATTCTATGAAAAGCGGTATGATTATCTGTTTGATTATAACCTGGAGATCCTTTATGCAATCATAAAAATGCTGGATGTTGAGGTTACTATCGGCTTTACTGATGAGTATATTGCTGATAATCATGGAAATTTTGAAGACATGCGAGAGTTGATTCATCCTAAAAAGCCATGTCTTTCCGATCCAGCCTTTTCACCGGTTGGTTACGACCAGGTTTTCAATTCCAGGCATGGTTTTATTCCTAACCTGAGTATCATTGATCTGATATTCAATGAGGGACCCGGTGCTGTTGAGATATTGAAAAAGAGTATTATTATATCCTAAAAAAGGGAGCTGTCTCAAAAGTTAATTTTCACGCAAAGTAAGCAAAGATAAACATCAAGTTCACAAAGTTTAAATATTTATTAATCAATGCTTCGCGTTCTTTGCAATAACTTTGCGAACTCTGCGTGAAGACTCATATAAAAGTTTTGAGACAGCCTCCTTTTTATCCTTATATTATATCTTGTTAGAATTTAAATCCGAGGGTTGTCATAAAATTCAATTTCCTTCCGTCAATTGTAGCATTGAAAGCATCTTCATCATAAAGATCATATTTATACGCATTACTGATATTGACTGCACCGAAATCAAAGAAAAACTTTTCGCTTCTGAAACCAAATCCTCCTGCATATAACATATTATATGTATTGATTCCGGGAATATCATCCACATATGGACTTCCGTAGAAGGCAATTCCTGCTCTGAGATAGAATGGTTTGATAACAACTTCAGCCCCGGCACGAAGGTTGGATGTTAATTTATAAATATCCTTTATACCCTGGTTTACGTCAATAAAATCTTCGATGTACCCGCTGTTCATATTCATTGTGGAATAATCAACAAGTTCGTAATCAAGATTGATCGTAGCAATTTTCGGTATCTGGAAGCCTACACTTCCGATAGCCCTGTAAGGCGTTCTGAGCCAGTATTCAAATGTATTAACAGGTGATTCTTCATGGGTTTCTGATACCTCATCGAATGTCCCCCGTAATTCCGTATTAAACTCCTCTCTGATCTTATAGAATGTTGGAATATGAAATGCGGCCCCGATGCGGATAAGGCTGATGGGGCGGATGATCATTCCAAACTTGGCAGAATAGCCTGTCCCGAATACATTCAGATATTCACCAAACCGGAAGGAATTGAAGTAATCAATGGAACCCAGGTCATCTTCTTCGAGTGTAACAATATCCTGGCTGAATCGCAACTGGTCAATACCGAAAGTGGCTCCAAAATAGACCATGTTGCTGAAGTTTGTACCCACTCCAAAGGTATACTCTCCCATACCGCCTCGTTCATTGATTGTCTGCCTTTGAAATTGTCCATATCCCGAATAGTTGATATCATTCTGGTAACTGAGTGCGGAGCTGTCGTAATAAATCAGATCGGCATACCATGCAAGCTCCTCATAAAAAGGATCCAGGTTATCCGGATTGAATGGGCCGGCCCCATTTGCATAGTTAACAAAATTGTCGAGGTATGAACTGCTTGAAGAACCACCGTTTTCAGGCCGTTCAGTGGAGACAGGTGGTGTAACCGCTGGCATCCTGGCCTGCAAAATAACATTCCTGTGAAAGTTATTCAGCCTGTTATATCCCACACCGAAAGAGACTGACACAAAACCATTATCTTTACCTGTAAGATGTGTTGTAACAATACCCAAATTATTAAGGAAAAACTGGTTCTGGATATCGCTTGTTTCCTGTCCAAGGTATGATCCTTTTGTTTTATCAAATGAAAGGCTTGGTGAAAGTGTAAATTCCGTTGTCCTGAAAACACCCAGTCCTGCCGGATTAATGCTAAGTGATCCAAAATCACCGCCCAGTGCTCCGAAGGCACCTGCCATACTGGATACCCTTGTCGTTCCCCCGAAATAATTCCGGGAATATCGAAGGGCATCTGTTTCATTTTGTGCTATAACCATTAATGGTGTTATCAAAATGGTTAACAGTATTGAATATATGTTTTTCATTTCTCTGTATGTTTTAAATTACATATGGGGAATCCCTGAGCCACGCTGGCTTTATGATTCCAAATGATTATGTTTCAGTCGATTACCTTCTAGCTCCGCTGCTCCTTGAAGATGAGGAAGAAGACGATGATCTGCTACCGGAAGATCCACTATAACTGCTGGAAGATCTGCTCGACGATCCGCTATAGCTGCTTGAAGACCTGCCTGATGAACCACTATAACTTCTGGAACTGGAACCACTGCTGTAACTTCCTGATGACCGGTAACTTGAACTACTCGGCCTGGAGTATGAAGAACGGCTTGAGCTGGATCCTGAACTTGAACTCCTGTATGTGCTGCTACTGCTTCTGTTGGTACTTCCGCTTGAACTGCTACTGTAAGAGCCGGAACGGGAACTGCTGTTGTAGCTGGGTTTATATGTAGTAGTAGGTTTACTGTAGCTGGGCGTATAGCTCCTTCTTACAGTACTGGTATTTTGTCCTGACGAACTGACCCTCCCACTGGTGTTACTGTTGGAATAGCTACTCCTGTTGGGTACATTACTCCTGGTTGTTGTAATATTGCCCCTGTTTTGTGACGAATAGGAGGTAGAGGTACGTGACCTGGTCATATTAGTTGAACTGTTCTGTGAACTTGTTGTTCTGTTTGAAGAACTATAGTTTCCAGTTCCCGTACGCGTATCCCTGCCAGTGATTGCTGAACTTCTTCCCGAATTAGTGACTGTAGTATTCGTTGAGGAAGGCCTGGTAGTTTTTGTTATACCTTCGGTTGAGGTTGTGGTTGATGTCCTCGTACCCCGCGAGCTGATAATATTATCGCTTCCTCTGCCACTGACCTGACCTGTATTATTTTCATTTGGAGTGTTATATCCATGTCTTGAAACCCTTCTTCCGTATATGTTATCCCTGCCATATCCATAACGGTAATCGGCATATGAATAGTAGTAAGGATAATATCCACCACCCCAGTAGTAGCTATCCCGGTAACCATTCCAGTAGCCATGGCGATAACCTGACCAGTAACTACCATAGTAAGGATAATGCCATCCGTAATACCAGCTGGAATAATATGGCCGGTACCAACCCCATCCCCAGCCATAGGAGAAGCTCATATGAAAGCCGGGGCTCCAGCTACTGTAGTACCAGGGATCATAGTACCAGGAATCATAATACCAGGGATCATAATAAGAGTAACTACCGTAATACCAGGGATCATAATAAGAATATCCTATATAGGGAGAGTGGAACCTTCTTATCCTGGTGGCATATGAATAATTATCCTGGTAGACATCCCCGTAATAATAATGATTATTTACAACAGGCTGGTCATTAGGATCTTCATAATAGATGTACTCACTTTCGCCGGACTCATCGTAATAAACAGTATCTGCCTGCTGGAATGACTCATCAGCTGGAATATCTGATTCAGATAAATACTGGTTTTCCAGTTCCATTCTGTATTTTTCATAATCACTCACTTCTTCCTCTTCACTGATCGGTGTTTGAGCCTGTACCTCCTGCTCCGGTTGGGTCATTGTCAAAACTTCAGGATTTGACCTGCTTTCTGTAATGACAGCCTGTTTTTTTGCATCCCGCGGTGTATAGTAAAGATCATCATACTCCGCTATTCCGGCTCTGTAGGTTGAAGAACATGCACCTAAAAAAACTGCCAGAACTGTCAATATGGTAAGTTTGGTTTTCATTGTTCACCCTCCTGGTTGTTTTTGTTTTGTTTTTCTGTTTTTATGGAGTGCAAATACTGTACCAAATATTTTCAACCACCGTTCCAAATTTTCCATTATCCATTACAGAATTTTACGACAGTACTATATTACGAAGAAATGAACACAAATAAAAATGAATTATGGTTAATATGTAATAAGGGAGGATTATGAAGTCAGAACAAAGACTTTGATATTTAATTTTTTAGATATCCGGAATACACGCTCGGCACATCATAATAAAAAAGAATAAAAATCCTTCGCCTGTAGAATTAAACAACCACATCGGGCTCAAAATATTTTTTTTATTATTTACTTTGCAGTTTCCTCTAAATCATCAAAATTCAACAGGATACCATTAAAAGATGCCAAAAGAACTTACAACAAGAGCTGAAGATTATGCGCAATGGTATAATGACCTGGTAATCAATGCTGACCTGGCAGAGAATTCTGCGGTACGAGGGTGTATGGTGATCAAACCATATGGTTATGCTATCTGGGAAAAGATGCAGTCAGCACTAGACAGGATGTTTAAAGATACCGGTCACGCAAATGCTTATTTCCCCCTGTTTATACCAAAGTCTTTTTTCACAAGGGAAGCAAGCCATGTTGAGGGTTTTGCAAAAGAATGTGCTGTTGTCACACATTACCGCCTGAAAAATGATGAAAAAACCGGTGAAATGGTGGTTGATAAGACTGCCCGGTTAGAGGAGGAATTAATAGTCCGGCCTACATCGGAAACCATTATCTGGCATACGTATAAAAACTGGATTCAATCATATCGTGATCTTCCAATTTTAATTAATCAATGGGCCAATGTTGTCAGATGGGAGATGCGTACCAGGCTATTTCTCAGAACAACAGAATTCCTGTGGCAGGAAGGCCATACCGCCCACGAAACCAGGGCAGAAGCTATGGAGGAAACCCTTAAAATCATTAACCTTTACGCCGACTTCACAGAAAACTGGATGGGTCTGCCTGTTATCAGGGGCAGAAAGACTGAGAGTGAACGTTTTGCTGGTGCACTGGATACATATGCTATTGAGGCATTGATGCAGGACGGGAAAGCATTGCAATGTGGGACATCCCACTTTCTCGGCCAGAACTTCGCAAAAGCTTTTGATGTTCAGTTTACGAACAAGCATGGAAAACTGGACTGGGTCTGGGCTACATCGTGGGGTGTGTCAACAAGGCTGATGGGTGCCCTTATCATGGGGCACTCCGATGATAATGGGCTTATCCTGCCTCCGAAACTTGCTCCCACACAGGTTGTCATCATTCCAATCTACAAGGGCAATGATGAACTGGATGAAATTAGTAAAATAGCGCAGCATCTGAAAAAGAAACTGGAAGAGGACAGTGTCACGGTGAAATATGATGACCGTGACACGCATAAACCCGGATGGAAATTTACCGAGTATGAAATGAAAGGTGTACCGGTAAGACTTGCTCTTGGCCCCCGCGATATAAAAAACAAAACCATTGAGGTAGTGCGCAGAGATACGCTTGAAAAAATATCAATGCCGCAAGAAAATATTATTGAATACGTGAAAAAATTACTGGAGGATATTCAAAGCAACCTGTTTAAGAAAGCTCTTGTATTCCGGAATAATAATATTTTCAAAACGGATAATTACCAGGAATTTAAGGATATCTTACATGAAAAGGGAGGTTTTATCCTTGCACACTGGGATGGATCATCTGAAACTGAAAACCTGATCAAAGAAGAAACCAAGGCAACAATCCGCTGTATTCCCATGGATGAAGAGCAGGAGAAAGGTAAATGTATTTTTTCTGGAAAAAATTCATCTCAAAGAGTACTTTTTGCAAAGGCCTACTAGCAGGATTGAAAGTTGTACCAAAAGAGTATTAAAAACGTGTTGTGCTATTAAAGACGATAATATTGATAATCACCTTTATATTGGGCCGCGCCGTTGGCGCGGCCCAATATAAAAATATAACATTCAACAACATACATTATTTAATAGCACAATGCGTTATTAAAAATGAATATTTAAAGGGCCTATGAATAACCTGGCTCTTAGAATCTCAAATTTTAGATAATCCTCTTGGTTTTTAGTCAAGTCATCTATAAGATTCAAATATTATGGAAACCCAAGACCTGAAAAATAAAATCCTTGAGACCATACAGGGAAAATCCACGTTGAAACAGAAAGTTTATGACAATACCCTTCATTCCTTTAATTTGCTTAAAGAGGTATTGCAGGAACTTTGTGATTATTATAATAATCATCTCACTGAAGCCGATAACAGGGTTCTACTTGAATATAAGGATAATGGAATCTTCAGTGCACAGGTTAAAGTAGCAGGTGATCTCCTGATTTTTGGAATGCATTCCAACGTTTTTGAGTTTGACAGGGAACATGGTGTATGGAAAACATCTTATGTACAGTCTAACAGGCTGGCCTCATATTGCGGTATCATTAATATATATAATTTTCTGTCCGATTCGTTTAAATATAATCGCTGGGATGATCTTGGCTACTTAATAGGAAGAATCTTCATAAACAAGGAAATGCATTATTTTGTGGAGGGAAAACGACAACTTGGATTTTTCTATAATAATTTTGGTAAAGATATACTGGACAAGAAAGCTCTTGCAGATATTGCGAACCTTGCAATCCATTATTCACTTGAATTTGACCTCCTGGTTCCTCCATATGATGCGGTAAAGATTATAAACGTTGAACAAATCAGCCAGAGAATTCAGTTTTCATTGATGAAAACAGGAAAAAGACTGGGATTCCGTTTTAATTCTGATGATGTCAGTGCAAATTCAAAAGAAAGTTAGCAATTTTCCTGGTCATATTTTAACACAAAATCTTACATAATCCTTGGAACCAAGAATTATATTATTCATCCTATCACTTCATTTAACCTCCCTCCCACTCAGGGCACAGATAGATTATAACCAGGCATTTGATACTGTAAAACTTGATAAGGGTTCAAAGCTGATTATCGGTCGGGATAAATACACTGCTCAAACTGATACATTTATAATCCTGCCTTCAGGGACGGAATACAAATTAAGGTTGAGTCGTGAGGCCAGTAGTGAGAATTTCTTTGATTCACTGGAAGTACGAGCAACAAGAAAGAGATGGACGTCAAAACTTCATAATGTGGTTATCACCGCACCAAAAAAAGAGGCTATTCTTGATACATTGCAGACATCTGAGAGCATTTCTCCTTTTTTACTTTTTGGTGGTAAGACTATCAGATCCATTACCATACAACAATTACAACCATTTGGGCCAACAATCCATGACACCTCCAGAATTGTTACAAGTTCGCTGGAACGATTCGGCAATAATCTCCATAACCAGACGCATGAAATAGTTATCAGGAACTACCTCCTTTTCCGTGAAGGGGATCGTTTAAATCCTTCCATTATTTCTGATAATGAGAGGATTATCAGACAACTATCATTTATTGAGGATGCCAGGATTTATATTAACGAAGTGCCGGGACAACCGGAATTTGTAGATATTATTGTCCTTGCAAAAGATGCTTTCTCCATTGGACTGGGAGGTAACCTGAAAGATTGGGATGCCGGCAACATTGAACTTTTTGAAAAAAATTTTGCCGGCTTGGGTCATCAGATCCATACTATCTGGCATTGGAATGCTGAAAAAAGCCCCTGGCTGGGATATGATTTTTTTTATATTATTAACAACATTAACCGTAGTTTTATTAACAACAAAATTCGTTATGCCAAAATCTTTGAGGAAGAAACTTATCAGATTACATTTGACAGGCGGTTTATTACCCCCAGCACCAAATACGCCGGAGCATTGGATCTGAGGCGGACCCAGGACCTCCATTATATTAGTTATAACGATACCCTTAAGCTCCCTACCGAGATCAGCTATAATCTCTCGGATATATGGTTTGGCAGGTCATTCGCCCTTACTTCAATAAGAAAATATACACCTAACAGGATTAATCTCGTTCTGGCTACGCGTCTGCAGCGTATCCATTATTTTAAGCGCCCCACTGTTACAGAAAACACATTCTATGACTATCATAACAGAACACTCTGGTTAACAAGTATTTCCCTTTCACAACAACAGTTTTACAGAAGCAACCTGATCTATAGCTTTGGCCGTACAGAGGATATCCCGCAGGGAACATTGTTGAATTTTGTATTCGGACCTGAATACGACGAATTTACGAGACGGTTTTATACAGGTATCAGCCTGTCCAGGGGAGAACTTCTGGCAAATTATGGCTATTTGTATACGAAAGCAGAATTTGGTGCATTTGTTAGCAAAGGTTTTTTTCCTGACCAGGGAATACTGCATCTGGAAGCTAATTATTTTTCCAACCTCTACATCATCAACAGGTTCAAAATCAGGCATTTTCTGAATGTTCAATACGTTAAGGGATATAACAGATTCTCTGATGAATATATTTTTATTAACGGGGACGATGGCATACGGGGCTATAAAAATGATGAGGTTAAAGGTACGCGTAAGGCAACAATGAATTATGAAGCAGTTATCTTTTCTCCCTATTATTTTTATGGTTTCAGGTTTGTCTTCTCCGGTTTCCTGGATCTGGGAGTGATATCATCCAGTGAACCCCTTCTCATCCAAAAAATCCATAGTGGCTGTGGACTGAGTATAAGAATCAGAAATGAAAGGCTTGTATTCGAGACATTATCTATCCGCATTGGCTATTATCCAACACTGGCTGACGACCAGTCCCCACTCATGCTCGATATCTCAGGAGAAAAGAGACTGAATCCGGAACATTTCCGGGTTAATAAACCTGATGTTATCCGGTTTAATTAATCAAGCATCCTTTTTTCCCATTTCTATTTTCTATAAATTTGTTATAGAAAGGAGGGAGTATGTTTGAACAATTCAAGGATTTTATTAAAGAAAAAAAGTTAATTCGTAAATCCGATAAAATCCTGCTAACAGTCAGTGGTGGAATTGACTCAATTGTGATGTTAGACCTGTTTATCCGGGCAGGCTATCACTGTGGTATAGCCCATTGTAATTTTGGCCTTCGTGGAGATGAATCGGATGGCGATGAGGATTTCGTTCGTCAGCAGGCGTATGAGCGTGGTATAAAATTCCATTGCAAGCGATTCAGTACGGAGGAATATGCTGAAGAGAATAAAATCTCCATTCAGATGGCTGCAAGAAAACTGCGGTATGACTGGTTTGAAAAGGTCAGGTTATCCCACTCCTTTCATTATATTGCTACAGCTCACAACCAGGATGATGTGATTGAAACATTCTTCATCAACATGATCCGTGGATCAGGTATACGGGGATTAACAGGTATCAAATATAAATCCGGACATATTATTCGTCCTCTTTTATTTTCTCCAAGAAGCCAGATTGAGGAATATGCAAACATGAATGAATTGACTTTCCGTGAAGATTCCTCCAACGCTTCCGAAAAATATACCCGTAATAAAATCAGACACAAGATCCTGCCCCTGTTTGAAAGCATCAATCCAAACTTCCGAAATTCTCTTATTGATACCATTCATAAATTAAGTGATACAGAAGATATCTATAATTTCGAGGTTAATAAAAGAAAGGGAGAGATGGTTGAAGAATCAGGTGATACTGTAACCATTAATCTTGAACATCTCAGGGATATACCCCACCGTCGTACATACCTGTATGAATTTCTTTCCGAATTTCAATTCTCTCCGCGTCAGATCAAGGATATTGATGAGGCTTTAACAGCCGGTTCAGGCAAACAATTCTTTTCCTCAACCAGCCGGCTGGTAAAAGACAGGTCAAAGCTCTTAATTACACCAATAGAGAATGAAGAGTACAGAAAATATTATATTGAAGATGGTACAGATTATATCTTTGAGCCGGTATATCTTGAATTCAATGTTATCAATCGTTCATCAACTTTTCAAATACCGCATGATCACCGTATTGCCTGCCTTGATTATGACCTTCTCACATTTCCACTGTTGATCAGAAAATGGCAATCGGGTGATTATTTTCACCCCCTCGGTATGAAACACAGAAAAAAACTGAGTGATTTCCTTGTGGATCAGAAATTATCCATTGTTGATAAAGAAAATCTGTGGCTTATCTTAAATAATGAAGATATCATCTGGGTTATCAATCGGAGGATTGACGAAAGGTATAAGATTACTGATAAAACACGAAAGATACTGAGGATTAAAGCTGTAAGATAAAAGACCACGCAGGGCATGTCTCGAAGTCATGCCCGAGTGGTTTGAATTTTTAGCCCTGGCCGGAAGTTTTAAGACCAACCAGGGCATGACTTGAGGTCGTGCCCTGGTTGGTTCATATCTTAATTGTCCTTTAAGATTACTCTATATTTTTTCTCAACTTCTCAAAAAAACTTTTTAATTCATCAAAGTCTCTGTTCCTGATAATTTTTATGAGATAATCAAGTTTTGCATTAATCTTCTCAACCTGTTCTGCTGCGTATGGACTGAAAAGAATTTCTGAAAGGAGGTAGTCATCTTCCGATAAAACACCTCTGGCTACATCCAGATGTTTCCTGAATGTAGTGCCCGGAGCCTCCTGTTTTTTCATACAGGCTGCGAAGACCAGAGAAGATGAAAAAGGTATTGATAAGGAATATGCGATGGTCTGATCGTGCTCTTCAAAGGTATATTCATAGATGTTCAGATTCAATGAACCATAAAATTTTCTGAAGAAATCTTTCCCCTCTTCATCTGATTCTTTGATGATAATGGCATTCTCACTGGCTAATTCCTTGATGTTTGCAAAAGTAGGTCCAAACATTGGGTGTGTGGAAACAAACCGCATACCAAAGCTTCTATAAAACTTCCAGAGGCCATTTTTAACAGAGGTAATATCGGCAAGAATGCAGTCAGATTTCAGAAAGGGCTGTACTTCCTGAAAAACAGCGATTGTATTATTCAGTGTAACTGCGTTAATAAGCAGGTCGGGATTAAATTGCCTGATCTCCTCATGACTTAGAAATTTGTGTGTATTGAAAAAGTATTTTAATTTATGTTTCTCCTTGTCATAAATACCTACTTCATAATCAAGGCAAAGTGATTCAACCAGCCATGAGCCCATTTTCCCGGCTCCAATAATTGCAATTTTCATGATTTCAGTTTTGGATTTTATCAATTTGTTGCTCAAGCAGCATAAAATCAGCTATGACCAGGGCGGAGCAGGCTTCAAGAACAACCGGTACCCTGAGGGCTATACAGGTATCATGCCTTCCCTCTATAGCCAGATCAACCATTTTTCCTGTTCTGAGATTGATTGTTTTCTGGGTTCTCGGTGTACTTGATGTAGGTTTCACCGCCACACGAAAAAGAATTTCATTTCCATTTGAAATACCTCCATTGATACCCCCGGCGTGGTTGGTTTTTGTTTTCCCGTCGGCACTGATCAGCGGATCATTATGTTCACTCCCTCTCATCCTGGCAGCTTTAAATCCTGATCCGAATTCAATACCTTTTACTGCAGGAATTGAAAATGCCAGGTGACTCATCACAGATTCCACCGAATCGAAGAAAGGTTCTCCCAGCCCGACAGGTACGTTCATAATCCTGCATTCCACGATTCCGCCAATTGAATCATTTTCTTCTATTGCCAGGTTTACGGCTGCGTTAATATCAGTACTACCACCTGCCTCGATAAGGTTTGCCTGACAGTGGACCGGTTTGATGATCTTTTTAGCTATCACCCCGGCTGCAACTAGTCCTGTGGTTAGCCTTCCCGAAAAATGTCCACCACCACGAAAATCCGCAAAGCCCCCATATTTCTTCAATGCCACAAAATCGGCATGTCCCGGCCTTGGAACTTCTGTGACACCGGAATAATCTGATGACCGTGTATCTTCATTTTTTATCAATATCCCAATCGGTGTACCTGTTGTAAAACCCTTAAATACACCACTTATAATCTCCGGCACATCTGGCTCTGTTCTTGGAGTTGTGCCAGGTATACCACTTTTCCTACGATTAAAATCTTCCGAAAAATCCTCAATGTCAAGAGGAATTCCGGCAGGACAGCCGTCCAGGATAATGCTAACTGCCGGACCATGTGATTCGCCCAGGATCGTAGTCCTGAGGATTCTTCCAAAACTGTTCATAACGATTAATTTATATTGAGACCATACTGTTCATAAAACACTCTCATCTCATCGCTTTTCAGCTGTCCGGATGCAGTGGCACTCGTCGCATCGGCAGAAGCATATGTAAATTCAGCACCAAGCAATGGGGCAACCAACCTCGATATCAATCCCTCTTTTCCCATTCCAATCGCAATGATTCCCTTTTCTCCGGCATATAAACCGACCAGGTTAGCCAGATCATGCTGATTATTTACCCTGCAGGCAACTTTCACAATATCTGCACCTGCTTTTCTGCATTTTCCGATTATCCGTTTAAGTTCCGCAAGTGGAGGTGTACCATCATGATTATGATAGGACACGATGATCTTGCACTGATGTATTTTTGCAAGTTTGATAAGATTTTGTTGCAGCCTGCCGGGCATCTCCAGCTCAATATCAAGATAGGTGGCTCCGTTGCGAACCGCTGTCTCAAGCAATACCTGGCGATCTTCATCGGAGTGATGACCCGGACGGCAGGTCGCTACTTTTCTGGATGGTAATGAAAACAGCTCCTCTACCTGTTCCTTTGTAAGGTCCAGAAGGTCAAGACGTAACTCAACACATTGTTCCCGGGAAATAATTTCCCGGCATTCCTCAAAGCTTTTGTATGCTATAACGGTACATATCATTCAGTATCTCCTTCATTATATCTATGTCTGTGAAGTGTACAAGAGATTTGCCAATCCCTTCCAGCAGGATTAGCTGAATTCCTGACCCTGCTTTTTTCTTATCCTTCCTGATCGCCAGAAACAAATCATTCGGATTAACTTCCATAGCCACCGGCAATCCTGTTTGCTGAGTCAGCGTTTTCAACCTTGATGAATCATCTTCCTTGAGAAATCCCAGTTTGACCGATACTGCTGATGCCAGATTCATACCAACAGCAACTGCTTCACCATGGGTTATACCTGTAATTTTTTCCAGGGCATGGGCAAATGTATGTCCAAAATTCAGTTTCATCCTCGCGCCTGTCTCATATTCATCCTCCTCGACGATGATGCACTTGTTTTTCACTGACCTGAAAACTACTTCCTCCAGGATTTCTGTTTTCATTGCCAGGATATCCTGGATATGTGATTCACAAAATTCAAACATATCCCTGTCCATCATTGCCCCGTATTTGATTACTTCAGCAATACCACCAATGTAGTCCTTCTTTTCCAGTGTCGTAAGCATTTTCAGGTCACAAACAACAAATTCGGGTTGCCTGACAACTCCTATGATGTTTTTAAATCCCATCAGGTTAATCCCATTTTTTCCCCCGATACTTGCATCGACCTGGGCAAGCAGAGTTGAGGCGACAAACCCGTAAGGGACACCACGCATATAGGTTGAAGCGATGAAACCTGCCAGATCACATACTACTCCCCCCCCTATGGCCAGGATAAAATCTTTCCTGTCAAGCTCATAATCCAGTAATTTCCTGTATATCACCGATGCCATTTCAAGGGTCTTACTTTTTTCTCCGGGTTCAATATCTATGATTAATCCTTCAGGAAATTCAGAATGGTATAATTCTTTGACATTCCGGTCGGTAATGATTACAAGCCGTCCGGAAGGGATGAGTTTACCGGCATCTTTCAGATGGCCTCCAATGATAATTCTGCACTTATCATGCTGTGTTTTCAGGTCAATTGTTCTCATTTTGCCCTGGATCAATATTCATAATCCTGTTCTGATGATTTATGGATTCCTGATGGATAGCCTTGAATACTTTTTCTATAAACTCATTGCTCAGTCCATGCCGTAAGCCCATCTTCAGTCTTTTGCTCAATATACTGTCCCATCTTTTTGCCTGTAAGATCGCAATGTTATGTATTTTTTTATATTGTCCGATTTCTTCGGCTATTGCCATTCGCTTATCAAAAATATCAATAATTTTATCATCCAGATCATCAATTTTTGCTCTCAGCTCGCCAATCGTGAGTAAAATACCGTTATCAATGTTGGGATCCCTGATAACCAGCCGGCTGAGAAGCTTATTCAGATTCTCCGGAGTTATCTGTTGATGCGAATCACTTAATGCTTTATCAGGATTTTCATGTGATTCAATAAACAGACCCTCGAAATTGAGATCCATAGCTTCCTGTGAAACTTCATATAATCCCTCGCGATTTCCACAGATATGACTCGGATCAGTCAATATAGGTAGTTCAGGTATCCGTCTTTTTAGTTCAATGGGGATCTGCCAGTGAGGATTATTTCTGAATCCGGAATTTTCATATGTTGAAAAACCACGGTGTATTGCTGCAATTCGCTTAATACCAACCTTATTCAGCCTTTCCATTGCCCCGATCCAGAGCTCCAGGTCAGGATTTACAGGATTCTTAACCAGAACAGGAATATCCATTCCTTTAAGTGTATCGGCAATTTCCTGAACAGCAAAGGGATTCGCTGTGGTACGGGCACCTAACCAGAGCACATCCACACCATACTTGAGCGCTTCATATACATGCTTGACATTCGCTACCTCAGTAGTGGTTAACATACCGGTCTGTTCTTTTACTTTCTTGAGCCATATAAGCCCTCTGGATCCAACACCCTCAAATGTATTTGGCCTTGTCCTGGGTTTCCAGATACCTGCTCTGAAAATCTTAATACCAGAAGCTGCAAGCTGTTTCGCAGTATTCATAACCTGTTTTTCCGATTCAGCACTGCAGGGCCCTGCAACAAGTATCGGCCTGTCAGGCTTTAATCCGTCAATGATGAAGGGCAGTAATTTCAATTTATCAGCCATGATTGTTATTATTAAAATTATATCTTAATCCGTTGTGATTCCAGCATAATTGTTACATTGTTGAATTGCTGCATTGTTAATTTATTATTTTATCGAGTTGGGTATTTATTACAATTCAGCCATTTAACAATTTAACCATTTATTTTGTGCTTCAGTTGTTGTTATATTTTAAATTAACGTGAGTTTGATATAAATTAACTAACAACTAAATGATTTATAGACTAATGCATATTGATGAAACAAGGGAATAATGGAATATTGGATTCTAATGATATACGATTTTTAAATACATTTCATTATTCCATCATTCCATTTTTCCATTATTCCATTTGTTATCAATAATTAAATTATTCATATTCAGTGCTTTATAATCTATTTTATACCGAACTGATGTTAAATTAATTACAAAACATTTTCTTCCAATCATGTTCATCACTTCAGACCCACACCTAACCTTGAACCAGGAACCGGGAACCGGAAACTCTTCAGATTATTGATCTTCCTTTCTCGTATTCCCCGAGGACACCTAGGTTGCTGGTAAATGGTTTAATTGCATCCAGGGATTGTTTGTACAAATTATATTCTTCAAATTCAACATCCACATAAAATTGATATTCCCAATCACGACCAATAATGGGCATGGATTGTATTTTTGAGAGATTAATATTATAGAAAGACAGAATTGACAGAATTTTGGACAGGCTTCCAATCTTATGTGCCAGTGCAAAGTGTATGGAGGCCTTATTGACCGAACCCGGTGCCATATCTTTGTGGTTATTTTCACCAATAATTAAAAACCTGGTATAATTCATTTTGTTTGTCTCAATCCCTGCCGCGATAATTTCAAGTTGATACTTTTCAGCAGCAAGTGTACTTGCAATTGCACCTACCCCATACATTTCATTGTCACGTATCTCTTTTGCACTCAATGCTGTATCCATGCTTTCGATGACCCGGATATTTGGGTATTCATCAAAAAAATTCTGGCATTGGAGGATGGCCATGGGATGAGAATAGACTTCTGATATATCTTTGATTTGTTGTCCTGGAAGTGCAACAAGATTCTGTCGGATCCTGAGATATATTTCGCCTATAATCTTCATTGTAGAATCCTGAAGAAGGTTGTAGTTTGGCAAAATACTTCCTGCCAGAGAATTCTCGATGGCCATAATGCCGAAATCAGCATTATTCTTTTTCAAAGACTTCATAACATCTTTGAAGGTATTTCTTGGCAATATTTCAATCTGTTCACCTTCAAAAAAGTAGTTTGCAGCGATTTCATGAAATGCTCCATAGCCGCCCTGAATCACAATCTTCTTTGGTACCATAGTGTAAAAGATATTATAAAAAAAATCCCGGACATTTGCCCGGGATCTTGATCTTTATGCATAACCTACTTATCCATACAATGCACCCGGGCTCTCAGATAGCTGAAAGAAATAATAATAAAAGAAAAAGAAGCTGAAATTCCCGGTATATTTGGTTTTTACTCTCATCATTATGACTAAAAAAAAATCCCGAAATTTCGGGACTTTTCATTTTTATTCCATATTATTGAATTGTCCCTTATTGTCGAACCTGAAAAAAGTAATATGTTTTAAAGAAATACATGTTCATTATTATTGAACAAACCTACTCATTCTTTTTGATTTATGCAAAAAAAAGATCAAATAATAAAGGTAACCAGGAAGGAAAGATTTACTGCTGTCATTGAATATTTCAGGAAAACTCTTCCTGAACCGGATACGGAGCTTCATTATAAAAACCCTTATGAGCTTATTGTTGCTGTGATTTTATCAGCGCAATGCACTGATAAACGGGTCAATATCATCACACCTGATTTTTTTAGCCGGTTTCCGGATGCCAACAAGCTTGCTTCAGCCTCCCATGAAGAAGTTCTGTCAATCATAAGAAGCTGCTCTTATCCGAATAATAAGTCCAAACACCTGATCGGAATGGCCAGGGTGCTCATTAACGATTTTCATAATAAGGTTCCTGAAGATGTTAACCTGTTGCAAAAGTTGCCCGGTGTTGGAAGAAAGTCAGCTAATGTGATCGCAGCAGTCCTGTATAAGATACCTGTAATGCCTGTTGACACTCATGTTTTCAGGGTTTCATCACGTCTTGGTTTAACATCCGGAGCCAGAACCCCCTTACAGGCAGAGAGGCAACTGGTCAAATATCTTCCTGTGGATCTGATCTCCAGAACCCACCACTGGCTGATCCTTCATGGCAGGTATACCTGTATTTCAAGAAAACCAAAATGTGAAGAATGCGGATTGACCGGTATCTGTAAATATTATAACAATAAATTACACAAGAAATAAACAATATCCACGTTCAGTAGGTAGGATAATCCATTATTTATCATGCAGTTTATTATTTTTGTTTTCTAATCCAAAGCCCGGCAGATCTTCATGAAAATAATCGCACTACTAATTTTTCCAATAATATTGACAATAATCCCCTCGAATTATTCGCTGGAAAGGCTGGATTACAGAAAAGGAAGATACACCAACGTCTGCAAGGATCTTAAAGGGGACGTACTGCTATATTTTACATTTATTGACAGCAGGGAGACTTCGCCCTGGACAGAATATGATATCCAATCGACCATTGATTCTGTAAGAGTGGCCATACAATGGCTTCACATGCAGGCAAAAGAAAATGATATTGTACTTAATATTATCGCCGACTTTTATATTGGACAAGAATATACAACCATTACGAAAAATCTACCTTCAGGAAGTATTCTCAATTCTGTAACTGAACCCAGCATAAGGAAGGGCGGGGAACTCATGAATAAATGGGCTGATGGTATAGCCAGAATTGCAGGTAGTTCCATGCCTATTTATGAAAAAGAGGGTATTCCTGAAATTAAAAATCCCAGAAATAAAGAAAGACTAGTTGCATATCTACGGGATCAGAATAATGTTGAAAGTGTCGCCCTCATATTTTTGCTTAATAATTACTATAAATCTGATATCTCGGTACAGATGAATACCATGAACACGGATGACGTAGAATTTGCCGTTGTCAGCTATAAGTACCCGACTGAAATTGCACATAATTTCCTTCATCTGTATGGTGCAGCCGATATGTATCCTACTCTTTTCAGGAAAAATGAAAAAAAGATACGCTTTCTTCAGAATGAATTTCCAGATGAGATCATGCAGGATCCTTACGGGAAAAATATCTGGGATCTTGAAATCAGTGAGTATACAAAATACCTGATTGGATGGACTGATGAGATTGCCGCAAGGTACGAGCCTTATCTGACCGATAAGATGATGAATTTTTAACCGTTTCATATCCATTGGATAAACAAACCATCTAAATTGACCTGTTAAAGATCTGTACACAATACTGCATTGTTTGAAGATATCATTGCAGGATTATATTGATTATTTGCCATCATATCCTGTTATCTGTGGATAAAAAAACAATTTATCTCGATTATAATGCCACCACTCCTGTAGATCCTGAAGTGGCAGCAGCTATGCAACCATACTTGTTTGGTCATTTTGGTAATCCTTCAAGTTCCCATCAGTATGGCTTTGAGGCAAGAAAAGCAGTTGAGTCAGCAAGAGAAAAAATTGCATTGCTGCTAAACTGCAACCATGATGAGATTGTGTTTACCAGTGGTGGTACAGAGTCGAATAATTATGCCATCAAAGGGATTGCTTATGCACTTCGTGATAAAGGGAACCATATTATTACATCAGCAATCGAGCATCCGGCTGTCCTGAATGTATGTTCATACCTTGAAAAGTATGGGTATGCAGTCACATATGTTCCTGTAGATACTTTCGGGATTATTGATTTAGAGCGGCTTGAGAAATCCATCCGTAAAGGAACCATCCTGATAACAATCATGCATGCAAACAATGAGACAGGTACTATACAGCCAGTTGAACAGATAGCAGAACTTGCCAGGTCGCGAAAAATATTCTTTCATACTGATGCTGCTCAAACAACGGGGAAGATTAGCGTTGATGTTCAGAAGCTTCGTGTTGATTTGCTTTCACTTGCCGGGCATAAACTTTATGGCCCCAAAGGAATTGGAGCACTCTATATACGTTCCGGAATCGATCTTGAAAAGCTTATACACGGTGCAGATCACGAGCAAAACAGGAGAGCCGGTACAGAAAATGTGATGGAAATTGTTGGTTTGGGTAAAGCCTGCGAAATAGCAAGAAGGGATGCTGATACATATTACGATCAAATGAAAACAACCCGTGACCATTTGTATGATATCATTCAAAGTAATTTGCCGGAAGTGGTCAGGATAGGTGATCCTGACCGTTGTCTGCCGAATACATTGAGTGTGGGGTTTCCCGGAATAGAAGCAGATCAGCTTCTCTCATCCATGCCTGAGATTGCTGCATCCGCCGGAGCTGCCTGCCATGCAGATAAACAAACGGTCTCCCATGTCCTGCAATCCATGCAGGTACATCCTGATATTGCCATGGGAACCGTACGCTTCTCAACCGGCAAATACACAACTTTTGAAGATATAGAGAATGCTGCCGGAATGATTGTTGAAAATGCATCCAGGATTATGCTTGATAAAACAACCATCACAAAGGCACGACAGGAAACAGGAGTTAAGTTAACACATTACTCCCACGGTCTGGGCTGTGCCTGCAAAATAAGCCCGGATGATCTTGAACAAATACTGGCAGGTCTGCCTTTGACTGAAAATAAGGATATACTTGTGGACGCAAGAAACGCTGATGATGCTGCTGTATATAAAATAAGTGAGGATATTGCCATTATCCAGACAGTCGACTTTTTTACTCCTGTGGTGGATGATGCATATGATTTTGGGGCAATTGCCGCTGCCAATGCGTTAAGTGATATTTATGCTATGGGTGGAAAACCTTTATTTGCTTTAAATATTGTTGGATTTCCGGTAAACAGGTTACCGTTATCAATTCTTGAAACAATTCTGGAAGGTGCTAAAGCAGTTGCTGCTGAAGCAGAAATTAATATTCTGGGGGGACATACAATCGAAGATATTGAACCGAAGTTTGGAATGGCTGTTACAGGAGTTGCTCATCCGGACAAAATTCTTACAAATAGCAATGCCAGGCAGGGAGATGCGCTTATCCTTACAAAACCAATCGGTACAGGTATAATAAGTGCAGGAATTAAAAGAGGCCAGGCAAGTGAAACAATTATCCGGAAGGCCACCGAACTAATGAAGCAGCTGAATAAAACAGCTGCTCAAATAGCCAGTTTCTATCCTGTAAATGCATGTACGGATATTACCGGATTTGGTCTCCTTGGTCATTTGTATGAGATGCTTAAAGCCAGCCATAAATCGGCTGAAATATTTTATGACCAAGTGCCCATCATGAATGGAACAAATGACCTGACAAGACTTGGACTACTTCCCGGGGGGACAAAAAAGAACATGGAATTTTATAAGAAATGGCTGCAATTCAAGGAAGGCTTCCCGGAAAACCAGAAGTATATTCTCTCTGATGCCCAGACTTCAGGTGGCCTGTTGTTTTCAGTTCCTGAAAAAGAAAGTGAAAAATTTCTTCATCATCTCCGGGATGCAGGCGTCGAAAACGCAGCCATCATAGGTCATATTCTTGATGATAAATCGGTCAAAATTACCATACATTAAAAATTATTTCGGTCTGGCAACGATACAACTCTTCCTACCAGCAAACATTGTTTATCAGAATGAATAGTATTGTTTTTAATATCATAAAATGAGTATCCAGACATAGTTTCGGAATGCCAATTTATAACATGTTCAATATTAATAATTTACAGCTATATGATTTCTTTCATCAATTTTGTTTTTTAAAAAAAAGTGTTAATTTTACTACTGATTATAAAATCCTTTTCGACAATTATCATTAAAATCTGACCTATGGGCAAGAAAATCTTCCTGTCAATTCCTGTTAAACTAATTGCCATATTTCTTGCTGCAGTTATGTTTTCAGGCTGTGCATCTGATAAACAAAGACGAACTGATGAAGACTTTGGCCTGGACTCTACCGAGATCAGTGAAGATCTTCTGGATGATATCGGTACAGCCAAGCAGATTTTTTATTCTCTGCCTTCTCCCCTAGAAACGGCAATGCTTCTGAAAAGTGCCGGAGCTACTTACAATGAAGAACTTTTAAATCCTGTATCCAATACTTCAAATTACACCACGAACAGGACCATGGCATTGAATCTTGGGATCTATACAACCGATCTTAGTTTTGCCAGTCTCTTTGATCAAACCCAGACTTCCATTGATTACATGAATGCTGCCAAACAGATGGCTGACGGACTGGGGATACTCGATGCCATTGATAACAATACCATTGAGAGGCTTGAAGAGAACATTAATAACCGTGATGTTATCATGGATATTATCTCTGAAACCATCATGAGTTCAAGTTCATTTTTGACTGAAAATGAACGACCTGCACTTGCTTCTATTGTCCTTGTCGGTGGATGGATAGAAGGATTATATATTGCAACAAGTCTTGTGGGTGACAGTCCCATAGAAGACAATAAACTGGTTGAAAGGATTGTTGATCAGAAGCTTTCTTTCGAATGGGTTCTTAAACTACTCGAGGATAACCAGGATCATCCTGATGTTATTGCAATTATGGAGGGTATTAATGATTTAAAATCCACCTTTGATAAAATTACCATTACTACATCCAAGATTCAACCGGTACCTGATGAAGAGTCTAATGTTACCATTCTTAAGTCAGAATCAACCATAAGAATTACACCTGCAATCTTTAATGAACTTTCGGAAAAAATCAGGACTCTGAGACAAAATTTCATTTCTTAAAACATCGCTTTATGAAAAGGATAATTCTTAAGATAGTCGTTATAGCTGCCGTTGCATTCGTACCATTTACCTTAAATGCACAATGCAAGGGATTCGCAAAGAAAATTTGTAAAGTAGAGCTAACTCCATATATTCATGACGGAAATTACCATGCAGCCATGTTAACCATTGGTGAGGAAGCCGAGCTTTATAAAACTTTTTATTCCGATACCGATTACAGGATCTCTGTTTGCGGTAGTGATGAATTGCCGGATATTGAATTCAGGGTGATTGATTCAGACCGGAATGTGCTGTATACAAACAAATCCAATGATTATTCACGAATCTGGGATTTCAGACTTGAAGCAAGCCAGCAACTTAAAATATTTATTCTTGTTCCTGCAACAGAAGGTTTACCTGAAGATATACTCGGAGGTTGTGTTGCGATCATGTTTGGATTTAAAGAAAAATAATAATCCCTCCATTAACTTAAAAAGCCTATTCGCGAATAGGCTTTTTTTGTATTTTTTTTGACAGGAATTTGCCGGTAAAGGAATTTTTTTCTTTTGTCAGCTGTTCCGGTTTGCCTTCAAAAACGATGTACCCCCCCTGGATCCCCCCCTCCGGCCCGAGATCTATGATCCAGTCAGCTGATTTTATAATTTCCAGGTTATGTTCTATAATAAGAACACTATGGCCATTCTCAATTAAAGCATTGAAAGCATCGAGTAAACGCCTGATATCGTGGAAATGCAGACCGGTTGTTGGTTCATCAAATATAAAAAGTGTTGGTTTCTGTTTTTGCTCTTTTACCAGGTAAGATGCCAGTTTAACGCGTTGGCTTTCACCACCGCTCAGGGTACTGGAAGATTGCCCAAGCTTAATATAACCAAGTCCTACATTTTCAAGGGGATTGAGCTTCTCAATAATCTTTCTTTCTAAACTGCCATCTGACTGTTTGAAAAACTCAATTGCCTCACTGACACTTAAATTCAGCAAATCGAAAATATTCTTTTCACAGTATTTTACCTCCAGTAATTCATCCTTGAATCTTCTTCCTTTGCAACTTTCACAAACCAGACTGATATCTGCCATAAACTGCATTTCAACTTTGATAATTCCTTCGCCCTGGCATTCTTCACACCTTCCCCCATCAATATTAAAAGAAAAATGGGCTGGTTTAAATCCGTTTATTTTTGATAATTGCTGTTCAGCATATATCTTGCGGATCTCATCATACGCTTTCATATAGGTAACCGGGTTGGATCTGGATGATTTACCAATAGGATTCTGATCAACAAGTTCAATCCCCTCAAGCAAATGTATATCACCATCCAGATAATCATGCGCCCCTGACCTGTCACCATAACCATTATATAATTTACCCAAGGCCGGAAATAAAATATTCTTCACGAGGGATGTTTTCCCTGATCCACTCACTCCGGTAATAACAGTCATGATGTTCAGAGGAATCTTCACATCAATGTTTTTAAGATTATTTTCCCTTGCACCACAGATCATTATATAATTATTCCATTTTCTTCTGAGTGAAGGAAGTTCAATTTTTTCTTCACCTTTCAAATATTTTGCAGTAAGACTTTGATCGGTTTTTAAAAGATTATCGGGAGATCCCTGAAAAACGATTCGCCCTCCCTGTAATCCTGCCAGCGGACCGATATCAATAATCTCATCCGCCGACCTGATGATTTCCTCATCATGTTCAACAACCAAAACAGTGTTCCCAAGTCGCTGAAGATTTTTTAATACATTAATCAGCAGGTGGGTATCTCTCGGGTGAAGTCCAATGCTGGGTTCATCCAGAATATAGAGCGAACCAACCAGACTGCTGCCCAGTGAAGTAGCAAGATTTATACGCTGGGATTCGCCTCCTGAAAGAGTGGAGGATAACCTGTTTAATGTGAGATAACTCAATCCTACCTCAACGAGATATTTCAGTCTGTGTTTAAGTTCTGTTACAACCCTTCCTGCAATCTTTACTTCATTCTCATTCAGATTCAGGTTATTAATAAATTTATACAATTCCACTACGGGCATGGTAACAAGCTCCTGGATGGCTTTCTTATGAACCTTTACATAGGAAGCTTCTTTCTTTAACCGCGTACCATTGCATTCAGGACAATTTGTTTTACCGCGATACCGGGATAACATTACCCTGTACTGAATCTTGTATTTCTTTTCTTCAAGATGTTTGAAGAAGCTATTCAGGCCTTTAAAATATCTGTTACCATTCCATATCAGTTGTTTCTGTTCGGGAGTGAGCTGATAAAAAGGTTTATGAATGGGTATGCCGGATATATCAGCATGATGAATCAGCCTTTCTTTCCAACTCTTCATTTTCTCACCTCTCCAGCATATAATGGCATCTTCATAAATCGAAAGGCTTTTATTTGGAACTACAAGATCTTCATCGATTCCAATTACTTTGCCATAACCTTCGCATAAAGGACATGCACCCAGAGGATTATTAAAGCTAAACATATGAACATCCGGTTCATCAAATGTGATACCATCTGCTTCGAATCTATCGGAGAACGGGCAGACGGATGGTTTATTTTCATCTATAATTTTAATCAGACATTCTCCTTTACCCAGGCTGAAGCTGGTCTGCACCGAGTCGGCATATCGTGCCAAAGAATCCTCATCCAGATGAATTTTTATCCTGTCAACGATAATGTATACCTTATTATGAGGATTGAAAGGAAGTGAACCAGCCATTAACTCTTCCAAACGGTATAATGCACCATCCGCTTCAATACGGGTAATACCCTGCTTAAGAAGTAATCCCATTTCCTCTTTTGTATCCCTGCTTGTAGAAAAACTGTATGGAGCTAAAATCAGAACACCGGATCCCTCACCAAGTGAGGCGAGATAGTTAATAACATCCGTAACTGTATGTTTTTTTACCCTCCTGCCGGAAACAGGAGAATAAGTCTTCCCAATCCTGGCATAAAGAAGTTTCAGGTAATCATATATCTCCGTTGAAGTACCTACGGTTGATCGTGGATTCCGCGTATTAACCTTTTGTTCAATAGCTATCGCAGGAGGAATACCTTTAATATATTCAACATCAGGTTTATTAATCCTGCCCAGAAATTGCCTGGCATAGGCCGACAGGCTCTCAACATAACGACGCTGACCCTCTGCATAAAGTGTGTCAAAAGCCAGGGATGATTTCCCTGAACCCGACAGACCGGTAATGACTACGAGTTTATTTCTGGGTATCTGAACATCTATATTTTTAAGATTATGAACCCTGGCACCTTTGATATAAATATTTTTTTTTGTATTTTTGACTCTTGCTGGCATGAAAATTGCATAAAAATTTGAATGCACGAAGGCTTTAAACAAATTTCAAAAGTAGTATTTTTTGTGATATGATTTTTTTTAGCTTTCTTGCATGTCTTAATGTCTAACGAATAACCGGGAGGAAGCCTATTGAACATCTCTACCTAATTCTGTAAACAAAGAAGGAGGTAGTTACTATGTTGAAGAAACTATCCGATCAGGAGCTGGTTCAAAGATTCCTTGAAGGTGATAATGCCAGTATTGAAGTCCTGATCAACAGGCATAAAAACAAGGTTTATACCTACATAATCCTTACTGTTAAAAATCAGCATCTTGCTGAAGACATCTTTCAGGATACTTTCATTAAAGTCATCAAATCCCTTCATGAAGGGAAATACCGAGATGACGGAAAATTCTTATCCTGGGTTATCCGAATAGCTCATAATCTCATCATTGATCACTTCAGGAAAGAAAAGCAGATCAACACATTTACAAGTGAAGATTATGAAGCTGATATCTTTAATTCTAAAAAACTTTCTGAAGGGAACATTGAAGAATTCCTGATCAGGGAACAAATCATCAATGATGTCCGGCTGCTTGTAAATGAGCTTCCAGAAGATCAGAAACAGGTCATATTATTACGACATTATGGTGGAATGAGCTTCAAAGAGATAGCTGAACAAACCAATGTCAGTATTAACACGGCACTTGGGCGTATGAGATATGCCCTTATCAACCTGAGAAAACTTATCAGGGAAAACAAAATAAACCTTACAATAAGTTAATTGTTTTAGTTGAGAGAGTGTACAACTTTTTAAAATTTTTATACTTCCGAATAATTTTTTTTTTCATAAACCGTTAACATAATATGTTTAACGATCCCTAAAATTGCCTATGGTGAAAATCTCTACGCTCCTCTACATTTGTGACAATCTGGAGAGTTATGAGGAAAAACTTATTGATTTAGATCCGATTATAAAAAAAGAAGGTGCTGAGTACCGGGAAGTATGGGATTTTCTTGACAATCTTCTTTATGAGGTTGATCAGGATATTGTAAAAAAAATAATGACCCAGATTAGTCAGCTTTAAGAAATCAAAAAAAATTGAATGTCAATCAAAAATGGCTGCTTGGATATTGAACAGGCAGCCATTTTTATAATTGATCATAAATGAGATTAAACAGGTGACAGGCCATGATTCCGGCAGTTTCTGTTCTGTAAACAAAACCACCCAGGCTGGCTGCCCTGAATCCTTGAATGGTTGCCTGATTGACCTCTTCCATGGTGAAATCTCCCTCCGGGCCAACCATTATTGCCACAGGAGTAATTGGAATTAGAGATTTTGCGATACGTGGAAGGGCCTGTGAATTGCAATGTGTAATAATCTTTGATTTACATCTATTATCCGTGATAAAACTTCGAAAGTCCTGCAAAGGATTAAGTTTCGGAAGGAATGCCCGTTGTGATTGCTTCATTGCCCCGATGATTATTCTGGAGGCCCTTTCCATATTGATGCGCGGGCGCTCTGATCTTGAACATATCAGGGGGGTTATTTCATCAATCCCAATCTCAGTTGCCTTCTCCAGAAACCATTCGAACCGGTCCGCTTTTTTTGTCGGAGCAATTGCTATATGAAGATGATTATTTCGTTTCCTGTAATCAACGATTTTTTCAATTACCCTTACTTTTGTTCCCGTCGTATCAGGTTTTAATATGACCGCATTTGCCAGAACACCTTCCCCATTAATGAGTCTGATTTGATCGTTCTTTTTGCACCTCAGTACACTGATACAATGTCTCGATTCTTCAGGGCTTAATGTTACCTCTTCACCGGTAATAGCAGGCAGGAAAAAAAAATGCATGACTGAATATTTTACCCTAAATTAAATCATTTATGGAATGATACATGAATGAACCGGATTTTTTTAAATCATTTCATAACTTATCTGCCTATATTGAAATTATTGATATGCAACGGGGCAGTAAAGGAACAGAATTATCACTATTTTCGCTGTATATCGTGAGAAACACATAACTCATGAAAATAGGATTATTATCGGACACACATGGCTACCTCGATCCCCGTTTATCTGAGATATTCGTCGGGGTGGATGAGATCTGGCATGCTGGGGATATAGGAACCCTCGAGACAGCTCATCAATTATCATTGCTTAAACCTCTGAGGGCAGTAACAGGTAATATTGACGGACATGATATTCGTCAGCAATATCCAAAATTTCAGATCTTTGATTGTGAGCAAATCAGCGTCTGGATTACCCATATCGGAGGAAGACCGGGGAAATATGAAAGAAATATCTTAAGCATGCTTGAGAATGGTCCACCACGATTATTTATTTGTGGCCACTCACATATTCTGAAAGTAATGTATGACAGGAAGTATGATATGCTGTACATGAATCCCGGTGCTGCCGGACAATCCGGTCTTCATCAGACCAGGACAGTCCTCAGGTTTGTGATTGAGGAAACCGATATCCGGAATCTTGAGGTTATCGAGTTGGGAAAACGGGGATTAAAATAATACTACTCTTCGCTTTCTTCAAGGAAACTTCTCAGGAACATATCTCTTTTTTGCGCTGTGGTAATAACGAAAATATACGGTTCTTCATTACGCTTTGTCTTCAATTGCCGTTGACTTGTCTTCATATTATTGATGGCCATGTTAAACTCCCTGTTTGATGATAGAACATGCAGGACACCGCGTGTATAACCAATATAATACCAGGTGGTCCTGTCGAGTTGTAAATAAAGATCAAAAAGATCACCACTACGCCGCTTCGATAATTCCATATACCCATCCACCATTTTATGAATCTGGTGGCCATTAATATTTCCTATTCCAATTTTTCCGGTTGATCGATAGGACCTGGTTTCCTGGTTCCATATAAGATCTACCCTGGAAAAGAATAAGGTATGTTTAAGTTCTTCCGGTAGTTCCTGATACGCACCATACAATCCCAGGTCTGCCTGGAGTGCTTCAGTCTGATCCCTGCTAATTATTTCTGAGATCCGTTTCACATATGCCCCGTCAATCAGATCAAAAGGTTCAAGTCCCTGAAGGCTATCAATTTCCTGCGACATGATAAGAAAAGCCTGGTCAGACATAAAGAAATCCATGGCAATGATAGCTCCAAGCTTCGATTCCCCAGTTGCCATATTATGTTCCACATCTCCAACCGAGGAAAGGCTCACCTGTCCCAGTCGAATTACCAGATCAATATCTCCTTCACCATATTCAATACAATCTGTCCGGGGGAGCTGCAGCCAGTTACCAGGCAAATTATAATTATGCAGCTTCTCCATACTGGCGATCTTGTATTCTTCTGATTCCTTATCATAAAATAAATAACCATCTGCGGTGATAATATACCTGTCACTGGGTAACTTCTTCTTACTGAAAAAAGAAGGATATATATGAGAAGAATCACGTGTGATAAAAATTCCGGAATAAATACTATTCATATTAATATCGAAAGGCTGATCCGGGACAGGTATATAGATTTCTTCAGGATTAATTTCAGATTCAAATTTGAAATAGTTTTGTTCGAGCTCCTCACACTCATGGAATATTTTCACACCCCCGTTAAAAGTAAGAAATGGATTGGGTGCGAGCAGGGTGACCTTGCCATGGTAACCAAAATATGGGTTTAAAGTGAATTCCTGTGTTTCGTCAATCATTCCCGATGCAATGGTATTCAACGAATTATCAACCTGGATATCATCGAAGAAAATAATCTGTTTGTCACCTGTTTCATCAATATAATCATAATCCCCGCCTCCATTATATTTGAGCTTACCCTGTATTTCCACCCATGCACCGTAAATTGTATGAAGCCTTGATTGTCGGTTAGCCAGGATTTGCGATTCTTCGAGTTTTTGCAGATAACCATCCGGTTTAACAATTACTTCCCCATCTTTTGGATATATATAAGCATCGGCAACCTTTATAAATGTTACATTCGATGCAAGGATCAGATTCTGCCGATAGTCGTACAAGGTCTTGGTGGATACAAAACTCAGCGAATCCTGCAATGGATCGATAGATATATATCTTGGTCCGATAAGGTTTTCCTCTCCATAGATATCTGTATATACCTCCGGTGGTCCTTCTTGACTTGTACTGGCTAACATTTCCAGTAGTGTTTCATCCATATCCCAGATAAAGAGATCAAGATGACTGATATATTTATTTTCAGGAAACTCAACGAGCGTGGATTCTTCATTTTTTCTGAATAAACCTGACCGGCTTTCAAAATCAACATGTGCATTTACATTATCTGTAACAAGGGTAAAACCGTCGGTATGGAGCGATTTTAGTTTGAAATCTGCTGTATCTGCATTAAACATATAGGCGGTATAGGTAAACTCATCTGACGTTAAAACAGAATTTGTCAGCTCCATTTTGCCAGAACCTATAAGCCCTGAAGAGGTGAGCAGCAGGTCACCATCCAGATAAGTGCTATCATTCAGGATCGTGAACGGCTGAGTACCCTGTTCAACAACTAATTGATCTTCATATGGATAAAATACTACATTGTTATTTCTTGAGTTTACTTCAGGGAATTGAACCCCTGCAAGCTGTTGATTGATTTCAAATTCAGAGAGCGTAGCGAACATACTATCCGGGTGAAACATAATATTATCTGATTTTCCGGTTGAAGTAAGATAATCGAACCATCCGGAGCCGATTAATCCCCGGTTGCTCATTTCCAGGTGATCATAATACTGACCCTTTCCACCATACAGCTCCATTCCGTCAGGCTCCGTAATATATTTGAATCCCAGAGAATTATCATTCTGAACTATAAGTGTTTGCTCAAAAGGTGGGAATATATCGGCAGATACAAAGCGGCCATCCAACCGTAAGCCCTTGGTGGAAAAATTATCCAGACTGTCGAAGGTGAACGGGAATATTTCGAAATAAAAACGGTCTTTTTCATATACGCCTCCCTGAATATCAGGATCATCATAATACACAAATGAGTTTTCCTTACTTGTAAATACCGGGTAATGCGGGTAATTTTTTCGCCCTGACTTATTATCCGGCTGGTCAATCAGAAGTTCACCCGTCATATTTTCAATAATACTTTGAATATTCAGCAGGGTAGCTCTGCCATATGCATCCATATCTTCAGATCTGACTCTTAAGGAAAGTGAATCGATATCCTGCAGATCAAGTTTGAAATCCTGGTAATCGAAAAAGAATTTTTTACCATGAAAGTTAAACAAGCCTGCAGCAATAACACCATTAAACTGAAAACTTCTGTTTCTTTTAAGAATAATACTGGCACTTTCAGGAAAAATGGCAACATTCTGAGCATTGCTCAGTCTGATGACCGGAATGCCGTTAATGGTTAAATCATATGTCGACAGGTCAAGGCTTGCATTTTCCAAGGGGGAATGTGTCTCTGATATGAAGTTAATAACGTCATAATCAATATAATCCACACTGGCATACACCCAGTCATATAATTTTTGCCGGGTAGTGACAATGTCATCTTCCAGATCATAAATAATGAATCCGAGGGTTGAGAGTCTCTTAAGTATTTGTTGTGCCTGATTGGGGCGGGTTCTCATGAACCTGGCAAAATCAGCCCCTTTGAATGATACCGAAAATTGTTGTTCTGAAAATCGCCGCAGAATGGTTAACGGATTTTCTTCATCGATACCCTGTAACCTGGCATATAACTGGGCATCAAAAAGATTATCCGATTGAAAATTAGCCATTCCTGAAGCGGCACCTTCCCTTGATTTAAACAGGATCCGGTTTTCATCAAGCTTCCAGCGAAGCTGATCAAAGTTCATTTCAATCCTGTGGTAATTATTATAATAAGGTGACCGGGACTGGAAATCCTCGCTTCTGTATAGTGAAATTATATTATCCTCCTGAAAATAATTCATACCCAGGTGGGGATGATAAATTGAATCTGTCCCGATAGGAATTGATACTTCGACACCAGCACCCGATAGCCTGTTAGGACGAAAAGCAAAATTCTCTGATTGAGCAATAAGTTTGATGGAATCATTCCTGAGGAATGATAATCTTGCCTTCCTGGTTTTTGTCCCTGAGCCAATCAGATCCGACCCAAGCATGGATAACCCACCTCTGAAATTTATGTTGGGAAATATGTTATTGACAATATAATTATCCCGATAAGAAATGAACCTGGGATAATGAACATTGTCAGGAGAATTGTATGATTCTACCTTTTCTTCCAGCCTTCCGTGCATGCTGAAATCGAAATACATCGTATTGTAAAAGGTAACTGAATCAGCAAGATACTCTGACAATCTCAAATTAATATTATATTTTCCCAATTCAACATAGACCTGATCCCTGGGGAAACCGGATCTTTCCCAGGTTACAATACCTCCTTTTCCCGACCAGGTCTGTGTAAATGGAGCAAAAATCCCTTCCGTTTCATATATTTTGATACTGTCCCGGAGGAACTTACATGTTATGGTTGTGGTTTTGAAAATAATCCGCATGGAATCTTTAAATTCAAAATAAAACTCCGGCTGACTGGCTATCCATTGGGTGGATGTTGACTGATTGAGAATGTTTTTCCGGAAGAGGTTATAAGTGGCCTGTAAATAGTTATTTATCTCAGTAATCTGCATGCTCTGATTATCCGCCAGGTATTCGAGTCCTTGTTTCCAGGCACTATAACTCTCCTCACTCTGCGAGCTTTCCCATAATAAATTGAGGTTTACAATGAAGAGAATGAAATGAGGTTTAGGACGGGCATTTTTGCGAAGCAGTTTATTTGACAGAAGGATTATTTCATTTTTCTCATCCACAGACACCATCCCGCTGTCCCATGCAGTTGTGAAATTACCCAGTATCAGGTCATCTTCATCTGTTAGGGCAGTCTCCATAAAACTCCGAAGTTCCGCTGTATACTTACCCGGATCAGAGGAGAAATTTGATACCACCTGGGAAGAAGTCATCTGCCATCCGGCTATGATTAAAAAAAGCAGAAAGATTATTTTTTTCACTCTTAAAATAAATAAGTTATGTTAACTCAGATTGATTTGACAATAGCAAAAAAGTCATTTGCATTGAGTGATGCTCCACCGATCAGTCCTCCATCAACATCAGGATTATCAAACAATTCTTTCGCATTTGAAGGTTTACAACTACCACCATACAGAATGGATGCAGCATCTGAAATATCCGTATTAAAATGTTGCCCGATTAATCTCCTGATAAATTCATGCATCTCCTGTGCCTGCTCCGGGGTTGCATTAAGGCCTGTTCCAATTGCCCATACCGGTTCATAAGCAATAATGATTTGCCTGAAATTCTTATCCTCAAGCATGAAAAGGGTTGATGCAAGTTGATCCTGAACGGTTATAAAATGCTTACCTTGCTCCCGTTCAGATAATTTTTCCCCGCAACAGAATATTGGAATCAGGTCAGACTCCAGGGCCAGTTTAACTTTTTTCAATAATATCTCATCCTCTTCCCTGAAAAGGGTCCGGCGTTCTGAATGTCCGATGATCACATATTCTGCGCCGGTTGACTTAATCATTTCGGCTGAGACTTCTCCTGTAAAAGCTCCTCTGTTCTCAGAAGCACAGTTCTGTGCTGAAAGGGCAACAACTGAAAGTACTTTCTTAATTTCACTAAGATGACTAAATGGTGGGGCAACAATAACAAGCACATCACCAGGATCATTATCCACCAGCCGGTTGACTTCCCTGGCAAGCTGAAGACCCTCATCTATTGTGGTATTCATTTTCCAGTTACCGGCAACAATTTTTTTTCTCATTTAAGGGTGTATTGGATTTGTTTATTAAAATATCAAAATTATAATTTAACTGATTTAATGAAATACTATGATTGTGTGAAAAATTAATTAGTGTCACATTTATAACCTCCCATACTATTCCAGAGAACGGTCGGGAAATAAGACCCTTATTGAAAGGGCCACCAGGAATAGAAATGCTATAAAATAGAAAACTGTACTCCTTTCACTATCCTTTCTTAACCTTGTTAATGATTGTGACAGATTGATGGTGTTCAATTCTTCAGGATCGGGAAAATCCCTGTAATGCCACTTATTTACTATCACTCCTTCCTTGATTAAAAGGAGTCCGGGATTTGATCTTATGATGGTTTTAAGAGCAATCTCATCCGAGGTCAGAAAGGGATACTGGAGTCCAAGTGATAAAGAGATTTCATCAATTTCCGGTTTGGGTGAAGCTGTCAGGCAATAGAATGAATAATTATAATTATACGCTGATGTTGCCAGAAGATCAGCCTTCTCAAGTCCACTCATATCAGCTTTTGCCAGGTTATGGGAAACAAGTAAAAAGGTATAGCCTTTATCTGCCAGCATAGCTTCAATATGATCGTATCCATCATCATCATACATGGTAAAATCATGGATAAGGGGTTCATATCCTTTCCTGACCAGGACATGTTTGCTTTCAACAAATTTCCAGGTTGTATCCTGCCACGGGTAATTCTCTTCATTAAATTCCTCTATCCTCCCATCTTTTTCATAGTATAAATAGGTCTTGTATTCATCGAGTGGTGCAGCTTCAGGAATCATCATTTTGTCAGGTATATATGTGCCTATGCTGTAAGGTCTGAAATCCATAGGAGGTAGATGTCTAAGACTGTAAAACTGCAGCATTACAATGATCGTTGCATATAGAGCAACAAATAACCACTCTTTCAGCGCTGAATATAATGCTGTTATTTTAGTGCGATAGAAAAAGATAAAAATCGCAAAAGGAAGGAGACAGATATTTTTGAAAAAGGTTTCCCAGTTTGTTAAGATAATAGCATCCCCAAAACATCCGCAATCGGAAACCGGATTGGTAATCGCCAGTATCAATGTTAATACGGTAAAAAATGACATAAAAATTACCAGTATCCAGGTAGCCAGTCTGTATCTGTATCCGAATAATAGTGAAATACCAACCAGGAATTCGGTGGAAGAAAGAAGGATGGCCAGTGGAAGTGCCACCGGATTGAGAAATGCCATACCAAATGCACTGAAATAATCAGAAAATTTATAGGTTGAACCAAGTGGATCAACAGCTTTAACAAAACCGGAGAAAACAAAAACTGCACCGACAATGATCCTGCTGATGAGATTAATAACTTTCATGAAAATTTAAATTAATATTTTACTATTCATTCACAGTCTGTAACACCCTATTCAGAAATTACTAAGCTTATGTATGCGGGTATACTAAACGGACTACACCTTAAAACTCAAATTTTTAGTTGATCGATTATGCGTTCAAAAATTTCTTCCTGGGGCAATATTCCATCGGCACCATTGTTGCAATCGATTCTTATGAATTTGGGATCAGATTGTGTTATCTCAAGGTACATATCTCTCACCCTTTTCTGAAATTCAAGGCTTTGTTCATGAATATCCATTTGTCCGTTCAAATACCTGCGATCATCGCCCGTTCTTTTTACAGTCAATTTTTTTTCTGTAAAGTTAAAAGGTACATCCAGAAACAGACTGATGTCAGGTTGTGGGATCTTATGATAGTCATATTCAAGATGAAGTATCCAATTTTTCAGTTCTTCACGCTCCCTCTTGTTTCCCAGCTTTGCACACTGAAAGGCAATATTTGAATTCACATACCTGTCAGCGATCACATAATGGTCATCCCGAAGCCATCCGTTAATTAATTCTTTTGCATCATTCCTGTCCCCGGCATAAATCAAAGCAACAAGATAAGGGTGAACTGCTTCAAGCTTCCCAAAATCACCCCTCAGGAACCTGGCAATAAGCTCGCCATAGACAGGTGATTCTGTCCTGGGAAAGTGCAGATATTTATACAAGTAATCCCTTCTCTCCAGATAATTCGATAGTAATTTTATCTGGGTAGACTTTCCGGAACCATCCAGGCCTTCAATAACAATGAATCTCATTGAATATGGTACTTACGATTAAAAGACAGTTTCTTGTTCAAGAGAAATCAATGTATAAATATACCCTCTTGCTGTAATGGTCACAATAGTAGCAATGGTAACAATTGTCGCAATGGTCGCAATGGTAACAATTGTCGCAATTTCATTACTGCATCAATTTTCATGATGTTGATCAAATTCTCACATTCCTCACTCCTCAAATACCACAATATCAATTTATCACTAAACCATCATTTATCCTCCATCATTCCATTATTCCATTATTCCATCATTCCATTATTCCATCATTCCATCATTCCATCATTCCATTATTCCATCATTCCATCATTCCATCATTCCATCATTCCATCATTCATCCTTCCTCATTCATCCTTCCTCATTCATCCTTCCTCATTCATCCTT
>Ga0111176_1060_pt1 | contig 50939 bp, 38 predicted proteins | sample DeeMarSWOR324_28_FD_80229 | JGI IMG/M metagenome (GOLD analysis project Ga0111176, IMG submission 80229) | Bacteroides sp. SM23_62_1 | reverse complement strand
ATATGAAGGAAGAAGATCCATCATTGACTTATACCAGGAAATATGCTGACAGGAGTTTTAAGGGCCTGAATGAAAAACTGGAACTTTTAATTCATGAATTTAAAGAGGATAGGATGGAAAAAGAAATCCAGGCGAAATACCTTCAGACCATTGTAGACAATGTCACTACCGGGATCATCAGTTTTGACCATTCAGGATCTGTTCACCTGCTGAACAACGCTGCACGGGAATTGTTAAACATCAGGCAATTAAATATGATTGAAGACCTCAATAAATACTATCAGGGATTGGGATCGAGGATCATGCTTCTGAAACCACGGGAAGAAATAGCTGAAAAGATTATTGCGAGGGATAAATTTCATTATTTGTCAATCAACACTTCCATAATTAAGATGAAAGGTATACGGAACCATATTATTACTTTGAATGATATCAGGCATCAGATGGAAGAACAGGAGATTGTCTCATGGAAGAAACTGATCCGTGTAATTAACCATGAGGTTATGAATTCCATCACGCCAATCATCACGCTTACTACCACTATTAAAAACAAGCTTCAGAAAAAACAGGATAAGAAGTCTTTGAGTGCTATTGATGATAAAGATATTAAGGATGCTCTTGCCAGTTCGGATATCATTGAAGAACGAAGCAGGGGTCTGATCAATTTCATTGACCGTTACAGGAAACTGACAAAACTCGCTCCATTACAGTTAGCGTCAGTTGATATAAAAGAAATGTGCGGGAAGATACAGTTTCTGTTTAAAGAAGAACCCGGCATGAAGGGTATCAGGCTTAAAGTTGATTGCAAAAACACTGAACCACTCCAGACGGATCCTAAAATGCTGGAGCAGGTGATGATCAACCTGGTAAAAAATTCGATGGAGGCCCTGGAGAATGTCAAAGATCCTTTTATTGAACTTGGATATTACCTGGATGAAGAACAACGAAGGATTATAACGGTCACCGATAATGGTGCTGGTATAGAACCGGAAGCCCTTGATCAGGTATTCGTTCCATTCTTTACCACCAAGGAAGGAGGGTCCGGCATCGGATTGAGCCTGTGCCGGCAGATCATGAGGATGCACCAGGGGGAGATCGAAATAGATTCTAAGCCGGGGAAAGGGACAAAAGTTAAACTTAGATTTTAAGTTTTTATTCTTAAAGAGTGATAAAAATATTCCAACGAAATTTGTGGATCCGAAGTAATGGTTGTCAGTTGTCTGTTGTCGGTTGTCTGTTATTAAGAATTTTAAGACAGATGTGATTTTTTTTATTTCTAAGACAGATATTTTAGCATAAGTTGGATTAAGGATTAGAATGTTTAATCTTAATCCAATTTATTATGGCAACTGTAAAAAGATTTGAAGATCTTGAATGCTGGAAAAGTGCAAGAAGATTGTGTAAGTTAGTTTATAAACTAACGAGGAAAGAAAAGTTCTCCAAAGATTTTACCCCTGTAGATCAGGTCAGAAGTTCTTCCGGATCCGCTATGGATAACATCTCAGAGCGATTTGACAGGGGAGGTAACAAAGAGTTTATCCATTTCCTCTCAATTTCAAGAGGTTCTGTTGGAGAGTTGAAATCACAATTCTATAGAGCCCTGGATCAGGAATATATTGATGACCAGGAATTTCAGGAAGCTTATTCCCTTGCTTCACTTACAGGAAAACAGATATCGGGATTAATGAACTATCTCAAAAATAGTAGCAGAAAAGGATTCAAATACCCCTAATCTCAAAAGCTGACAACCGACAACTGACAACCGACAACCCTATAATCACTCATTCATTCTCAGAATAAATCCCACTCCCCGTATATTGTCAATCGATACTTTGTTCTCAGGTTGAAGGTATTTACGCAGGCGTGTAATGAAAACATCCATGCTGCGACCAAGAAAATAATCATCTTCACCCCATAATTCTTTCAGCAGTTGTTCCCTCTTTAATACCCTGTTGCTGTTCTTAAGAAGGTATTTCAAAAGTTCGGCCTCTTTCAGGGTCATCTGATGTTCCTGTCCGTATCCTTTCAGTGTCAGTTCATCAAACCTGAACTCAAAACCGCCGATTGAAAGGGTTTCCCCATCGGCCCTGCCGGATCGCCTGAGAATATTTTTAATGCGGAGAATCAGTTCTTCAACTTCAAAAGGTTTGGTGATGTAGTCATCCGCACCAATCTTTAATCCTTTAATTTTATCTGCTTTCTGGCTTTTTGCAGTGAGAAAAATAACAGGCATGAAGCTGTCGAGCTTCCTGATCTTCTGTGCCAGGGCAAAGCCATCCATCACAGGCATCATGATATCAAGAATACACAGGTCGACATGTTCATTTTTAAAAAGTTCGAGTCCCACCTTTCCATTTTCAGCTGAATAAATTGTGAAGCCCTGTAGTTCGAGATACTGCGTAAGTATATTACGCAGGTCTGTATCATCTTCTGCCAGCAGAATGTTCATTGTTCAATGGTATATTAATGGTGAAAGTAGTTCCTCTTCCCGGCTGACTGACCACATGAATGTCCCCACTATGTGCAGTTATAATCTGTTTAACATAATATAATCCCAATCCCAATCCTTTAACAGTTTTAAAATCTCCCTTTCCGGAACGGTAAAATTTATCAAAAATATATTTCTGTTCTTCCCTGCTGATACCTATCCCGTTATCCTGTATCTGAATTGTCATGGAATTTTTAACCGATACCTTTACATGTATTTCAGGTGTTCTGGTGGAATATTTTACCGCATTTGTCAGCAGGTTATTCAGGACTGTTGTCATATGAACCTCATCAATTTTAACATAGTCTTTATCCAGGTCATAATCTTCATGGATATTCAATTCCAGATCCCTGTATTCTATCCTGAATGAATCAAGTCTTTCCTTAAAAAAATCGAGTATATGGACAGATTTTTTTTCCAGTTTAACCTGATCTTTTTCCCAGATACTGATATCAAGGATCCGGTCTATAAGCTGGGTAAGATGGCGGTTCTGTTTTTTGATCAGGGTGGAGATTTCCTTCACTCTTTCCTGCTGTTTGAGGAACTTCTCATCACTCAATGAAGAGGTAGCCACGGCAATCGTTGATAATGGTGTTTTCAGCTCGTGGGTCATGTTGTTGATGAAATCCGTTTTCAGGTCGGATAATTTCTTTTGCAGAAGGAGGTTCTTTACTGTAAGGTAAAACACGATACATACGATCAGGATTGTAGCAAAAGCCAGTATAAGGGTTACAACCATTTCACCATAAATAATAAGGGATTTATGTGTGAAATCAATAAAATAATCATACCTGATCCGGTAGTAATTTCCTTCAGAGGTATAGGAATAAGCCTGGAGTGCTTCGGATAAATCAGACTGATCATGCGGAATTGTATCTGAAAATAGAGGAATCATTTCATCAAAGTTGATCAGGTACAGCTCCTGTATATAATAACCGGATCTGAAATCTGTTTCAACTCCCCGGTTTTTAAGAAACTGCCGGACAAATTCCTCCGGCTTTTTCTGGTTATTGAGAATCTTTGAAAAATTTTCTAATACAGTCTGCCTGAAAGCGTTTTCATCATCGTCAGATTGCAATTGTTCATACTGGATGATCATCTGCCGTGCGTAGTTATCAAATGCGTAGAACAGGGAGTCAAAAGCCTGGTTGGGACTACGGTTATAATTCACCATAGAAGTATATACAAGATTGCCATACTGGTTGTCAAACTGCTCTCTTTTTATGCGATACATTTCGGAGATCGAATAAAACTGAATCAATACAAGCAGAACCACTGCAAAAAGAGAAAACAATATAGCGATACGGGGTTTCACAGGTTCAAATTTCGAATATAAAATTAAAATATCAAACAGGTAAAGTATATCATTAACAAGACATTAACACAACATTAACAATAACGAAGGAATTTCATTTTTAGTTTTGTATAAGGCAATTTAGAAACTTAGGATTTAGTACAGGTATTTAAAAGTTCTCGTAGATTTACGCGGATTATACCGCTGATTATCGCAGATAAGATTTTATATTAATCAGCGAAAATCTGCGTAAAAATCTGCGTTTATCTGCAAGAAACAAAATCATTCAAATTATATATATTCAACCAAATAATAAGAAATCATGAAAAAAACATTTATTCTCATTTCAGCAATGGTCCTCGCAGGACTGGTGATTAATAACCAGAAAGTTTTTTCACAGGAATTGAGAAGGGCGACTGGTATTAGCAGCTCCGAGCAATTAGAAAGGCAGGAGCGCATCACCTATCTGGGGCAGGATGAAAAAAGCACCCAGCTAATGCTCAGCAAGCATTTCAGCGGTGAGTCAGTATCTAAAAGTGGTAATTTTACAGTTGATGAAGGTATAAGGTCACTGAGAATATCCATCCAGGGATCAATACGGAATGATGGATCGATAACAATTACTATTTATTCACCGGGCGATGATCTTTTTAAAGAAATGGAGATTGATAATTCGGCAGATATACACTGGTCGCAGGTGATTAACATCGGGGATAATGTGGCCAAATATATTGGTGAATGGACCTATGAAATCGAAACAGATGAGGCGGAAGGGATGTATAACCTCTCTATAACAACACATTAGTCTCTTTAGAAGTGTATTGGAATTAATAGAGGAGATTGGGAGGATCGGAGATTTAGTTCAAAGTTCAATGTTTAAAGTTTAAGGTTGGTTTGGGTGAGGGGTGAAGGGTTTGATGAAAAGTTCCCGGCTCTCGGTTGGTGTGAATTGGTTTATTGGTGGTGATGGATGGTTAGATCTTTTCGGTTTAGGATTTCCATTTTCTTAATCAACAACTTTGATACCCAGAACTAAAATCTCACACACAAACTCACACTAACTTTAAACTTTAAACATTGAACTTTGAACTTTGAGCCATTCAAGCTTTAGCTTGAATCCTCGCCCACGTATCCCTGAGCGTCACCGTCCTGTTAAAAACAAGTTTTTCTTCAGTTGAGTCAGGATCGACACAGAAATAACCCAGTCGCTGAAACTGGAATTTCTCCAGCGGCCTTGAGCCTTTCAGCGAAGGTTCAACATAGCCATCAAGAATTTCAAGGGAATCAGGGTTCAGGTTTGATATAAAATCCTGGCCCTCGTCAAACTCACCGGGATCTTCTTTATTAAAGAGTCTGTCATAGAGCCTGATCTCAGCTTTAAATGCATGTCTTGATGACAGCCAGTGGATGGTGCTTTTAACTTTCCTGTTACTTTGGGGCCCGCCTGAGCGGGTATCCGGATCATAGGTGCAATGCAGTTCAACAATCCGGCCATTATTATCTTTAATTACTTTTTCACATTTAATGATATAGGCACTTTTGAGGCGTACTTCATTTCCGGGAGACAATCTGAAGAACTTTTTTGGAGGATCTTCCATAAAGTCATCCTGCTCTATCAGCAATTCCCTGGAAAAAGGAATCTTGCGTGTACCCATGTTTTCATCTTCAGGATTATTGATTGTTTCCATCCATTCTACCTTATCTTCAGGATAATTGATGATAACCACCTTCAAAGGATTTAATACAGCCATTACACGGTTTGCCCTCATATTCAGATCTTCTCTGATGGTATGTTCCAGAAGGGCAACATCGATCACATTGTCACGTTTTGCCACACCGACCCTTTCAGCAAAGAACCTTATGGCTTCCGGTGTATACCCTCTTCTCCGGAATGCGCAGATCGTTGGCATACGGGGATCATCCCAGCCCCGGACATAACCTTTCTTCACAAGTTCAAGGAGCCGGCGTTTACTCATAATAGTAAAACTCAAATTTAACCGGGCAAATTCAATCTGGTGTGGCCGGTAATCACTTTCTTTAAGTTCTTCCACAAGCCAATCATAAAGCGGACGGTGAACCTCAAATTCCAGTGTACAGATCGAATGGGTGATCCCTTCAAAATAGTCACTCTGCCCGTGTGCAAAATCATACATGGGGTAGATACACCATGTATCCCCGGTACGGTGATGAGAGGCATGCTTGATCCGGTATATTACAGGATCACGCATGTGCATGTTAGGTGATGCCATATCGATCTTTGCCCTCAGGACATGTGTACCTTCAGCAAATTCTCCGTTTCTCATTTTTTCAAAGAGCTCGAGATTTTCTTCTATAGAACGGTTTCTGCAGGGACTTTCTGTTCCCGATTGTGTTGGTGTGCCACGCTGTTCACTGATAGCTTCAACAGACTGATCATCGACATAGGCCTTGCCGTTTTTGATAAGCTTCAATGCGAATTCATATAACAGGTCGAAATAATCGGAGGCGTAATATTCCCTGTCTTCCCAGTCAAATCCAAGCCACCTGATGTCTTCCTTAATAGAATCAACATATTCAACTTCCTCGGTAACGGGATTGGTATCATCAAAGCGAAGATTGCATTTTCCTCCATATTTTTCAGCAAGGCCGAAATTCAGGCAGATGGATTTTGCATGACCGATATGAAGGTATCCATTTGGTTCCGGCGGGAACCTGGTATGAACACGGCCTTCATTTTTACCATTCTTCAGGCCTTCTTCGATGATAGTTTCGATGAAATTAAGAGGACGGGATTCTTTACCGGTATTATTCATGAATTAATTATGATCGTTTATCTAAAATTGTATTTATTAACCACAGAGACCACAGAGATTATACAGAGTGCACAGAAAAACAAAATTAGAAAAAAGTTGATTGGAGACATAAGCCTGCTGTTAGAATAAAAAAGTCTTTATTAAGAATTAATCAAAATGATTAATTTAATTTATGATTGTATTCATTATAATTATTTGTAGTTTTTTTGGTTTTCTTTCAACTAATAAGTTAAAAAGATCTGAATGGTAAGAAAAGAACTGGAACAGGAATTTTTGAATCAGCTGACCTCAAATGAAGATATGGTGCATAAAATCTGCAACATATATGCTTCCTCTTATGAGGAAAAACAGGATCTGAAACAGGAGATCATCTATCAGCTCTGGCGTTCTTATCCTTCATTCCGTGGAGAATCAAAATTTCAAACATGGATGTACAGGGTAGCTCTCAACACTGCTCTGTATTTTAACAGAAACAAACCTCTGTTAACTACCGATCTCAGGAATATTCAAATAGAGGAAGACAACAGTCTGAAAGAGCTTAAGGAGGAGTTGCAGAAACTATACAGGGCTATACGTACTCTGAATCAGATCGATCGTGCAATTATATTTCTTTACCTGGAGAGGCACGGTTATGAGGAAATTGGGAATATCGTGGGGATTACCGCAAAAAATGTCGGTGTACGCATCGTGAGGATTAAAGATAAACTAAAGCAACTCATCCTAAATCAGGATTAAAATGGAAGACAATAATATTATAAACACCTGGGAAAAAGAAAAACATGTTCCTGAACACCTAAAAATTGATATTGATATGGTAACAAAACATTTAAAACCCAGAATTTCAAAGGTTTACTGGACCTTTAATTTTAATTTGATCTTGTATTTGCTGGCTATCCTGGCAAGCATTGTCATGTTATCAATGAACCTTTATGGATACCGCACCAATCCGGTCATGCTGACGGTTGAATCGGGATTACTGGTGCTGTCACTAATTTTCCTTGGATATGGATTCTTTATTTTCATGAAGATCCGTGAAATAAATAATTTCAGTAAAGATCTCAGGGATTTACTTCAGTCGAAATTAAGATTTCTGCGATTTCATTATGAAATATGGTTAATCCTGACTGCAATTATTGCCTGGATACTAACCTTTTCATTAGGTACACTTGTCGATAATCAGGATGGGGTGTTCAGGATTAACAAAGTTGGCTTTTTTGTGATTATTTCATTGACCATGCTGGTTTTCATCTATGGAGTCCAGAAGTTATCGACTGAAGTATCCATGAGGAAACTTAAAGCTTATTTAAACGATCTTGAAGCCAGTTATCTGGGGCACACCGAGGAAATTGAAGCGAAAAACAAAAAAATGCTATGGGTTTATTTCGTTATCTTAGTCATACTCACCATAACATTTATCCTTAGCCTGTTAAAAGCCAGGAATTTACTCTGATCATCTGTCATTTATTACAGCACAGGCAATGTAACAATCTTTGATAATGATTTTTATTGAGTTTGTGGAGTAATTATGAATCAGGGAATTGCGGGAGGTTTCGGTTTTTGGTATTTCTTTTTATGTATTCACCACCCAAATGCCAACCCATCACCCGCTCATGGAGAATTTCTTCCGCTTTGCTTCAGAAATTGTCCGATTTCCGATTTTCAATATTTATTCTTTATTTATTCGTCACCCACATGCCAATCCACTGCCCGCTCATGGGAAATTTCTTTCGCTTTGCTTCAGAAATTGTCCGGATTTCGATTTTCGTAATTTCGATTTTACCTGTTTTAAGACAGGTTTCGATTTTCTATTCTCGATATTTCTTCTTTATTTAGGATTTCGATTTTTGGAATTTCGATTTTGCCTTCCACAAGGCAGGTTTCGATTTTACAACAATGGGCACAATTTCAATAGAGAACATGGAGTTTTATGCTTTTCACGGGCATTATCGTGAAGAGCAGATCGTTGGTAATAAATTTCTGGTCAGCCTGACCATTGAGGCTGATCTTAACAAACCTGCCGACTCTGATAATCTCAAAGACACCATTAACTACTTTACTGCCTATCGTGTGGTTAAGGAGGAAATGGATAAAAAATCAAAACTTCTGGAAAATATTGCAAAAAGGATCATTGATGCCATTTATGTTCATTTTGATGGTATTGAAAAAGTAACAGTAAAAGTTTCCAAGATGAATCCACCGATGGGAGGAGGGAGGATCGAAAAAGTCAGTGTTACATTAAGCAGATAACCTATGATAAAGACTGCCAATATAAAACAATGCCCGAAATGTAAAAATGATTTTAACTGCTATTCTGAGGATGACTGCTGGTGTGAAAATCTTCCGTTACACAGGAAAGAATTATTGGAAATTAAGAAATTATATAACGATTGTCTTTGCCCGGATTGTCTGAGGGAATATGTTGAAGAGTAGATATATTTTCAACACAGGGAATTTCAGTGGTTATTTTATTGCAGTAGTTCTGAAACCAGCCGATGGCACTTCACAGATTACTTTTGTACAGACAACAATTATTGAGATCGCGGCCGTGTGCAAGCCTATTCTGGGCACCAGTGAGACTGCATGGGCTGGCGGATATCAATTCCCCGGCCAGAGCTGGGCAAGGTTTTTCACTTTTTGTAAATAGACGAGAATCACGATTCTTGAAAAAAAGGTGATTTCTTCTCCTTCTAGTTCAATTGGGGAATAAGTAAAAACCAGTAAAAAAGAGACTTCTTAAATCAAGAATCGTTAATCCTTAATCTTACATTAATCATACCTGGACTATCCCTGCCATCCTAAACGGCAGAAATTTACCAGATTGTCTAAAGCGCGACTTATTACAAATTGCACCTTACTAAATCTCAAGGCTGTTTAAGTAAGTATAGCTGCTGGCGAGGGCTTCGAACGGATCATCCGGGGGCCTTGTCTCCATTTCGACAATCATACCATATTCCGAGATACCGCTTTCCTTTACAGTGGCCAGTAATTTTTTCCAGTCGACCACACCCTGCCCGATTGGGACTATCTTTTTTTGTTCCGGGTCCCAGTCATGCATATGTAATGAAATATAACGGCCCGAATATTTTGCGATATACTCAATGACATCAAAACCTTCCGAGATGGAAGCAATCTGGAATTGCATTTTAATAAGATCCGGATCAAACAGACGCATCAGCTCGTCATAAAGTTGTACACCATTAATCTCGGGCCCGATGGTGTGATTATGATAAACAAGCTGCAGGCCGGCATTCTTTACCACTTCACCTGCCTTGTTCAATTCGTCAGCGACTTCTTTCCAGGCATCGAGCGTTGCATCATTGCGAAGAGCGGCAGCAGACAGCACCAGGTCGTGCAAACCAAGTTCCTTTCCATAACTGATGGTGTTTTGAAGTGCGTCACCACGCAATTCCCAGTGCATAAAATGGCATGTTTTGCAGAACAGGTCTGCGGCTTCTATTTTCTGCCTAAGTTCAGTGACTTTCAGTTTTCCCAGGGGCCCAAAACCGATTTGTTTGTAACCAACGGGAGAGCACATCTCGATACCTTTATATCCCAATGCCCTGATTTTACCAAGCGTATTATCAAAATCTTTTGCGAGTAATTCTCTCATACCCCACGACTGAAAGCTCAGCGGCCAATCAAACGGGGTTCTGGCAGATCCCATGGCATCCAGTGGGAGGTACCCGGCAGCAACGATACCCATTGCGGAGGTACCTAAAAATTTTCTTCTTGAAATTGTTTGCATATTTATTCTCCTTTACAGTTAGGTTTTTTGATTATGAATAAGATGAATTGGCAAATTTTTTTGATTTCCTGATTGAATGATTTAACAGGATTATTATTAACGTGTTGTACTATTAAATAATGTATGTTATTGAATGTTATGTTTTTATATCAGGCCGCGCTCCCGATAGCTATCGGGATGGCCTGATATAAATCTGATTATCAATATTATCATCTTTAATAGCACAATACGTTATTATTAAGCATTTGAAAAAGTAATTAGCGTAAGACCTGCAAGATAGCAGATAAACATAATGAGTAACAGTATATTTGTTCCTTTCGGGGCATCCTTAAATTCTTTCCATACAAATAGTCCCCACAGGATAGCTACTACCGGTGCAGCATTGCTGAGAGCATAGGCAATTGCAGGATTGGCCGCACCCACAGCCATAAAGCTGACAACCATACCCAGCATCCAGATGAATCCACCCAGGACACCGGTAGAATGTGTTTTAAAATTTCCCTTCCAGTATTCTTTCATTTTTACCGGTTCACCGCTGACAGGCCTGGCCATGAATACAGGGTTAAAGAAAATTGTACTGATAAATATTCCGATCGCGAAGAAAAATACAGCGGTATAGGGTGTTAATGTTCCTGTTCCGCCGGAAACAAAATTATTATCGAGTGATTTAACAACAAGCCCATAAAAGAATGCGATCAAAAGCCCTGCAAAGACGGAGAGAAGTATACCTTTCAATGGCGGCTTTTTCTGTTCTGTTGCCAGCCTGCGGTATGCAAACATGCTGAGTATGATAGCTGCAATAATAACCGCCACTCCTGTAAAGAGAAGGATATTGCTGCCTTCAAACTTCTTATTCGGATCGAGCATTACCAGGAGATAATTTACCATGATCCCTAGTACCCATGCTATTCCTCCCCCGATCGGAAATCCGACTGATAGTCCGGCAACAGCAATGGCAGCCACCAGGAGCAGGTTCCCGAGATTCCATATAGCACCTCCGAGCATGGCAAAAAGAATGCTGGAACCATCAGCTGTTTTGAGGTCTTCGAGAAAAGTCCTTCCCCCGCTGCCGAAGCTTCCGACAGTAAATGCTGCCAGGACAGCAAACAGGAGGAGACCAATAGCAAGATCCCAGTAGAAAAGTTCAAAACGCCATGTCTTTGCAGCCATTTTCTGGGTATTAGCCCATGATCCCCAGCAGATCATAGTCAATACACACAGGGAAACGGCAACGAAATAGTTTTCAATGATTACCATAGCTTTAGATATTTAGTATGTTTTATAATAAAGTTCTTTCCACCGCCTTTTTCCAGCCGTTGTATAATTTATCCCGCTGTACTTCCGGCATTTTCCCTTTGAAAATTTCATCCTTACCTCTGAGGGATTTGATTTCTTCAAGGTCTTTCCATAAGCCGGTAGACAGGCCTGCCATGTATGCCGATCCCAGGGCGGACACCTCTGCGATATCGCTTCTGTTGATGGATGCATTGAGCATATCGGCCTGGAATTGCATGAGGAAACGATTTCTGGTAGGTCCACCATCGACCCTTAATTCAACGAGGCTAACACCGGAACCTGTTGTCATCAGATCTACCAGATCCTTTACCTGGTATGCGATAGCTTCCAGTGCTGCCCGTACGAGATGAGCTTTCCCGGTACTTCTTGGCATGCCGGAGATTATTGCACGGGCATCATTATCCCAGTATGGTGCTCCAAGTCCTACGAAGGCGGGGACAAGATAAACACCATTATTATCGGGCACTGACAATGCAATCTGTTCACTCGATCCGGGATCATTGATCAATCCGATATCATTTACCAGCCAGTTGATTGTGTCACCGGTACAGTGGATATTACCTTCAAAGACATAAACTATTTTCCCCTGAGCGCCCCAACCGATTGATGTCACCAAACCTTCCGGGCAATCAAGAGGTTGATCGCCGATATTCATCATAATGGATGACCCGGTGCCATAGGTTGCTTTTCCCATACCTTTACTGAAACAATTCTGACCGAACAGGGCAGCATGGGAATCACCCAGAATACCTGAAACAGGGAGTGAAAAATCAAAATCCGGAGATGGTTGTGAGTACCCGAAAACCTCATCTGAATATTTAACTTCAGGATACATACTCATCGGGATACCCAGCAGATCAGCAATATCTTTATCCCAGGTGCAGGTATGGATATTAAACAACATGGTCCTGCATGCATTTGAATAGTCGGTTGCATGAACCCTACCGCCGGAAAGTTTCCATAACAGCCAGCTGTCGATGGTACCCATCAGCAGATCACCATTGCGGGCCTTTTGCATGGCTCCCTCAACATTATCAAGGATCCATTTGATCCCGGATGCAGAAAAATAAGGATCGATAATCAGGCCTGTACTGGATTGGATCATTGGCTCATAGCCCTTCTCCCGAAGTTCTTTGCAGATGGCGGCTCCCCGCTGGCATTGCCATACAACAGCAGGATATATGGGAGTGGCTGTTACCCTGTCCCAGACAACCACTGTCTCTCTCTGGTTGGTGATAGCCAGCGCAGCGATGTCATCCTGTTTTAATCCCGATTTGTTGATTATTTGCGTGATAGCTTTGACTGTATTCTGATAGATCTCCACAGGGTCGTGTTCAACCCAGTCGGGCTGCGGGTAATACTGCTGATGACCTAATGAAACCTGATCCCGGATTTTTCCTTTTTTATTGACAAGGATAGCTTTCGTAGCGGATGTGCTCTGGTCAACTGAAAGAATGTAATCTTTCATTTTATCTGATATTAATCTGTTTCAGGACAAGCTGATACAGATAGGATCATCACTTCTTTTCATTTAACAATTTAATAGCCTGTTTAACAATATTTTCTTTTGTCAGGCCGTAGTGATGAAAAAGTTCCGTTGGACTACCATGTGCCGCCCATTCATCGGGGAATCCAAGTATCCTTACCGGAACAGATTGATACTGGCTGACTAATTCACTGACAGAAGAACCCAATCCGCCAAGCACACTGTGTTCTTCAACTGTAATGATCACTCCCGTTTCCCTGGCAGCTTTTAAAACAACATCACTATCGATGGGTTTCACTGTATGCATATCAATCACACTTGCATGGATACCTGATTGTTTTAATGCCTTTCCTGCTTCAAGCACATGATAGACGGTTTCGCCGGTACCGATCAATGCGATGTCCTCTCCGTCCATGAGTATATTTGCTCTTCCAATTTCAAAATTTATATTGTTACTTTCATATACATCAGGTACAGGAGCCCTGCCCATTCTCACAAAGACAGGGTGGATATAATCAACGAGCTTTTCAGTCATGATCCTGGTCTGGTAATTATCACAGGGCAGGATGACCGTCAATCCCGGAAAGCTTCTCATAACCGCAATATCATTCAGGCTGTGGTGTGAGCTGCCGAGGGCGCCATAGCTCACACCACCGCTGACACCTATGATTTTGACGGGATTACCCGTATATGCTATATCCAGTTTGATTTGTTCCACTCCCCTGGCAGCATAAAAACAGGCTGGTCCGCAGACAAAGACCTTTTTTCCTGAAGCTGCCAGTCCGGCTCCGATACCAAGGGCATTTTGTTCAGCTATACCGAGTTCAATAAACTGATCGGGGAGTTCATCAGCAAAGCCGGTCAGTGTGACAGATCCGCGGGCATCGGTTGTTACAGCAATAATATCCCGGTCATTCCTGGCCAGGGAAAGAAGTGTTTCTGTAAATATTTGCCTGCAGGGTTTATGTTGCATCAGATGACAGGTTTTCCATTTGTAAGTCCAGTTCCTTTAATGCTTCCTCCAGTTGTTCTGGTGTGGGCACCTTATGATGCCAGCCAGCCTGGTTCTCAATAAATGATATACCTTTTCCTTTTGTGGTATTGGCGATAATAAGGTGGGGAATGCCGGGGACAACGGGCATGCTCCTGAAGATTTGGATTAATTCTTCAATATTGTTCCCATCCGTCTCCTGTGTATGCCAGCCAAATGCCCCGTAACGTTCTGCCAGGCTGTCCAGTTTCATGATCATTTCTGTATCACCGCTGATCTGTAAACGGTTGCGGTCAATAATAGCTACCAGGTTATCCAGTTTATAATGGCTGGCAGCCATCACAGCCTCCATGACTGATCCTTCGGCCTGTTCACCGTCACCCATCAGCACCCATACCTTATATTCTTTATGATCCATTTTCCCGGCCAGTGCCATTCCGGTACCAACGGAAAGACCATGTCCGAGTGATCCTGAATTCAGTTCAACTCCCGGCACTTTTATAACGGGATGACCTGCCAGGGGTGAGTTGAATTTGCCATATGTATTCAGGATATCTCTGGCAAAAAACCCGGCTTCTGCAAGCACGCAATAATAGCTTTCCGCGCTGTGCCCTTTACTCATGATGAACCGGTCCCTGCCAGGATCTTTGGGATTGGCAGGATCGTAACGAAGGATTTCAAAATAGAGTGTGACAAGGATATCAACACAGGATAACGAACCACCGGTATGCCCGTGTTTTGCATCACAGATCATCTGGAGAGTGCGCTTACGGATGGAGACAGCCTTTTGTTTGAGTGATAAAATTTTATCCATTTGGAACTCATAAGGAGATGGAATTCACATACTTTTCTCAGGACTCAACCCCTGTCCCCCTCTCTCGCGAGAGAGGGGGAATCAAAAGGGGGTGAGTCCGTAAAAATAAATATCTTACTACTATGAATAATGATTAACCCCCAGTTATTTAATATTTCCAAATTTTTAATTGTGATAATAGATCTCCCACCCAAGATAATTTTCCACAGCTTCTGAAAGCACATTTGCGACGTGTGTACGGGTCATTCCTACATGGTGTTCAAATCCATTGCGGCACAGGACCTTCATTAGTGTTTGCAGGTTCTTTACCTGGCAGACGGCTATGCCGCCATCCATTCCGTAAGGATCATCCGTAAATTCTCCTTCACCGAGATATGATTTAATTGAACCTAACGTATCATCAGTGGAGATTCTGAAAAAGGTAAATGGACCGGCAGCAACTTTTCCTTTGATTGCCCCGAAACAATTTTCAGGCCCCAGTGTTACACCAAGAATATCAAGATTGGAGATTTCTATATCATTCTGAACGAAACTTTTCGGATAGTTACTGCAATGAGTGCAGACACATTTTTCCCTGTCTTCACCGAAATTATTGTTCCAATCAAGAAGAGCTGCTGCATTTCCTGAGGCAAGTGCCAGGGCATACATGGAAACCACCCCGCAGATATCCACCTCACAGGCAGATGGTAATAACCTGTCACCCAGCATACTCATCGTCAGGCATGCAGCACAGCCGTAATTTTCCTGGATGGAGGTCCAGCACTGGAAGGCTGCCGCATCAATATCGTTTTCGGTGATCCATTTTTCTGCCGACAGCGTAAATTTAGCCTGCTTAATAATATTGGTTTTAGGGATATGGCCTGGGATGTTACCATAGGCATGTATCTCATCAATCTTTGCTTTTACGGAAGGAGTAGAATCATCCATTTTTTCTGCAGCACTTAATATTACGGACAGGTCGACGGGTACTACTGTTATGCCTGATGCCTGGAGGAGTTTTTCACTTGCCCGCATGGTCTGAAAAGCTGCCGGCCTGGCACCGATGGCACCGATACGTGCGTGGGTTAGACCTTTTACGACCCTGCAAATCCGCCAAAAACGGTCAATATCCTGTACGAACACTTTGCTGTTTATTTTACAGGTATGCCACGTTGTATCGGTGAAGGGAATATTATACTGGTACAGGTTATTACACACAGATAGTTTACCGCAGAAAGCATCCCTTCGCTCATTAACCCCGACCTTATCATTATCGTCATCACATGCCTGGATCAGCACAGGAACATCAAGTTTGGCCATATGTAACGCGTTGACAATACCCAGTTCGTCCCCGAAATTGGGAAGCGATACAATAACACCATCAATTTCATTGCGGTGCAGATTGAAAAGTCTGGCTACTTTCTGTGCGTCTTCCAGGGATTCAACAGCACCTGTAGGTGTCTCATCTTGGGGAAGGATCACATGGTTGTGTCCGGTCTTTTTCAGAAGATTCAGCAGGTCTTTCCGGCCGCCCCTGGCCAGCTCGGCATTGAAGAATCCCCTGGTGCCGACAATCAGCCCGAAGGTTAATTTTTCTTTGATTTTCATAGTGAAGGAGTTTATTGGATTATATTGATGATATAACTTGTTGGAGCTTGATTTTGTAATAATATATTTTAACCACAGAGACCACAGAGATTAAACAGAAGTCGCAGAGAAATTACATAAAATCCGGCCACTCTCTGTATACACTGTAATATCGCCTTCTTCTCTGTGGTTAAATTCTTTAATAAAATAACCTGAACTTCAGGATAAGTGAAAATAGGAAAAATTTTGCTTTCGGGTACCATGAAAAGTATACCTTTTCTGGTTCCAGATTGTTAATTTATTTTCAGACATCTAAGAAAAAGGCCAATACTATTAAATATATAGATTATATTGTATATATTAGTAAGAACTTACATAAATTATGACGAACTATATACAACAAATCGGAGCAGTGGCCATTGCCAGCCGGCTTAGGGGATTGACAGATATATTGATCCGGGATGCAGTGCGGATTTACCAGGAGCAGGGTGTGGATTTTGAACCAAGATGGTTCACTACAGTGCAGCTGTTAAAAGATAAAGGTGAATTATCTATCATTGAAATTGCTAAAAATCTGAATATGACACATCCATCTGTTAACCAGATCTGCAATATACTGGAGAAAAAAGGCCTGATAAACAGTTATGTCTCAGAAACTGACAGACGAAAACGTTTGATACAATTGAGCAAGAAAGGTGTTCAATTAACGAAAGACCTGGATCCTTTATGGAAGGTTATTGAGACGGCTGTGACAGATCTTTTTTATGAAACCCAGCCCGATTTTCTTTCGATCCTTACAGATATTGAATTTGCACTGGAAAGGAAAAGCATGTATGAAAGGTTCAGGGATCTTCTTAAGCAGGTTCAGTACGAAGAGGTTGAAATTATTGATTTCATGAAAATCTACAGGAAGGATTTCAGGGAAATGAATTATGAATGGCTGAATGAGTATTTTGAAGTGGAGGAAAAAGATGAGGAGATCCTGAAAAATCCTGAAAAGGTCATCGCATCCGGAGGGAGTGTTATTTTTGCCCGCCTGAAAGGTCAGATTGTTGGAACATCTGCTTTAATGCATATATCCGACCAGGAATGCGAACTCACAAAGATGGCTGTAAAGCCGGAATATCAGGGGAAACAAATTGGTAAAAAGATGCTGGACTGGTTGCTCGAACTGGCCAGGAAAAAGAATTATCGCAGGATGATTCTGTATACAAGTCCCAAACTCAAAAAAGCTTTCGGATTATATAAATCGAAGGGATTTAAGATTCTGAATCCTATACCCACTCCTATAGGCGGATATAAAAGGCCATCCATAAAAATGGGAATGGTTTTAAGTTTAACAGATCAGATATTTACACCTTGAAAAATATTAAAAAAAAATCTGGCATGTCAGCTAGCGGCTGACATGCCAGATTTTAATTAATGTAAAATAAATATTTTCTATTGTGTCAATTTTACGATCTTATCTACGGGAATTGTATTAGCCATGTCAATCACCTCTTTTTCATCCTGGATCCCCGTGCACTGAAAAGACAGCAGGGAATTACTGAATGGCAGCTGAATATCGTATGATGCTATCCCCTGTTCATCCTCATTTTTTGTCAGCATAGCTTTGTAGTTGTTTATCTTGATCTGTTTCTGGTTCGGATCTGTATATGCTATTGCAGGCATGGCCAGCAGTGCATTGATCCCTGCCAGAAGGGGGGAATCACTGACAATTTCTACCGATGAACTGGCTGTTGTATCGAGGGTATATGACCGGTTCACATAAAGGCCTGCATAGCCATAGGATGCTCCGCTGACATTATCACTGCCCTCCACCACGGGCATATTGCCCATTTCTGTGGGAAGTAATGCGAGGATCTCTTTTCCAATTTCCTGATTAATGCTGGTCAGTGCCTGTTGCAAAGCAAACCGGGCATTCTCGAGGTTGCCGGACTGGTATGATGAGCGGGCTTCATCGATATTTGCCTGGACATCCTGTGCTTTTACCTGTATTCCCGATAAAATTATCAGGACAGCTGTAATGGTCAATAATATCTTTTTCATTGTTCCCCCAGTTCTTTTTTAATTTTTTCAATATCGAATTCCTCGGCAGCAGACATGATCTCCTGCTCGCTGGCAAAGTTGATGCCATTGGCGACAAAGATTGATGACTGGCCAAACGGTACACTGAGTGTATAACCTGAAGATTCATCATATTGAAGTATTCCCCTGTATCCTTTAAAAGTCACTCTTTTCTGGTTTTCTTCAGTAGAGGTGGCATAGGCGCTGCTGCTCAGGTACATGTTAACCGAAGCAAGCAGGATTGCATCATTGGCAACAGTTACCCTTAGTTCCTGGTCACTGCTGCGGTACACACGCTCGATGGTAAGGCCGCTGAATCCTATACCCCCGCTTGTGACCTTATCTTCTTCGGGAACGGTGTTAAGTCCTTTTACCGATCCCGGGAAATCTTTAAGAATATTCTGCCCGATTTCCATTTCAACGCCGAGCATTGCCTGCCGGACAAAATAACGGGCATCACTGAAGTTTTTATCCTTATAGGCGGTCTCTGCACCCGCAATGTTTTCCATCACATCGGGCGGAGTGGTTACCAAACCGCCACCACGGGTATTCGACATTGAAGAAGACGATGAAGGAGGTGTTTCAGCTTCCTCCTCAGTTTTTTGATCTTCTCCAAAGACTTTATCGATAAGCTTATCCTCAGCTTTTTCTTTGACTTTTTTAAGCACTCCCTGGGAGTAAGAAAGCTGACCTGCAGAAATCAGCAGTATCAGGATAAGATTTAATAGGAAAAGGTATTTTTTCATAGGTATTCAGAATTTTGGGTTAAAGTTATATATAATTACTATTCATTAATCCGGGGATGAAAAATATATTTTGAATTCTAATGAATTCATTATGGAAAAGTTAACTATATTGAAATGATGATAAAACCTGAGATGATGTTGCCGAATTGGGAAATGGGAAGAAATATTAAAGTTAATAAAAATATCAACTAAGGAACATATTCATTACTCCCTCTTTGTGGGGGTGTGTCACAACCCTATTCTTAGATATTTATATCAACTTCACCCCCCTCCAACCTCCCCCCTCCCCCCTAAAGTGGGGGAGGATTAATTCTTATTAATAAACGGTTACCCTTCCCTCTTTAGGGGAAGGGGTTAGGGGTTGGGGTGAAGTTAGGGACACCATTTTGGAAAATCCCTTATGCTGTTGAGAGAAAAGGTGGTTGTGACACATCCCCATATCAGATAAAGTCAAAGAGCATGGAATTAAAATTTTGCAGAGACGTGCCGCGGCACGTCTCTGCAAAAAGACTATAATATTCTCTTATTTGCCGCCAGCTTCAGGACGGTTTTCTTGATATTCCTGTCATATCTCGGTGAGGCCTGTTTATGTTCGCAGTACCTTTTTCGGATCCTTGAGATTGCCATTTCCGACACATCATATTCCTTGCATATATCTTTAGCCAGCTCTCCCTTATCCAGCCTTTTTGCTATTCTTAAAGCCTCCTTATGAGAGATCTTTGAATTATTCCTGTGGTATTTGTCTTTTTGTGAATCACCGACGCCGGGAATACCAAGCTGTGCCCTGAGGTGATACAACTCTTTTGCATTACTCCATGCCAGGTTGGAGTAATGATTATCAAGGGTATTGCCGTTCTTATGTACAATGATTTTATAGATTAGTGGCCTGGTATTGGGAACATATGCCTCTGCAACAATGTGATGGACATACACCTGTTTCCCTGAAATGCGGCAGGTATAATAACCTTTTTTCTTTTTGGATGATTTTAGCAGGTAGATCGGTCTTATTGATCCCTTATATTTAATCTTCGTACCGTCCTTATTAACCTCAACCGGTTCGGAGATACCCTTCAGTTTGACTTTTCTCATTTTCTCAGAAGAATCTTAAGTAATGCAAATATAAAATATATCGGCAGATGATATTTTAAAATGTGTATTTTGAAGCCGCTGAACAGGATTCTTTTTACATATCGGTTATGTAATGCTGGATGTATGATTCTTCAAAGATATTTAAAGATTTAAAAGGGATGATCTGATTAACCTTTTATCATAAATATCACATATAATCACCACTATTCCAATTATTTGACATTCTGAATATAAAATTATATCTTTATTCACTGATACCTCTTTCAAATTTGCTTCGACCTCGCATTTGATGGTAATTTCAGGATGGCTGTTCTTCTTTTTTAGTTAACAGTATTAATTTCAAAGGCGCCTGTCATGAAAAATCTTAATGTTAAGTCAATTTCATTAATTGTCTTTTTTCTGCTTCTTCTTAACACAATTCTGCCAGCCCAGGACTGGAAAGAAATTGCCAAACAAATACATTCCGATCCTGATAATGAAGATTATTATGGTTACTCTGTTGCTATATCCGGAGAGTATGCTATTGTAGGGATTTATGGTGACGACAGTTTTAGTGCGACAAACAGAGGTTCAGCGTATATCTTATATAAAGACCAAAATGGCACAAATAACTGGAATTATTTGGAAAGACTGAGAGCAAGTGATGGAGAGGAAAACGATTGTTTTGGTGCATCAGTTTCTATTTCAGGCGATTATGCTATAGCCAGTTCGCAGAATGGACGGGCTTATATTTTTTATAAGGATCAGGACAGCATCAACAGCTGGGATCAGGTTGCCAGGCTGGCTCCCTTAGATAGTAGTTCAGGAGGGACCCTAAATCCCCATGTCTCCATCTCAGGTGATTATGCTGCTGTAATAGGGGATCAATCAGTATATCTTTTTTATAAAGATCAGGGTGGATCAAACAAGTGGGGGCAAATAAAGAAAATTGCGGCACCATCCGATGCTGGGGACTGGGGAACATCAATGTCATTATCCGGAGAGAATTTATTGATCGGATGTCCTTCAGCGTGCTATGATGAATACGGCAATAATTATATAGGTGCTGCAGGATGTGCTTATTTGTATTCAAAAGACTTTTCAGGAAATAATATGTGGGGTCTGGTTAAAAAATTAGTAGCATCTGACAGGTCACAAAATGATCATTTTGGCTGCTCGGTTAGCATAAATGGAGATTATGCAATTATTGGAGCGAACCAAGAAGATGATGATCAGGAGGGATTAAATTATCTGACTAATGCCGGATCAGCATATATCTTCAGGAAAGATCAGGATGGTCCAAACACATGGGGGCAGGTATCAAAGATAATTGCAAACGATCGTACTTCCAGTGATCAATTTGGATCCTCAATATGTATTAATGGAGATTATGCAATTGTGGGAACTCAAATAAATAGTAATTATGGGAAGGCATATATCTTCAGAAAAGATCATGGAGGTTTGAATAACTGGGGAGAGGTATCCAGATTAGTGGCAAGTGATATGACCTATCAAGATCAGTTTGGACGCTCTGTTTCTATTTCAGGAGATTATGCAATAATAGGAGCTCCGTGGAAAACAAATAATCAAGGTGCAGCATATGTTTTTCAGAATTGCCAGGCGCCCAACATTCAATTTGATAATATCAGGGGAACCATGTTCGATATATCCTGGGAATATGGGAATGGTTATGCCCGGGCAGTTTTTGTCAAAGAAGGATCTTTTGAAGTAGCAGATCCGGATGACAGTGTTACCTATACCGCCAATGCCATATTCGGACAGGGTGACCAGATCGAATCATCGGGGTGGTTTTGCGTTTACAACGGGGTTGGAACTTCGGTAACCATTACAGGACTCACTGGAAATACTGTTTATTATGTAAAGGTTCTGGAGTATTATGGAACTGCTGATTTTGAAGAGTATATTACGGGAACGGCAACAGGTAATCCGGCCAGCCAGACCACAGCAAGTGATTTTTCTGAGGTTGGGATTGATGTGGCAAATAATCTGATTACAGGAACAAACACTTCCTATCAATACAGCCTGAACTCTACTGACGGAACGGATGGGGACTGGACTGATTGTACAGTAGATAATACTGAAGTTAGTTTCTTGCAGGGGAAGGTTTATATTCGTGAAAAGTTATTGATTGACAATTTTAAACTGCTGGCTACTATTGCTGCTTCTGCAGCGGCACCTTCTTATAGTATAGATTTTGTAAATGAAACAACCGTGGAGAGTGTTTCTTCTACTGTTGAATACAACACTGATAATAATTTTTCAACACCGAATAATTCAGGCCCGGATGGTGTGGTACAGGTAACTCCGGGAACAACACTTTATTTCAGGTTCAAAGCCACAGCTTCCACATTGCCATCTCAGGTACAAACATTACCCATCCCATCCAGGCCCGCGGTAACTAATTATACAATTGACTATGTAGCCGAAACTACTAAGGAAAAAGTTATCCCGGCAGATGAGTATTCTGTCAATCTGAATATGAATGAAAGCATTCAGGGAACGGATCAGAGAGTGGTTCTTACACCCGACCAGGATATGTATTTCAGGAAAAAGGCAACAGCAACAACTTTTTCAGGCGAGATCCAGCAGCTGGCTATCCCCCCGAGGCCGGCAACTGTTTCGTATGCTATCGATTTTGTCAATGAAACAACATTTCAGGATGTATCCGTAACGGATGAATATTCACGGGATGATCCGGATATGCTGAGTCCGATAGCCGGACTGGGCACCAAAATATCTGTCACACCAGGTGAAGACATTTTTTTCAGGTCAAAAGGGACTATAAGTCAATTCTCAGGCCAGATCTTTCAACTGATTGTCCCTGGCAGACAACCTGCCCCGGTCGTCTCTCTTTCTGATTATAATTCCAGTGCTGCCATTTTTAAAAAATCTGTTGATGGTACAGGCGATAATGTTACCGCTGCGGATGGGTATGAATATACTCTTGATAACGGGACAACCTGGACTCCAATTTTTGAGGGTTCAACGGTAGACGCCTCCGGCAGTAAAAATATTTTTGTGAGGAAAAAAGCAGTTGCAAGCATTTCATTTCATTCAGAATTGTCCGGGAATGTGGACTATGAACTTCCCTGGGTTACAATCAAATCAGATTCTGTCTGTAATGGATCTGTTGATAAGGTGATCGTCAGAACAAATGTCGATAATGGTAAAGTCTACCTGGTTCAGAAGGGTGTTCCCCAGAGCACAGTCACGGAACTCAGTGATGCAGTAAGTAATCTGAAAGGTGCAGTGACGGATATAACTGCTCCTTACACAGACCTGGAAATACAATCAACAAATCTCCTTGCTGGCACTTACTTTGCCTATGCCGTGAATATATCCTTAGAATTCAAGGCTAACAGTTACAATAATTATGACAGTGTGAAAATCTACAGCAATCCTGAAATAGATCTTGGTGAGGATCGCGTTGTGTGCCCGGGGACAGTTATTACCCTTGATCCCGGTGCAGGTTTCAGTCAGTATGAATGGTCCGTTGCAGGGCATACAGATCAAACACTGAATATATCAGACGAGGGAATATATCATATCAAGGTTACCGATGAACACGGGTGTTTCGATCGTGACACTATTACATTGACATATAATGTTCCTTACCAGGATGAAGAGATCTGTCTGGTTACGATTGATATTGCCACAGGAAAGAATTTAATTGTATGGGAAAAATCTCCCGATGTTGGAATTGTTGAATATAACCTATATCGTGAAACAGCTGTCGCCAAGCAGTATGAAGTCATAGGTACAGTTGCACAGTCCGCACTGAGTGTATTCCTGGATTCAGTTGCCGATCCGGAATCCAGGCCATATAAATACAGGATCACTGCTGTGGACAGCTGTGGTAATGAGAATTTAGTAGATAGTGTTCCGTACCACAGGCCGATATTTCTGCAGTTTGTCAGTTCCGAAGGAGGTGTAAACCTCTCGTGGAAGGAATATGAGATTGAAAAAAGCGAAATAAGCTTTGTTACCTATGAGATCTATCGCGGTTCCGATTCAACCGGCTTGACCAAGCTGACAGAAGTCCCCGGTGGCACGGATGTATTTTCCGACAAGGATCCGGATGCATTGTTATACAGGTATTATTACAGGGTTGCAGGGGTGCTGGAAGATCCATGCATTCCTACAGAGGGTAAAAAAGCCGAATCGGGTCCGTACAGTCATTCCATGTCCAATATGGAAGATAACCGGTTACAGGTTATTAAAGGTATTAACCTGCCCCGGGCAGAATCACTGTCTGTCTATCCTAACCCCTTCAATAAAACTGCTACAATTACATTCAACAACCCGAAGGGACATTCATATAAACTATACATCATGGATCTTGCGGGAAAGGTAACCAGGATTCATGATAACATTCGTGCCTCTGAGTTTATACTGGAAAGAGAAGGGCTGAAAGAGGGATTATATTTTATTGAGCTACGGGGACCAAAACTTTTCAGGGGAAAGATTGTGATAGAATAGTTAGGCTGAGTAAATTTTTTTTGAGGACTCACCCCCTGCCCCTCTCTCGCGAGAGAGGCAGGGGGTGAGTCAGGGAAATCGAAAAATCATCATTATTCCGTCCTCAGTGTTACAGCAGGATTTTTATTTGCGGCTTTGATCGTTTCAAAACTTACGGTCAGCAGTGCAATCAACAACAATGCCACGATTGGGAGAATGAATAATTCAGGTGAGAGGGTTGTTTTGTGAGCGTAATTCTCCAGCCATTTTTTCAGACCATAAAAAGTTGCAGGAATTGCAATAGCAGCCGATATGATAATCAGAAGTGTGAAATACCGGTACAACAATAGTAAAATGTTGTTCACATTCGCACCATGCACTTTCCTGATACCGATTTCTTTAGTTCTATGAATTGCAGTAAATGAAGAGAGCCCATAGAGTCCAAGGCAGGCCACCACGATGGCAAGGATTGCAAAAGCTCCGAAAATCTTACCGAAATTGAGGTCATCCTGATAAAGAGAATTAAAATATTCATCCATGAAGAAATAGTCAAAAGGATTCCCGGGGAACATTTCATCATATTTTGACCGTATAGCGTCGATTGTCTTTTGTATGTTTTCTGTTCCTATTTTACAGGAAAAGAAGGATGTTACCAGCGGAGCGGGGAAAAATATAATTGGTATATCTTCACTTTCGAGAGTATTCCAGCTGAAGTTTTTCATTACTCCAAGGATCCTGCTTGTATCACCTCCGATGACCAGGCTTTCTGAAAGAGCTTCCTCCGGCGTCCCCAATTTGTAAGATGCTGTAGCGATTTCGTTCACCAGCACATAATCCAGATCTGTGCTGAATTCTTCAGACCATGACCTTCCTGAAATTATTTCAATGCCGTAAGTTTTAAAAAAATCATAATCAATCCAGGTAATGTTACTGCCTGTGCCTGAACCTTCTTCATCTCCTTCCCTGATAACCCTGGTGTGCCAGCTGAATCCGGTGCCGGGAACACGCGCGGAGCTCGAGACACTTTTTATTTCGGGATAGGCCAGTATATCATTCTTGAAATTACGCCACAGATCACCGTAATCCCTGTTTTCATTCAGGACCTTGGGACCTTTAACCACCAGAACCTGGTCCATAACCATTCCCAGGTCCTGCTTTCTCATAAATGAAACCTGTTTATAAACGGAAATAGTGACGACCAGTAATGACAAGGATATGAAATACTGAAATACCACCAGGACTTTTCTCAGGGTGATACCTGTTTCCGATCTGTCGGAAATGCCTTTCATAACTTCAACTGTTTTGAATGAGGCCAGTATGAAGGCGGGATATATTCCTGATAATAATGCACCAACCAGAAATATTGACAGGAGTATGATCCAGAAGCTGATATCTCTCGTTTGACCGATAAAGAAGTTTTTCCCGACCACTTCACTCAGGACAGGAAGTGCCAGTTGAGCGATAAGGAGTGCAAGTACTAGGGCAATCACATTGATGAACAGAGCCTCCATCAAAAACTGGACGATAAGCTGTCGCCTGGCAGCACCAACAGATTTCCTGATCCCGACCTCACGGGACCTTTCGAAAGATCTTGCGGTTGAAAGGGTGATATAATTGATCCATGCTATAACAAGTATGAATAATGCAATCAGTCCGAAAAAATATACTTTCCCTGATTTATTCTGGGCAAGAAAATCGTCTTCAAAATCCGAATGCAGATGAATATCCAGAAGTGGTTGCAGGCTGAGTTCCTCCTTTGTATTTTGCCGCGCTAAATTCTCCCCCTGGTATTTATTAATAAGCTCATTTAATTTTTGATCAAGTATACCAAGATCAACATTTTCATTAATCAGCACATATGTCCTGAAATTATACCAGTCCCAGCCTGAGGAGTTGATATACTGGGGTCTTTTCAGCAGATCCTGTAATGGCAGAAGAAAATCAAATGATAATTGTGAATTATCAGGCATATCCTTCAGTATTCCTGTGATCCGGTAAGAACCGGAAGTCCAGCCTCCGTTCAGTTCCACCGTTTTCCCAATAATGTCAGGATCCTGCCCGAAGTATTTCCCGGCCATGCTTTCAGAAATAACCAATGTATTCGGTTCTGATAGTACAGTATTAGGATCACCCAAAACAAGCGGATAATCAAAAATATTAAAAAATGTAGTATCGGCATAATACATTTCTTCTTCATAAAATTTAAGAACCTCACCATTTTCATCGGTACACGACATGACTACACCAAAATATTGCGGATGCAACCTGACAAATTCATGAATTTCCGGGATTTCCTCTTTCAGAGATGGGCCAAGGGCAAGTGAGGAATAAGATCCATAGAATTGTACACCTTCGTTTGTAGAACGCTTTGTTAAACACATATAAATCCCGTCTGCTTTTTTATTAAAAGTATCATAACTCAGTTCAAATGTCACATAATGCATAATCAGTAAACAGGCAGCCATGCCGATGGCTAACCCCAGGATATTGATTACAGAGAATCCTGACCATTTAAACAGGATCCTAACCAGCGAATAAAAATAATTTCTGATCATTTAATCCTTTATTTAATTATTTATAAAACTTATGAATGACAACAGAGAAATAAACTTTTAAAATACTATTAAAATATTTCTCAATATTTTAAGAAATTATGAAAGTTAGTTATTATTACGGTATATTATATATGTGAACAAGCGGGGAATATACAAGAATTTCACATGCAGATATTTTTGTAAATCCCCGGTATTGTTAATTACTAATTCACATACTTTTCCTCTGTAAAAAGTTTAAATTTGTTTTGAATAATTAACAAATTTAAACTTTACAGCAGGGAACTCCCATGAACTTTTTTCATGAGTCTTTGAGTAGTTTTTCATGTAAAAAGTTCATGTACGTTAATAATGTGAAATATTAAAACATAAAGCCAGGTGGTATGAAAAGACTAATAGCCGGTTGCAGCCTCTTATTCCTGATGTTGCATTGTTCTGCACCTAAAAATGATGATATCGAAAATATTACCTGTCAGCAGGCAAGTGACCTGATTCAGGAATTCAGGAATAATACCAGTTTCATCATACTTGATTTAAGGACGGAAGACATGTTCATGGAAGAACATATTGAAAATTCAATTTATCATGATGTGTTTTCTGAGGATTTTGAGGACTGGCTGAAAGGGCTGGATAAAGAAAAGGTATACCTGTTATACTGTAACGTTGGGCACAGAAGCGGGATAGCCCTGAAAAAGATGAAAGAGATGGGTTTTAAAAACCTATATCATCTTCATGAAGGAATCAGGGTATGGAAAGAACAGGATTTTCCAACGGTCCGGAACGATGAATAGCCTGATTCAGATATTCTTTTCTATTGCTAAAAAATAAAAGTAACTGACTTACCTGTTCATAAATCCAAATTCTTCAAGGAACTCATCCGTACGTTCCAGGATCTCCTCATCGAAATATGTTGCGTAGGTATCAATTCCTTCACCCAGGTAGTGACCACATCCTTTGAGAGGTATGAATTCGAAGTGATTGCCTAATTGTGTTGTTTTTTCTTTAAAAAGATGAACAATCCAGATTGGCACCATACAATCTTCTTCCCCGTGAAATTCAATAGCGGGTGGAAGACCTGCCTTCAGGTTGTGGTAAGGGGATATTGACCAGATCTCTTCTCTCCGGTCTCCCAGCAGCCGGTCAATCCATGCCTCCATCGTATTCACATTGCTGGAATAAAGCAGTAAAGCATCTGGCGCAGGACTGGTCTCCAGGTTGTCGGAAGATTCATTCACCTCATCAATCAGGGCAGTGGATAATGCCAGCTGACCACCGGCAGATTGCCCGGCGGCAATTATTTTATCCGAATCAATGTGATAGGATGTTGCATTTTCCCTGACCCACCTCATGGCTGACCTGGCATCTTTGACACTCTCAACAGGTGTGATCTCCGGGTGAGGCACACTGCCATCTTCGTTAACTGAAAGGCGGTACTGAAAGGAAAATGTAACAAATCCTTTTTTGGCAAATCTTTTACAGGCATTATGAAATTCTTCGGGACTTCCATATGCCCACCCACCTCCATGAAAGAATGCAATGGCCGGATTTTGCTGTAAGCGCTGTGTTTCTTCAATATAAAACACATCTACTTTCAGCTGGATCCCGTTAATGGTTTTATATATTCTCTGCTCCTGGGTAATTGCATTATCCTGGGCAAGGGTGCTTATGCTATAAAGAAAACATACAAATAATAAACATAATGATTTTGAGTTCATTTTTTATTAGTTTAAGATCAAATTTGCAGGGTAAGTTATTCATTAATTTCAGACTATAAAAATTATTCATATTCAGCATGTTAACACCAATTCTTATGTCGAACTGAAGTTAAATTATCAAGTATTTTGATATTATGAAGGTAGTATTTCCTCTGGTCATTCATTTCCTGTTTTCTATTTTTTATGGATTTAGTATCCATTCACAGGCAGTTTACCCTCCGATATTGGTGGATTCCGTTGCACTTGAAAAGAAGATAAACTATTTGCAGGATATTGGGAATTTAAAAGGATACCCGCAGGGGCCGAACATTATCATCATTCTGGCTGATGACCTGGGGAAGAATGATATTTCCTTATACGACAATAAGGGTGTTGAGACACCCAACATTAATCAGCTTGCCAGGGAAGGAATAGTTTTTACTGAAGCCTATGCCACCAGTGCCGTCTGCAATCCATCACGGGCGGGATTGCTGACGGGAAGGTACCAACAACGTTTTGGTAATGAACGCCAGATCATGGGAAGGTATGCAAGAAACAATTTTGAGCATTTTATCTTTAAGAATTTTATCAATACATATCCCATGTATCTGAGGGATCCATGGTACTCACCTCCCGAAGATGAAATAAAGAAACAGGGTTTGCCTGAATCTGAAGTCTCACTGTTTGAATTGATGCACGCAGCCGGTTACACGACTGGCTGTATTGGTAAATGGCACCTGGGATACAACGAACCGTTTCTTCCACATAATAAAAGCATTGACGAGTTTTATGGTTTCTATGAAGCATTCAGCCTGTATGCACCGGAAAACAACAGGAATATTGTGAATTATGAGCATACGATTTTCCAGGAGAAGCACATCCGGCGTCAGGGGCGAAAAGGACCATGTGCAATTGTTCACAATGGTAAGATTGTTGAAGAGGAAAAATATCTGACCACAAAGCTGGCAGAGGAAGCCTGCCGGTTTATCAGGGAAAATGAAGGCCATCCTTTTTTACTGTATGTTCCTTTCAATGCACCCCATACACCATTCCAGGCACTTAAAGAATATTACGACATGTTCCCGGATGTAACAGACAAAAACAAACGGGTATATTATGCCATGATTGCAGCCCTGGATGATGCTGTCGGGGAGATCATGAAGCAGGTAAAAGAATCAGGAATTGAAGAAAACACGCTTATCTTTTTTACCAGTGACAATGGCGGGGCAACTTATACAGGGGCCACAGACAATGGTGACCTGAAAGGAGGGAAGATCACCCATTTTGAAGGAGGATTAAATGTGCCTTTCATAATGAAATGGAAGGGTACACTCACCCCGGGAGGTCAATATCACGAGCCGGTGACACTCATGGATATTTTCACGACCACATTTTCTTCCTGCAATATTCCACCACCGCAAAATATTCCTCTTGATGGGGTTGATCTTGTTCCTTATATATACGGGCAGAGGACACAACTACCTCATGAATATCTCTTCTGGCGAACTGATTTTAATAAAACCGTGCGAAATGGCAAATGGAAGTTAGTTGTTAATTCCCGGGATGACTTTTTGGAGCTTTATGATCTTGAAGCTGATAAGCAAGAGAAATGTGACCTGAAAGATGAATATCCGGAGATTGTAACGCACCTGTTAACAAAGCTGGCAGATTGGGAAACAGGAATAAAGCCTCCCTTATGGCCGGCTGTGATGGAGTATGAGGAGGAGATTGATGGGGTGAAGATGCGGTGGGCGTTTTAGCCTGTAACCATCGATACCCCGGTCATAAGCCAGGCCACCAAATCACACACCTTCACCAACACTGACCAGGATCCAGGAACCGGGGACCACAAAATCCTGGTACCGGCAGGAATTTGTCATGATCAATTGCAACCTTAACTTACTCTTTTTATTCATCAGTACGAAAGGGTGTGGCCGGCAATCCTTCTTTACTGCATAAATTAGCGAAATCCGGGTTATCCGCCCAGGCGTAACGTACATAAGCAGGATCCGGAATATTGTCATTCCAGACCACAACAGTATTGTTTTCAATAATTGCCCTGCCCCACTTAAATTTTTTATCCGGACCTGCAACAGCGAAATGATTTAAATCCTCACCATTTCCGGATATTAATCCACCTCCTGTATTATTAAAGGTTATAATAACCTTATTTCCCTCAATTCTTGAAGATTGATAGGTTGGTCCTGAACAGACCACATCCTGTTCACCATATGCAACTTTCAGGGCCACTAACGCCAGACGGTCACCAACAGGTTTTTTATTACCTGGATGAATATCATTCCATTCTCCAAGATCGATGGTCACTGCCATCCCGGTACCGGGTAAATCCAGGGCTTCTGACTGAGCCTCTCTCAATAACGCCCAGTTACTTTCTTCAGGTGAGTAATTTACATCCATATAGTTAGGAAGTTGGACATATAAAAACGGGATATCACCCTGTGCCCATTGATGCCGCCAGTCCCTGATTAACGCCGGTAAAAGTTTTTTATACTCTTCCGGTCTGCCGGCATTACTCTCCCCCTGATACCATAAAATACCTTTAATTGCATAGTTTGTTATAGGTGCTATCATGGCATTGAATAAAGCGGCAGGTTGATTCTGGGCAGATATTCCTCCTGTGACATTTCTGTTATCAGAAAATACCTCTCCAACTTTGTATTGCCAGTCTCCTTTCAGGTCAATTGTTTGTCCTGCTGCAGATAAGTAATAAGGTTTATCAGGTACAAATCCTCCTTTACCGGAATTGTTGAGAACCCGTATCACAAATACATTCTTACCAGGTTTAAGTACACCGGGAGGTACTGTATATCTTCTCTGAGGATATTGATATGTAGTATTTCCAACGAGTATACCATTGATGTAAAAATAATCTGCATCCACAATTCTTCCCATTGCGATTTTTACAGCAACGTTCGTCATCGGAACAGGTATCTCTATTTCTTTCCTGTACCATACAACCCCGTCGAGGTTTCTGACTCCCTGATCTTCCCAGTATCCCGGAATATATATATTATGCCAGTTCCCGGGAATGTAGGTGCTATCGTACCAGGTTTCAGGTCCTGTTAATCCCTTATCTTCTTCCTTTTTCCTGGCTCTTACACGCAGATCAGCCATTGCAGCACGGTTTATACTGTCGACATATGCCCTGTCCTTATTTTTCCGGATGGTGTTCAGCATTTCAGGAAATTCTTTCAGACCTTCTTCGCTTGTCCAGGCTTCGATGGGTGTACCTCCCACACTTGCATTGATAAGTCCTATGGGTATATGATATTTTTCATAAATTTTTAAAGCAAAAAAATAGGCCACCACTGAAAACCTTTTCACATCTTCCGGGTTTGCCGATTTCCAGTGCCCGGGTGCCAGGTCATCTGCCGGTCCTTCCAGGTTTGTTTTTGTAGAAACCAGGAATTGTCTTATCTCAGGAAAATTGGCCCGGGCAATCTCTTCGGCATACCTTTCTTTGTGTAAATCCAAATAATGAACCATATTGGATTGCCCTGAACAGATCCAGACATCACCAACCAGAATATTATTGATAATTATCTTATTACTGGCAGTGATCTCCATGGAATATGGGCCACCGGCTTTCATGGGTGGCAGCCATATTAACCATTTCCCATCCGGACCAGTTTTCGTTGTATAAGTTTTCCCCATGAATTTGATATTCACCTGTTCGCCTGAACCAGCCCACCCCCACATTTTTAATTTTGTATCTCTCTGAACTATCATACTATCCCTTATCAGGACGGGAAGCCTTACCTGTCCGGGCAGGGTACTATGTATTGATAACATGAAAAAAGTAAATGCTCCAATAATAATTATCTTATTCATAATATTATTAATCACTTATATGCTTGTTAACCCATTCAATAAAATACCTGATATTCGGGGCGTCTGTATGTCCGCCGTCATGTTGTCGCCATGCCAGATTTCCTTCCAGGAGGCCCTGGTTTACTCCCGGCATTTTCTCGGTCATGTAATTATTTGAGACTCCCAGATCTGGTGTACCGAGCAGTTTGAAAACCGGTCCGGCAGCAACTGCTGCCATGTAGCTACCCTGATGATCGAGCCAGTTTGCATCGCCTTTTTCCGGGATCCCAAAACTTATGAATATCAGACGAGGTGCACACATGGCAATAAGTCCGTGAGAATCAACCGGCAGGTTACTGGCATTCATCATGCCATATTTTCCTTCAGACGCTCCGTACTTCATATAATTTCCTGCCATCCAGTAGTATTCTCCCCCGGTTAAATTTTCAACAGCCTCGCCAAAGTTTCGTCTGTGCAATGTTGTTCCACCTTTTCCTGAAGATCCGATAAGTCCGAAAGAAAACCGCTGTTCAAATGCCAGTGTGACAAGAGCAGCTTTACCATAGCGTGAGACCCCTTCTATTCCAACATTCCTGGAATCTCCCCAGTCGTCCGCCTTACGGGGCTGGCCTTTATTCACAAGGCCGATAATTCCTCCGCATGTCAGGCCTTCTGCATTATCGGCCTGGATGGAGGAAGGATCTATAAGAACATATCCCCACCCCGCAGAGATAAGCTGATGGGTTGGTGGTGCTTCCCCGGATACAGGCATACGAAAGCCGGAAGGAGTGACACCTTGTGGCCTGACTAACGGATCATACGCCGGGTATTTATTTAGTATTTCATTGATTGCAGGGTCTTTTGAAAGTAATGCTCTCAGGGCTTCATTAAGTTTTTCAAAATCGTCACGATTCGGCTGAGCCGGTGCCGGAAGAAACGCCGGACCAAACATCATAAGAACCGGGACCGGTCCGCCTGCCCTTTCCGGAGTGACCACTACCATTGAAATATCTACATTAATATGTGGGTATTCCGAATTATCGACATGTCCAACAACTTTCCTGGCAATAACAGGAGTCCATCCTATAAATTCACGTTCGGAAATAATAACCTCCCAGGTGACTTCCGGGATTTTTTCCGGCAGGCGACCATATACTTCCCTTTCAAAGGCATTGGCTATTTCGGGTCTTCGTCTCTCCCACCACATTTCCGGTGATGTAACCTTCTGCCCATCATCTGTGGTCAGTAAATCGGGTAAATCAGGGTATGGATTGGCTTTCGATTCATCATAATTGGCAGGATTTGGCGCAGATGGATCAGCACCCCGGCCAGGCCTTAGTTTTGTAATCCCCAGCTGATCCATCATATTCTGATGATCCTGCTCGGCAGTCAGGCAGGCAGGAGGAGGGTATTCATCCGGACTGGTAATATCTCTTTGTTGAGCAAAAGACGATAAAAAACAAAACAGCAGTAATATGAAAGAAAATGCCTTCATAATATTTGGTTCCTGGTTATACGTATTTCTTAAATCAGCTAAGAAAAAAAACTGGCTAAATATAATTTTCATCTAATAAATTATTTGCTAATTTGAATTATATCTCCCTCCTGTGTTGCTAAGTCATATTCATAAACTTTCCTCAGACTTGAAAATGCTTGCGTGGCTTCAGAATTAATTAAAGGAGCTTTAGTATCCGGGATATTAAAAAGAGGATTGGGATTTTGACCATGGGCTATCTTCAGTCCTTTGCCTTTCAACGGGATATATGAACGTAAACGGCAATTCCCTCCCAGTGAAGATTTGATGGCAGCCATTACCAATTCACCATTTTCCCATTGAATATCTACTTCAAAACCGCCTCTGGCTTTTAGTCCCTTTACACTTCCTTTCTCCCATGCACCAGGGAGGGCCGGCAACAAATGAATAGCCCCATCGTGGCTTTGTAATAACATTTCAGCAATACCCGAGGTACATCCGAAATTACCATCAATCTGGAAAGGGGGATGGGCATCAAAAAGATTGGGATAAGTACCTCCTCTTTGCCTTCCATCGGGCTGGACGGATGGTGTTAACTGGTCTGTAATGAGCTTATATGCATGGTCACCATCAAGAAGCCTTGCCCACAAGTTCACTTTCCAACCCATAGACCATCCGGTCGATTCATCGCCTCGCGCTAAAAGAGAAGTCTTTGCTGCAGAAAATAATTGCGTGGTTCTATAGGGAGATATCTGATTGGATGGAAAAAGCCCATATAAATGAGAGACATGACGGTGATGGTCATCCTCGTTGTCCCAATCATACATCCATTCCTGCAGCTGTCCCCAACGACCGACTTGCATAGGAGGTAACCGTTTTATTGTCTCTTTAATTTGTATTACCAATTCTTTATCGGTGTTAAGTATCTCGGCTGCTTTGATGGTTTTTGTGAACAGATCGAAAACCAATTGGTTGTCCATGGTTGTTCCTGCAGATATTGAATACTCAGGATGAGCCGACGGAGCATTTTCAGGGGAAACAGAGGGACAAATTACCAGCCATTTATGCTGCGGGTCTTCTACCAGGAAATCAAGGTAAAAAACAGAGGCTTCTTTGATCACGGGATATACTGACTCCAGATATTCTCTATCTCCATTAAATTCATATTTATCGAATAAATGTTGAGAAAGCCAGGCCCCGCCCATCGGCCACATTCCCCAGAATGCCCCGTCTACCGGTCCGTTTATTCGCCAGATATCCGTGTTGTGGTGTAATACCCATCCCTGTGCACCATACATATCTCTGGCCGTTTGTTTGCCTGTTTGTGAAAGTTCGTGTACCATCCGGATCAGAGGCTCGCTCATTTCCGTTAGATTGGTAATCTCAGATGGCCAATAATTCATTTCAGTGTTTATGTTCACAGTATACTTGCTGTCCCAGGGCGGAATAAGTTGATCGTTCCAGATACCCTGCAAGTTAGCAGGTTGCCCGCCAGGGCGCGATGAAGAAATAAGTAAATAACGGCCAAACTGAAAATATAATGCCACCAGCTGCGGGTCATTACCACTGGCAAACCTTTCAAGACGAACATCGGTAGGATTTTTAACAGCATCCGTTATTCCCAAATCGATATGTACCCTTTTAAAGTAGTTTTGGTAATCAGCAATATGATCTTTTAAAGACTGGTCATAATTTTTTTTCAACGCCTTTTGAAGGCAGCTATTTGTTCTTTCCCTGGAGCTGGCACTGATATCCTTAAAATTCTTAAAATTAGATGCAACAGAAATATAAATAGTGGCGACATCAGCATTGGTTACATTCAAAGCTGTATCACTGGCAGATACTGCTCCTCCTGATGGTAAGATCTTTACCCTTGCTTCGAATTGCACACTGCCTGTTACCGTTTCATGATCGTCTGTTGTCCCCGATAACACAAGTTCGTCATTTCCGCTTGTGGAGACATTGACTGCAGATGGCCTGTCCATCATGGCGGAAAAATTAACTGAACCTGGTTTGTCAGCGGAGATCCTGGTTATAATGACCTGATCCGGGGATGAAGCAAAAACCTGAGCTTCATAATTCACCCCATCCACGCTATAACGAGTTATAACAATGGCTTTTTCAATGTTAAGTTCCCGATAGTAGTTGGAATAATTTTCATGTCCGGGAAATAAGAGCTTAAGGTTCCCGACTGTCTGGTAGGGCATCCCCTGGGAAGTTTTACTGATGAATTTCTGGTTAACCAGATCCTGTGCTTCCGTATATTTGCCTTCGAAAATTAATTTTCTAACCTCAGGCAATGCTTCTTTAGCATTGGGATTATCATTACGGTGTGGCTGTCCGGCCCAAACTGTGTTCTCATTAAGTTGAATAATTTCCATTACAGGATCTCCAAATACCATAGCTCCCAGACGGCCGTTCCCAACAGGTAAAGCTTCAACCCATTGTTTGGCTGGACGGACGTACCAAAGCCTTAAAAGAGAATCATTCTGGGCATTAACATTAACAATTAACAACAGACTTGTTATCCAATGCAGGGCAGTCTTTTTCATAATCATCACTTTTTTATGCCAATTTTTATTTGCGTAAAGGAGTGTGCTGGGAAAGAACAGGATATGCTGTTCTTCTCCGCTTTGATCTCTTTTGCTACAGGATTATATTGATCCTGCCTGTCATATGTAAAAGGATCTGTCAGCGAGTCGCCGGTAATTATATTGGCTTCAGCTTTCCCTGTAAATTCACCTGAGCTGGTAATTATATCAGTGGTGATCGTATGATCTTTATGCCTGTTGACCACATTAATGTATACAGTATTTGTCTCTTCTGAATAAACTGTTGTAACATCAAGATATGGGATGCCTTTGTATTTTTCAGTATTGAATGTATCGCACCCGACATAGGTATCGACGGAGTTGCCGAGACAGTTGTTCGAGAACAACTTAAATGTATGGAACAGTGGTGTTTTAAAGGTTCCTTTTTCTCTGTCGTTCCCCAAGAGTGAAGTAAGCATCGTGAAATTCGCCATTTTAACAATATCGGCATGGCGGATAAATGAATTCAGGTACATGGCTACTGCCAGTGTAGATAATAAATTCTGGCCAAACGGTGCCCACTCGTCAACCGAAAGGTAAACGGATTTCATCGCAGGGTACATTGCTCTGGCAACTTCAATCTGTGAATGCACCACGATGATTTTTTCTTCAATGTCAAAGGAGCTTTGCCCCACAAAATCGTAATAATTATCGGCCCTGTCCCAGTAACGGTGAATTGAAATATAATCGGCAATACCCCTGAGTTCAGTGATAACTTTCCAGTTCCAGTCAATCCATTTGCCGCTGCTCTCGTAATAGGAAGATCCGTTGGAGATAAACTTGATCGTGTTATCAGTGGCTCTCATTGCTTTCGCAGCTTCAATGGCAATCTTGCAGTAGTCTTCTGCGTTCTTATGGCCCATGATCCAGGGAGAACCATCCACTTCGTTACCCAGGCACCAGTATGTCACATTGAATGGTTTTCTGTTACCATATTTGGCACGCAGATCCGAATAATAGGTTCCATGATCCAGGTTACAGTATTCAACCCAGTAGCGTGCATCGTTAATGGTCCCGAGACCAAGATTGATGCAAACAACATTTTCACTACCTATCGACCGGTTCAACTGTACCCACTCATCGGTTCCAACATGGTTATTGTCTATTCCTCCCCATGCAAGATCTTTACGCACAGGGCGCTGTTCTTTCGGGCCAATGCCGTCCTGCCAGTTGTAACCTGCAACATAGTTTCCACCCGGCCAGCGCATGTTGGTGATTTTAAGTTCCTTCATGGCTTCAATATAATCCTTCCGGAACCCGTTCTCATCTGCAAGGGGTGAGGAGGGATCGTATAAATTCCCGTAGAGGGTATTGAAGCTGATCGCATCAGGTGATCCCGGTGGTCTTCCTCTGAACTCAATGGGTTCCATGAATACCCCGTAGATTTTGGGATCAATCCCTCCGATGATACGGTCAATATCAATTTTAATTGTTGCCGTTTGGGCGCTCATATAAAAGGGAAGAACAGCCAATAATACAATAAATATATTTTTCATAATATTTTTAATAAGGTTAGTTAATAATGCAATGTGCTATTATGTTTGGTATGTTATTAAAAGTTAATTTTTTATATCAGGCCACGTCGCAGGCGCAGCCTGATATAAATCTGATTATCAATATTATCATCTTTGATAACAGAACACGTTAGTTAATAACTAATTAAGAAATCGAATCCAGTCTATTTCAACAGGATTGTCGTCTTTCAGCACTACAACAAGGTTGTGAATTCCCGGCTGGATTTTCGACACACTTGAATCAACTGTTTTCCAACCCGTTCCTTCAGGTATTTTTACTTCGGAAAGCAAAGGTCCATCCGGTTTATCCAGACGGATTTGCAGGGTACCTCCTGTTTGTGACAAGACTTTTACCTGAACCGATCTGTATGTTTCATTTCCGAAATCAACAGCGTTGTAGCGGATCCATGCATCCTTTTGCTCGAGGATGGACTTCCATCCCTTGAACGTATTGAGTGTATCCAGAAATGCGATTGACACCCCGGTTTCGCTTTTATAACTGTACCTGTCCAATTCGATCTTTTGTGAAGCGCCGGTTACCCCAACACCGCGCAAAGTAGGTGTTACTTTCTGAATGGTACCATCATCGTTAAAAAACAGGCTGTCAATACGGATCGACCTGTTCTTGTCGAATTTTGGGGACAAATCGTTATGGTGATAAAATAGATACCACTGGTCTTCATATTGTATAATTGATTGGTGGTTGGTCCAGCAGCCGGTTGGCGATTCATCCATGATCACTCCTGTAACCTTAAAAGGCCCCATGGGATTATCACCAATCGCATATTCAAGTCTCTCAGTTTTATTTTGCACATGGGGATATGTCATATAATAAATGCCATTCCGTTCGAACATATAGGGTCCTTCTTTCAGTCCAGCTTCAGGAAGGTCTTCAACCACCTGCGGTTCAGATGCTAGTTCCAGCATGTTATCTTCCAGTTTTGCCACATAGATTTTCCCCATCGACCAGTATATATAAGCCTGCCCGTCTTTATCGATAAACGGATTGGGATCGATCCCCTTAACGCCTTTTATGGGCTCGGGTTGTGGGACAAAAGGTCCGTCGGGTTTATCCGAAACAGCAACACCAATTGAAAAACCCCTGCCAAAAATAGTGTCTTTGGGATTTGAAGGGAAATAGAAATAATACTTTCCATTTTTAGCAATACAGTCAGGTGCCCACATGCTGTATGAGGATGAATCGATCCAGTCGACTTTATTCTGGCTTACAATAACACCATGGTCAGTCCAGTCGGTAAGGTTTGAGGATGAGAATAGGTGATAATCTTCCATACAAAACCAACCGATACGCCCCCGGCTTTCATTACTGAGTATATCATGAGAAGGATATACATACACCCTGCCATTGAAAATCCTTGCTGATGGATCGGCTGTAAACTGGTCCAGAATGATGGGATTCTGGGCTACTGTACTGTTATTGAACAAAAAAAATACAGTAATAATTAAGAAAAGGTAAAATTTATATTTTTTCATTTTTTGTAATTATGTTTTCAACTTGTTGTGCGGTTAAATTTGCAAAAAAAATAAATTTGAGAGTTTTTTTACAGAGCTGCAACGCGGCGCTGCTCTGTAAATCTCTAATTATCCACATAATCGATTTAACCACACAGTGCGTTGAGTTTTTAATTATTGTTTAATCAATTTCAGCTTTTTAACTCAGCAAAATCTCCTGGTCAGGATTGGTAGTTGATAGCACATTTGATTTTTCCCCTCATTTAATGCATTAAAATCCGATGGAGGCTAAGTATCATAAATGAATTGACAATATCGAACTGCTAACCTTCATCCACGTGACTCCTCTAATTTACCCGAAACCAATCAAAATCAACATATCCACCGGTCTCTTTTGTTGCAAAATTAAAGAGACAAAACTTGTTACCGGTAAATATTTTAAGGCTGAATCTCATCGACAATTCATCCCCAAGTGCCATAAATGTCTTATTATCAAAACTATATTCGAATGTTGCCTTCCTTGTATGATTCGATGCAATTGTTCGTAAGTATATAGTATTATCTTCCACTGGTGCCGAAGCAATAATTTCGCCATTATTTACCATGATCAACTGTTTTGATCCCTTATCCTGTTTCACTGCTATATATGCGTATGGGTCCTGAAATACTGCCAGGCCTGCAATATCGCCATTCTTCATATGATCAACTTCCATTCTGGTAACACCTGCAGTTGGGATGGTCTGGTCATATCTGGCAAATGGCCGTTGAGTGAGCGTGTTACGCGCTTCACGCAGGCTAGTAACTACTTTTGCAGTGGTTAACCTCAGGTAACCCGGCCTTTGTGTAAGCGACCATCTGTCCGGGTCGGGATTGTGGTTCCATCCCCACTGCATTCCCAGTGTTGTTTCATCAAATTCATCGGAAACAGGTAAATCCTTTTCTGGATAATCTTTGCCCACGTTGGGTTTTTTACAGTTGACAACAGCTTTCCCGTCAACACCAACCATTGGCCATTCATCGATCCAGGTTACGGGTTGCAGGGAAGGAAAACGTCCGAACGGTCCACTATCCACAAAAAGGATTGTCCACCATTCGCCGGTTTGTGTTTTTACAAGTGCTCCCTGGTGTATTCCAAAATTCACTCCCGGTGTGGTATCCCTTATAACCACTTTTTGTTCATAAGGCCCGTAAATTTTTTTTGAGCGCAGCGCAACCTGTATCCCATCCAGACCTCCATACGTACAGTATAAATAATAGTAACCATTTATTTTGTACACATGCGTTCCTTCAAGCCCATCGCGGATATCACCCGTATAAACCAGGACATCCTCATCTTTAGGGGCGAAGTTTGAATCAAGCTCGGTTATAGAAATTTCTCCATAACCATGGGCCACATATATCCTTCCATCATCATCAAAGAATAAGCCGGGATCATAAAACCCTCTTGGTAATTTTCTGATTTCCCAGGGTCCTTCCGGATTTACAGCCGAACAGAGAAATCCGCCTTCATCGAGTGTTATGAAGAGTAAATAGAACCGACCATTGTGGTATTTTATGCTTGTTGCCCATTGGCCGTGTGAATACCTGTTACATCCATCAAGGTCATAACAGGGGCTGAAATCGAAGCGGGGAACAGCGTTACTGCAATACTCCCAGTTCACAAGGTCATGCGATTTTAAAACCGTAACGCCGGGGAAGACAAACATGGTAGTGGTTACCATGTAATACGTATCGTCCACCAGGATTACATCCGGGTCAGGGAAATCAGCAGGTATAAGCGGATTGGTATAAGTACCGTCCCCGTTATCGCTATGGGTTTTTTGTGCGTTTAAGCAAAAAGGTAGTATAAAAGTAAATAAGAATAAATAGGGACTTATTCTTACGATATTTTTCATTTGAGATTGTTATGAATTAGAATATTTCGTTACGGATTAGTAAAATTAATTAATTATCCCAATCCATCCGGAGTTGGATTCGATTCTGAAGAAATATGATTATAACTTACCTAAGACGCTGAGCAGAAGGTTAAAAAGGAAATCAGGGATATCGGACATCAATTGGTATAACTGAAGAAGTCCGGATTGAAACAATCAGGGGCGGATTGAACGTCAGCACAACGTGTGAGAAATACGGGGTAATTAAAACCCACACTGCCAGGCGAAGTGCAGCCACAAATATGTACCATGCAGGCATCAAGACTATTGATATCATGAAGATTACGGGTCATACACTTGAAAGTAATTTTCTAAAGTACATAAAGGTCACCAAGGAAGAGACTGCGGATATGTTAGCTGCACATCCCTTTTTTACGGGGAAGGGGAAACTTAGGATAGTGAAATACAAAAAAAAGCACCACGTATATATATTAATTTCCTCAATTAGTGTGATGAAAAAATAAAACAGATTAGTAGAAAATTTATCTTAATATCACATTTGGAAATAATATAGAAGCTCGTTCATTAATCTGTACAAATTTGATAAAAATTATTGCATAGGAGATTAAAAGATCTTCATTAATTAATCTTTAATACATCTAACACTGAAGTAACCATCGTAAGATCCTTGAATATTATAAGTAATCCTAACTACTTTTCCATTGAAGGTAGGAGCTAATCTTCGTATCCATACTTCACTAGAATTTAATTGACTGGAAGTCCAGAATGTGGTAGCTTCATTTTCTCCAAAATACGATCGATCTATCCAACCAGCCAGAATAGCCTCAAATCCAGAGGATCCATTCACTAATAACTGAGTTCCTTGATCTGTCCCTCTTTGTCCTGTTAAATTTGCTTCAGTTTCTGTCATACCTAAATAGATTTCTAATACCTTCCACTCATTATCAGTGGGTACATGCCAACCTTCAGGACAAATACCATTTGCTCCCTCACCAGTTCCATAATTCATAAGCTCATTCCACATGTATAAACCTCCATAATTATCACATTTGGATTCTTGATTAGAATAACACGCCTTCTCAATAATACCATTATCAGTTTGGCTTAAACCACTCAATGTACCAACATTTAAGTTTTCTCCCATCCAACATTGATTCCCAATTGGAATTATATTATAGATTTGACCATAATAATTTATAGAAGTAATTTCATCGCAGGCATTATGCGTTTTGAAACTCACATTATTCCCATAAGATGTTCCAATATCGTTTATGGCATAAGCCCTAACATAATATGTTGTCCCACAAGATAATCCAGTAATTGAACCTGTATAACTACCCAGTCCACTACCAACAATAGTTCTACCTATATTATTTTCTAAAGTAGGATTTTGAGAAGTACTCCAACATATTCCTCGTTCATAAACACTTGTGCCACCATCTGAAATAACATCACCTCCACAAATTGCTGAGTTTTGAGTAATATTGCCAACTGAGTTTGTTGATATAGTTGGCAGATCACAATATAATGTTGCAAAACTAATCTGACTTCCATAGGCTGTTCCAATACTGTTGGTAGCATAAGCCCTGACATAATAAGTTATTCCACAATTTAATCCGGTAATCGAACTTGTGTAATTTCCTGTACCGCTTCCATCAATAGTTTTACCCAAATTATTTTCTAATGTAGGATTTTGAAATGTACTCCAGCATATTCCCCTCGCAGTTACGTTAGTACCACCATCTGATGTAACATTTCCCCCAGAATTTGCTAAGGTGTAAGTGATATTACTAACTGAACTTGTTGATACAGTGGGCATATTACAAGGCGATGTTGTGAAGTTATATTGATTGCCATAAGCTGTTCCTTTTGAATTAGTAGCATAAGCCCTGACATAATAAGTTGTTCCACAATTTAATCCGGTAATTGAGCTTGTGTAATTTCCTGTACCGCCTCCATCAATAGTTTTACCCAGATTATTTTCTAAAGTAGGATTTTGAGAAGTGCTCCAGCATATTCCTCTTGCAGTTACACTAGTACCACCGTCAGAAGTAATATTACCTCCTGAAGTAGCTGAAGTTTGGGTAACATTGCTAATTGAACTGGTTGATACGGTTGCTAAATTATCTTCACATTGTAATGTTGTAAGACTAAGCTGGTTCCCGTAAGCTGTTCCAATACTGTTGGTAGCATAAGCCCTGACATAATAGGTTGTTCCACAATTTAATCCGGTAATCGAACTAGTGTAATTTCCTGTACCGCTTCCATCAATAGTTTTACCCAGATTACTTTCTAAAGTAGGATTTTGAGAAGTGCTCCAGCAAACTCCTCTTGCAGTTACATTAGTACCCCCATCTGAGGTTACATTACCGCCACAAACTGCAGAATTAGAAGTATAAGATGTAATAGAAGAAGTTTGAACCTGTGGAAAATTGAAAATTATACTTCCTTCCCCTTTTAAACATCTAATTGATAAATATAAAGTTTTAGCTGCGACACCTCTTCCTGCTCCTGGATGATCAACATTAAACATTCTCACCCAAGCATAATTATTGTCAGTCTCATCCTCTGTAATTGTCCAATAAGTTCCATATTCATTGATTTGAACGTAATTTCCACTTGAACTTCGTTGACCCCCTAATTTTGCATTAAAACCAACACATCCGCCATCCTTAAGTTCCCTACCCTGAGGAATTCCTCTCATGAAACCAACATTAATATATGCATCATAAAAATCCATCCCAATCTGTGATTCCATTTCAGACCATTCTTTGTCTGTAGGTAAATGCCACCCTTCAGGACAAACAGTAATAGCTGTCTGCCAATTATATAATTTCCCAAATTCTTGACAATTAATATTTGAATTATTATAACAATAAGAATCATATACGTCGAAATTTAGATTTTGAGCCATCCACCACTGATCACCAATCTGAATTGTTGCATATTCTTTCCCATCTCGAGGATCTGTAAAAGTTGAAGTTTGGTTGATATCTCCATAACTTGATGTAAGAAATAAATAAGTTTCACTTTCAGTTTCATGTCCATGATCATCCTTTGCAATAATTTTCCAATAATAATGAGTACTTGTTTGTAAATCAGGTTTGTAGGAAAATGCGGATATGCCTGTTTTAACTTTTGAAAAAGTTTCCAATGTTCCAAAATAAATATCAAAAGTAAGAGGGTCATTATCAGGATCAGTACATGTCCAAGTCAATTCTGTTCCAATACAGACATATTCGGCTCCTTGAACTGGATAAATCAAATGAGGCATATTTGGCGGATAGTTTTCACCAATGTTTTTTTCAGTTGTGAAATTCCATATAGCCCCATTTGTAATGTTTCCATGATTATCTTTGGAATTAATCTTCCAATAATAAGTAGTATTATAATTAAGGTTAGGCGTGAATTGATTTTCAGTCAAGTCAGTATAAGCAATAGGTGGATTTGTTGTAGTACCAAAATACACATCATACAATATAGGATCATTTTCTGGATCAATGCATTCCCACGTTAAATTAGTATTCAATGCAATATTAGTAGCTCCATTGTTGGGATATGGATTTGTAGGTTCATTAGGTGATTGATTTGAAGTGTCAGATATTGTAGTAAATGACCAGATATCTCCAATAGTCTTATTATTTTGATTATCAATAGCTACTATTTTCCAATAATATTTTTGATCAAAGTTTAAATTGGCGGAATAGATAGTTATTAACTGATCATGACTAACTAAAGGTGGGTTGGTTAATGGTCCTAAATAAACATCATATTTTAGAAGATCATTTTCCGGATCACTACATAACCATGATAGAGTTGGATTAATAGAAATATTTATTTCTCCGTCATATGGATTTGGATTAAATGGTTTGCTTGGTGGGGAATTTGTTGTTATTTTATCTACTACTTCTATAATTAAACCTCTACTCCATAATTCACCGTACCAATAAACTGGCCATGTTTCCCATGATAAAGCTACGATTTGCCATCCAATTGGATCAATTTCCAAAATTGTTACTCCTATTTTATTAGGATTTAAGATTTGGGTAGTAGGATTGTAGTCAAGAATTGACCCATCGTATATTTTAATCGATTTATGCTCAGAAATTTGCAAACCCGAAAATAAAATTTGCATCATATCAATAAAAGACTGAGAACCAATCAAACCTCCAAAATAATTTAAACCTGGATTGTCATAACGAGAAATATCTAACCTAACTTCTGTTGGGAATATCGTGGAATAAGTTTTAGCAGGTAAAGGTTGATCCTTTTTTATGCCACTTTGAAGAGCATGTTCAAGTACCCAAGTTACGATTAATTTTTTAGCATTGGGATCATTTATCGGTGAGATTTTATTGTTTACCCATGAAAATGAAGCAGAAATAAAAGATTCCAATATTCCATATTCAAGTGATTTCGTAGTTTTAAATTTTCCAGTGAATATGAGTTCATAGTTTTTATCTTTTTCAAGTATATTGGAATTATCTATTGGTTCGACTTTTATTTCCCATAATTGTATTGGAATTATTACTTCTATAAATTGTTGATAAAGGGAAAGAATTGTATGAAAGACAGATAATGTCTTTGCGACATCAAATCGCATTGACACATAGGCAGTTAGTATACCTATATCTATTATACCATTGATATTCGTAATAATTCCATGAATTGCATCTTGTTGCATATAAAAGCTTTGCCAATCAATGCTGTTTAGAGCATTTTTTGAAATTTCTGAAACGAGTTTTTGTAAGTTTTCATCCAAATGATATTTTTTTAATAATGACTCGATAAAAAATGCATCAATCGGATTAAGATTTGATATACTTGATTTTAAGTATTGATTCCATATAATTATCCAATCAAAATTGCTATTATCTCCTTTCAAAGTAAATAATTCATTGAGTCCTTGATTAATGACAAATGAAATATTATTTATTGTTTCAGATAATAACTCAGCAGTTTGTTGTGATGTCATTTCTGATTTCGGTGGTTCATTAATTGTAATATAATATTTAGCTGTTCTATCTGAACCATAATCAAGTATTAACTCATTATAACCATAATTATTTAATAAAGGAATAACTACTTTAATGTAAGGTAAACTATCCTTTATTATAGGTAATGGTACACCATTTATTGTGATAGAAATATCTTTGGTTTTTAAGTTTAGAACCTTTATAGTAATTATGTCAAAAACATTGGCGGGATTTGGCAGAACTGATGTAATTTCTACTTGGTCAATTTCATCTTTCTTGATTATATCGCATGAGGTTAAAGCAAAGATAATTAACAATAAAATAATTATATTTTTTTTCACGGTCTTTAAATGCCTAATTCAACAAGAAATTAAACTGTAGTATAACTGGTAAATTAGATTGTAAGAAAGCAGTACTTGGTAATTAAGAAAATCTATTTAATATAAAATTAAAAAAAATTGGTTAGATACCCTACACTAAACTTAAACATAACCTTTGTGTTAATATTGTAAGTTTTCGTAGCAATCTTGATTGGAACAATCCGGGGCGGATTGAAGGTCAGCACAACGTGTGAGAAATACGGGTTAATCAAAACACTTATACCCGGTTAACTACCGGCAGAACTTCACACTCTAAATCCACACACACCAGGAACAGGGAACCAGCAACCAGGAACCATTTGCCCGGTTCAGTCTGGCAAATCTCCCTGCTCCTCCAGCCATTTCCTCACCCTCTCATGCTCTGCCTGGTATTTGGCTTCCAATTCACTGACAATTTGTTGAAACTCTGGCTCATCCCTGATGGACTCGAAAAATGGTGAATATCTTATTTGCATAACATAAATGTTCATCCATTCTTGCTGATTAAAGATCCTTAGATGTTCATAGGCTTTATCCTTTTCTCCTCTGAAAGCATATACAGAAGCAAGTTGAATGTGTTGATTCTCAGCACCTGGTTCGCCCCGTTTTATAATTTGTTCACTATACTTAATTTGTTCATCAAAATAGTATTTTGCCTCTTCTTTGTATCCATTTTGCCAGAAAGAATAACCGATCAAGTACATATAATAGAGTTCAATTTTCCCTTGAGCTTTCAATCTCTCAATACACTTTTTATGATAGGATAATGATTTTTTATATTGACCAAAGTACAAATAGTAACTTCCCAAATCCCTGACAACAGGAATATAGTTTGAATCTATTGCGTACCCTTTTTCTCCAAATTCAACAGCTTTTGAATAGTTGCCAAGCAATTCCTCAGATCTGGCCAACCTGTGGTAATATGCCACTGAATCCCCATCCAATTCAAAAGCTTTCTGACTATAATAATTCGATTTTTCAAAAAAACCGGTAATACAATAAGCATGACTTAGATTCTTTAAAGCAGTTGGCAATTCCGGTCCCTGATCTATGGATACAGCTTTATGGAAATTTTCAATGGATTTAACAAGGTCATTATTTAACCAATATATCCATGCCTTCCCAAAGTATGGCGATGCAGAATTCGGATTGAATTTAATTGCCATGTCATAATTTTCAACAGCCTGAGTTACCTTGCCTGTTGTTGAGTAATAATATCCTTTTATATTATATGCTTCGGCAAGTTGATCATCATGGGAAAGGGCAATATCTGCAAGGATTAAAGCGGAATCCATGTAACTTTCTGAGAAAAATTCACTCCAAATATTCTTTTCCCAGTATACCCAGGCTAATCCTGTATATACCCGGGCAAATGTCGAATCATATTCCAATGCTTTGTGATAGAGATCTTCAGCTCTTTCCAGTGCTTCCCTGTTATTATTTTCTGAGAAATATTTTTTATATTCTTCTCTTCCTCTCTGGTAAAAATCTAATGCGGTAAGATTTGCAGTAGGTGTTTTTTCAATGAGTTGTTTTTCTTCAGGCGTAATGATTGCCTTTAATTCTGCTGCGATTACCTGTGCAATCTGGCTTTGTATATTGAAAATATCTCTGGGCTTCAGTATTTCCTGTTCATATGATTTACCCCAAAGGTGCCTGTCTTCTGCACCCCCCAAAAGCTGTACTCTCAGGCGGATTGTATTTCCAAATTTCTGTCCGCTTCCCTCTACTATATAGTTCACATCCAGCTTTTTTGCGATTTCAGGAGAAGTAGGTCTGGAAGGATCCCTGTATTGTTCCACAGACGAACGGGAAACAACTCTTAGATCTTTTATTGTTTGAAGATTAATGAGGACTTCATCCATGATCCCATTAATAAAGTAGGTATTTTCCTGATCCTCGCTTTCATTGAAAAAGGGCAGTACTGCAATGGATTTTTCCAGCTCTTCAGTTCCTTTCTCAACACCAATTATGTCAAATACTAATAGAATTGCGATAACAATAACCAAGGCAATTCCGGAAAACAATATTATCAGTCTTTTTTTTGGTTTTTGAATTTTTTTGGCTGAATCATCTGAGACTTTGATTTCATCTTTTACTTCTTCAGCTTTTGGTTTGCTAATGGTTTGTGCATCCTTATATTTCAGATACCATTTAATAATTGTGGTCAGATTATTCAGAACCGGCTTTACCTGTTCCGGATCAAATTCTTTGGGATGGGCACCATAGGTTGATAAGCTGTTTAGATTTTGCATTGAGGTAATAATATGGGAAGGTGCCTTTTCTTCATGGTGGAGCTTATCAATGATACCTTTGAGTGGCTCGGTCTTTCGTGGTCTTTTTAGTTCAGATTCACATAGATTAGTGATAATTATCTCAAGACATCTTCCCGATTAGAGCAGAACAACATTTTCATCATCTGTTTTAATCAGGTGCACCAGTTCCTTTTCCAGATCTGGAAGCCTGCTCTTTACAGATTCATAGAGTTTCTCGAGTTCATTTATTTCTGCTGACCAGATTGTCATTAGAAAAGGAATATTTTAAGATGAAATTTTATTCCTGATTCAAGTGAGATAAATGTAAAACTGTCAGGAACTAATCTTTGATGTTGAGAGGTCTAATTTTATAAAATTAATATAATTCCGGAGTAAAATCCAAAAGTAATTCAGGATTGTACGTGTTTGTAATATACAAACGCAGGGTATAAGCTTTTAATAAATTATCAAGATAATTTTAACATTATTAATAAGCCCTTATTTTTATGGGACTCCCGAAGAACAAATAACAAAAATTGTTGCAACAAGGATAACTTAAATTTGAATAGATTTTCTGTGCTTACAGATATATCTTAAATTATTCCAAAAGTTTTAAGATTTCTTTTTTCAGAAGCGGGAGCGATTTGGTGATAATCAGCCATAAAACATCAGAAGTAATACTATTGTAACCGTGTATGATCCTGTTTCTTGTGTCGACTATTTTTCTTGAATCACTGATTTTAATATCAAGATTTTCTTTTAATACCCTGCTGAGTGCCTCACCGATTATTTCTAAATTTCTTTCAATTGCTTTTTTAGTTTTTAGATCTTTATCGAAAAGATAAAAATCTTTTTTATCAGGGAGAAATTCATCTATTTCGTCGATTGATCTTTTGATATCTTCCAGCCGTGATTTGATTTCAGGCTTCATATATCACCTTTTTTGTTTTGTTGATTTTTTCTATCAAATAAGAGTTTTTTAGTCCTTTTTGCTCCAGCAGATCAACAGGTCTGTTTAAAAGGTCTTCAAGCTGGAATTTCAACCCGAAATAATTTTCAGCATAATCAATGGGATCTGTTGATTTGATATCCACAACAAAATCAATATCACTTTTATCAGAGAAATCCCTGGTCAGTACTGATCCAAAAACAATAAGATATTTCACCTTATGTTTTTCACAAAGCCTTTTTATTTCATCAATGTAATTATCAAGGTACATTCCTGATCTTTTTTCCAAATGTACGAAATCTTAACAAAAGTAAATTTAAACGAGGTTGTCATAATAATGTTCAGTGATGGGCGACAGGTAAATTTGTGTTGAGGAGTTGTGACGAATACTTGCAATCAGTAACCAAGAACTGAGAACTTGGAACTGAAAGCCACAAAACCCTGCCGAATTCTATGATAAAATCAAATAGAATTCTATTTTTTTATCATAAAATTAATATATCTACTTTCTTTTCCTTGGATGAAAAGAAAGTAGCAAAGAAAA